>Ga0207707_10000633_pt1 | contig 34879 bp, 31 predicted proteins | sample KBSC83BmetaG_FD_184336 | JGI IMG/M metagenome (GOLD analysis project Ga0207707, IMG submission 184336) | Corn rhizosphere microbial communities from Kellogg Biological Station, Michigan, USA - KBS C8-3B metaG (SPAdes) (version 2) | ecosystem: Host-associated > Plants > Roots > Rhizosphere ... | reverse complement strand
GTTCGCGACAACGATTTTTTGGGGGGGGGGACTGCCGTACATGAGCCCACAGAAAGAACTGACCGTCCGCGGCGTGATCCTGGGGGTCCTGATCACCCTGGTATTCACGGCGGCCAACGTATTCTTCGGTCTCAAGGCCGGACTGACGTTCGCGACATCCATTCCGGCCGCCGTCATCTCGATGGCTATCCTCCGCGGATTCAAAGGGATGACCATCCAGGAGAACAATATCGTCCAGACCATCGCCTCCGCGGCGGGCACTCTGTCGGCGATCATCTTCGTACTGCCTGGTCTGGTCATCATCGGCTGGTGGAACGGCTTTCCGTACTGGGTTTCCGCTTCGATCTGCGGGCTCGGCGGAATACTGGGGGTGATGTATTCCATCCCTCTGCGGCGCGCTCTCGTCACGCAATCGGATCTGCCGTACCCGGAAGGTGTCGCGTGCGCGGAGGTCCTCAAGGTCGGTGGCGGTGCCGAGGCCCAGGAGGCCGCCGTGGAGGATGCCCGTGCGGGGCTGATGGCGGTGCTGTGGGGATCGATCGTATCCGGCGTGTTTGCACTGATCGTGGCCACCCGCATATTTGCCAGCGATCTGGTCCAATACTTCCGTGTCGGAACCCGCGGGGCCGTCAGCGGCTTCGACTTTCTCCTGTCCTTCGCGCTGTTCGGCATCGGCCACCTGGTCGGCCTCTGGGTCGGGATCGCGATGGGCGTTGGAGCGCTGATCGCGTGGGGCTGGGGTGTGCCCCACTACGCGGTGCTCGGGGACGCGCACGTCGCCGCTGCCAAGCTCGCCCATGACACGTGGAATCACCAGATCCGCTTTGTCGGCGCCGGCACGATCCTGGTCGCAGCCATCTGGACGCTCGCCAAACTCGTGAAGCCGGTGTACGAAGGGTTGCGATCGGCCATGGCCGCTTCGCGTGCGCGACGCACCGGGGGCCAGGAATCCCTGCCGCGGACCGAGCGCGATATTCCCATCGGCATCGTTGGTGCGATCACGCTCGTTTGCATGGTACCCATCGCCGTGCTGCTCGCCGGTTTCGACTCCGGCGGGGCCCTCAACGACCACATGACGCTGCTGGTGATCGGCGGCCTGGTCTACATTGCGTTGATGAGCTTCTTCGTCTCCGCCGTATGCGGCTACATGGCCGGATTGATCGGTTCCTCGAACAGCCCTCTGTCCGGCATCGGGATCCTGGCCGTGATTGGCGCCGCGCTGCTGTTGGTGGTCGGCGTGCGCTCGAGCCTGCCGGCGAGTGCGCAGCAGGCGCTGGTAGCCTACGCGCTGTTCGTCACGGCCGTCGTGTTCGCCGTGGCCACGATCGCCAACAACAATCTGCAGGATCTCAAGACCGGTCAACTCGTGGATGCGACACCCTGGCGCCAGCAGGTCGCCCTCGTGATCGGTGTGATCGCCGGCGCCGTGATCATTCCGCCGATCATGGATCTGCTGAATCACGCTTATGGATTCGCCGGAGCACCCGGCCCAGTGCGCGATCGCGCACTGCCGGCGCCGCAGGCGGGACTGATCTCTGCGCTCGCGCAAGGCGTGCTGCAGAACAACGTGGACTGGAGCCTGATCGAGGTAGGTGTAGCGATCGGCGTAGCAACCATCGTAGTGGATGAAGTGCTGCGTCGCGTAACGCGAGGCGCCCATCTATCGCCGCTGGCCGTGGGGCTGGGGATCTACCTGCCGACGCAGAGCACTCTGATGGTCGTCCTCGGCGCCATCGCCGGATGGTACTTCGATCGCCGAGCGGATCGCCGGGCGAATCCCCCACAGATCAAACAGCTCGGCGTGCTATTCGCCTCCGGCCTCATCGTCGGCGAGGGACTCATCGGGGTGCTGATCGCAGGCATCGTTGCCTTTTCCGGCAAGGACTTCCCGCTCTCTCTGGTCGGGGACGGGTTTGCCAACGGGGCTGCCGTGGTGCTGGGACCGGTGGCGTTCGCGGTGATCGTGCTGGTGATGTACCGCTGGGTTGCGCGTCTGCGGAAGTGACGCCGAGCGGGTGCAGCGGTGCGGGGCGGCAGAGCGGTCGTACGCCGTACGGCGCGCAGTGACGGACAGCGCGCAGTGACGGACAGCGGGCGGCTCAGGCCCCTTGTTTCCCGTCGTCGCCCTTGGCTTCGGTGGCCTTGCCCTTGCCGCTGGACATCATGCCCGCCATCAGAATGCCGGCTTCATAGAGAGCGTACATCGGGACCGCCATGACGCTCTGCGAGACCACATCAGGCGGCGTGATCAGCGCTGCGATGACAAAGGTGCCGATCAACACATAGCCGCGGTTGGACTTCAGCTTCTCGATCCGCACGATTCCAGTACTGACCAGCAGCACCACCGCGATGGGCACCTCGAACGCGACTCCGAACGCAAAGAACATCTTCACCAGGAAGTCGAGGTAGGAGCCGATGTCCGGCATCATCGACACGCCGGGGGGCGTGGTGCTGGCGAAGAACGCGAACATCACGGGAAACACGACGAAATAGGCGAAAGTGATGCCCGCGTAGAACAAGATGATCGAGGACGCCAGCAGAGGGACCGCAAACCGCTTCTCGTGCCTGTACAGACCGGGCGCGACAAATGCCCATAGCTGATAGAGCACGTAGGGCATCGCGATCAGCACGGCAATGAAGAACGCCGTCTTGAACGGCGTGAGAAACGGCGACATCACGGTCGTCGCGATCAAGGTGTTGCCGTGCGGCAGCTTGTCCATCAGCGGCTTCGCGACGTAAGTGAACAGATCGTTCGCGAAGGACATGCACGGCACGAACACGACCGCCACGGCGATGCAGCAACGGATGAGCCGATCGCGCAGCTCGAGCAGGTGCGAGATCAGCGTGCCTTCAGCAAGCTTTTCTTCAGGGTCCTTGCTCATGCGTCGTCAGCGGCGCCTCGGGTGACACCTGTTCGGTCGTTGCTTCGGAAAACTCGTGATCGTGCGGCCAGTGGACCTGCGGCGAGGACGCCTTCTCCGGCGGCGGTACTCGGGCAGCGCCGGATGCAGCCGCTCCCTCCGAGGCGCCGGCCTGACTCTCCGTGGCCGCGCTGGCAGCGCCGGGCACGGGTGTCTTGAGGACGTCACCGAAAATGTCCGTCACCTCAGGGGGAGGCACCGGGGTGACGTAGGGCCAAGGCTCATTCGTAAGGTCGAGATGCGGGGCCTCCCCCGCCGCTGAGGACGTCTGATCCGGCGAGGACGACCCCTCTCCAGGGGTACCTCCGCCCGCAGTACCAGTGCCTGTCGCCTCAGCGTCAGCCACCGGACTCGCGGCACCCGCGGCCCCGCTCGTGTCCCCGCTACCGGAGGTTCCCGACGAGCCCCCGCCCCCTTGGGCATCGTCGCCGGGCGTGGTCGAGCTGGAGGGCTTGGGGCTCTTCTTCCGGGTCTCCTCGACGTTGATCTCTTCCTCGAGCTGCTCCCGGAACTGCCGAGCCATGGCCCGCGCGCGCCCAATCCAGCGGCCGACCTGTGCGGCCACACGAGGCAGCTTCTGCGGCCCCAGCACGATGAGGCCCAGCACGAAAATGAGAAGGATCTCGGAGAAACCGACGTCGAACATTCGGTCCGGTGCCTTACCGGGCTCTCAGGGAGAGGAAATGTATTTTACAGCTGAACTGTGCCGGGGCGGCGCGCGTACGGGCCGCACACCGGCTCGGGGACCGCACCCCGACCCCGAAAGTGCTCAGGCGGGTCGGTCGCTCTTCTGCGTGCTCTGAGCCGCTTCGCGTGTCTTGGACTCGGGGAACTCGGCATCGGCCCCGTCCGAGCGAATCTGCCGCGGCGGAGTGGTGTTGCTGGTGCTCTCCTCCTCGCCGTCGCTCATCGCCTTCTTGAACCCGCGCACCGCGTTGCCCAGATCAGACCCGATCGTCGTGAGCTTCTTGGTGCCGAACACCACGAGCACGACGAGCAGAATCACGATCAGCTCGCGCATCCCGATACCCATAATCTCGAACTCCAGGCTCGCAGCCGCTAATGACGTCCGATGATAGGACAAAAGAGTCGGGCGAAGATGAGAAAGTTCGCCCTTCCCAGTGCCTATACTGACCCCTGCCGTGCCAGAAGCAAGGCACGGCAATAATACTTAAGATGCAGGAGCGCTCGAGGCGACGGTCGATTCCAGCCAGAACGTGACCGGACCGTCATTTATCAGCGATATCTGCATATCTGCGCCGAAAACGCCCGTACCGACGGGGGCGTGGGCGGCGTGGGCGGCATCCACCAGGTAGGCAAACAGGCGCTGTGCCTGATCCGGGGGTGCGGCTGTGCTGAAGCCTGCCCGGCTCCCCTTTTGTGTGTCCGCTGCCAGGGTGAATTGCGGCACCAGCAGCAGCCCTCCTGCGATGTCACGCACGGACCGGTTCATCCGGCCCTGCTCGTCCGGGAATACCCGGTATCCGAGGAGCCGCTCCAGGAGGCGGTCCGCGGAGTCCCCGTCGTCGCCTCTACGGACTCCGACCAGCACCAGGATCCCTCGGCCGATGGCGCTGACCGGCTGTCCCTCGACACGCACCGAGGCTTCTGTGACTCGCTGAAGGAGGCCGATCATGCTGCGTACCCGGCATCTGCCGTCAGGGACCTCGAAGTCCCATGATGCCGGAATTCTGGCCCATTTTGCCGGCCGGTGGCATTTGCCGGAGCGAGTCCGTAAGATTCGTGGCCGTTTTGCTCGGTGGTCGGAGTGCGTTCAATGGCGGGGTCCGGGGTCCAGTCTCTAGTTCGTGCGAGTGCGTGGGTCGCGATGATCCTGTGCGGCTCGTTCGCGGCATCGGCAGCTTCCGCGCAGGACCAACCGCTCAAGGGTGACGCGCGCCACGGCAAGGCCATCTCCTATACGTGTCTCGGCTGTCACGGCATCGAGGGGTACAAGAACGCGTACCCGAACTACAGCGTGCCACGCCTGGAGGGACAGAATCCCGAGTACCTGGCGGCAGCCCTGCATGGTTATAAGAGCGGCGACCGCTCGCACATCACCATGCACTCGCAGGCCTCGACGCTTTCCGACCAGGACATTGCCGACATCGCCGCCTACTTCGCCGGCAAGCCGCTCGTCTCCGAGCACAAGCCTGTGGGCACACCGCCGGCTGCGGCTGCGCTGTGTGTGTCCTGCCATGGCCAGGACGGAGTGACGATCGCCCCGATGTATCCCTCGTTGGCGGGGCAGCACGAGGATTATCTCGAGCGCGCCATTGGGGAATACAAGAAAGGCGGACGCAAGAACCCGATCATGTCGGGCTTTGCACAGAATCTCAAAGACGACGACATCGAGCAGATCGCGCAGTACTTCGCCAAACAGAAGCCCGCGCTGTCGACCGAGAGCCGTCCCTACACGCGCCTGACGGTCGACAACTCACACGAGTGATCAAAACGGCCGGCTTCCGCCGGTCCCGCTATTTTCCCGCGAGCCGCTGCAGAAACTGCGCGACGGTCTCCAGGTAGACGTCGCGGTTCGCCTTCTTGCGAAAGCCGTGGCCCTCATCCTTGGCGGCCAGGTACCACACTTCTCCGCCGTTGGAGCGGATTCGATAGACCATCTGCAGGGACTCGGAGGCAGGCACGCGCGGATCGTTGAGTCCTTGAACCACCAGCAGGGGCTTGCGGATCGAGCTTGCGTTGTTCAGCGGTGAGATCCGCTCGAGGAAGGCGCGCATCTTCGGGTCTCGCTCGTCCCCGTACTCGGTACGGCGCAGATCCTGGCGATACGCGGCCGTGCTGGCCAGGAAGCTCACGAAGTTGCTGATCCCGACGACGTCGATCCCGCCGCGCAGGCGGTCGCTGTAGGCCGCGAGGGAGGCGAGGGCCATGTATCCCCCGTAGGACGAGCCCATCGCGACCACGTGGTCCCGGTCGAACACGGGCTGCAAGCCGATCCAGACCAGCAGCGCGCCGATGTCCCTGACGGCATCCTCGCGCAGCACCCCATTGTCGAGCTTCAGGAACGTCTTGCCGTAGCCCGACGAGCCGCGAACGTTGGGGGCGATGACTGCGTAGCCGAGCTCGTTGACCAGATACTGGGTGAAGGGGTCCCACTCCGCACGGGCCTGAGCTTCGGGCCCACCGTGGATGTCGACGACGACCGGGTAAGGCCCGGCCGTACGCGGCCGATAGACATAAGCGGACAGCATGCGCTGCTTGCCGTTGACGCGATCCCAGGTCGGGTAGCGGACCAGCTCTGCCGGGACGAAGGTGTTGGGGTCCACCGGCCCGGTCTCGCTGTGCGTCCAGCGCTCGAGCTTGCTGTGCTCGAGGTCGAACACGTACACATCAGACGGGGATCGCGAGGATTCCGCGGTGATGGCCAGACGCTTGCCTGCGCGGTCAAAATGCACGTTGATGATCCGGCCTTCGGGCAGGCCCGCCGGCGACAGCTCGAGCTTCTGGACGGTATCCTGCACCGTGAGCCGGCTGCGACCGTCCTCGTTGAGGACGTAGGCGATGTAGCGCCCGTCGGCGCTGACATCGAAGCGCTCGACGTCCCACTGGATGTTCTGGGTGATCTTGCGCACGTCGTGCGTGACTGGATCGACGTAGCGCAGCTGCTGAAACTCACTGTCTTCATTCGAGACGACATAGACGCCGCGCCCGTCGGGTGCGAACTTCGCGGCCGAGATGCCAACCTTGTGGCCGCTGGGATCGACCGGCGTCAACGTTCCGGTGTAGATGTCAGCGATGTAGAGGTAGCTCTCGTCGATCGACAGGTACTTCCACAGCAGCAGCTTGCGGTCATCCAACGACCAGTCGAGCGGGTACCAGGTGTCCTGCTGGCCGCCGACGATGAGCCGCGGCGGCGGCGCGGTGGTCGCGGTGGTCGCCGGTGGGGTGGCGGGCGCTGCGATCGGCGCGGCTGCGGCTGCGGCTCCGGCAGCGGGTGGCGCGATGTTCGGCGCGCTCGCGTCGATGTCTGCGAGGTAGATGTCATAGCTCGCCCCGTCGCGGTCGTTGCCGTAGAAGGCGACATGCTTGCCATCGTGTGACCACAGCGGGTTTCCATGGATGAACTTTCCATGTGTGAGCTGGCGCACGTTTCCAGGCCCGGCGTAGTAGTACAGCTGCGAGTTCTCGTCCCCGCCCGCGTCGCGCAGAAAGACAAAGCGAGCGGCGGGCGCCACAGGAGCGGCCCGAGCTACGGTGATGGGATCGCTGGAGTAGGTGAGCTGCTCGCGCATGCCCAGTGGAGCGGCGAGCTCATGCACCTGTTCCACGTCGCCGAAGCGGGTGGCGATGAGCATGCCCCCGTCGGGGAGCCAGTCCAGGAAGGTTGCCGAGCGCGACTGCTGGTAGCGCTGCAGACGCGCCGCGATCTCCGGATCGGGCCGCGGGATACCTTCGAAAATGAGGTTGCCGCGCTCCACGTGCGGCAGGTCCGGCGAGGCGAGATCCGCGGCCTGCAGGCCCGATGAGAGGGTCAGGGCGGCCGTGAGCGCCGCAAACCGAACGAATGGGATGTGCATGCCTTGCTAGAATCCTTGATAACGCCCCGCAGGGCGGCCCGAAGGGCGAGGCGCGGAAGCGTCGAGTAATCGAGCCGCAACGGTACGAAAGGCGATATGTTGCCCGAAACGCCCGCGTCCATGAACCCGAGAATCAGTCGACACCCTCACGGAATTGTCGCTGTAGACACCGAATACCTGTATCCGGGGCACGCCGCGGCCCACATCATCCGCCAGAACGACCGGGCCGCCTTCGTCGATGTCGGCACGAACTACTCGGTCCCCTACCTCCTCGCCGCTCTGGAGGAGCTGGGGATAGCGCGCGCCGCGGTCGACTATGTTTTTCTGACTCACGTCCACCTGGATCACGCCGGCGGGGCCGGTACGCTGCTCGAGGCCCTGCCGAATGCGGCGGCAGTCCTGCATCCGCGGGGCGCGCCGCACATGATCGATCCCGCGAAGCTCATCGCCGGGTCCAAAGTGGTCTACGGCGAGGAGCGCTTCGAGCAGCTGTATGGCGAGCTCGTGCCGATTCCAGCGGCCCGCGTGCGAGTCGTGCAGGATGGGGAACACTATGATTTCGCCGGTCGCGATCTGCAGCTGATTCATACGCCCGGGCACGCGCTGCATCACTATGCGATCGTCGATGCGGCTCACGCGAGCATTTTCCCCGGCGACACGTTCGGCATCTCCTATCGGCATTTCGACACGCCCCAGGGCGCATTCATCACTCCGACGACCACCCCGACGCAGTTCGATCCCGAGCAACTGATCGCTTCCATCGAGCGGATGCTGTCGTTTGTCCCCGAGTCGATGTACCTGATGCACTACAGCCGGGTGCGCGACGTGCCACGGCTGGCGCAATCCCTGCGGGCTCAGATCCGCGAGCTCGTGGCGATCACCGTGCGTCACTCGAATGCCGAGGACCGCTACGCGGCCATTCGTGCGGACATGCTTCAACTGTGGCTGCGTCTGGCGCGCAAGCACGGGTGTACGCAGACGGACGCGCAGATCGAGGAGCTGCTCGGGAATGATCTGGATCTCAACACACAGGGCCTGGTCGTGTGGGACGATCGGCGTCGCAAAAGCGCCGGCTGATGGAGGCCAGGGCCCGCACATGAGTGCCTCACCATGACTGCAGCATTCAAGGCGTTCCGCATCCGCAGCGAAGGCGAACGCGTCGTCGCGGGCTTCGAGCAGCTCCAGCTCGCGGATCTGGCCCCTGGCAACGTGGTCGTGCGCGTGCTGTTCTCCACCATCAACTACAAGGATGCGCTGGCTGTCACGGGGGCCGGCAAGGTGCTGCGCCGGTTCCCGCTGGTCGGCGGCATCGACCTCGCGGGCGTGGTCGAGTCTTCCGCCGATCCGCGCTTCTCCGCGGGCGACCGCGTGCTCGTCACGGGCAATGGGCTCTCGGAGACTCACGACGGCGGATATGCGGAGTACGCGCGCGTCCCCGGCGACTGGGTATTCGCGATCCCGCCGGGGCTCGACGAGCGCAAGGCTATGGCGCTGGGCACAGCTGGATTCACGGCAGCGCTCGCGATCCATCGCATGGAGGAGAACGGGCAGAAGCCGATCGCGGGGCCCATCGCCGTGACCGGCGCGACGGGCGGGGTGGGCAGCATCGCCATCGACATGCTCGCGGCCCGCGGCTATGAGGTCGTTGCGGTGACCGGCAAGTCCGGGGCCGCGGAATACCTCAAGACGCTCGGCGCTACTCGCATCCTCTCCCGCAAGCAGATCAAATCGAGCGGCCGGCCCCTGGAAGCTGTGCAGTTCGCCGGTGCCATCGACAACGTCGGCGGCGACCTGCTGGCGTGGCTCACGCGCACGGTTGGTTTCTGGGGCAACATCGCGAGCGTCGGGCTGGCGGGCGGTGCTCAGCTCGAGACGACTGTCATGCCCTTTATCCTGCGGGGGGTCAACCTGCTCGGGATCAATTCCACCTCGGTGGCCCGCGCGCTGCGGACTACGATCTGGGAGCGCATCGCGACCGACCTGATGCCGCGTCATCTGGATCGGCTGGTGACGCGGACCCTGGACTTCGCCGACCTTCCGGCGCCTTCCAGGCCTATCTGGACGGGGCGATCACCGGACGCACGGTCGTGCGGATCTCTGGCGGCGAGCCTGATGCTACTGGCGAGTAGGTTTTCGCTCCCTTAGAATGCGGGCGATTCCCCCCCCCGAGCACCAGCCAAGGACATGTCGAACGAAGCATCCGCCGGGGCCCGGCTGCGCGCCGCGGTCGAGGCCGAGCGACCCTTGCAGGTCGTGGGGACGGTCAATGCCTACTCGGCGCTGCTCGCCGAGCGAGCCGGGTTCCGCGCCATCTACCTTTCCGGCGCCGGCGTGGCGAATGCCTCCTTCGGCCTGCCCGATCTCGGCATGACCTCGCTGAACGAGGTCTGCGAGGACGTCAGGCGCATCACCTCGGCCTGCAGCCTGCCGCTGCTGGTCGATGCCGACACCGGCTGGGGAGGCGCATTCAATATCGCGCGCACGTGTGCCGAGCTCGTCAGGTCGGGCGCAGCCGGCATGCACCTGGAAGACCAGGTGGCGGCCAAGCGTTGCGGGCACCGTCCGGGCAAGGCGCTGGTCGAGCCGACGGAGATGGTCGATCGAATCAAGGCCGCCCTCGACGGTCGTACGGACCGGCAGTTCGTGATCATGGCGCGCACCGATGCTCACGCGGTGGAGGGGCAGCAGGCAGCCCTGGAGCGCGCGGCCGCCTACGTGGACGCCGGTGCGGACATGATCTTCGCGGAAGCGCTGCGCACCCTCGAGGAGTTCCGCCAGTTCGCGAGCGCCGTGCGCGTGCCGGTTCTGGCCAACATCACTGAATTCGGGCAGACGCCGCTGTTCACGGTGAGCGAGCTCGGCGCTGCGGGCGTCCGCCTCGTGTTGTATCCGTTGTCGGCGTTCAGGGCGATGAGCAAGGTCGCGCTGACCGTCTATGAGCGGTTGCGCAAGGACGGCACCCAGAAGGGCGTGCTGGACCTGATGCAGACGCGCGCCGAGCTCTACGACGTGCTCGACTATCACTCCTACGAAGAGAAACTCGACGAGTTGTTCGGGAAAGAACGCCATGACGACTGAAGCTCCCTCGACCGCTCCCAAGCCCAAGAAATCGGTCGCGCTGTCCGGCGTAGCCGCCGGCAACACGGCGCTGTGTACGGTTGGGCGCACGGGTAACGATCTTCACTATCGTGGCTACGACATCCTGGAGATCGCCGCGACCAGCGAGTTCGAGGAGATCGCGCACCTGCTCGTTCACGGGCGCCTCCCCAACAAGGTGGAGCTGGAGAAGTACAAAGCGAGACTGCGCGCCTTGCGCGGGATCCCCGCGGCGGTGCGTACGGTGCTCGAAACCCTGCCACCGGCCACGCATCCGATGGATGTGCTGCGCACCGGGGCCTCGGCTCTCGGGTGCGTGATGCCCGAGAAGGACGATCACTCCCCGGCCGGGGGGCGCGCGATCGCCGATCAGCTGATCGCCTCGTTCGGCTCGATGCTCGCCTACTGGTTCCACTACAGCCACGACGGCCAGAGAATCTTCGTCGACACCGATGACGACTCGGTCGGCGGGCACTTCCTGCACCTGCTGCATCGCCGGCCGCCGCCGCCCTCCTGGGTGCGGGCGATGCACACGTCCCTGAACCTTTACGCGGAGCACGAGTTCAACGCATCGACCTTCGCGGCACGCGTGATTGCGGGCACGGGCTCCGACATGCACTCCTGTATCGTCGGGGCGATCGGTGCGTTGCGCGGGCCGAAGCACGGCGGCGCCAACGAAGTGGCGTTCGAGATTCAGCAGCGCTACGACTCGCCCGAGCAGGCCGAATCGGACATCCGCGCGCGCGTGGCCAACAAGGAGGTCATCATAGGTTTCGGCCACCCCGTCTACACCATCTCCGATCCCCGCAACCAGGTCATCAAGGAGGTCGCGCGGCAGCTGGCCGAGGAGTCCGGCGACACGCAGATGTTCGCCATCGCCGAACGCATCGAAGCGGTGATGCACGCTGCGAAGAAAATGTTTCCCAACCTCGATTGGTTCTCCGCCGTCTCGTATCACCTGATGGGGGTGCCGCCGGCGATGTTCACGCCGCTGTTCGTGATCGCCCGCACCAGCGGCTGGGCGGCGCACGTCATGGAGCAACGCGCGGACGGCAAGATCATCCGTCCTGCGGCCAATTACGTGGGGCCGGAGAATCTGAAGTTCGTGCCACTGGCACAGCGCCGCTGAATGTCCACGCTCGACCTCAAATCGGCCCAGCGGCCGGACCCGGATGCCGTGCTCGTCGCGATTGCAGAGTACGCCCGGAGCCCTGCGGCGGGGCTTGCGCCGGCCGCCTTCGAAACGGCGCGTTACTGTCTCATGGACACGCTGGCGTGCGGGTTCCAGGCGTTGCACTACCCAGCGTGCACCAAGCTGCTCGGACCGGTGGTCCCGGGGGCGGTGATGCCGGGCGGCGCGCGCGTCCCCGGCACGTCATTCGAGCTGGATCCGGTACAGGCGGCTTTCAACATCGGCGCGATGATCCGCTGGCTGGACTTCAACGACACGTGGCTCGCTGCGGAATGGGGTCACCCCTCCGACAACCTCGGCGGAATTCTGGCGACGGCGGACTATCTGGCCCGCAAGGCCGTGATGGAGGGTAAGAAGCCGCTCACGGCTCGCGATGTGCTGGCGGCAATGATCAGGGCGCACGAAATCCAGGGCGTGCTCGCGTTGGAGAACAGTTTCAACCGAGTGGGCCTCGATCACGTGATTCTCGTACGCGTGGCCTCCACCGCAGTCATCACGGCGATGCTCGGGGGCAGCAGCGCTCAGATCGTCAACGCCGTATCCAACGCTTGGATCGATGGCGGTGCGCTGAGGACGTACAGGCATGCTCCCAACACCGGCTCCAGAAAGAGCTGGGCGGCGGGCGATGCCACCAGCCGTGCCGTACGCCACGCATTGATCGCCCTGCGCGACGAGATGGGATATCCATCCGCGTTGACCGCAAAGACCTGGGGCTTCTACGACGTATTGTTCAAGGGAAAGCCGTTCTCGCTGCCTCAGCCTTTCGGCAGCTACGTGATGGAGAACGTGCTGTTCAAGATCTCATTCCCGGCGGAGTTTCACGCGCAGACGGCCGTGGAAGCGGCGATGACGCTGCACCCCCTTATTAAAGACAGGCTCGCGGACATCGAGCGTGTCGTGATCGAGACTCAGGAGCCGGGCGTGCGCATCATCGACAAGACCGGTCCTTTGGCGAACCCCGCGGACCGCGATCACTGTATCCAGTACATGGTGGCGATCCCCCTGCTGTTTGGCCGCCTCACCGCTCATGACTATGAGAACGAGGTGGCCTCGAATCCGCAGATCGATGCGCTGCGAGCGAAGATGGAGGTTCGCGAGAACCCGACGTTCACCCAGGAATATTACGCAGCCGACAAGCGCTACATCGGCAATGCCGTGCAGGTCTTCTTCCGTGGCGGCGGCTCGACGCCGCGTGTGCAGGTGGACTTCCCCATCGGCCACCGCAAGCGCCGCGAGGAGGGAATGCCGGTGCTGGTCAGGAAATTCGAGTCCTCGGTGGACGCGTATTTCAAGCCGAAGCAGGCGGCACGCGTTCGCGCTCTGTTCAGCGACCCTGAGACGCTGGATGCCTTGCCGGTGAACGAGCTGATGGCGGCGATGGTGACCAACGGCGCGGCGCAATAAAGACTCCCCGGGACCTCGTGATCCCGGGGAGTGTCAGGGGGCGCCCGTCAGGCGGTAAGCCGACGCGGACCTCAGCCGACGCGCACCGGCACGAACAGCTGCGAGTCGCCGCGCTGCACCAGCAATGCGATGTGGCCCTTGGACTTCTCCACGGCGCTGCGCAGATCCTCCGCGCTCGCGACCTTGTTGCCGTTCGCGGAGAGCACGATGTCTCCCTGCTGCAGGCCGGCCTCGGCGGCAGGACCCGAAGCGCGCTCCACCAGCAAGCCGCCGCGGGTGTTGGCCTGATGCTGCTCATCGGGCGTCAGCGGTCGCACTGCCAGCCCGAGCTTGCCGCCGTTGTGCGAGCTCTGGCTGTTGAACGCGGTGCGCTTCTCCTGCATCGAGCCGAGCTTGACCTCGATGTTCTGGGTGCCGCCCTTGCGCCAGATCTGCAGGTTGGCGTTGGAGCCGGGCGCCATCTCGGCGATATCGGCCGGCAGCTCATCGGAGGTATTCACCGGCGTGTTGTTGAGCTTGAGGATGACGTCTCCGGTCTGGATTCCGGCCCTGTCCGCCGGGCCGCCCTTCTCGACGCTCGACACCAGCGCCCCTTCCGGACGCGGCAGTCCGAACGAGTCGGCGAGTGCCTGGTTGACGGGCTGGATCACCACCCCGAGCTTGCCGCGTGAGACGTGGCCGGTGGTCTCGAGCTGGTGGCTCACCTTCAGGGCCACGTCGATCGGAATGGAGAACGACACGCCCTGGTAGCCGCCGGAGCGGCTATAGATCTGTGAGTTGATGCCGACGACCTCGCCGCGCATGTTGAACAACGGACCGCCGGAGTTGCCGGGATTGATCGGCACGTCGGTCTGGATGAACGGGACGTAGCCCGAGTCGGGCAGCGTTCGGCCCAGGGCGCTCACGATGCCCGCGGTGGCGCTGTTGGCAAAGCCGAACGGCGCACCGATGGCCAGCACCCACTCGCCGACGCGGATGTTGCGGGAGTCGCCGACCTTCACGGTGGGCAGATCCTTGGCGTTGATGCGGATCACGGCGATGTCGCTGTTGGTATCGACGCCGACGACCTTGGCCTGGTACTCACGCCGGTCCGTCAGGCGAACCGTGACTTCCTTCGCACCGTTGACGACGTGAGCGTTGGTCAGGATCAAGCCGTCTGCACTGACGATGAACCCCGAGCCTTCGCCGCGCACGGGAACCTGCGGCTGCTGCTGCGGGAAGTTGCGGAAGAACGGGGCAAACGGGGTATTGGCCCACGGGTTCTGGCTGCCCTGGCCGTTGTCATCGTCATTGTCATCGCTGTCGTCGCCGTTGTAGGACGCCGGCACTTTCTCCACGACCTGGATGTTGACTACGGCCGGCCCGTAGCGCTGCACCATGGTGCTGAAGTCAGGCAACACCGCCTGGGCATTGCCCGTTGCGGGCGCGGTCTGCACCGGTGCTTGCATCGTGTGGGCGGGCGCCTGGGCGCGCACGCTGTAGGTATAGAGCGCGCCCAGCGGCGCGGCGATGATGGCGCCGAGCGCCGCCGCGGCGAGCGGCTTGCTGTACTTTTTCGGGGTCGGGTTCATTCGGGTCTCCACTGAAAACGCTGCCGGCCGTTCTGGCCCTGTGGGAGACCCTAGGCGTCGAGACTTAAGTGACCCTTAAGAGGCCGGGGCGAGGGGGAAGCTGACGGTGGCGGCCAGCCCCACCCCGGCCGGTCCACTCTCGAGCGTGACCGTAGCCGCGTGCGCAGTGGCGATCGAGTTGACGATGGACAGCCCCAGCCCGCTACCCGGCGGGGAGGTACCCGGGCGGCGATAAAAACGGTCGAACACACGAGATCGATCTTCAGGCGGAATTCCGGGTCCGCTGTCGAGGACCCTCAGGACGGCTCGCGCCGGCGTTCCGCTACACTGCACCGCAACATCGACGCGCCCGGCCGGCGGGGTGTAGCGGACCGCGTTGTCCACCAGGTTGCGCAGCAGCGTGCGCAGCGCATCGGGGTCGCCGACGACCACGGCCGGTTGCGATTCGGAGATGCCCAGATCGATGCTCTTTGCGTCGGAGACCGGGATGAGCTCGGTGACGACCTCGCGAGCGAGCTGGTCGAGGGCGACCTGAACTTTCGCCGGCTCGCTCCGCGACTCCTGACGCGCCAGTGACAGCAGCTGCTCCACGAGGCGGATCGCGCGATGCACACCCGCCGACAGTTTCTCCGTTGCTTCCAATCGCTCGGCTTCGGTGCCGGCTCTTGCGAGTGCGCCCATCTGAAGGTGCAACGCAGTGAGCGGAGTGCGGAGCTCATGTGCCGCGTCCAGCATGAATGCACGCTCGCGCCCCAGCGCCGCGCCCAGGCGCGTGAGCAGATCGTTGAGGGCGCCCACGAGCGGACGCACCTCATCAGGAAGCGGCTGATCCGGGAGCGGCTGCAACTCGTTCACTCCACGTGACTTGACGAGGAGGGTCAAACCTTTCAACGGCTCGAGCGCGTGGCCCACGGCGACCCAGATCAGAATTCCGAGAACCGGCAGCAACAGGGCGAAAGGTCGCAGGGCGCGCAAGGCCAGGACCGCGGCCTGGTCCTGACGGACGCTCATTGGCTGTGCGACCTGTACGACCTTGGTGGGTCTCTGCACGCCGTACACACGCCAGCGTCCTTCACTCGTGGTGACGTTGGAAAAACCGATCCGGGTGATGGCAGGCAGGAGCTTGTGATTCTGCGACCAGTACAGAAGATCGCCATCGATCGTCCACACCTGCACGACGAAGTCGTACGCCACATCGCTCGGGGGGATCTGAGACTCGAGCTGATATTCCACCGGCTGGTCGCCCAGCAGCAGCGCCGTCTGCCGCAACTCGTAATCGAAGAAGGTATCGGCCTCACTCAGCGCATTGAGATACACGATCCAGCCGCCGGCCGCGCCCACGATTACGACGCCGCCCAGCAGCCACAGGAGCAGACGTGCCCTCAGCGAGCTCACTGCGTCGGCCTCACGCGGTAGCCGACGCCGCGGACGTTGAGGATGAAATCCGCCCCCAGCTTGCGTCGCAGTCCATGGATGTGGACCTCGACCGCGTTGCTCTCCACTTCCTCGCCCCAGCCATACAGCCGCTCTTCGATCTGTGCCCTGGAGTGAATGGTGCCGGGACGCTCCAGCAGCAACTGCAGCAGAGCGAATTCCTTCGGGGACAGGTCGACCTCGCGGCCATCGCGGCTGACCGCATGCCTGGCCGGGTCCAGGGTCACGCCGAGGTGCTCCATCCGTGGCTCCGGACGCCCGGACTTGCGGCGCAGCAGAGCTCGAATTCTCGCCGCCAGCTCGTCCAGGTCGAACGGCTTCACCAGATAGTCATCGGCTCCCGCATCCAGTCCCTGGACACGGTCGGAGACCGCATCGCGTGCGGTGATGATCAGCACCGGCAGCGACTGGCGGCGCGCCCGCAGTGCCTGCAGCACCTGCAGGCCATCCTTGCGCGGCAGACCGAGATCCAGCAACGCCAGGTCGAACGCTTCCGTGCGCAGCACACGGTCGGCGGACTCGCCGTCGTAGACCCAATCGACCGCGAAGCCGTCGCGCTTCAGGCCGGTGCGAATGGCTTCGCCGATCATCGCGTCGTCTTCTACCAGGAGCAGTCTCATTTTCTGACAAAATCCAAGTTCCTGGCGCCACTGTCAACGGCCGGAGCCTTATCCTGAGCTCTCCCCCTACTCTGCGCAGCGCGGCCGTCCAGCTTGGCGTGACCCTTTCGGAGCCGGACGCCGCGCGCCTGCTGAAGCTGCTGGATGAGCTGGCGCGCTGGAACCGCACTTACAACCTCACCGCCATCCGCTCGCCCCAGGAAATGCTGACTCACCATCTCCTGGACAGTCTGGCCGTTCATGCAGACCTGCAGGGTGAGAGAGTCGCGGATGTGGGCACGGGTGCCGGCTTCCCCGGGTTGCCGCTCGCCGTGGTGAATCCGCAGCGACGCTTCACGCTGATCGATTCCAATGGGAAAAAGGTGCGCTTCGTCGCGCACGCCGTGCGCCTCCTGGGGCTGACCAATGTAGAGCCCCTGCACGCCCGAGTTGAATCGGCTGCTGGGCCGTTCGACACCGTGATTGCGCGAGCGTTCGCCGCGCTACCCGACCTGCTCCAGACAGTTGCCGGGCTCTGCGATGGGAAGACGCGCGTACTCGCCATGAAGGGGAAATGGCCGACACAGGAGCTCGAGCGCCTGCCTGCGGGCTGGCAGGTGGAATATTCACGGCCGATCGAAGTGCCGGGGCTCGGCGAGGAACGCTGTGTGATCGCCTTGCGGAGGGCGGAAGGGGCGGAGTTCCGGACCGGCCTGCCCGCTCTGCGGTGAGGGAGAGCGGGCAGGCTCGATCGTGCCGGCTCGATCGTCCTACTGCTGCTTCACCCCGTCGATGACCTTCGGCGCCGAGGTGACCGTGGGAGTGGTGCCCAGGTACTCGCTGTCGGCGGAGTCGCTCGGGTCATGCAGGCCGCCCGCAGGCAGCGCCAGCGGCGTCAGTGTCATGTTGGAGCATTGAGCCGCGTTGCTGCCGAGACTCTTCAGCAGAATGGCACCCTGCAGCGCCTTCACGATCAGCGGTGTCGACGTGCCGCCCGGGGGAGCGGGCAGCGTCAGGGTCGTGCCGTCGGGGATGGAGAACATCGGCACATAGCTCGCGCCCGTGGTGCCGCAGTCCACCGCGCTGTTGTCCGTCGGGTCCACGCAGGTCCCGGGGATACCCTGCAGATTCCCGAAGCCGTTGAACTGTAGAAAGATGGGCAGCCCCGCGTAAGAACCGTAGGCCGCGCCGGCGGGCACCGTGTACGCGATGTTCTGCGGCGGATCGAACGGCACGACCTGGCCGCCGCTGCTGAGCCAGAGCGACTGGTTCCATTGATTCGGGCCGGTCTGCCACGTGTAGTAGGTCGCAGGGTTCGCCGGCTGGCACACCGTGCTGCTCGGCGTTCCGGCCGGGCAATTTGCATTCGTCAGCGGTGTGTCGAGGAGCCAACCGCTCTGTACGCCATTCTGGTACTGAGAGTTGGCGGGCGCCTGCTCCAGGGTCACCGCAGCGCCGCTGCCGTCCACGAGGCCGGTCGCACCGAAGCTGTAGCTCACCGTATTCGCAGCGCCCGGGGCGCTGAACCACTGCGTGCCCGTGGAGTTGGCGAACGCCGTGGTGCCACCGTTGGCAAGTCCCGCGAGCTGCGCGCCGGTCGGACACTGGCTCAGACAGTACAGTGATAACGAGGTGCTGCCCGGTATGACGGTGGACTGCGTGTAGTAGTACACCGCGTCGGATGACGTATGCGGCGCACCACTGGGCGGAATGTTGATGTTGCCGCCATAGGAGCTCGCCCAGCCGGAGACGGGGACCGTATCGAACGCATCCGCGTTGACGGTCGCGACGGGGTTCAACTGCGAGGTGACGCAGCCGTTCTGGCCACAGCTCTGGATGCCGACGACCGTGAAATTACCGGGCGTCGCGTTCCACTGCAGGACCCAGTTGTTGAATCCCGCCACGTTGGCATTGCCCGTGGTGCGCCCGGTGAGATCGCCCGAGTACTGGAACGGAAGCCCGTCGAGAGCGGCGAGCGTGGCCGAAGCCTGCGTCCACTTGGTGAGCTTGCCGCCGACCTTGTTGAGGGCATAGGCGGTGGTGTTGCCGGGGCGCTGATCGGTCACCGTCACGCCGGAGGCGGGCGTGCCGTCCGGGATATCCAGGCCCTGGAAGTTGATGCCCCAGTAGTTGGCAAATCCGTAGTACGAGTTGCCGCCCGAGGTGGCCAGCACGGGGAACCCCGGATGGGCCTGGTCGACGCGCGTGCCGTCATTGGCGTTGTAGGTTCCGTACTGCCACACGGCGAGGGATGCGTTGGCCCGGGAGCGGTCGAAGCACTGATCGTGCGTGCCGTCGCTGCGATGAAAGTAGCTCGGGTCGTAGGCGAAGTCGAAATCGACGGCGCCCCCGCCGTTGCCGGTATTGCCGATGTGCATCGTGCCGCTGCCGGAGCTCGTCGAGGAAGCGGACATCGCGAGCGCGGTGTTGTCCGACTGCGCTCCCGTTTCCAGGAATTTGATGACGCCGGGCGTCGTGGAGTCGATGTAGCCGTTGAATCCGACATTGCCGCCGAACTTGCCGATATAGTCCATGCGGAACGCGCCGTAGGGCGGTGCATCCGTCGGCGACTGAGTTGCGCTCAGGTAGGCGTAGACTTTGATCGGATTGCCCTGTTGGGTGAATGACAGCCAGACTTTGGCGATCATCGGATCGCTGTTGGTGGCTCGGGTCACGTCGACGATGGCGTTGGCGTAGTTGGTCGCGTCGCCCGAGGCGCTGCTGTCGCCCTTGGACGTCTGGCACTTGTTCATGTCCACCAGCGCGACATAGGCGCCGCTGTTCACCATCTCGCCTGCATCCATCGAGCCCACCACGCACAGGACCATGTTCAGGCTGCCGATGCCCTGTGCGGTCTCATCCTGCACGGTCAGGTTCTGCGGATCGGTGACGTACGGGGAGCCCGCCGGAGGCGCGGCCTGGGCGGCCGTGCTGCCGAGGAGTGCTGCGGCCACTGCCGCACGAATCAGATTGCTGCTTTTCATGCGGAGTTACTCAGTTGGCTGTGACGACGGAAACGGCTTTCGGCGTGGCTATGCCGGTAACCTGGGGGGGCGGACTCGAGCCGCCCGCGCTTTGGGTGCCGCCGCTACCGGAGGTGCCGACGGTGGCGCCGCCGGACGTTCCTGCAGCGCTTCCTGTCGTCGCCGACCCCGCTCCGCATCCCACGAGCAGACCCACCAGCGCGATGCTGCACGCGCGGCATGACCACGATCTGAATGACATTCGACACTCCTCGGTGTTGACTCAACCCGCGCAAGCGAAACGCGGACTGCGATGCGCACCGAGCATGGAGGGAGTCCGCTGCCGGAAAAAGCGGAATTCGCGTAAACCAAGATGTCCGTGCGGGGTTGGCGCCTGAAGTGTGAGAGGACTCAAGCGCGCGGCGGATTGTGCGCGATACCAGTCAAAGGCGAGCCGGCGTGTTATGTCAACATTCGCGCCGCGCGGCCGGAGAGGCTCTCAAGAGACGTGCGCCGAGCTCAGCGGCAGCGCCGTGGTCTCCTTGATGACCGACAGCGCGATGGAGGAATGCACCGACTGCACTCCCGGGAAACGCGACAGGTGATCCAGGAAGAAGGCCTCGTAGGCCTTGATGTCCGGGCACACGATGCGCAGCAGAAAATCCGTCTCGCCCATGAGGGTGTAGCACTCCAGGATCTCCGGGTGCTCACGCACGGCCTGCTCGAACTTCAGCAGCGCGTCGCGTCCGTGGCCGGCCAGCTTGACGTGTGAGAACACCAGCACGTTCAGCCCCACCTTCTCCCTGTCCAGCAGCGCCACGCGAGCGCGGATGACGCCCAACTGCTGCAGGCGGCTCATCCGCCGCCAGCAGGTGGAGGGGGTCAATCCCAGCCGCTCGGCCACCTCGGCCGCGGACAGGTCGCCGTGGTTCTGCAGGACATCCAGGATGCGCAGGTCTCCCCGGTCGAGCTCAGGATGCATCGTTCATCTCGCCAGTGATGCGTACGGCGCAATAAATGTCGCATCTATGGGGGGCTGAGGGCAAATTTTTGTGACGCGGGTTGCGCCGGACGGCGCGTACGCTCGTGCACTGAGCGCATGACCGGGCCTGCCCGGGGGATGAGGGGCTGTGGATATTTTCGCGATGCCCGATTTTGACGATCACGAGCTGGTGGTGTTCGGCCGCGATGCGGCCACGGGGCTGCGCTCGATCGTCGCCGTTCATTCGACGACCCTCGGACCGGCGGCCGGCGGCTGTCGCATGTGGCCCTATGCGTCGACGGCAGATGCGGTGACTGACGTGCTCCGGCTGTCGCGCGGCATGAGCTACAAGAACGCGCTCGCAGGGCTGCCGTTCGGCGGCGGCAAGGCCGTCATCATCGGCGACTCGCTCACCGCCAAGACACCGGAGCTGTTCGAGGCGTACGGTCGATTCATCGACTCCCTCGGGGGCCGTTACGTCACCGCGGAGGATGTCGGCACGACGATCTCCGATATGGAGCAGGTTGCGCGCCGCACCCGCTTCGTCAGCGGGCTCGGGACCGGCAAGGGCGAAGCCGGCGGGGATCCCGCACCGAAGACCGCCCTCGGAGTGTTCCTGGGGCTGAAGGCCGCCGCTCGGTTCCGACTCGGCCGCTCGGATCTGGAGGATCTGAGGGTGGCCGTTCAAGGCGTCGGCGGTGTCGGCTACCACCTGTGCCGACTGCTGGCGGCCGAGGGCGTCAGACTACGGGTGGCCGACATCCGCAGCGCCGCTGTCGAGCGGGTGCGCGATGAGCTGGGCGCCGTCGCCGTGCGCGTCGAATCCATCATGGCGGAGGATGTCGATGTCTTTGCGCCCTGTGCGCTGGGGGCCATCCTCCACTCGCGCACGATCCCGCTGCTCCGGGCGCGCATCGTCGCAGGCGCAGCGAACAATCAGCTCGCGACGGACGAGGATGGCCGCGCGTTGCAACTGGCCGGAGTGACCTACGCCCCGGACTATGTGATCAACGCCGGCGGCATCATCAGCGTGGCCCGGGAATATCTGGGCAACGCCACCGAAGCCCAGGTCACCGCCGAGATTCAGCGCATCCCGACGCGCCTCACGGAAATATTCGAACGCGCCCGGCGCGAGAAACTGCCGACCAGTGCCATCGCCGATGCCATGGCGCGCGAACGGATCGGGCGCGGGGATACCAGACTGGTCGCCTGAGGCCTCGCCGGGCCACCGCAGGTCGCCGGCGGGGCCCACGGGCGTTGCTGACTGTGGCCGCGGTGTCGCTCAGGTCCCGGGCGTCGCTGACTGTGGTTGCGGTGTCGCTCAGGTCCCCGGGCGTCGCTGACTGTGGCTGCGGTGTCGCTCAGGTCCCCGGGCGTCGCCGACTGTGGCTGCGGTGTCGCTCAGGTCCCGGGCGTCGCCACGCACCGACGCCAGACCCCTCCAGACACGCCGCTGCGCTTGATTCGCCGGCACTCTCGGCCGGTGCAGTACACTAGTTGCATGAAGCGCGTGATCGCGGTCGCGAACCAGAAGGGCGGGGTCGGCAAGACGACAACAGCGGTCAATCTCGCCGCGTCGCTATCGGCGACGAAGCGCCGCGTGCTGCTGATGGACCTCGATCCACAAGGCAACGCGACCATGGGCAGCGGCGTCGACAAGCAGCAGCTCGAGCGCAGCACTTGCGAGGTGCTCCTGGGAGAGTGCGAGCTGCAGGCCGCGCTGGTCTCGATCGATCCCGGCGGTTTCAGTCTTCTTCCTGCGAATCAGGATCTTACGGCGGCGGAAGTGCGCCTGTTGGCGATGCTGACGGGGCGCGAGATCAAGCTGCGCAACGCGCTCGCACCGCTGCGCGAGGCCTTCGACGTCGTTCTCATCGATTGCCCTCCTGCCCTGAACATGCTCACGGTGAACTCGCTCGTCGCAGCGGACAGCGTGCTCATCCCCATGCAGTGCGAGTACTACGCCCTGGAGGGCCTGTCGGCGCTGCTGGCGACGATCGAGCAGATCCGCGATGCCGTGAATCCGCAACTGCAGCTCGAGGGGATCCTGCGAACGATGTTCGACCCGCGAAACAACCTCTCGAGCGAGGTCAGCGCGCAGTTGATCATGCACTTCGGTGACAAGGTGTTCCGCACCATCATCCCTCGCAACGTGCGCCTCGCCGAGGCTCCGTCGTTCGGCAAGCCTGTGTTATTCCATGACAAGGAGTCGCGCGGAGCCCTCGCGTATCTGGCGCTCGCCGGAGAAATGATTCGGCGCGAGGAGGAAGAAGCGCTCGCGGCAGCGGGTGGCGGAAACGGCGTTGGCACGCCGGACGCCGGCAGTGCGGGCGATGCCTCCAGTGCGGGTGATGCCCCCGGGCTGCGTGATGCCTCCAACGCGGGCGATGCCTCCGGAGCGCGTGATGCCTCCGGAGCGCGTGATGTCCCCGGAGCGCGTGATGTCCCCGGCGGTGTCTCATCGAACGGCGCGGCGACTTCGGGTACCGCGGAAGGTTCTGCCGCAGAGGCCTCCGCGGTGGGTTCTGCGTCGCCCAGCGATGCGGCGCCGGGCTATGATCGCGCCTCATGATGCAAAAGAAACCCACGCTCGGACGCGGCCTCGCTGATCTACTAGGCCGGCCGGCACCGCCCGTGGCCGAAGTCTCTGTGGCGCAGCCACCCACCCCCATCGCGGCTCCCCCGCGAGCGCCGGCGTCTCGTCCGGGCGAGGAGCTGGCGAAGCTACCTCTGGATGTTCTGCAGCGCGGCCGCTACCAGCCGCGAGTAGACATGCGGCCCGAGTCTCTGCAGGAGCTCGCCGACTCGATCAAGTCGCAGGGCGTGGTCCAACCGATTGTCGTGCGCCCGATGGGCTCGCCTGGCGCCGGCGAATCGCAGCGGTACGAGATCATCGCGGGTGAGCGCCGCTGGCGAGCGGCGCAGATGGCGGGGTTGGCACAGATCCCCGCGGTCATCCGCGATATTCCCGATGAGGCAGCCATCGCCGTGGCGCTCATCGAGAACATCCAACGCGAGAATCTCAATCCGCTCGAAGAAGCGCGCGCGCTGGAAAGGCTCATCTCGGAGTTCGAGCTGACGCACCAGGAAGCGGCTGAGGCGGTGGGACGCTCACGGGTCAGCGTCAGCAACCTGCTGCGCCTGCTCGAGCTTGCCGCCGAGGTCAGCGAAATGCTGGAGAGGCGTGAGCTGGAGATGGGGCACGCTCGTGCCCTGCTCGGGCTCACCAACCGCCGGCAGCAGGTCGAGGTGGCCACGATCATCGTCAAGAAGGCGCTCTCGGTACGGGATACAGAAGCGCTGGTGAGACGCTTGCAGGAGGCTGCGTCCACGGCCGGCGCAGCAGCTGAACCGGCGACCGGGCACGCAGACCCGAATGTGCAGCGCCTGGAGCAGGAGCTGGCCGACAAGCTCGGCGCCAAGGTGGCCATCAAGCACTCCTCGGGAGGCAAGGGTCGTCTGGTGGTGAGCTATAACAGCCTCGATGAGCTGGACGGCATCCTCGCTCACATCCGCTGACGGCACTTCCGGGAGACACGGTGTTCATCTTCCGGGACACCCATTTACTCGGCGCTCACGCGCCTCGCCCTCCGGGCCGCCTGAATCGCGCGCGCTGCGCGCTCCCAGTCGGACCAGGGTTCGGCCTCGCGGCCTCCCCCGTGCCCCGCATGCGGGGCACCCCTACCGGGCGTTATCGGGGATTTGTCGTACTAATCGGCTTTGATCCGCTAACCGCACGCACGCGCGTGCCGGGTATGCCCTGCAGCCGCCCGCGCGCGCCCAAGTCCCGCAAACAACACGTGTTTTTTGACTGCGCGCGCTGTGGACTCGACGGGGTTCGCTCTCTATAATTCGCCGGCTTTTTTGGCCGGGCTCCGCCTGGGGCGCGACCTCGAGTTGGGAGCCTCACGCGGCCGTGACGATGACGGGCGGGCCGGGGCTTCCCCCGCGGGATACAAGGTGACCGGGACGACACAGCCCTATGTGCGGCGGCTGGCGTTCAGCTTCGTGCTGGGCCAAGCAGCCGTCACTGTGGTCGCCGGGGTGCTCGCGTGGAGCATCGCCGGTGAGCAGGCGGCGCTGTCAGCGCTGCTCGGCGGAGGCATCAGCACCGCGGGTAGTCTGGCGATGGCGCTGGTTGCGTTTCGGCGCCGCACCGGGCTGAACGCCCTGCAGATGCTGATGGCCCTGCTGGTCGGCGAAGCTGCGAAGTTTCTCGTGATTGTGGGGCTTTTCGTGGTTGTACTGACGTTGATGAAGGTCTCGCCCGTCCCCATGTTCAGCGCGTACGTGGCGACCTTCTTTGTGTACTGGGTGGCATTCGCGGGTCAGTGGCGTGGACGCGCGAACGCGATATCCGGACGTGAGATGCGGTAGTGGATATGTTGCTGCGATACCTGGCTGAAGAAACTCCGAATCCGAACGAGTACATCCTTCACCACCTGACGTTCCTGACGAACAAGGCCCCGCAGGGCCTGTTTGATTTCGGCACCGTCAATCTCGACAGCGTGTTCTTCTCGGTGCTGCTCGCCGTGGCCTTCTTCGGAACCTTCTATGCAGCGGCGCGGCATGCGGGCACCGGCGCCCCCAGCAAGTTTCGCAATTTCGTGGAGTTCGTCGTCGAGGCCATCGACGAGCAGGTGCAGGGGATCTTCCACACCAGGAGCACGCTGATCGCGCCGCTCGCGCTCACCATCTTCTGCTGGGTGTTCCTCTTCAACGCGTTCGACGTGTTGCCTCTGGATCTGCTGCCGGGGCTCGCCGGCGCCGTCGGCGTCGGCCATCTGCGCATCGTGCCGAGCACCGATCTGAACGTGGTGTTCGGGCTGTCGCTCACGGTGTTCCTGCTGATCATCTTCTACAGCATCAAGATGAAGGGCCTGCTCGGCTTCCTGGGCGAGTTCGTCCTGCATCCGCTGCGCGTGCGCAATCCCATCGCGCAGATTCCGATCTCTCTTTTCAACCTCGTCGTGGAGCTCGCCGGATTCATCGCCCGCCCCGTGTCGCTGGCGCTGCGACTGTACGGCAACATCTTCGCCGGTGAGATGGTCTTCATCCTCATCGCGCTGATGACCCTCACCCACGGGTTCGCGGGTCTGGCGAGCGTCGGCGGCTGGGTCGGAACGATCGGATCCCTGGTCCTGGGCGTCGTCTGGTCGGCGTTCGACTTGTTCATCGGGTTCCTGCAGGCCTTCATTTTCATGATCCTGACGGTCGTGTACCTGGCGCAGGCATCCGAGCACCACTAACGGCGGACCCAGTGTCCGCCAACGGTTTTGTACCTAGGAGAGTTTGATGGAAAACATTGCGCACATCGAAGCGATGACGGTGATGGCCGTCGGCATCATTTTCGGCATGGGAGCGTTCGGCACGGCCATCGGCTTCGGCCTGCTCGGCGGCCGCTTCCTGGAGGGAATGGCGCGCCAGCCCGAGCTCGCACCGGCCCTGCTCGGTCGTGCCTTCATTTTCGTCGCTCTGCTGGACGCGGTCACGTTCATCGGCATCGGCTTCGCCCTGTTCTTCACGTTCGCGAATCCGTTCGTTGCCGCATTGCAGGCGGCCCAGGCCGCGGTGGGGCACTGAAAACGAGCTCGCAGCGGCCGCGCTGCAGGTTCGGGATTCAGATGCCCTAGGTAGGAGACGAGAGTGAACATCAACCTGACGCTCGTCATTCAGATGGTGGTCTTCGCGATCCTCATCTGGGCAACGATGAAATTCGTGTGGCCGATGATCCTCGGTCCGATGGAGGAGCGCTCGCGCAAGATCGCGCAGGGGCTTGCCGCGGGCCAGGAAGGCGAGAAAGCTTTGACGGAAGCCCGTGACAAGTCCGACTCGATCATCCGTGAAGCACGTGAGCGCGCCACGCAGATCATCGACCAGGCTCAGCACCGCGCCAACGACCTCATCGAGCAGGCGAAGGGCACGGCGACGGCGGAGAGTCAGCGCCTCGTGGCTGCAGCTCATCAGCAGATCGAGCTGGACGCGACTCACGCCCGCGAGAGTCTGCGCCGTGAAGTGGCTCAGATCGCAGTGAAGGCGGCCTCGAAGCTGCTCGAGCGCGAGATCGATCCGCGTGCGCACGCCGATCTCATCGACAAGCTCGCGACCCAAATATGAGCGGTCAAAAACCACGCTTTTTGACTGGCCCATTTCGGGCCGCGTGCAGAAAGCGCCGCAGGCGACTTTCTGCAGTCGGACGATAGAAGGAGAGAGCAACTTGGCGGACAAGACCACCATTGCACGACCCTACGCCAAAGCGGCGTTCGAGCAGGCCAGTGCCCACCAGCGCCTGGCGGAGTGGTCCGATGCTCTGCAAGCTGGCGCTGCCGTCGTGAAGGACGAGCGGGTGGAGAACCTGCTGGGCAATCCGCAGGTGGAGCCTGCGCAGCTGGCGGGGTTCGTGTTCGATGTGGCGGCGTCGAAGCTCAATGGCGACGGCCGCAACTTCTTCGACATGCTTGCGGAGAATCGGCGCCTCGCCTACCTGCCCGAGATCGCCGCGCTCTTCGATGAGTTGAAGGACAAGGCCGAGGGCGTCGTCGATGTCACGGTGACTTCCGCCGCGCCGCTCGATGCCACCCAGCAGAAAACGCTCTCCAGCGCGCTCGAGCGCAAGCTCGAGCGCTCCGTGCGCCTGCATTGCGAGACTGATCCGAAGCTCATCGGCGGCGCCGTGGTGCGCGCCGGGGATCTCGTGATCGACGGCTCGGTACTGGCCCGGCTCAATCGCATCGCGTACGAGCTGACGGCCTGAACGAAATTCGCCAGAGGAACTAGAGACATGGCCATCAAGGCAACCGAGATCAGCGACCTGATCAAGCAGCGGATCGAGAACTTCAAATCGGTCACTGAGGCTCGCAACGTCGGCACCATCGTATCGGTCACCGACGGCATCACCCGCATCCACGGCCTGGCGGATGCCAAGTACGGGGAGATGCTGGAGTTCCCCGGCAACACCTTCGGCCTGGCGCTCAACCTGGAGCAGGACTCGGTCGGCGCCGTGATCCTGGGCGACTACAAGCATCTGTCGGAAGGCGACACGGTCAAGACGACCAACCGCATTCTGGAGGTGCCGGTCGGCCCCGAGCTGCTCGGCCGCGTGGTCGATGCGCTGGGCCAGCCGCTCGATGGCAAAGGTCCGATCACTGCCAAGCGCACCGCTCCGATCGAGCGCGTGGCACCGGGCGTGATCTATCGCCAGTCGGTGAGCCAGCCGGTACAGACCGGCTACAAGTCGGTCGACTCGATGGTGCCGATCGGCCGCGGGCAGCGCGAGCTGATCATCGGCGACCGGCAGACCGGCAAGACGGCGCTCGCCGTCGATACGATCATCAACCAGAAGACTTCCGGCATCCGTTGCGTCTATGTCGCCATCGGCCAGAAGCAGTCGACCATCGCCAACGTGGTCAGAAAGCTGGAGGAGCACGACGCCCTCAAGCACACCATCGTCGTGTCGGCCTCGGCCTCGACTCCCGCCGCCATGCAGTACATCGCCGCCTATTCGGGCGTGACCATGGGCGAGTACTTCATGGACAACGGCGAGGACGCACTCATCATTTACGACGACCTCTCCAAGCAGGCCGTCGCCTATCGGCAGATCTCGCTGCTGCTGCGCCGCCCGCCGGGCCGCGAGGCGTTTACCGGCGACGTGTTCTATCTGCACTCCCGCTTGCTCGAGCGCAGCGCGCGCGTGAACGCGGAATACGTGGAGATGGTCACGAAGGGCGCAGTGAAGGGCAAGACGGGCTCGCTCACAGGTCTGCCGATCATCGAGACACAGGCTGGCGACGTCACGGCGTTCGTGCCGACGAACGTCATCTCGATCACCGACGGGCAGATCTTCCTGGAAACCAACCTGTTCAACTCGGGCATCCGGCCGGCGATGAACGCCGGCATCTCCGTGTCGCGCGTCGGCGGCGCCGCACAGACGGACATCATCCGCAGGCTGGGCGGCGGTATTCGCCTCGCGCTCGCGCAGTTTCGCGAGCTGGAGGCGTTCTCGCAGTTTGCGTCCGACCTGGACGAGGCGACCCGCAAGCAGCTCGAGCGCGGCCAGCGGGTCACCGAGGTGATGAAGCAGAAGCAGTACGCTCCCATGTCGGTCGCCGAGATGGCCATTTCCATCTATGCGGTCAACAGCGGCTACATGGACAAGGTCGAGCTGAAGAAGGTCGTGGCGTTCGAGGCGGCCCTGCAGGCCTTCGCGCACACCGGCTACAGCAAGGAGCTGGCGGCGATCAACGCCAATCCGAAGCTGAAGGACCAGGAGGAGACGCTGAAGAAGATCGTCCAGGATTTCATCGCCACGGGCACGTACTAGAGCGCTCACCGCCATGCCCGGAACGAAGGAAATCCGCACCAAGATCGCGAGTGTGAAGAGCACTCAGAAGATCACCAAGGCCATGCAGATGGTGGCCACCAGCAAGATGCGCAAGGCGCAGGAGCGCATGCGCCTCGCCCGTCCGTACGCGCAGAAGATGCGCAACGTCATCGGGCATCTGACGGAGGCCAACCCGGACTACCGCCATCCATTCCTGGCGGAGCGCGAGGTGGTGAAGGGTGTCGGCATCATCGTGGTGTCGACGGATCGCGGCCTCGCCGGCGGCCTGAACGCCAACGTGTTCCGCGAGACGCTGCACCTGATTCGCGACGCCCAGAAGAATCCGGACGGCAGGGTGAGTCTGTGCCTGATCGGCTCGAAGGGCTTCGCGTTCTTCCGCCGGCTCGGGATCCACATCGACGCACACGTCACCGGTCTCGGCGACCACCCGCACATCAAGGATCTCATCGGTCCGGTGAAGGTGATGCTCGATGCGTACCGCGACGGGCGCCTGGACCGGCTGTTCCTGGTGAACGCTCACTTCGTCAATACCATGACGCAGAAGCCCTACGTGGAGCAGCTGCTGCCGATCCAGAAGATGGATACCGACGATCTGGCGGAGCACTGGGACTACATCTACGAGCCGGACGCGAAGGACATTCTCGACGGCCTGCTGATGCGCTACATCGAGTCGCAGGTGTACGGCGCGGCGGTGGAGAACGTTGCCTCCGAGATGGCGGCGCGCATGGTGGCCATGAAGGCGGCCACGGACAATGCCGGCAAGCTGATCGGCGAATTGCAGCTCATCTACAACAAGGCCCGCCAGGCCGCGATCACCAAGGAGCTCTCCGAGATCGTGGGCGGCGCGGCAGCGGTTTAAACGCAGGAAACTGAAAACTATGGCTACGGTTGCGGAAGGCAAGATTACCCAGATCATCGGCGCCGTCATCGACGTCGAGTTTCCGCGGGACTCCATTCCCCACATCTACGACGCGTTGAAGCTGAAGGAAGGCAACCTGACGCTCGAGGTGCAGCAGCAGCTGGGCGACGGTGTGGTGCGTGCGATTGCCATGGGCAGCTCGGAAGGCTTGCGCCGCGGGTTGGCCGTGATGAGCACGGGCGCACCCATTCAGGTGCCGGTCGGACAGGCCACGCTGGGCCGGATCATGGACGTGCTGGGTGCTCCGCAGGATAACCGGGGCGAGGTGAAGGCCAGGGAACACCTCCCGATCCATCGCGCACCGCCGCCGTTCGATGAACAGACGGGCGGACAGGATCTGCTCGTTACGGGCATCAAGGTCATCGACCTGCTGGTGCCGTTCGCGAAGGGCGGCAAGGTCGGACTGTTCGGCGGCGCCGGCGTGGGCAAGACCGTCAACATGCTCGAGCTGATCAACAACATCGCCAAGCAGTACAGCGGCCTGTCGGTATTCGCCGGCGTGGGCGAGCGTACTCGCGAGGGCAACGACTTCTATCACGAGATGATGGAGGCGGGCGTCATCGACAAGGACAACCTCGCGAACTCCAAGGTCGCGATGGTCTATGGGCAGATGAACGAGCCCCCGGGCAACCGCCTGCGTGTGGCGCTCACCGGCTTGACGATGGCGGAGTATTTCCGCGACGAGGTGCGGCCCGATAGCGGCGGCAAGGGTCGCGATGTGCTGTTCTTCGTCGACAACATCTACCGTTACACGCTCGCCGGCACTGAGGTGTCCGCCCTCCTCGGGCGCATGCCCTCCGCGGTAGGCTATCAGCCGACTCTCGCAGAAGAGATGGGCGTTCTGCAGGAGCGCATCACTTCGACCAAGAAGGGCTCGATCACCTCCATCCAGGCGGTGTACGTGCCTGCGGACGACTTGACCGACCCCTCGCCCGCCACCACGTTCGCCCACCTCGACGCCACCGTCGTGTTGTCGCGCCAGGTGGCTTCGCTCGGCATCTATCCGGCCGTCGATCCGCTCGACTCCACCAGCCGCCAGCTCGATCCTCTGGTCGTCGGCGAGGAGCACTACAACACCGCGCGCGGAGTTCAGGCGGTGCTGCAGCGCTACAAGGAGCTGCAGGACATCATCGCGATTCTCGGCATGGATGAGCTGTCGGAAGAGGACAAGCAGACCGTGTATCGCGCGCGCAAGGTCCGCAATTTCCTGTCGCAGCCGTTCAACGTTGCGAAGGTATTCACCGGGCAGGACGGCAAGATCGTCTCGCTGAAGGACACCATTCGCGGCTTCCAGGGCATTCTCAACGGCGAGTTCGACACTCTGCCGGAGCAGGCCTTCTACATGGTGGGCTCGATCGAGGAGGCCGTCGCGAAGGCGAAGACTCTGCAGTAGTTGCGGGAGCCTCTAGGAACATGGCTGAAGAACAGCAGCATACGATTCAGGTCGATATCGTGAGCGCCGAGGGCGAGATCTTCTCCGGCCCGGCGACGATGTTGTTCGCTCCGGGTATGGTGGGCGACCTCGGGATTGCTCCGCGCCATGCGCCGTTGCTCACTCTGCTCAAGCCCGGGGAAGTCCGGGTGCAGACCGGCGATGGGGCCGAACAGCATTTTTTTGTCGGCGGCGGTGCGCTGGAAGTGCAACCCAACAAGGTCACCGTGCTCGCCGATACGGCCATCCGGGCCAAGGACCTCGATGAGCAGGCCGCTTTGGCTGCCAAGCAGCGCGCCGAGGAGGCGTTGCGGGACAAGGTAGACAAGATCTCGCAGGCCGAGGCGCTCGCAGAGCTGGCCCGCGCCGCCGCGCAGCTGAAGTTGATCCAGCGGTTGCGGAAGGTTCGCTGAGGCAGGTGCCCCTGGCCCCCGGGCCGCCCCAATGACTGACGAACCGCAGTCCCAGCCGCCCGCGCCGTCCGGACCAGCCGCGGAGCCGGAAGGTCCACGGCCGCCGAGCGCACCGCCGGATGCGCCTGCGCAGCCGGAGCCGCTGGCGACGTCCGCGGACTCGCTCGCCGATTCCGCGGCCGCGCGTCCCGGTGTGCTCACCGCGTTCAGGCGCAACCTGTCGGCCGGGCTACGGCTGTTGATCCCCGGGCGCGTCGCCCCGGAGCGCTTCGTGCGCACGTTCGATCAGGCAGGGCTGCTGCTCGTGCTCGGACTGCTGGTGTGGGTGGGGCTGGATTGGCTGCACTCCGATACCGGCGCGGTTCTGGAGCTCGACGGTGTGTTCGGATGGGCGACCTATCTCCTGGTGGGATTCTTCGGCAGCGCTTTGGTAGCGCGCGCGCAGGACAGGCACGCCAACACGCGCGCCCTGCTCGTGCCGGCGCTTTCTGCTGCCCCGTACGTGCTGCTGCTGTTATGGTTGCTCAGTGACATCCCTTTCCTGCACAACCGGCCTCTCCTGGCCGTGTTGGGGGCACTGGCGTACCTCGAGTTCGTCGGGTTGCGCACCGTCCGCGCGGCGTACGGCACGGTCCGCGTCCGCGCCGTGCTGCTTGCAGCGGCGCTCATTCTCGCGGCGCCGTTCGTGCTGGATTCGTTCGGGCTCGATACGCGCTTGTGGGTGGTCGACGATACGCAGCAGACGCAGGACGACGATGTCGCCACGTCGGAAGGCCTCCTGTACGACCAGCCGGCCCGAATCCAGGCCGCCGTGGAGCGCGTGGCGCCGGCGGTACCAGGCAAGCCGCACATGTTCTTCGTCGGCTTCGCGGGGGTCGGCGAGCAGGCGGTGTTCAAGCGCGAGGCGCTGTACGCGGAGCAGGTCTTTGCGGACAGGTTCGGCACGGCGGACCGCTCGGTCGAGCTCATCAACGACGCCAACGACCGCGACACCTACCCGCTGGCCACGGTGTCGGGGTTGGACCAGACCGTGAAGCTCATCGCCGACCGGATGGATGTGGACCAGGATGTACTGGTCCTGATGCTGACCTCGCACGGCTCCCAGGATGGCCTCGCGGTATCCAACGGCTCGCTACCCCTGGCGCAGCTCGGGCCCGCGGACCTGCAGGAGATCCTGGACGACGCACGCATCAAATGGCGGATCATCATCGTTTCGGCGTGCTACTCGGGCGTCTTTCTGGATGAGCTCAAGAGCGACACGACGCTGGTCATTACGGCGGCCGATTCGGATCACAGCTCCTTCGGGTGCGACTACAGCCGCGACCTGACCTGGTTCGGGGAGGCCTTCCTGAAGGACTCCCTGCCTAAAGCGGCCTCGTTCGAGGTGGCCTTCACAGAGGCCTCGACGCTGATCCAGCAGCGCGAGGCGGCCGAGCACCAGATTCACTCCAACCCCGAGCTGTCCATGGGGGCGCTCATCCGCCAGAAGCTCGCGGACATGCCCTCCGGCGCACCCCCGTCCGCTGTCCCGGCCAGCGGAACCCGGACGGCATTGGGTACAATCGCCCCATGGCCACGGTCTCCAACACGAGTCGTGCCCTGCCGCTCGCGGTCGTAATTCTCGCGGCGGGCGAGGGCAAGCGGATGAAGTCCGCCAGACCGAAGGTGCTGCAGCCGCTCGCAGGCCGGCCCCTGCTGGCGCACGTCATCGACACGGCAAGGGCGCTCGAGCCCGCTGCGATCCACATTGTGTACGGACACGGCGGGGAGCAGGTGCGCGAGGCGTTCGCTTCCGACACGCCCGCCGGCAAGGGGACACCCCCGTTGTCCTGGGCCCTGCAGGCTCAGAGGCTCGGTACCGGCCACGCGGTCACCCAGGCGATGCCCGGCATACCGGACGACCAGCGCGTTCTGGTCCTCTACGGCGATGTGCCGCTCATCCAGCGATCCACGCTGCAGGCGTTGCTCGCCCTGGCGGGTCCCAAACAGGTCGCGCTGCTCACCATGATGCTGGACGACCCTTCGGGGTATGGCAGGGTCATGCGGGACGCACGCGGCCGGGTGCTGCGGATCGTGGAAGAAAAGGATGCGGCCAAACGAGACCTGCGGGTCCGCGAATGCAACACCGGGGTGCTCGCCGCGCCGGCGAAGTTGCTCAGGAAATGGCTGCGGGGACTGAAGAACAAGAACGCCCAGGGGGAATACTACCTGACCGACGTCATTGCCGCGGCGGTGAAGGAAGGGATCGCCGTCAATCCGCTCGTTGCGCCGACTGTGACGGAGGTGCTCGGCGTCAATGACAAAGTGCAGCTTGCAGAGCTGGAGGGCGTGTACCGTGCGCGCATCGCGCGTGAGCTGCTGCTCGCCGGCGTCACGATCGCGGATCCGGCGCGCATCGATGTGCGCGGCACCGTGAGCCATGGAAGCGACGTGTTCCTCGATGCCAACGTTCTGCTGGAAGGGAATGTGAAGCTGGGGAATCGCGTGCGCATCGGTCCGAACTGCGTGGTGCGCAACAGTGAGATCGGCGACGACACCGTGGTGTTTCCGAACTGCGTGATCGACAGCGCCATCATCGGACAGTCGTGCAACATCGGGCCGTTTGCGCGTTTCCGCCCTTCATCGCGGCTTGCTGATGAGGTGCATATCGGCAACTTTGTCGAGGTGAAGAATTCGCAGCTCGGCGCGGGCTCGAAGGCCAATCACCTCACGTATGTCGGGGACGCGCAGGTAGGCAGCCGCGTGAACCTGGGCGCGGGCACCATCGTCGCCAACTATGACGGCGCCAACAAGCATCTCACGCGCATCGAAGACGACGTCCACACGGGCTCGAACAGTGTGCTGGTCGCCCCGATCGTCGTCGGGGCTGGGGCGACGATCGCCGCCGGCTCGACCGTGATGCGCGAAGTGCCGCCGGGGAAGCTGACGATCGCGCGCGCCCGGCAGACGACCATCGAAGACTGGCAGCGACCGGTCAAAACCAAGAAATAGCCGGCGCCCGCCCACTGGAGCCCTTTGACCGGTCACTCGCGCGCCACCCGCGTGACCCGTCCCCCGCGTGACCCGCCACCCGC
>Ga0207707_10000630_pt1 | contig 34922 bp, 28 predicted proteins | sample KBSC83BmetaG_FD_184336 | JGI IMG/M metagenome (GOLD analysis project Ga0207707, IMG submission 184336) | Corn rhizosphere microbial communities from Kellogg Biological Station, Michigan, USA - KBS C8-3B metaG (SPAdes) (version 2) | ecosystem: Host-associated > Plants > Roots > Rhizosphere ... | reverse complement strand
GCCTTCGCGCTCGGCACCAGCACCGCGCCGACCACCAGGTCGGCGGTCGCGACTTCCTCGGCCACCGCCGATTCATACGCGTACAACGCGGTGACGTTGTCGCCCCAGCCACGTGCTTGCGCGAGGCGATCCGGCCGCTTGTCGAACACCACCACGTTGACGCCTCCACGGGCCGCCAACTTTGCCGCATTGCCGCCGGCCACACCCGCGCCCAGCACCACCACCTTGCCGCGCTCGGTCGCGGCCAGGCCGCCCAACAACTTGCCCTTGCCGCCGTTCGGCTGGTGCAGCAACGTGGTGCCGACCTGGGTCGCCAACTTGCCCGCCACCACCGACATCGGCGTCAACAATGGCAATGAGCCGTCCGCTTCCTGCACGCTTTCGAACGCCACGCCGGTCAGGCCGATTTTCAGCAGCGCCTTCGTCAACTTGGGATCGGGCGCGAGATGCAGATAGCAGAACAACAGGTGGCGCTTCTCGAGCAGCTTGAGGTCGCCTTCGATCGGCTCCTTCACCTTGACGATCATTTCCGCCTTGGCGTACAGCGCAGTGGCGTCCTTGACGATCTTCACGCCGACTTTCGTGTAGCGTTCGTTGGCGAAGCCGCTCTTCTCGCCCGCGCCGGATTGCAGGTAAACCTCATGGCCGTGGCGGATCAGGTCCGCGCAGGCAGCGGGAACGAGGGCAACGCGGCCCTCGAGTGTCTTGGTTTCGGAAGGAACACCGATACGCATGGAAATCATCCTCGTGCAAAAAGCTGTTGTGGATAGTCAGGCCATGGATGGCCGTTCTGGATTTGCTGGCGCCTACTCTCGAACCTTGCCATATATCCAGTCGGAGCCGCGTTCACGGATGAACGCAAAAATCAATCCCGTCGCGCGCTTGAAAACCCGCGCCGAACTCCCCATGCTGCACGACTCGTCACGGCATCGAAGCCCGAGACGTGGCGCGCGACGCACCGAAGTCACGGACGCAACTGCCGTAGGGGATCGCCGCATCGAATGACGCACCGCGGCGGACAAGAGGAAGTTCCTGCGGACCTTGGAAGCAACTTGGGAATTATACATGAGCACCCCGAAGCACAGCCGCCTTTTGATCCTCGGTTCCGGCCCCGCGGGTTACACCGCGGCCGTCTACGCCGCGCGGGCGAACCTGCAGCCGATGCTGATCACGGGCCTCACCCAGGGCGGTCAGTTGACCACGACCACGGAAGTCGACAACTGGCCCGGCGACGCGCAAGGCGTGCAGGGCCCCGACCTGATGCAACGCATGGCCGAACACGCGCAGCGTTTCAACACGAACGTGCTGTTCGACCACATCCACACGGTCGACTTGAAGCAACGCCCGTTCAAGTTGAAGGGCGACAGCGGTGAATACAGTTGCGACGCGTTGGTCATCGCGACCGGCGCGGACGCCAAGTATCTCGGCATCGCGTCCGAAACATCCTTCAAGGGCAAGGGCGTTTCGGCCTGCGCGACCTGCGACGGCTTCTTCTTCCGCAACCAGGACGTCGCCGTGATCGGCGGCGGCAACACCGCAGTCGAGGAAGCGTTGTATCTCGCCAACATCTGCCGCAAGGTCACGCTGGTGCATCGGCGCGACAAGCTGCGCGCGGAAAAAATCCTGCAGGACAAGCTGTTCGAAAAGGCGGCTGCCGGCAAGGTCGAGCTGGTGTGGAACCACACCGTCGATGAAGTGCTGGGTGACGACACCGGCGTCACCGGCGTGCGACTGGTCAGCACCGCCGATGGCAGCAAGCGCGACATCGCGGTCACCGGCATGTTCGTCGCGATCGGACACACGCCGAACACCGGCGTGTTCGAAGGTCAGCTCGACATGCGCAACGGCTACATCAAGATCCAGAGCGGACTGGAAGGCAATGCCACCGCAACCTCGGTACGCGGCGTGTTCGCGGCCGGCGATGTCGCCGACCACGTTTACCGGCAAGCGGTGACGTCGGCGGGCTTCGGCTGCATGGCCGCACTGGACGCCGAGAAATTCCTGGATTCGATCGGGCTGACCGGCTGAAGGCGCGTCAGTCCTCGAGCGCGTACAGCTCCCAGCGTCCCGGCACGCCTTTCAGAACCTGCGCGCCAAGTTCACGCAGTTCGATGCCGGAACCGACACCCAGATCCTTGACGGCGGATGTGGCCAGCACCTCGCCGGCTTGCGCGGCCAGCAGCACCGCCGAGCCGATTTCGACGGCCGGACCGCTGAGATTGTCGCCCGCCCGCGCGCATTCGCCGGTGTGGGCGCCCGCGTGGATTTCCAGCCGCAACTGATCGCGCAATACCTGTCGCACCGTGCGCGCGAAACGCAATGCGCGCGCCGGGCCGTCGAAACTGACCAGGAAGCCGTCGGGCGAACGCGCCGCTTCGTGGCCATCGAAGCGCGCAAGTTCCGCGCGCACGATCGCGCGCTGCCGCACCAGCAGGTCCTGCCAGCGCGTGGGGCCGAGGTTGGCGGCCAACTGCTCGGACTGCGCAATGGCGAGGCACAACACCGTGGTAAGTGCCCGCTCGGAACGCGTGACCGGTCCAAGGCTGCCAAGGAACCGGCCGATCAGGTCGAGCGTGCTGTCGTCGCCAGGAATCAACACGTCCATGTCGCTGCCGGGCAGCACGGCCAGTTTCGCCGACCCGATGTGCTCGGCCAGGTAGTGCGCGTGTGCAACGGGAATGACGGCGAAGTCGCGCCGGTGCAGGATCAGGGTTGGCGCATGGATGGCCGACAACACCGAACGCGCATCGAAATTGATGATGTAGCGGAACTCCGTGCCGGCGCGGCGCGGCGAATAGGACACGCGTTGCATGCGCATCACCCACTGCACGTATTCCGGATCGCTGGTGAGCATTTCGCGCGTCTGCGACACCATGCGTTCGGTGCCCCACGCGGTGTCCCACATCGCCGACAACTGATCGGAGCGCTCGTCACTTTCGCCGCAGGGATAACCCGGCGCCACGCGGAAACGCGCGCTGGTATTGCCCAGCACGAGTGCGCGAACGCGATCCGGATGGCTGCCGGCGAACAGCATCGAAGCCGCGGCCGCGTCGCGTTCGGCCAGCAGCGACACCTCGGTGGCACCCAGGTGGTCGACCACGGTCAGGATGTCTTCCAGCCAATCTTCCCAGGTCGGCGGCACGTCGGAAGGCAGCGGATCTGAAATGCCGCAACCGCGCCGATCGAACATGATCAGGCGATGGCCTTCGGCCAACTTGTCCAGCATCGCCGCGTTGGCCGGGTAATCCCACAGCGTCTCGATGCTGCGGCTCATCGGATTGACCAGCAGCAGGTTCGCAGGCCCATCGCCCGCGACACGATAGGCGATGTCGCCGCGCGGGGTTCGGACGTACTTGACGGGAGGTGATGGGTGGCTCATCCCGCGCGGGGACTCCTGATTAGTGCGACAAGCATAGCAAGCGAAGCCTCAGCCATCCCAACGCCATCGCATGCGGTGCGCTTCTGCGTACCCGGCATCGCGTACCTTGGCCGCGCGGTGGCCGCGAGGCAGATCAGCGCGCCGCCTACAATGGACTCATGCTGACATTGCACACGCACGAATCGATCAGCGGGATCGACGCAACCGACTGGGACCGACTGGCCGCGTCCGGCAATCCATTCGTGTCGCACGCGTTCCTGGCGGGCCTCGAGCGCACCGGCTGCATCCGCGAAGCTTTCGGCTGGCGCGCGCAACACCTCACGCTGCACGATGACGACACCCTTGTCGCTGCCCTGCCCCTGTACGTGAAGGCCAACTCGCACGGCGAATACGTGTTCGACTGGGCGTGGGCCGACGCATGGGAACGCGCGGGCGGCGATTACTACCCGAAGTTCCTGTGCGCTGTTCCCTATTCGCCGGTGACCGGCCCGCGCCTGCTGGCCGGCGACGGGCCACGCACCGCGCAACACCGCGCAACCCTTGCGGCTGGGCTGCGCGAGTTGACCGACCGCATCGGCTTGTCGTCGGCGCACGTCGATTTTCTGCAAGAGAATGATACGGCCGCGTTCGACGACGCATGGCTCGCGCGCTCCGACTGGCAATTCCAATGGCGCAACGGCGACGGCTGGCGCGACTTCAAGGATTTCCTCGGCGCCCTGACCCACAAGCGCCGCAACGCGATCCGCCACGAGCGCGCGCAAGCCGCGAACGCGGGCGTCGAGTGCGAGTTCCGCGACGGCGGTTCGCTGGATGACAACGAGTGGCGCGCCATGCACCACCTCTACACCCACACGTTCGATGAAAAAGGCAATACACCGACCCTGACGCTGGATTTCTTCCGCCACCTCGGCGCCGTTTTTCCGGATCATTCGCACGTCGCGTTTGCGCGTCGCGAAAGCAGCATCATCGCGGGCGCGCTGTTCCTGTCCGGCACCGACACGTTGTACGGTCGCTACTGGGGCGCGCGCGAACAGGTCCCCGGGCTGCACTTCGAGCTTTGCTATTACCAGGGCATCGATTACTGCCTGCGGCACAACCTGCACCACTTCGAACCCGGCGCGCAGGGCATGCACAAACTCGCGCGCGGCTTCCTGCCCACGCGCACGCATTCGCGCCACTACGTCGCCGATGAACGTCTCCGCGCCGCCATCCGCGCGTCGCTGCAACAGGAAGATGCGTTGCTTGAGGCACGCGGCCGCGAGCTGCTCGCCCATTCTCCCTTTGCACAACACGCTGCCGAACGCCACCACACGCCATGATGCGCATCCGGCCGCTCGACGCGCTTGCGCCCACGCTGTTTCCTGATCCACGCGATGCATTGAGCGAGCCCAACGGGCTGCTGGCGTTCGGCGGCGACCTGTCCCCGCAGCGGCTGATCGCGGCGTACACGCGCGGCATTTTCCCGTGGTACTCGGAAGGCGACCCGTTGTTGTGGTGGTCGCCCGACCCGCGCTGCGTGTTCGCGACCGACGCCGTGCACCGGTCGCACAGCCTCGCGAAATTTCTGCGCAAATCCACCTGGCAATGGAGCATGAACCGCGCCTTCGAGGACGTGATGCGGGCCTGCGCCGCGCCGCGCGAGGATCAGCAAGGAACCTGGATTACATCGGACATGCTCACCGCCTACACGAATCTGCATCTGCTGGGCTATGCGCACTCGCTGGAAGTGTGGGATGGCGATGCGTTGATCGGCGGCCTGTATGGCGTCGCGGTCGGGCGCATGTTCAGCGCCGAATCCATGTTCTCGCGCCGCACGAACGCATCCAAGGTGGCCTTGCATGCACTCGCACAAACGCTGCGAGAGCGCGGCTTTCCCCTGATCGATGCGCAAGTTCTCAATCCGCACCTGTTGCGCATGGGCGCGCACGAGATGCCGCGCGCGCGTTTCCTTGCAAGGCTTGCGCACCTCACCGCCGAACCCGCGCCGCAGGATTGGCCGCGTGTGCGCGCTCCCGCTCGAACATCGTTGTGACGACCGCTCTCGTGAGAAGTCAGGCCATGGATGGCCGCGGTGGAGTTCGTGAGTTCAGGACTTTCCGGTTGACCGGTGCACTGAACGGCGCAGCGATCAGGGACGATCGCACAAACAAAAGACGATCGCACGAAAAAAGCGTACATTGGACACCCCGACCACTGGAGATGCCGCCATGACCGACACACCCGACCCCTTCAAGGCTGCCAAGGATGCCGCCACCTCGGGACAGCGTTTCAGCCGTGGCGTGATGGATTCCGCGCAACAAATCTGGTTGGCGGGTTTGGGCGCGCTGTCGCGCACGCAACAGGAAGGCGGCAAGTTTTTCGACGCGCTGGTCGAGGAAGGCGTGCGGATCCAGGAAAAAACCCACGTCTACACGCAGGAGCAGATGAAGGACGCGCGTGACCAGTCGACGCCGTGGATGGAAGCCGCGCGCAAACGCACCAACGCGGCCATGGGCAAGATCGAGCAGGCCTTCGACGAACGCCTCGCGCGTGCGATGAAGCGCATGAACATGCCGAGCCACCGGGACGTCCAGAACCTGTCTGCACGGGTTGATGCCCTGGCGCAGGAATTGCGGACCAGTCGTGTATCAAGTTCAAAGCCCCGCGCACCCGGCAAACGCGCGAAGCCAAAAGCCTGAGCACCCGCATGCCCACCGACCTGGATGCGGGCTTCCAGCAGGCCGCCGAGGACGCCAAGCGATTGCAGGCGCGTCCCGACAACGACACCTTGCTGAAGCTGTACGCGCTTTACAAACAGGCCACCGACGGTGACGCCTGCGGGCCGAAACCCGGGTTTTTCGATTTCGTGAACACCGCGAAATACGAAGCATGGTCGCGGCTGCGCGGCATGCGCGCTGACGAGGCGCAGCAGAAATACATCGATCTGGTGCGGCAACTCGGCGCCTGATACAAGAGCTGCCTGTCATTCGTGCCCCGCACGCGATTGCATCGCACGCCGAATCGGCACAGACTTGGGCGGTACGTGCTGGATTCCGAGTCGGGAGGTTGCCCATGGCCGGTTCCACGCTGGCGGACTCGCATGCTTCGCAAGTCCTGCGCGCGGTGACTGAAAAGCGCGGTATCGACGCACTCGCACCGCATATCGAACGTTCCTGGAGCCGGTGCCTGCAGGAGTTCGGCATCCGTCCGCACACGCCGCGCGATACCTGGGTGTTGCCCGCGAACGGATTGCGCGAGCGCCAGCAGGAACTCGGCGGTCTGCTGAACGTGGCGCGTTGCGAGATGGAGAATCTCTATGAGTTGATCGCCGGCACGGGTTACGCGGTGATCCTCTCGGACGCCGGCGGCACCATCCTCAGCAGCATCCTCGACCCCACCCTCAAGCGCGAATTCCAGCGCACCGGCCTGTGGCTGGGCGCGCGCTGGGACGAACGCCACGAAGGCACCAACGGCATCGGCACCTGTCTCGCCGAAGGCAGCTCGGTCACGGTGCATCGCGACGAACACTTCCGCGATTACAACGTCCGCCTGTCCTGCTCCAGCGCCCCCATCCTGGATGCGCACGGCCACTTGCTGGGGGTGCTGGACGCATCCTCGGCCAACAGCGCCGACACGCGCGAAATCCAGCGCCACACCGTGGCGCTGGTCAGCATGTCCGCCAGTCTGGTTTCGCGCTTCCAGTTCCTCGCGGAATTTTCCGGCGCGTGGATCCTGCGCTTCCACAGCCGGCCCGAATTCGTCGGACTGCTGCACGAAGCACTGATCGCCGTGGACGGCGACGGCCGGGTGCTCGCGGTGAACGAAAGCGCGCTGCTGCAGTTCGGCGCAAGCGCGCGTTCTGCGCTGGTCGGGCATCCGATCGAAGAACTGTTCCGTTTCGCCGCCGACACCATGCGCCAGCGCGCCGCGCATGCCGCGGCGACGATCTGGCCCATCCGCGATGTTGCCCGCGGCCGGCGTTTCTATGCGCTGGTGCAGCCGCCGCACGTTCCGCACCCGGCAGCAGGAAAGATCGACGACAAGTCGCCGCGCGCGTCCTCGCCCAGCCTCATGCACGGGCACGTCACCCTCGATCCGCGCATGCGCCGCAATCTGGCTTCCGCGCACCAACTGTTCGCCAAGCAGGTCCCGATCCTGTTGCAGGGCGCGACCGGTACCGGCAAGGACGTTTTCGCACGCGCGCTGCATGCCGGAAGCCTGTGGTCCGACCGGCCGTTCGTCACGGTGAATTGCGCGGCGATCCCCGAAAACCTCATCGAGAGCGAATTGTTCGGTTATCGCCCCGGCGCCTTCACCGGCGCATCACGGGAAGGCCGCGCCGGCAAGATTCTCCAGTCCAGCGGCGGCACGTTGTTCCTTGATGAGATCGGCGACATGCCGATGCTGTTGCAGGCGCGCCTGCTGCGCGCGATCGAGGCGCGCGAAGTCACGCCGGTCGGCAGCGACCAGACCATACCGGTGGACCTGCACGTGATCAGCGCCACCCATCACGACCTGCGCCAGATGATCGCGACCCATGAGTTTCGTGAGGACCTCTACTACCGCCTCGCCGGCACCACGCTGGAGTTGCCGGCGCTCGCGGAACGCGAGGACAAGGGCGACCTGATCCACACGCTGCTCGCTGAAGAGTGCGGCGACGACGAACCGGTGGACATCGCAGCGGACGCGTTCGACAGCCTGCTGCGCTATCACTGGCCGGGCAACATCCGGCAATTGCGCAACGTGCTGCGCACCGCCGCGGCATTGTGCAGCGACCGGATCATCCGGTTGTCCAACCTGCCGCAGGAAATCGTGGATCCGGAAGAGTCGAGACCGGCCTCGCCGGCCGACGTGGTGCAAGCCGCGGCCATCGAGCCGCCCGTCGTGAGCCTGCAAAGCGCCGAGCGCGCGACGCTGTTGCGCTCGCTGGAGCAGCACGACTGGAATGTCAGCCATGTTGCGCAGGCACTCGGCGTCAGCCGCAACACGCTGTACCGGAAGTTCCGCAAGCACGGCATCCAGCCGTCGCCCCACCGCTGACGAACGAATGAGCGGAGACTGCGCTCGGCGCACTCCGGCACCCATCAGAAACGGTAGTCTGCGCTCATCCCGATCATGTAGTTGCGCGTGGGTTCCGGCTCGAAGAAGCGCCCATTGGTGGAGTCCACGACCACCGCGCCGATGTAGCTGCGGTCGAACACATTGTTGAGTTGAGCGAACTCCTTGAAGCGCCAGCGTTCCACGTCCTGGTGGAAGCCCGCTTCCAGATTGACGACGGCGTAACCTGGGGCGGACTGCTCATTCTGGTCGTTGACGAAGACGCGGGTTCGCACCTGCGCATCAGCCATCGCGTAGAAGCCCAGCGGCTCGTAGGTCCAGTCCAGCGCACCATACAGCGTCGTACGCGGTATGCCCGGTATCCGCATGCCTGCAAATGGCCCCGACGCGAAGTCCGCCTGCAGCCAAGTCAATGCCACGTAACCATGCAAGCCCCCACCAAAACCACTGCCGGCACTCAACTCCATGCCCTTGCGCACCGTGCCGCCGGCGTTCCGGAATGTCGAACGCCCGTTGGTGGAGGCCGCCGTGACGATCTCGTTGGCGGTATTGATGCGGTAGAGCGCCAGCCGCAACGTGCCCTGCTGCCCGAAATCAGACTTGAGGCCAGCTTCGTAATTGTTGCTGGTACTGGGCCGCAGGTCGAAATTGAGCCCGGCCGAACCGTCAGGACGATACGCGAGCTCGGCAAACGATGGTGTCTCGAACCCCTTGCCGTAGCTCACGTAGGCGTTGACCGCGCGCGTGAGTTTGTAGAGGGCGCTGGCGAAGCCGGTGTTCTTTGAATAGTCCTGGCCGCCGCTGTCATCGGGGTCGACGCCGGTGATGTAGTGGTCATCCACGGCGAACTTCACGCGCGAATGGCGCACGCCGCCGACCAGTTCCCAACGCCCCGCCGACCAGCGCACCTGGGCGTACTCGCCAAGGCGCGACAGGATATCGTCCTCGTTGCGCATCAACGCGCCCTCGACCCCCATGTCGTTGACGAACCCCTTGCGGCGCTCGTGCAAGCGCTGGTATTCGAAGCCGGCGGTCAGCGTCAGCGGAAACCCCGCAAGCTGCATCATGTGCGTCCAACGCGCGTCGCCGCCGTTGGAATTGTTGTCCAGATCGACGACGGCTCCGCCCGACAGGGGCGCGCTGCCGGCGAACGGCAGGAACTGGATCACGCGGCGGCTGCCAAGCCAGACCGTCGCGTGAAACTGGTCGTTGTCGCCGATCTTCTGTTCATACACCACGCCACCCTCGCGGTGGCGATGGAACTCGCCGGAACCGAACTTGAACGTGTTCGGCACGGCCTGGCGGGGATCCTCGGCCACCTGTCCGGCGTTCAATGACGATGGGTCCTCGGCAAAGGGCTGGTTCTCGGCATTGAAGATGAAGGTAAGCGACGCGTTGTCGGTCGGCTGGTAGTGGAGCTTGGTGTAAAGATTGTTCCGCCTGGAAGCGCTGTGCTCGCGGTAACCATCGGTCTGGAACGACGAGACGTTTGCCATGTAGTTGACCTTCCCGACCGTGCCGCCAGCGTCGAGCTGCCGCACCACCATGCCGTAACTGCCGACGTCCAGGCTCGCGCCCACTTCGGGCTGCGGGGGACCGTCCTTGCTGAAAACCTGGATCACGCCGCCCGCGGCGTTGCCGTACACCACCGAGAACGGCCCACGCAGCACTTCGATGCGCTGGGCCACGGCCAGGTCGAAGGGATCAGTCTCGCCCTGCCCGTCTGGATCGGAATACGGAAGGCCATCCATCATCAGGCGAATCCCGGTGACGCCGAACGAGGCGCGTGCCCCAAAGCCACGCAGCGACAATTGCAGATCCTGTGCGAGGCTTTGGCGATCCTGGGCAACCAGCCCTGGCACGCGCGCGAGCGTCGAGGCCAGATTGGACCCGGGCGGACCATTGCGGATGTGGTTGCCCGACACCACCGTGACCGACGCAGGCACGTCGAATTCAGGCTCCGGAACGCGCGTCCCGGTAACCACAATCGTCGGCAGCAAGCGCAACTTCGACGGCGATTGCGCGCTCGAACCCGGCGAAGTGGAGGTCGCTTGTGCAAACGTCGCCAGCGGCATCAGCGCACCCAGACCAAGCGCGAACGCGACCGCCCGCGCCACCGTACGCCGCGCCGGCACCGTACTCATGCAAGCCACCCGGGCTCCTGCGCCGTGAACGCGCCCGCGCCCGACCCATACGCTGAACATGACAAGTCTCCAAATTGTGCAGCGGGCTATCCGTGGCTCGACCGCACGGTCGACGGTCAGTCGTCCTCCACACCGCCGAACCGGTAACTGACGCCGGCGAACCAGGCACGTGGTGCCCCCGGTGCGACGAACAACGTCGATGTACCCGCGCCAGTGATATCGATCAGTCGATCCGGCGTATCAAACACGTTGTCGCTCAATTGGCCGCTTGCGAAATAGTGGCGATCGAGAGCATTTTGCACCTGCGCGAACAGCGAGAGGCGCTTGGTCGCCTGCCAATGCAGATCCAGGTCCAGCAACGCGTAACCGCCGATCGGACCATGCACGTCCCGATTGTTTTCGTCACCGGTCGCGTATTGGCTAGAGTACGCGCGCAGGTTGCCGCCGAACGACCACGTCGGCGTGAAGTGATACTCGGCCGCCAGCGTGGAAACGCTGCGCGGAATACCGGGCATCCGATTGCCCGGGTGCACCTGGATCACGCCATCGGGATCGGCGCTGGAATTGTCGCCGGCCTCTTCCTCGAACGGCGTGCCGTAGGTAGCACTGACGAAACTGTAGTTGGCCTGCCATTCGAGCTTGTCGAGCTGGCCGCCGATGCCGACATCCACGCCCTTGCGCACGGTCTTCGGTACGTTCGCGAAATAACCGTGCGAACTGCCCCCGCTGAAAATGGTGAGGATGTCGTTGTTGACGCGACTGTAGTAAGGCGACACGTTCCAGTGCACGCGACCGCGATCGAGCGTGCCGCGCAGGCCCGCACTCAACGTATGCGCGATCACGGGTTTCAGTGGCGGATCTCCCGTGAAATCATTTGGCAGCGCGCATGGCGCGGTCGGATCGGCGCACTCAAGCTCGATCGGCGTCGGTGTGCGCATCCCCTCGTCGTAGTTGGCATAGGCACCGAGCCGGCGGGTGATGCGCCACGTGACGCCCAGGCTGGGATTGAAGCGATGGAAAGTATTGCGCCCGTCGATGTCCGGTTCGTTGCCCGACAGGTCCCGCACGCTCGAGCGGCTGTAGTTGTAACGGCCGCCCGCGGTGAGGTGCACCGAGTTGGTGACCGACAGCACGTCGAGGAAGTACAGACCATCGTTGCGGGTGTCGGTAGCGGCCGCGGTCAACGGATCGAACGTGAAAGGCAACAGCCCAATCGTGTCGCCGCGCAGTGCGACATCGTAAGGGAAGTAGGCTGGCTGTCCGAGCTGGGTGAAGCGGGTATCGCCGGCATCCAGGCTTGCGCCCAGCGTGAATTGGTTGGCGAGGCCGCCAATGTGGCCGGTGTTCACCGCCTGCAGGGAAGCGCCGTAACCCCGCGTATGCACGTTGCCCAGCACGTTCGATGCCGGCACGTTGTTGATCGTCGCGGCCGGAATGGTCGGGTCATAGGGCGGCGTCAATCCCGAGTAGTAATAGCTACCCACCGAATGGGGGTCGAACGGTCCATTGGCGGTGTAGTCCGGGCAGTCGCCAGGCTGGGCGGGGTCGCAGGAGCTGTAGTCGTTGGTGTTGCTGTCGAAGCCGCGGCTTTGCGAGATGCGCAGGTAACCCTCCGCCTGCAGCGACCAGCCACCGCCAAAGTCGTGCGTGCCGCGCAGGTTGAACTGGTTGATGTCGTTGTCGAAGGAGTCCGGCCAGGTAAAGGCCGTCTTCGGCGTGCCGGCCCACTCGACCGGGATGGTCTGAGTGCCGTACAGGCGACTGTGTGCATCGGTGTAACTCAGCGCGAGCGAGGTGGCATCGTCAGGACGCCAGTCCAGCCGTACGAAGCCCTGCTGCACGCGGCTGGGGGAATACTCGCGCCAGCCCGTTTCATAATCACTGCCCACGCCGGCGTAAATGCCGAACGTGCGGTCGTGCGCGCCGAAATCGGCATCGGCCTGGATGCGCTCCCAAGAGCCACCCGACACTTCGAACGAGCCGCCCGGGTCGGTAAAACCATTTTTTGTGACCAGCACCAAGGCACCGCCCAGCGTGTTGAGTCCGTACAACGGGCTTGAACTGGGGATCAGCGTGACCGCGCGGATCGCGAAATCCGGGATGGCCTCCCAGTTCATGGTTTCGGCGAACGTCTCATTCTGGCGCACCCCGTCCACATACACCGAAATCCCGGCCGGCGAGCCCAGCAAGGGTGACAGCGTAAAACCGTGGAAATACAGGTTGCCCTGCCAGGGATTGCCCTGCGACTGGGTGAGGGTGACGCCCTGGAAGTTTTGTTGCAGCAGCCCGGTCAACGCCTGGCCGTGGATCTGCGCAATGTCGTCGGCCTGCACGGTCTGCGTATTGAGCGGGACTTGCGCTGCCGGCACGTCCAATCCCGGCATCGGCGTCACGCCGATCACCACGATCTCACCGAGTTGCTGGATGGGCGGAGCCGCGAATGAACCCGTCGCCATCGCCAGCAAAACCAGCGGCACCGCCTGCCGCCAACGGCCGTGCAGCGCCCGGTGCCAGTCGTCCCGTTCCGGCGCGCCGAAATCCAAGTCGCCACCTTCCATCCAGGTCAATCGTCCAGCACGCCCCGGCCTTGGCTCCGTGTGGGCCGCGATGATGTCTGTAGCTCGGTCACACAACCGTGGAACACGCTTTTGCGGCGTGCCACAGTCGCGTCAGGCTGGTTGCGGCCAGACAAAATCGGGTCGCAACGCCTCGTGGACCGGCCGGCCATCTTCCGGTTTCGGGTTGCCGGCTGCCGGATCGAAGAATGCATGGTACGCCGCTGGCATCTTGCTCTCGTCGTAACCCATGAGACCCGGGGCGATCACGCGAATCCGGTGCTGTTTGTCATCGACCATGATGGGTTGACCGCAGACCGAGCAGGTACAAAGCTCCAATGGACCGTCCGGATTCTTGGCGTTGTACGGTTGCCGCTTCAGGAGCTCGGGATGATCAACCTTGACGTCGCCATACTTGAAGAAGGTCACGTGCAGGCTGTCTTTCCCGGTAACGCCCCGGCAGATCGAGCAATGGCAATCGTGGCTATCCAGATAGGCCTGATCAGACCAGGTGTGCACGTGCTCGCAACCGCCGCTGTAGGGATGGGACATGTTGTGCTCCTCTTGCTGGGTTGATGCGTTGCCCGGCTTTGCTCAGGCCGGCACCGTGCCGCCGAAATCGATCACCGAACGAATCACCTTGCCTTCGTGCATCAGGTCGAACGCTTCGTTGATCTTCTCCAGTGGCAACACCTTCGAAACGAACTCGTCCACTTTCAGCCTGCCTTGCATGTACTCGTCGACGTAGCCCGGCAACTGCGAACGGCCCTTGACGCCACCGAACGCCGCGCCGCGCCACACCCGTCCGGTCACGAGCTGGAACGGCCGCGTGCTGATCTCCTGGCCCGCTGCCGCAACGCCAATGATCGTGGATTCGCCCCAGCCCTTGTGGCAGCACTCGAGCGCGGAACGCATCACGTTGACGTTGCCGATGCACTCGAACGAATAGTCGACGCCACCGTGGGTGAGATCGACGATCACCTGCTGGATCGGCCCGTCGTGATCCTTGGGATTCACGAAGTCGGTCGCGCCCATCGCCTTCGCCATCGTCCACTTGTCGGGGTTGACGTCGATGCCGATGATGCGGCTGGCCTTGGCCATCACCGCGCCCTGCACCACCGCCAAACCGATCGCACCCAAGCCGAACACGGCCACGCTGGAACCCGGCCGCACCTTGGCCACGTTGAGCACGGCGCCGACACCGGTGGTGATGCCGCAACCGAGCAGGCACACCTTGTCGAGCGGCGCTTTCGGGTCGATCTTCGCCACCGATATTTCGGGCAGCACCGTGTACTCGGAAAACGTGCTGGTGCCCATGTAATGCCGCAGCATCTTGCCCTTGTACGAAAACCGCGAGGTGCCGTCCGGCATCAGGCCCTTGCCTTGGGTCACGCGGATTTTCTGGCACAGGTTGGTAAGCCCCGACCTGCAGTATTCGCATTCGCCGCATTCGGGCGTATACAACGGGATCACGTGATCACCGGGTTTCACCGACTTCACGCCGGTGCCGACTTCCTCGACGATTCCGCCGCCCTCGTGGCCGAGGATCGCGGGGAACAACCCTTCCGGATCGGCGCCCGACAAGGTGTAGGCATCGGTGTGGCACACGCCGGTCGCGATGACACGCACCAGCACCTCGCCCGCCTTCGGGCCTTCAAGGTCGACTTCTTCGATCGAGAGCGGTTGTCCCGCTTTCCATGCAACAGCTGCGCGCGTTTTCATCGTCGATCTTCCGTCCTTCGTCAATCCTGCGCGGAGGGCGGCCGGCCAGTGGGGATGAGGTCAACCTGCCGCCCTTTCACGTATTCGTAGATGTCGCGGATCTGTTCCGGGGTGAAGAAGCCCGCCCACGACGGCATGCCCTTGGACTCGCGGCCCGCCATGGCCGTCTGCAGGAATTGCCTATAGGTCATCCCACCGGCCAGCGAATGGCGCAGATCCGGCGCCGCGTAGGCACCACCCACGGCATCGTCGCCATGGCAGCGATTGCAATACCCGTTGAACTGTTCGTAACCCGTGAACACATCCTTGGTGACGATTTCCGGCTGGTGCCCCGGCACGAACACCGGAAAGTCGAGCTTCACCATTTTGCCGTCCTGCGTTTTGTAAGTGTAGGTCTTGCCGGATGTTTCACCGGACGATTTCGCGACGGCGCTTGAGCCCGCCGCGGGCTTGAGCGAAAGGATCCATTCGACGATCGTCCGCGCCTTCTGCTGCCCGAGATCCGGGTGCGGCGTCATCGCAATGTCGCCCCAGTTGCCCGAGCCGCCGTCGATGACCTTCTCCACCAATTTGTCCACCACGGCATTGCCCTTCCCGGCATAACGCTTGGCGACTTCGTCGTAGGCGGGGCCGACCACCTTGTGGTCGATTGCGTGGCATGCGAAACACTCGCTGGCCTTGGCATCCTTCAACCCCGCGGGCTCCGCCGCAGCACTCGCCACCGGCGCGGATGCCGCCTGTGCGCCGGCGTCCGCCGATCGCACCGCGACCAGCGGCGCCGCAATCGCCGCCGTGCACGCGAGGCTGACCACGCCAGCCGCCAGAATCACCCAGGGATTGCTTCGCACCCTCGAGTTCCCGTGGGTTTGGTGGCGCGCCTTGTTCACTGTGCGCCTATGCCGACACCCGGATTGCCGGAGGCCGACCCGTAGTAACGCACGCCACGCTGCTGCAGGATCCGCGTCAGCTCGGACTTGTGCGCCTTGATCACCGCGTTCAACTTGTCCATCAACGCCTTGTTGCCTTCGTGCACGCCCATCGACATCGGGAACGAATACTGCTCGGGCGGACCCATGTCGCGTGCGTTCGGCACCATCACGACGTCAAGGTCCGGATAATCCTTCAGGTAGGCACCGATCGACGGCTCCCAGGTGATCATCACGTCGACGCTGCCGTCCTGCACCGCCTGCAGCATCGAACGTGGCGATTCACCGGGTGTGCTCGCCACGTCGAACGCTTTGGCACCGACAACCATGTCGCGCAACTGCAACCCATCCTGAACCGGCGTATCGGACTCGAAACCGATCTTGAGTTTGTGCAGCACCGGTGAATCGAGGCTGCTGATGTCGTAGCCCTTCGACTTCTTGAAAATGAAAACGTAGGACGACACGTAGTACGGATCGGTGGTCTGGTCCTGTTGGCTGCCGTAAGGCAGGCTCATCACCACGTCGCACTCGCCCTTGTCCAGTGTCTGCGCCAGGAACTGGTCGAAGCCGCCCTTCGCACGCGTGTCGTACCACACGTACTCGAGTTTTTCGTGCAGTGCGCTGGCGACAGTCGTCGCCACCGCATTTTCGAAGCCCTCACCGGCCCGGTTCGAATAAGGCAGGTAGGCGGGATCGGAACACACGCGCAGCGTGCCTTCCGCGCGGGCGCTGACCGCACCCGCGAGAAGGCCAATAGCCGCGATTGAAATGACGGGCCACCGATATTTCATGTCGTCACTGCTCCTGCACAACTGCAATCAGTGGGTTGTATTTTCGGCAACGTTCTCGACCTTCGCCCCCTTGATCGCGGGGTTCTGCGCCACGGACTGCTGCGAAGGCATGTTGTTGTCCGGGATTGCGTTGTCGCCGAGCGCAAACACGAACAGTGTGCCACCGAGGTTGGTGTAGTCGCCCAGCGCCGCCGTTGCGTTGACCGCGCCCAACCCGGCAGTCGCTTTGGTCAGGCCATTGCTGAGGCCGATCGCACCCCAGCCGCCCACGCCCGTGAGGATCGCGATGTATTCCTTGCCGTCATGCTGGTAGGCGATCGGATTGCCGACGATTCCGGATGGCGCCTTGAACTCCCACAGGATCTTGCCGGTGTTGAGGTCGACCGCGCGGAACCAGCCTGTCAGCGTCCCGTAGAACGCGATCCCTCCCTTCGTCGTGAGCGCGCCGCTCCAGTCCTGGTACTGGTCGTTGATGGCCCACTTGGTCTTGCCGGTGACGGGGTCGAATGCGATGAAGCGCCCGCCGACGTTGCCGTTGTTCGGCCGGTACATCCGCACGATTGCGCCAACGTATGGGAAGCCTGCCTTGTACTTGGCACTGAACGCCTGGTAGTCCTCGCAGATGTAGTTCGTTCCCGTGTAGAACAACCTGGTGTTCGGATCGTACGACGCAGGCTGCTGATCCTTGCCGCCTTGGGAGCCAGGGCAAATGTCCTTCACGTTGACGCCTTCCTTGGTCATTTTGTCCGGATTGACCACCGGCCGGCCGGTCTTCAGGTCAATCTTCGACGCCCAGTTCAAATTCGGAATGAACGAATGTGCTGCCAACAGGTGGCCGTCCTTTCGGTTCAGCACATACGCAAAGCCGTTGCGATCGAAGTGCGTTAGGGTCGGGATGTCCTTGCCGTCGATCGTGGTGTCGGTGAGGATGCTTTCGTTGACACCGTCGTAGTCCCAGCCATCATGCGGCGTCATCTGGAATGCCCACGCCGCTTCACCCGTGTCGGGATTGCGCGCAATGATCGACATCGACCATGCGTTGTCGCCGGGGCGCGCGGTCGGGTTCCAGGTGCCCGGATTGCCGGTGCCGTAATACACGAGGTTCAACTTCGGATCGTAGGAGTACCAACCCCACGTGGTGCCGCCGCCCAGCTTCCACTGGTCGCCCTTCCACGTCTTGAGGCTCGAATCCTTGCCGACCGGCTTGCCGGTCGCGCCGTTGATGGTCTTCGCCGGGTTGAACATGAGGTCCGTGTCCGGACCCTCGCTGTAGGCGCGCCACATCTGCTTGCCGGTGTGGATGTTGTAAGCAGTGAGATAACCGCGAACCCCGAACTCGGCGCCGGAGACGCCGGTCAACACTTCGTCATGGATCACCAGCGGCGCCATGGTCATGGTCTGGCCGATCTTGGGATCGGCGTTGCGCACGCTCCACTTCACTTTCCCGGTCTTGGCGTCGAATGCATAGATCCGCCCATCCAGCAGATTGGCGAAGATCATCCCGTCCGCATACGCGACGCCGCGGTTGACCACGTCACAGCATGCCACCGTCTCCGCGAACGCGTCCTGTGGAATGTTGGACTTCCAGACAATCTTGCCGACATTGTTCAGGTCGACCGCATACACGTAGTTCGGGTAGGAACTCTCGAAATACATCATGTCGCCCACCACCAGCGGCTGGCCCTCCTGGCCGCGCAGGGTGCCGGTGGACATCGTCCACGCAACGTGCAGGTTCTTGACGTTGGATGCGTTGATCTTGTCGAGCGCGCTGTAGCGGGTGACCGAATAATTGCCGCCCGGCATCACCCAATCATCGGGGTTTTGCGACATCTGCTGCAGCGACCCTGCGGACTGCGCAGCCGCGCCCGCCGCGAATAACGTCAGCAGCGCCGCACTCAGCAACGCAACGGAAAAATGTCGGACCGGAAACGCGTTCATCGTGGAACCTCCTTGCCGGACAGGAGCGGATGGGACGGGCTGCCTGGTGTCAGCCCACGCAAAATCACCTTTTGACGAGCAGATAACGTGCCAGTTTCAGCGATGCTTGAAACGCGTGAATTCAATAGCTTGCGCTTACTCATTTACCTGTGTGCACCGCCGTCAGCGAACACTGCACCGGATCTGCAACACATCTGCACCGTGCACGTGACACCGGTGCGGTGCGTATTCCGTGCGCATCGCCGCGCAAGCGTGCGATCGCGGAAGGCGACGCGCAGCATGCAGCGCGAAGCCCATCAGCCACGCATCGGATGGGTGCATACTGAAAAAGGACTTATGCAAGGTGCAACGATGGAAATCGAAACGCTTTCCGAACAACGCTGCTTTGGTGGCACGCAAGGTTTCTACAAGCACGCGTCACAAGCCTGTGGAGGTCCAATGACGTTCGCCGTGTACACGCCGCCGCAGGCGGCGCGCGGCAAAGTGCCGATCCTTTACTACCTCGCCGGGTTGACGTGCACACCGGAAACATTTCCGATCAAGGCCGGCGCGCAACGCATTGCCGCCGAACTCGGGCTGATGCTGGTGGCGCCCGACACAAGTCCGCACGACACCGGGATCGAAGGCGCGACCGGCGATTGGGAATTCGGCGAAGGCGCCGGCTTTTATCTCGACGCCACACGGGCGCCGTGGTCGTCACGCTTCCGCATGGAAACGTACGTGGTCGAAGAATTGCCCGCCCTGATCGCCGCGCACTTTGCGGCGGATTCAGCGCGCTGCGGCATCATGGGCCATTCGATGGGCGGACACGGCGCATTGACGTTGACACTGCGGCATCCGGATCGTTACCGCTCGGTGTCGGCCTTCTCACCGATCGTTGCACCGACGCAGGTTCCATGGGGACACAAGGCTTTGCCGCGATATCTGGGCGAAGACCGCGACGCATGGAGTGCGCACGATGCCTGCGCGCTGATCCGCGCGGGCAAACGCTTCGACGGCACGATCCTGGTGGACCAGGGCGATGCCGACGGCTTCCTGCACGAACAATTGCGCCCCGAATTGTTCGAACAAGCCTGCCGTGACGCCGGACAGCCGCTCACGCTGCGCCTGCAATCGGGCTACGACCACAGCTACTGGTTCGTGCAAAGTTTCATCGAGGATCACCTGCGGCACCACGCATGCGCGCTTTGATGCAAGCAAGCAATGCAAAAGCGGCAAATGGGCGCTTGCTCGTCTGCAAGCACTGAAAACGCGAACCCGAAGTCAGCGCCGTTCGCGTTGCGTCCGTGCCATCGACTTGGCCACGTCGCGTTCGCGCTCGGTCGGCGCTGCCGCAAGTCCCGCGCGGGCACCTTCCTGGTCGGCGGCTTTGCGGTTCTGGCTGAGCTTGTAACGGCCGATCAGTGATTCGAGGCGCAGCTCGATGCCGATGATGTGGCGCATCTCCTTGCGCACGTAATCATCCGGCGCGTCGGTGACGTGCCAGCGGTGTGTGCGTCCCGCCTCGTTGCGATCGGTGAGCTGCGTCAGCAGGTTGTAAAGACGCGCTTCGTCATCGAAAGTCACCAGCCGGCCGCGCGCTTCCACGGCAAGATAATCCCAGGTCGGCACCTGGCGCGGATCGTCTCGCTTGCCGGGATACCAGGAAGGCGAGACGTAGGCATGCGGACCCTGGAACACGACCAGTGCTTCGACGCCATCGGGTGGACCCTGCCATTGCGGGTTGTAACGCGCCAGATGGCCGACCAACGTGCCGTGCGGACCACGCGACGCGTCCAATTCCCACGGCAAATATGAAGTCGCGAAACCGTCTTGCGAATGCGTAACCAGCAGGCCGAAATACAGCTCGCGAATGGCCGCGTGCAAAACCCCGGAACGGTCTTCGCGAAACGCGGGACTGGGATAAGCCATCGGTGCGTGTCGAGGGCGAGCCGGATTCAGCGACGCGGCGGCAGACGAATCGGCTCGCCTTCGTGGTGTCGATCCCACGCGCGCAGTTCTTCGCGCAGCCCGGCGATGCGCTGGCGGCCGAGCGTGTTGCGGTCTTCGTCCAGCAATGCGCCGCCCAGCAATTCCGCAATGCGTTGCGCGGCCGGCAACATCGCTTCCCACGCGTCGAGCGCGGACGCGGGCCCGGGCAGGGTCGCGAAGAAGGTCACGCCGGGGGTGTTCAACTCCGCGATGCGCGCCATGTCGAAATAGCCGGGCTTGATCATGTTGGCCATGCTGAAGATCGGGCCCGCTTCCGGCCGGCCTTCGACCAGGCGGTGGAAGATGTGCATGGCGCCGAAGCGCAGGCCGGCTTTTTCGGCGGCCACCACGACGTCACCGCCGCCGAACGTTTCACCGTCGGGCGCCGCCACGAACAAGGTGACGATACGATCCACCGGGAACTCGTGTGGGCGCTGCCCTGCCGTGCTGGCCGGCGCATTCAACGGCGGTGGTACGGAATCTGCCGGCGCATTGCCGAGGCGATCGGCCGACATGGTCGCGCCCAGACGATCCAGCTCGCGCCTCAGTGCGACGTCCAGCTCGCCCTGTTGCGGTGCGGGTGCCTCCGCCGCTGCATCGGGCTCGCCGCCGTCACCGAGCATCGGTTCGATGCGCGCATCGTCCCGCCTGCGCGGGATCAGCCGCTTGCCCTGCCTCGGCTTGCGCGGTCTTCCGAAGAAATAAATGGCCGCAAGGATCACCACGCCGATCACGGCGATGATGATGCGCAAGTTGGCGGATGAAATGGCTTCGGCGTTCACGGAGTGAACTCTAGCAAAGAAGCGCGGTGTCGGTAAAAAAGTAGTCAGTCCGCAAATGAACGCAAAGAACGCAAATAAAGAAAAAGCATGAAGATCGCTCCTCGAACTGCTGCTTCTGCTCCTGCTCCCACTCGCGTTTATTTGCGTTCATTTGCGAACTGTTTTGCTTTGGGTTCAATGCATCTACGCCGCAACCCCCGCCAAACGAGTGGCCTCGGCCAAATCCACTTGCACCAGCCGCGACACGCCCGGCTCGCGCATCGTCACGCCGCACAACTGATGGGTTATTTCCATCGTGGCCTTGTTGTGGGTGACCAAGAGGAACTGCACCTTTTCGGACATGTCGCGCACCAGTTGACCGAAGCGTCCGATGTTGCCTTCGTCCATCGGCGCATCGACCTCGTCCAGCAGACAGAACGGCGCGGGATTGAGGTTGAAGATCGCCATCACCAGCGCCATCGCGGTCATCGCCTTTTCGCCACCGGACAGCAGCGAGATGTGGCTGTTCCGCTTGCCGGGCGGACGCGCCATCATCGTCACGCCGGCGTCGAGCAAATCTTCGCCGGTCAATTCCAGATAGGCGTGGCCGCCGCCGAACAGCTTCGGGAACAGTGCCTGGAAACCGGTATTGACGCGATCGAAGGTGTTCTTGAAACGCTCGCGCGTTTCGCGGTCGATCTTGCGGATCGCGTTCTCCAGCGTTTCCAGCGCGGTGGTGAGGTCGGTCGTCTGCGCGTCGAGATATTCCTTGCGCTGCGCGGCCTCGGCGTGCTCGGAAATCGCGGCCAGGTTGACCGGTTCCAGCCGCACGATGCGCGCGTCGATCTCGGTGATCTTTTCCTGCCACGTGTCCGGCTGCACTTCGTCGGAGAGGTTGGCCAGCAACGGCTCGATTTCCAGGCCCGCCTCGCGGATCGCTTCGGCGAGCTGCTCGGCACGCAAACGATGGCCCTGCTCTTCCAGCCGCAGCTTTTCCAGTGCGTCGCGCTCGCCGGCCATGGCCTGTTCCGCGGCGTGGCGTGCGTGTTCGCGCTCCTGCAGCGCGCTGGCGGATTCATCGAGGACACGCCGCGCATCGATCATCTTGCGATCCACGGTCAGGCGCTGATCGAGACACACCTGGCGTTCCTTTTCCAGCGCGGCGATTGGATCGCCGCCCGCAGCCAGGCGCGCATCGAGGTCGGTGCGGTGCCGGTCCAGTTGTTCGCGCTGGGTCTGCATCCGCCCCAGAGACTGCTCCAGCGCCGCCAACGTGACGCGTCTGGATTCCAGCGAAATCGCATGGCGATGCGCGGCGTCGGACGCGTCCTGCGCGTCGGCGCGCGCGGCTTCGCGGCGTTCCAGCAACTGCCGACGCTCGGCTTCCAGCGCCACGCGGGCCTGCTCGTGCTCGCCCATGTTGGCGACGGCGGTCTGCATGCGCGCACGCGCCGCCTGCAGCAGTTGTTCGTTTTCCGCCAGCGCCTTCTCGATTTCGCCGTGGCCTTCGTCGATGGCGCCGAGGCGTGCCTTGGCACTCTCGACCCGACCCTGGCGACTCTGCATTTCGCCGGCCAGTTCCGACAACCGGCGGTGCGCGTTGTATGAATCGCGTTGGGCGTCGTCGCGCGCCTGCTCGGCCACGCGGCGCTGGTCGCGCACTTCGGCTTGGCGTTCCTGCAATTCGGCGATGCGTTTTTCAATTGCCGCGAGTTCCGCCGAGGCATCATGCAGTTCGCGTTCGCGCGTCAGCACGCCGACCTGTCCGCCTTCGGCGCGGCGCACCCGCGCAAAGCCCGGGCCCAGCCACAAGCCATCGCGGGTGATGACGGTGCGCGCGCGCGCCAGCTTCGCCGCGATTGCGCGGGCATCGTCCAGCGTTTCGGCGGTACGGACTTGCGCCAGCAGCGCGCGCGCCGCCGCCGGGCCGCTCACTTCGGCCGCCAATGTTCCGGCCGTCTCGATGTCCAGCGCTTCGCCGCCGCCGACCAACGTGATGTCGGCTTTCTCGATCCCGGCCAGTTCGCCCGCATGGGCGGCCGGATCATCCACCAGTACGGCTTCCAGCATCCCTGCCAGCACGGTTTCCACCGCGCGATCCCAACCATCGTTGACCTTCAGCCGTGCGCCGAGGCGTTCGCCGTCGGCCAGCCCGACGTTCTGCAGCCAATCGCGCGCGGCGTCACGGTCGCGGCCCAATGCTGCACGCTGCAAGGCTTCCAGCGACGCGATCCGGCCACGCAGCGTCTGCTTCTGCGCGTTCGCTTCCGCCAACCACGTTTGCGCCTGGCGTTCCTCGCCCAGCAGGCGTTCCGCATCGGCTTTGTGTTTGTCAAGGTCCCGCAAAAGCGTTTCGACCTGCGTCTTCAACGAATCATGTTCGTCGGCAATTCCTTGCGTCGCCGCGGTGAGCGCATCGATGTCGTAGTTGCTGCGCTCGTTGCGCAGCGCTTCGCGACGACGCGAAAGGTCCAGCGTCTGGCGATCGAGATGATCGATGTGGGTGCGCTCGACCTCGGCCTCGCGCGAGGTCGATGCGGTCTGACCACTGTGCGCTTCCCAGCGCTGCTGCCACGCCGCGTGCGCGGCTTCGGCTTCGATCAGCGCCTGCGTAGCCTGTGCATCGGCATCGTGCAGACGCACGGCCTCGGGTTCGGCCGCGGTAACCGCGGTTTTCAATTCTTCGCGCTGAGCATCATCCGTCTTGATGTGGTCGGCCAGTTCCGTCCACGCCCGTTCGGATTCCTCGCGATCCTGCTGCAACCGCTCCAGCATTTCGCGATGATGCTTGATCTGCTGCTCGACGCGCGCGAGCTCGGCACCGACCTGGTAGACCTCGGCCTGCACCGCGTTCATCGACTCGGTGTGCTGCTGGTGCGCCTCGCGGCCGGTTTCGATCTCGGCTTCGAGATGGCGCTGCGCGGCCAGCTTGCCTTCCACCGCGGTTTCCGCTTCACGCAAGGCCAAGCGGTGCGAATCCAGCTCCGCGCTGACCGAACGGTAATTCAGGGCACGCAATTCCGCCTCGCGCAACGCGCGTTCTTCCTTCAGTTTCTTCCAGCGTTCGGCCGCGCGTGCCTGGCGGTTCAAGTGATCGAGTTGTTTTTCGACTTCCTCGCGCACGTCCTTCACGCGGTCGAGGTTTTCGCGCGTGGCCTTGATGCGGCTTTCGGTTTCCTTGCGCCGTTCCTTGTAGCGCGACACGCCGGCCGCCTCTTCGAGATGCATGCGCAGTTGTTCCGGCCGCGATTCCACGATGTCGGAAATTACGCCCTGCTCGATGATGGAATAACTGCGTGCACCGAGACCGGTGCCGAGGAACAAGTCGGTGATGTCGCGGCGACGGCAACGCACGCCATTCAAGTAGTAGTCGGATTGCGCGTCGCGGCCCACCGTGCGCTTCACCGACACTTCGTTGAACGTCGCGTACTCGCCGCCCAAGGTGGCATCGGAGTTGTCGAAGATCAGTTCGACCGTGGCCTGCCCGACAGGCTTGCGCCCGGATGATCCGGAAAAGATCACGTCGGTGATGGCCTCGCCACGCAGGCGACTGGCCGCGCTTTCGCCCATCACCCAGCGGATCGCGTCGATGATGTTGGACTTGCCGCAGCCGTTGGGGCCGCAGATGCCGGTGAGGTTGGTGGGAAGGTGCAGCACGGTCGGATCGACGAACGACTTGAATCCGGCCAGCTTGATGGTCGACAGGCGCATGGGCTCAGGGCTTGGGAAAAACGGCGAACACCGGGCCGGAACGTTTGGCTTCGGGCGAATGCGCCACTCTGCCAAGGACCGGCGAATAGCGCAACATGGAATTATTATTTAAATAATTATCAATAACTTGTGGCACATATCTCATTGGTCACAAGAGGCGGGCCAATAAGCGAACAGTCCGCGAATAAACGCAAATGAACGCGAATCAATGATCTCATTTGCGTTTATTGGCGTTCATTTGCGGACCCATGCTCTGCACCTCAATCGCCAGTGCATGGATGCCGTGACCCATCAGGTCGGCCAGCGCGTCATACACCATCCGGTGCTGCTGCACGCGCGTCTTGCCGGCGAACGCGGCGCTGGCAATGCGCACGCGAAAGTGTCCCTTACCTTCGCCCGCGTGACCGATATGCAGGTGGCCTTCGTCGATCACTTCCAGCGTGGCGGGCGAAAAAACTTGCTGCAGGCGTGCACGGATATCGTCGATCGACGCCGCGCTCATGGCAGGGTTTGGCGGAATGGCCGTACGGTCACTTCGCGGTACACACCCGCCGCGCGGTAAGGGTCGTGGTCCGCCCAATCCTTCGCCGCATCGAGGTCATCGAACTCGGCAATGATCAGGCTGCCGCTGAATCCCGCCGGGCCCGGATCTTCCGCATCGATCGCAGGGAACGGACCGGCCAGAAGCAGGCGGCCTTCCTCCAGCAGTTTCTGCAGGCGCGCGACATGCGCGGGCCGCACGGCCTTGCGCTTGTCCAGCGAATTTTCAATGTCGATGCCGGTGATGGCGTACCACATGGTTCACTCCTGCGTGCGTGTTTCAGCCTTCCCCTTCAAGGGGAGGGTTGGGTGGGGATGGGTTGCTTGACGTGCAAAGTCACACCATCCCCATCCCGGCCTTCCCCTTGAAGGGGAAGGAGAAAAACTCGCGGCACCCAGCTCATACTTCCGGCCGCATGTACGGGAACAACAATACGTCGCGGATGGACGCCGAATCGGTGAGCAGCATCACCAGCCGGTCGATGCCAACGCCAAGGCCGCCGGTGGGCGGCAAGCCCACTTCCAATGCGCGGATGTAGTCGGCATCGAAGTGCATGGCTTCGTCGTCGCCCTCCGCCAGCGCCTCGACCTGCGCTCGGAAGCGCGCGGCCTGGTCTTCCGGATCATTCAACTCGGAGAACCCGTTCGCCAATTCCTTGCCGCCCACGAACAACTCGAAGCGGTCCGTGATTTCAGGATCGGCATCGTTGGCGCGCGCCAACGGCGAAACCTCGGTCGGATATTGGGTGATGAAGGTCGGCTGGATCAACGAACCCTCCACGGTCTTCTCGAAAATCTCCAGCAACAGCTTGCCCCAGCCGAAACTGTCTTTCACCGGCACCTTCAGCCGCGCGCAATGCCCGCGCAACGCGGCCACGTCGCGCAACTCGTGTGCGCCGATTTCCGGGTTGCGCTCGCGCACCGCACCGGCCAGCGACCAACGCCGGAACGGCTTGCCGACATCGATGTCCTGTCCTTCCCACTTCAAATCAGCGGTGCCGATCACTGCCTTCGCGGTTTCACGGATCATCATCTCGGTCAGATCCATGACCTCGGTGTAGCTCGCGTACGCTTGGTACAGCTCCAGCATCGTGAACTCGGGGTTGTGCCGCGTGGACACGCCCTCGTTGCGGAAATTGCGGTTGATCTCGTATACGCGCTCGAAGCCACCGACCACGAGGCGTTTCAGGTACAGCTCCGGCGCGACGCGCAGATACAAATCGATGTCCAACGCGTTGTGATGCGTCACGAACGGCCGCGCGGTCGCGCCACCCGGAATCACGTGCATCATCGGCGTTTCCACTTCCATGAAACGGCGCGGCTCGGCCTCCAGCCATTGGCGTATGAAGCCGATGATCGCTGAGCGCTTCTGAAATGCATCGCGCGCTTCCGGCGTAACGATCAAATCGACGTAGCGCTGGCGGTAACGCTGCTCGACGTCGGCCAGACCGTGCCACTTGTCAGGCAGCGGGCGCAGTGATTTGGTCAGCAGGCGCAGCGCATCGACCTTGACCGAAAGCTCGCCGGTCCTGGTGCGCATCAACGTGCCTTCGGCACCGACGATGTCTCCGACGTCCCAGCCCTTGAACGCGTCGTAGGTTTCGCCCAGCGCATCCTTCTGCAGGAACAACTGGATGGAACCCGCGCGATCCTGCATGCGCGCGAAGCTGGCCTTGCCCATCACGCGCTTGCCGAGCAAGCGGCCCGCCACTTTTACCCGCCGCGCCTGCGCAGCCAGGGCCTCGGCTTCGATGCCATCGGTTTCGTGCTGCAGATCGCCCGCCAGCGCGTCCGGCCGGAAATCGTTGGGGAACGCAATGCCCCGCTCGCGCAACCCGCGCAATTTCTCGCGGCGTTCCGCGATCAACTTGTTTTCGTCGGCGGCAATTGGCTGCGACGGATCGATGGCTTCTGGCATTTCGCTTATCCCTGGGCATCGGCGCGCTTGGCGCCGGCCTCCAATCCCATCTTCAGACTGGCCTCGATGAATTCGTCGAGGTCGCCATCCAGCACACGCTGCGTATCGGTGCGTTCGATGCCCGTGCGCAAATCCTTGATGCGTGACTGGTCCAGCACGTAGTTGCGGATCTGGCTGCCCCAGCCGACGTCGGACTTGGTGGCTTCCAGTGCAGCCTTTTCGACATTGCGCCGCTGTATTTCCGCTTCGTACAACTTCGCGCGCAGCATCTTCATCGCGCGGTCGCGGTTGGCGTGTTGCGAGCGCTCAGTCTGGCATGCCACCACGATGCCGGAAGGCACGTGCGTGATGCGCACCGCCGACTCGGTCTTGTTGACGTGCTGTCCGCCGGCGCCGGACGAACGGTACACGTCGGTCTTCAAATCGGCGGGATTGATTTCGATGTCGATGTCGTCGTCCACTTCCGGCGACACGAACACCGATGCAAACGAGGTGTGCCGGCGGTTGTCGGAATCGAACGGGGATTTTCGCACCAGCCGATGTACGCCGATCTCGGTCTTGAGCCAACCATAGGCGTAGTCACCGGCGACACGGAATGTGGCCGATTTGATGCCCGCGATTTCGCCATCGCTGGCTTCGAGCAGCTCGGTCTGCCACCCGCGATCCTCGGCCCAACGCAGGTACATGCGCAGCAGCATTTCGGCCCAGTCCTGCGCCTCGGTGCCGCCGGCGCCCGCCTGGATGTCCACGAACGCGTTCGATGGATCCATCTCGCCGGCGAACATGCGCTGGAATTCCAGCTTGCCGATGTGGGTTTCGAGATGATCGACGTCGCGCGACACCGCTTCGACCGACGCTTCATCGCCTTCCTCCGCCGACAGCTCCAGCAACTCACCAGCGTCATCCAGTCCGTGACTGATACCGTCCAGCCCCTCCACGAATTCGGCCAGCCGCGCGCGCTCGCGGCCCAAATCCTGCGCGCGCTGCGGATCGTCCCAAACGTTCGGGCTTTCCAGCTCGCGGGTTACTTCTTCCAGACGCTCGCGCTTCGCAGGGTAGTCAAAGATACCCCCTGAGCGATTCGACGCGTTCGCGCAGGTCCGTGATGCGGGCGCGGATCGGATTGGTCTCGAGCATGGCGTTGGAAAGCTGCTAAAAGACGCGAAGCTTAGCAAAACCACGGTTTGGCCGCATGCTTCAGCCTCACCGGTTGACACCTGTCACTGGCGGCCGGCGCGGTCACGGCGTAGCTTTGGCAGCGTCGATCAAGGAGGTTTCCGCCATGACCACCGAACCGTCCAACACGTCTCCCTCCACGTTCCGCTGGCGCCTGCTTCCGGCGGTTGCGATCATTGCGATCGGCATCCTGTTCCTGGCCAACAACCTTGGCTACAACCTCACGTGGTTCGACCACGGCAATTGGTGGGCCGTAATCATCCTGCTGGCGGCCTTCGCGCCGCTGACCCGTGCCTACGAGGTGTACCGCGCACGTGGCCGTGTGGACGCTGAAGCCGCCTACTGCCTGCTCTGCGCTGGCTCCATCGTGCTGGTCGCGTGCATGTTCCTGCTCAACCTCGACTGGGGCGTGTGGTGGCCGCTGTTCGTGATCCTGGGCGGCCTGTACACGCTGGTGCCGTGTCGTCGCCGCTATCGCGACCGTTGCTGGTACGGCGGTCACGACGACGATTCGACGGTCAAGCACTGATCATGTCGCGAGACGCATTGTGCGCCTCGCGTGTTGCCGCTGGCTAAACAAACCGACCCACCCAATCCAGATATTTGTCGACGAAGTTGCCCAGGAACGTGCCCACGTCCTCGTCGGTGACGCTGCCATCATCAGTGATCAGGCCTTCCTTGTAGCGCACGAAGGCTTCGGGCTGCTGCAGCATCGGGATGTCGAGGAACACGCACACATTGCGCAAATGCTGCTGCGCCAGCGCCGTGCTCATCGCGCCCATCGAGGTGCCGATCACCGCGCCGGGCTTGCCCGCAAAGGAGTTGGTGCCCCATGGGCGTGAGGCGATATCGATCGCGTTCTTGAGCACGCCTGGAATCGAGCGATTGTATTCCGGCGTCACGAACAGCACCGCGTCGCAGGTCTTGATCTCGTCCTTCATGCGCTTGCAGACCGCCGGATAGTCGCCATCGAAATCCTGGTTGTAGAGCGGCAAATCATCGATGCGGATGTGGCGAAACTCCGAGCGATCACTTGCGATTTCTTCCAGCGCGCGCGCCAGCTGCTTGTTGAACGAGCCCTTGCGAAGGCTGCCGACCAGTACTGCAACAACGGGATGCTGCTTGCTCATTTCATCTCCTGATGGACTCTGTCGTCATTCCGGAGAAAGCCGGAAACCGCTGTGATTTTGCCACGACCCGCGAGATGGATCCCGGCCTGCGCCGGGATGACGGTCAACAGCAACGCGCTGCCTGCATGACCGGCTGGGGTAGCCCGGTACGAAAGTCGTCGCGGTTTATGGTTTCACGAATTTCAGCGTCATGCGGTCCGATTCGCCGATCGCCTTCATCTTCGCGTGTTCGGATTCCGGTCCCGCCAAGTCAGGTGGCAACCGGTGCACGTTCACATCCTCGGGATCCTTCGGGTTGCGGTTGACTTCCGAGGCGCCTGCCAGTCGAAAACCGGCGCGCAGGCCTGCCTCGATCATGTAGTCCTCGGGAATCCTGTGCAGCGCCTTCGAACTCTGCACGGCGTCCGCGAAAGGTTTGGCGCGATGGTCGGTGACGCCGAACACGCCGCCCGGCTTGAGCACCTTGAATGCCGCCTTGAAGACTGCGTCCAGCGTCGCGGGGCTTTCGTTCAACCAATCGTGCGTATTGCGGAAAGTCAGCACCATGTCGGCCGAGCCATCCGCTCCGAGGTTCACCTGCGAGGGCGGCGAAAACGGAATCACCTTCTCGACGTGACCGTAGATCTTGGGATCTGCTTTCAACTTCTGCTCGAATTTGCCCGGCCCTTTGCTGCGCGGCGGCGGAGCCGCCTCGATCAAATGTCCCTTCGCATACAGGAACGGCGCCAGGATTTCGGCAAACCAGCCGCCACCGGGTGCGAGTTCCACCACCGTCATGTCCGGCTTGATGCCGAAAAATTCCAGCGTCTGGACCGGATGGCGATACTGGTCGCGCGCCTTGTTGGCGCCGGAACGCCAGGATCCCGCCACGGCTTCCTTGAGCATGCTCGCGGCGTCGCCTTGCGCGATCGGCCCGGCACTGTTCGCCGCCCATGCCGTACCCACCACCAGCGCACCGATGAGGACGCAACCGCCCAACGCCTTGCACGTCTTCGCAATCATGGTTCAACCCTCCGGGAGCGAACGCGCAAATCTAGTGGGGCATTCGTAATGCCGTTGTGAACGCGCCCCGGCTGCCGCCACGAGCGCACGTTCACCCGAGGTGAGAACATGGCAGTCCGGATCCATGAGGAAACACCATGTCACGCCGCACGATCGACCTCGACGACACGCTTTACCAGTACCTGCTCGACCACTCGCTGCGCGAACATCCCGAACAGACCGCGCTGCGCGAAGCCACGCGCAAGCACCCGCGCGGCGGCATGCAGATATCGCCCGAGCAGGGCCAATTCATGTCACTGCTGATCAAACTGATCGGCGCCAAGCGCACGATCGAGATCGGCACCTTCACAGGCTATAGCGCGCTCTGCGTCGCGCTGGCGTTGCCGAAAGACGGCAAGATTCTCGCCTGCGACATCAGCGACGAATACACCTCGGTCGGAAGACCCTATTGGCAACGCGCGGGCGTCGCGGACAAAATCGAGCTGGTGATCGCGCCCGCCACGGAAACCCTGGACGCGCGCATCGCCGCGGGCGAAGCCGGACAGTACGACTTCGCCTTCATCGATGCCGACAAGACCGGTTACGACGCTTATTACGAACGTTGTCTGCAACTGGTTCGCACGGGCGGACTGATCGCGATCGACAACACCTTGTGGGGCGGCGACGTGGCGCGACCCGCCGAAGACGACGACACCCGCGCGCTGCAGGCATTGAACGACAAATTGCACCGCGACGAACGCATCGACTTGTCGATGCTTCCGATCGGCGACGGTCTGACGCTGGCGAGGAAAAGATAGCTACGGCGCCGCGGGTTCGCAGTGCCGCACCAGCAGCTGCAGCGATTCGCGGCCGCGCCATTCGTTGACGGACAGTTCGAAGGCAATCCGCAGTACAACACCGGTTGGTAAATCCGCCGTCGCGCCAAACCACACCGCGTCGTGGATGCGCCCATCGCGCGGGTTGCGCAGGCGCAGGCGCCGGTGTGAACCGTCCGCGCCCATCGCCTTGCACTCGAAGCACTCGAACAGGTCGTCGAACAGCGGCGAAGGAAACCCTTGGCCCCACGGTCCGGCGACACGCAGCTGCCGCGCCAGTTCGATCGCGAAATCTTCCGGCGCCAATTCGCCATCGCTCGCGAGCACGGGCTGCAGGGAATCCGGTGCGATGCGCTCGCGCACCACCGCATCGAACGCCTCGGCGAAGCGCGCGTAGTTTGATAATTGCAAGCTCAGACCTGCCGCCATCGCGTGACCGCCGAAACGCTCGATCAGGCCCGGGCAGCGCGCATCGACTTCCGCCAGCGCGTCGCGGATGTGGAAACCCGGGATCGATCGCGCCGAGCCGCGCAACTGATCACCCTCGTCCGTCGGCGCGAAGGCGACCACAGGCCGATGCCACCGTTCCTTCACCTTGGCCGCAACCAGTCCGACGATGCCAGGGTGCCACGTCGCATCGAACAACGAGATGCCGAATGCACCGCCGGCATCGACGCCATCCAGCGTGGCAAGCGCGTCATCCACCATCGACGTCTGCAGAGCGCGCCGTTGTGCATTGATATCGTGAAGCGTGCCAGCAAGTTCGCGCGCATGCGCGGGATCGTCGGCCAGAAGGCATTCCACACCGATTGTCATGTCCTCAAGCCGCCCGGCCGCATTGATGCGCGGCGCGATGGCATAACCGAGATCGGCGGCCACCGCATTGCGAATGTCGCGCCCCGAAACCTCGAACAGGGCCGCGACACCTGCACAGGCGCTGCCCGCACGCATCCTGCGCAAACCACCTTCCACCAGTGCCCGATTGTTGGCGTCGAGCGGCACCAGATCGGCTACGCTGCCGAGCGCGACGAGATCCAACAAGGACGCAAGATCGACATCGCCGCGCCTGTCGAGTGTCGCACGCAGTGCCAGCAGCAGGTAGAACATCACGCCGACACCGCACAACGCCTTGCTGGCGAAACCGTCGCCCGGCAGGTTCGGATTCACGATGGCATCGGCATCGGGCAACGCAGCGCCCGGCAAATGGTGATCGGTGACAACGACCTTGCAGCCGCGTGCCTTCGCGGCGGCGACGCCCGCGAACGATGCGATGCCGTTGTCGACCGTCACGATCAGGTCGGGCGCGGGTTGCATGGTGGCAACCAGCGCGGGCGTCAGTCCGTAGCCATGCACGGCGCGATCGGGCACGACGTAGCCGACGTTCCGCGCGCCGAGCATGCGCAATCCGCGCACCGCCACCGCGCAACCCGTGGCGCCATCGCAGTCGTAGTCGCCCGAAATCACGACGCGTTGATCTTGCGCGATCGCCTCGGCAAGCAACGCGACTGCAGCGTCGATACCTCCAAGACCGTCCGGAAGCAGCAGCGCCGACAGGCGATGACCCGCTTCCCCGGGACACGCGACGCCGCGCGCGGCATAGACACGCTGCAGCACCGGATGCACGGATGCCGGCCAGCTGTGCGCGAGAACCGCGGTTTCGCGCCTGATGATCCGCAGCGTGGTTCGGTCCGCGCTCACGCTTTGCGCCAGAAGCGCAGCCGATGCGCGTGACGGATGCGAAACCGTTCGCCGTCCGCAAACGTGATCGCGACGGCGTCGAAGTGGCGCTCGCGCAACCACCGCCGGAAATGCGCAAGCCAATCCGCCGTGTTGTCCGCGTGACCCGGAATATCGAGGTCGAGCAAGGCCATTCCGGGTCGTTGTGCCATCTCCAGCGCGTTCGGCAGCGGTTCCACGCGCGCGGCACCGCTCATTTTCGCCAACCCACGCACCACATCATCCACACTGGCGACAGTCTGCAAACCGCTCTCGACAGACGCCGGCAAGGCTCCCGCGCCCCAAAACCACAACGCGTTGATCGGCCGCTTGCCGGCGGCGAAACGCGCGGCATTCACGGGATGCGCGTGCAACACGATCTGTGCTTCGTTGAACAAGCGTCGCCATGCGCGGCCCGCATCACCTGCGGGCAGGCAATCCATGAGATCGATGCCCAATGCATCAGCGGGCGCGCGAAATTCCGCACGCGGTGCGCCATGCGGCAAATGGAGGCACCATGTGGACGGCGTGTCGATCGACAGGAGCGCGCCGGCATCACCGAACAGCGGCGTCAGTGCCGCCGCGAGCGCTTCGGATTCATTCGCTGAAACATCGTCCAGTGGCCAGGCCATCAATCGCGCGCCGGTCGCCTCGCTGCGCACCCAGGCGGGGTCGGCGCACAGCCATGCGCCCATGGCGGCATCGTCGCCGTGACAAAGGCGGCGAAGTGCCGCGGCGGGCACGCTGTCGCCCGCAAAATGAAACAACTCGCGCAACAGCGTCGTACGTGCATTGCTTGCCTTGGGCAACCGATCGCCCCTGGCGAGCCAGCTCATGAAGGCCGGATTCGTGCGCACATGCACCAGCGGCGGCAGCAGGGCGTGCAACGTGGTCATGCCGTGGCCGCTTCCAGTTCCTCGAACCGCTGCAGCCATTCCGCTTCCAGAGTCGCCTTCTCTCCGCGCAACATGTTTTGTTCGCGGCCGATGCCAGCAAGCACCGCGGTCGGGCCCTCATAAATCGCCGGGTCCATCAGGCGTTCCTGCAACGCGGAAAGCGCGGCATCGACCTTCGCCATACGCGCTTCGACCTTGTCGAGGTTTTTGCGCAGCACACGCTGGCGATCGCGTTCCGCCGCCGCTTCGCGACGCCGCTCGCGCGGATCGGCCGTTTGCGGCGCGGCAGCGGTCTCGCGATCGGCGCCGCCGCCGTTGCGCCCACGCAACCAGCGCGCGTAATCGTCAAGGTCGCCGTCGAACGGTTCGACGTGGCCGTCCGCCACGCGCCAGAAACTGTCGCACACCAGCCCCAGCAGATGCCGATCATGCGCGACCAATACCAGCGCGCCTGGATAGTCGTTCAGTGCATCGGCCAAGGCGCCGCGCATGTCGAGGTCGAGGTGGTTGGTCGGTTCGTCCAGTACCAGCAGGTTGGGCTTGCCCCACGCGATCAGCGCCAGTGCCAGTCGCGCGCGTTCGCCGCCGGAAAACCCCTCCACGGGTTCGAACGCGCGGTCGCCCGCGAAATGCCACTTGCCAAGCCAATCACGCAATACCTGCGGCGACGCGCTGGGTGCAAGGTCGCGCAGATGATCGAACGGGGTTTCGCCCGCGCGCAGGTTCTCGACGGTGTGCTGAGCGAAATAGCCGATCGACAGATCCTTGTGCGCAGTACGCTCGCCGGCCATCAA
>Ga0207707_10000628_pt1 | contig 35029 bp, 28 predicted proteins | sample KBSC83BmetaG_FD_184336 | JGI IMG/M metagenome (GOLD analysis project Ga0207707, IMG submission 184336) | Corn rhizosphere microbial communities from Kellogg Biological Station, Michigan, USA - KBS C8-3B metaG (SPAdes) (version 2) | ecosystem: Host-associated > Plants > Roots > Rhizosphere ... | reverse complement strand
GCGAGGAGCTCGGCATTCTGGAGAGTTATCTCGAGATCGAGCGTGCGCGCTTCGGTGCCCGGCTCACGATCGAGGTCGACGTCCCGCCCTCGCTCGAGGACGCTCTCGTGCCGTCGCTGGTGCTGCAGCCGCTCGTGGAGAACGCGCTCAGGCACGGCGTGGGCGTGCGCGACGCGCCGGGCACTGTGCGAATCGACGCGCGCGCGCGGGATGGCACTCTGCAGCTCCGCGTGCGCGACGACGGCGCGGGGCTCGCGTCCGCGCCGGCCAGCGGTGCGACACCGGGCGTCGGGATCGCCAATACGCGCGCGCGGCTCGCCCGTCTCTATGGCGACGCCGGCTCGCTCTCGCTGCGCGCTGGCGCCGAGCGCGGCGCGGAGGCGGTGGTGACGCTGCCGCTCCGCGTTCCGTGACCGCACCGCTCCGCGTCGTCATCGTCGACGACGAGCCGCCCGCGCTCGCCGGACTGCGCGCGCTGCTCGCCCGCCACGATGAATTCACCATCGTTGCCGAAGCGCTCGGCGGGAAACGCGCGATCGCCGCCATTCGCGAGCACGCGCCCGACATCGTGATCCTCGACGTGCAGATGCCGGAGGTGGACGGCTTCCAGGTGCTCGAGTCGATTCAGGAGGCGGGCGGCCGGCTTCCCTTCGTCATCTTCGTCACGGCGCACGACGAGTTCGCCGTGCGCGCGTTCGACGTGCACGCGGCTGACTATCTGCTCAAGCCCGTCTCGACCGAGCGATTCTCGCGCGCGCTCGCACGCGCCCGCGATTCGATCGCTTCGATGCGGAGCGGTGAGCTCGGGCAACGGCTGCGCGAGCTCCTCGAGGCGCACTCGAACGCCGTCGCGGCGTCGTCGGCGTCGTCGGCGTCACCGCGGCATCAGGCGCGCATCCTCGTGCGGGTGGGGCAGCGCGACGAGGTGCTCGAAGCATCGGACATCGACTGGATCCAGTCGGACGACTACTGCTCGATCATCCACAGTGGCGGCCGGCGACATCTCGTGCGCGAGTCGCTCGCCGCCTTCGAGGCGCGGCTCGACCCGCGCACCTTTGCCCGCATCCATCGATCGGTGATCGTGAACCTGAGCCGCGTGACCGCGCGGCGGCGGCTCGCGGCGGGAGGGGTGCGCGTGATCCTGCGCGATGGCACGCAGCTGCCGGTGAGCCGCGCGCGCCGCGCGAGACTCGACGAGCTCCTGGGTGGCGCCAGCTAGCGCGATCACGCGAACGATTCGCCGTCCAGCTCCGCTCTCGCCGGGAGCCCGAGCATCGCGAGCGCGCTCGGCATGACGTCCGACGTGCGCCGCGGCTGGCCGCGCACGGGGCGATTCGTGATGAGCGGAACGAGCATGTGATCCCTGTGCAGCGCGCCGTGCGTGCTCGCGTGCGGAACCGGCTCCCAGTGCTCGCGAAAGTCCCACCCCTGTGCGGCGGAGAGGATGATGTCGCCGGCGCGCGAGCTCGACGCGAGCTGCGCGATCTGCGCCAGCGAGTCGGGATAGTTGCCGTGCGCCATCGCGTCGAACGCCGCGCGCGCGTCGAGCGCATGGAGCTCGCCTCCGGCGCCGAGCGGATCGCCGTCGATCGGGCGGTACGAGAGGCGGCCGCACGCGTGCTCGAGCATCGCGCGTCCGCGCTCGCGCGACCGGATCTCCGTGCGAGATGCATCGTGCGACAGCATCACGAGGTCTACTGATTCCCGCGCGCACAGCACGTTCGCGAGCGGCTCCCACCGTTCCCGCAGCGCCGGCCACCCCGCGCGCGTGCGGCGATCGAGCTCCAGATACAGATGCGCCATCGCGTTGCCGCCTACCATCACCGCCACCATCGCTCGCCGCGTGAGCAGCCACGGATGCGAGAGCACGCTGTGGCCGGCATCGTGCACCACGCGCACCAGATCGTCGTGGCCCGTCACGCGCGAGTGGCCGTGGTCGCTCACCACCCAGAGCGCCGTCTCCTCCCACCGTCCCGCGCGCTCCAGCGCGTCGCGAAGCTCCGCCACGAAGTCGTCGATCACCTCGAGCGCGGATCGCGCGAGTTCGCCTTCCTGGCCGAGCGAGTGCGACGCCTTGTCGAGCCCGAGCATCGCGACGCAGCTGTACGCGGGCCGCCGCTCGACGATTCGCTGCACCGACGCGCGCCCGACCGCGCGATCGAGCGCGATCCATCCGCGCACGTCACCAGTCCAGTGCGTTCGAGCCACGCGCAGCAGCGTGCGAGCGTCGCGTCCGATACGCTCGCGTCTGTTCGTGCCGCGGCCGAGCATGCTCATCGCGTTGAAGCGCGAGGGTGCGAGCTCGAAGATCGTCGGGATGGACGGCGCGAGATCCTCGTCGAGGTGCCGCATCTGCGCGCCGAGATAGCTTCGGGCGTGCGGGGGCCGCGCGCAGCGCTCGTGCGAGCGGTCGAACCAGCGCAGCCCCGGCAGTCCTGCCGGGCCCGGAAAGCGCCCGGTGAGAAACGGCGCGTACGCGACGCCCGTGACGGACGGGAACGCCGTCGTCACCGCATGGAATGACCCCTCGGCGCGCAGCCGCGAGAGCGCGGGGAGCGCGCCTTCGCGCGTGGCGGCGTCCATCGTGTCGAATCGCGCGCCATCGGCGACGAGCAGAATGAGTGGCATGCAGACGAGTGCGGCTGCGATCACACTCGCGACGGCCGCGAGTGACGACTACGTTTACGCGCGGCACGCGCGCATCATCGGAGGAAACTAGCACATGACCGTACGGCCCGGCTGACGCATGGCGACCAGAAAAACGACGCGGGGAAAGAAGCAGGAGAAGAAGGTCGTCACCGGCACCGGCAAGCCGGCGGACCCGGGGATTCTCGCCGAAGCGGAGGAGGGAGCGCGGGCGGCGCTGCGCGAGCGCACGGAGGCGGGGCACATCCTCGCCGGGCGCACGCCGCCGTCGCAGCAGGAGCCGCGGCAGCAGACGTCCGGGCCGACCAAGATCACTGTGCATCGCGAGCGTCCCGCCGATTACTCGATACGCGACGACCGCCCGCTCATCGAGACGCAGGACGAGAAGCTCCTCGGCTCCGCGCCCTCGCGCGTCGACTTCACGCGCACCGATCCGTGGCGTGTGCTGCGCATCATGTCGGAGCTCATCGAGGGCTTCGACACGCTCGCCGACGTCGAGAAGGGCGTGTCGATCTTCGGGTCCGCTCGCACGGGGCCGGACGATCCACAGTACCAGGCGGCGCAGGAGACGGCGCGGCTGCTCGGGGAGGCGGGATTCGCGATCATCACGGGCGCTGGTCCGGGCATCATGGAAGCGGCCAACAGGGGAGCGCGCGAGGGGAACGGCCGCTCCATCGGGTGCAACATCGAGCTGCCGTTCGAGCAGGGGTCGAACCCGTACGTCGACACGCTCATCGAGTTCCGGTATTTTTTCATTCGCAAGCTGATGTTCGTGAAGTACGCGTCGGCGTTCATCATCTTTCCTGGCGGATTCGGCACGCTCGACGAGGCGTTCGAGGCGCTGACGCTCATTCAGACGGGAAAGATCTACAAGTTTCCGGTCATCTTTTTCGGCCGCCACTACTGGGCGGGACTCATCCGCTGGCTGCACTCGCGGGTGATGCTCGAGAAGAAGATTTCGCAGGGCGATCTCGATCTCATGCTGATCACCGACGATCCCGCGGAGGCCGCGAACGCCGTGATCGCGGCGCACAACGAGCGCTACCAACCGCCCAAGCGGCGGTCGTCGGACCAGATCCGGCGCGTGCCGTAGCGCGTCGAAATTATCTTAGTACTAAGGAATCGGCGATGGCGGCAAAGAAGCACGGCAAGAGCGGCGGCGACGGCAAGCGGGCGTCGGCGGCCGGCCCCAAGGCGCGGCAGAAGCAGGCGGCCGAGGAGCGCGAGCGCGCCGGTGCGGCGCACACGTCGCACGAGAAGAGCCGGTTCCTGCGCGGCCAGCGCATCGACCCGCGGCGCATCGACGGCTCCGAGACGGTGGCCGATCTCATCGAGGGGACGTTTCTCGCGTACAACGCGGCGCGGCTGCGCGAGGCCGCGCAGCTGTTCGTGGGGAAGATGCTCGAGCCCGATGTCACCGTCGGGCTCACGCTCACGGGCGCGCTCACGCCCGCGGGACTCGGCATGGCGGCGCTCATTCCGCTCATCGAGGCCGGATTCGTGGACTGGATCATCTCCACCGGCGCGAATCTCTATCACGACACGCACTTCGGCCTCGGCCTCGCGATGCACCGCGGCAACGCGACCGAGTCCGACATCGTGCTGCGCGAGGAGGGCGTCGTGCGCATCTACGACATCTTCTTCGACTATGACGTGCTTTTGTCCACCGACGCGTTCTTCCGGCAGATCATGCGCGCGCCGGAGTTCCAGCGCGCGATGTCGAGCGCGGAGTTCCACGCGCTGTGCGGCAAGTACGTGCGCGAGCGCGAGAAGGCGCTGGGAATAGGCCAGCGGTCGCTCCTCTCCGCGGCGTACGCGGCCGGCGTGCCCATCTACACGTCGTCGCCGGGGGACTCGTCCATCGGGATGAACATCGCGGCGCTCGCGCTGGAGGGGAACACGCTCGTTCTCGATCCGAACCAGGACGTGAACGAGACGGCATCGATCGTGCTCGATGCGAAGCGGTCGCGCGGAAAGAGCGCGGTGATGATCCTGGGCGGCGGCAGCCCGAAGAACTTCATGCTGCAAACGGAGCCGCAGATTCAGGAAGTGCTCGGGATCGACGAGAAGGGGCACGACTATTTTCTGCAGGTCACGGACGCGCGGCCGGACACCGGCGGGCTTTCGGGCGCGACGCCGGCCGAGGCGGTGAGCTGGGGGAAGATCGACCCGGACAAGCTGCCGGACGCGGTGGTGTGCTACGCCGACTCCACCATCGCGCTGCCGCTCCTCACGTCGTACGCGCTGGCGAAGCGCAAGCCACGCAAGCTCAAGCGTCTGCTCGACCGTCGCGAAGCGAGCATGAAACGGTTAAGATCCGAGTTCGAGCGGGCCAGCGCGGCGCCGGTGCCATCGGAGGAGACGAAGTCCACGCTCGAACGGCATCGATAACGCGCGACAGGCTGGACACCGCAGCCGCCCGTACCTACAATGAAAGAAGCACCCACGCGCCCGGCTCTCACGCCGGGCGCTCACATTTTACGCTGTGCTGCTGCACCATGATTGAAGAGCTGAAGGAAAAGCTGGAGCTGGAAGCCAACAAGCTCCAATTCGAACTCAACGTCACGCTGCCGAACGAGATCCGCAAAGCGGTGGAGCTCGGCGACCTGCGCGAGAACAGCGAGTACAAGGCCGCGCTCGAGCGCCAGCAGTTCGTGCAGGCGCGCCTCGGGCAGCTGCGCCAGCGGCTGAGCAAGCTCTCGCAGATCGACGTCTCGCAGATCCCCACCGACAAGGTGGGACTCGGATCGCGCGTGGTGGTGAAGGACAGCTCCACGGGTGTGGAAGAGGCGTACCACCTGGTGTTCGGCGACTCGGTGGAGTTCGAGGAGGGACAGGTGACGATGTCGTCGCCGATCGGACGGGCGCTGGTGGGGAAGGCCGTGGGGGAACTGGTGATGCTGAAGCTGCCGGCGATCACGAGGAAGTTGGAGATCATCGACCTGAAGACAATTCATCATACCGCCGCGTAAAGCTGGGATCGCGATGATGGCGTTGCGGATCGAGGCGCGCGGCGGGCATCTCGAGACGGTCACGCGAGCTCAGGCTGTTAGCTCGTGAGCTGAAAGTCTCGAGCCATGAGACTTTGCGAGGGCGAGTCAAACAAGCGCCTCCGAGTCGCGCGGATCATTGCACGCACACCCTGAACGACTGCTCTTGCTTCGCATGGACTCGGTTGCGAATACCATCGCGAACCGTTTGTGGAGCTCCCGGTACAGACCGGGATGATTGGTAAGTCGTAGACCGGGATGATTGGTAAGCCGGGGTGCACCTTCTGGGCTTCACGCGGAGAAGCCCATGCCCTGGCGTACCGAGTCCCTCATGACCCAGCGTCTCGAGTTTGTACAGGCGGTGATGCGCCGTGCGGCGCACCAGACCATCCTCGACATTTGTCGCGCGCACGGCATCAGTGAGCGGGTCGGCCATAAATGGCTGACGCGCTTTGCGGCGGGAGGGCCAGCCGCCCTCGGCGATCGCTCACATGCGCCGCACCTGCCGGCCCATCAGGTCCCGCGTCCCCTCGTCGACGCGATCATCGCGCTCCGCGAGCAAGAACCGTCCTGGGGCGCGCGGAAGCTCTGCGATGTCTTGCGCCGCGAGCAGCCCACCCAGCCGTGGCCGGCGCCGAGTACGATCACCACGTTGCTCAAACAGGCGGGGCTCATCGTGCCCCGCCGCCGCACGCATCGCGAACGCGCCGCGTGGGCGCACACCGCGTTGACGTCCGCCGCCGCGCCCAATGATGTCTGGACGGCGGACTTCAAAGGCGAGTTCCGGCTCCGCGCCGGACCGTACTGCTATCCGCTCACCATTGGTGATCTCTATTCGCGCTACGTGCTCACGGTCACCGCGCTGCCCAGTACCGCGCATGGCACCGCGGCGGCACACTTTCGCCGGTGCTTCGCGACCTTCGGCTTGCCCCGCGTGATTCGCACCGACAACGGGGTCCCCTTCGGCGCCCCGTGCGCGCTCGGCGGCTTGTCGCCGCTCGCCGTGTGGTGGATCCGCTTGGGCATTCGCCCCGAGCGCATCGAGCGCGGGCAACCGCAGCAAAATGGGGCGCACGAACGCATGCATCGCACGCTCAAGGCGGAGGCCACCCGGCCGCCGAGTGCCAGCGTCGAGGCGCAGCAGCAGCGCTTCGATCGCTGGCGGCGGACCTTCAACGAGCGCCGGCCCCATGAAGCGCTCGGCAACACCCCGCCCGCCGCCCACTACCAGCCCTCGCGCCGTCCCTTGCCGCGCCAGCTCCCACGTCTCGAGTATCCGCCCGAGGTCGAGGTGCGGCGCGTCGACGCCGCGGGATGCATCAAGTGGCGCACCACTCCGATCTTTCTCTCCACCACCCTCGCCGGTGAGTACGTGAGTCTCCGCGAAACCGCGGACGCCGAGTGGACCATCGCCTTTGGCCCCCTCACCCTCGGCAGTTACTCCGTGCCCCTGCTCGCCTTCCACGAAGCGCTCGCCTGGACCCCCCACCCGTGATAGTCTTTGCACGTGATCGACTGTTCTCCGCACCCGCGACCGGCTTACCCATCATCCCGGTCTCGCACTGACCAATCAGCCCGGCCATACACCATACAGTAGAGTCTCACAGCTCAAAGCATTCAGCTCTCAGCTTACAGCCTGAGCTCGCCCGACCGTCTCGCGATGCTCGCTAGGCTCCCCGATCCTCCTTCCGCGCGCGCGCGTTCTACCGGTAGTACACCAGCCCGTCCGTCCCCCTCCGCCAGCCGCCATCCATGATCGCCTCCGCGTGCTGGCTCGCCCCCGCTGGCTCGCCGTTCACCGTCTCGATGCGCGGGTCGCGCAGTGCCCGCGCGCCCGGTGAGGCGCGCGTGAGGTAATCGCCGAGCATCTTCGACGCGGTCGCGATGTCGGCGTCGGATGCGTCGCTCGCGATCGATACGCGGCGTCCGCGTCCCTCGGCGTTCATCAGCACGACTCCGCGGCGCGTGAGCAGCAGCGCGCCCGCACCGCGCGGACGCACGAGCGAGCCCGGGGCGATCGACTCGAGCGGGAGCGTGTACGGGTTGGCCGGGTCGGCGGCGGACATGATGACGATCGGCGCATCCGCATCGACCTCCGGTTGCGCGCGCAGCCGCTCGACCGCCTCGGGGAGCGCGAACTGCGCGCCCCCCAGCCCTTCGACGAAGTAGCCGCGCCGCACCTCGCCGCGATACTCGAGGCGCTTGAGCTCCCGGTAGATCGCGCGCCACGACACGGGCGGGCGCTCGCGACGCCACCAGTCGCGCGTGACGATCGCGTATCGGTCGAGCCACTGCCGCGCGATGCGTTCCGCGTGCTCCTCCTCGTCCGGGCGCTCGCCCCACGTTCCCGGCGCGCGGAGCAGCGACCAGCGGCCCACCCACCCCGCCGCCGGCCCGGGGAGATCCGGTCGCCGCCACTTGGGGAGCCGCCGCTGGCTCGGCGGCCGCCGGTAGACCGGACGCCCCGGCGTCGCCGCGAAGCTCGCCGGTAGCCAGCGCGTCGGGTCCTGGAGCGCCTGGGCGCTCGCGCCGCGCGCGCGACCCGGAATTGCGCGCGTGCGCACCACCTCGCGCAGCGCCTCGATGGTGTCGTTGGTCGCGATCGAGGCCGCCGACAATTCCCGCAGCGCATCGCGCACCGTGAGCGAGCTCGAGCCGGTCGCAGCCTGCAGATCGGCGAGAAACGACGCGCCGTGCCGCTCGAGCGCGTCGCGCACCTTGGTCGCCGCCTCGCTGAGCGGCGGCTCGTCCTCCTCATCGAGCCAGAGCGCGCCCTCGCCGCGAGAAAAGAATCGCACGGTGGAGAGCGTCGGCGCGTTCACGGGATCGGGACGGCTCCCGCCCGCCCACACGATCGAGCCACCCGAGGCGAGCTGCGCGAGCCACGCCGGCTCGTAGCGATCGAGCCGCGCCGGGATGATGTCGCGCTCCCACGCCCCCGGCGCGCGCGGCAGGCCGGCGAGCTGCGCGACGATCGCGCTCACGCCGCTCGCCCCATCGAGATGCTCGCGCGGATCGAGATGCTGCCAGCGCTGCAGGAACGCCGCGAAGGACGCGAGATCCACGGCCTGGATCTGCTTCCGGAGCGCGGCAAGTGCGCGCCGTCGCGCGAGCTCCACCACGCGGCGCGAGCACCACTCCGGCTCCGCGACGTCGCGGCGAAATTTTCCCCGAACGAGCTTCCCGCTCGCCTCCCACTCCTGGAGCCGCGTCTCGATCCACTCCACCGGCCAGCCGTACCGCGCGCGCACCTCGCTCACGGTCACCGGACCCGCGAGCGCGAGCCACCGCGCGAGAATCTCTCGGCGCGCGGCGGACGGCTCGAGCGCCGCGACCCGTATCGGCTCCGGAATCACCTCCTCGGCGCGGCGCTCCTCCAGGGCGGCGCCAACTCGCACGCGATCGATCGCCTCCGGAGCGCGTGCCGCCGCGTACCGCCCGAACGACTCCGTGAGCACCACGCGCCATTCCCCCTCGCCGGCGTTCGTCGCGAACGGAATCGCGATCGCGCGCGCCGCGTCGAGCAGCTCCGGCATCGGGTCGTTCGCGCCCAGCCATCCATCCGCCTGGGCCACTCGCGCGCGCAGCTCCGCGGCCGAGAGATCGCCCGCACGGTCCAGCAGCACCGCCAGCTCGTCCGCCGTGCGCGCCTGCCGACCCGGCGCCGTGCCGCGCCGCTCCGCGAGCAGCTGCTCGATCGCCTCGAGCGTCCCCTCGTCCGCGCCCTCCGTTCCCATCACCTCGTCCAGCAGCCCCCGGTCGATGGAGAGCAGCGCGGCCTGGCGTTCCGCGCGCGGCGTGTCGTCGCCGTACAGCCAGTCCATCACGAAGCCGAACTGCAGGCTCGCCGCGAACGGCGACGCGCGCTCCGTCTCCACCGTCCGGATCACGATGCGCCCCGACTCCACCGCGTCGAGCACGTCGCGCAGCGCACTCATGTCGAACGCATCCTGCAACACCTCGCGATACGTCTCCACGAGGATCGGGAAGCTCGGGTAGCGGCGCACCGCGTCGAGCAGGTCGAGCGCCTTGAGCCGCTGCAACCAGAGCGGCATCCGCCGGCGCGGCGATCCGCGCGGCAGGAGCAGCGCGCGCGCCGCGTTCATGCGAAAGCGCGCACCGAAGAGCGACGTGCCGCCCACCTCCTCCATCACCCGCGTCTCCGCCTCGCTCGCCGAGAGGTGCATGAGCGCGGACAGCGGCGCCGACGTTCCGATGTTAGGCACGCGCAGCATGATCCCGTCGTCCGTCGTCTGCACCTGCACTTCAATCCCCGGCAGCGACTCGCGCATCCGCTGCGCGAGCGCCATCCCCCACGGCGCGTTCACGCGTCCGCCGAACACCGAGTGCAAAATGATCCGCACCGCGCCCATCTCGTCGCGGAACTGCTCGAGCACCATCGTGCGGTCGTCGGGAACGACCCCCGTCGCGGCCCGCTGCTCCGCGATGTACGACCGCAGCGACTGCGCGCACGCCGCGTCCACGCCGTAGCGCGCCGCGAGCCCTGCGTCCACCGAGTCATCGTCGACAGCCACACCGGCGAGCTCGCGCCTGAGCGCGCCCACGCGATGGCTCAGCGGCACCGAGCGGGTGGAGAACTCGCCGTGCCAGAACGGCATCCGCGCCGGCGCACCCGGAGCGGGCGCCACGATCACCCGATCGTGCTCGATCGACCGAATGCGCCACGTCGCCGATCCGAGCTGAAAGACGTCGCCCACCCGCGACTCGTGCACGAACTCCTCATCGAGCTCGCCCAGTCGCGTGCGATCGGGGAGGTTCACGGTGTAGAGGCCGCGGTCGGGGATCGTTCCGCCGGAGATCACCGCCATCATGCGCGACGCGCGAGTTCCCGCGATGCGGTCGTTCACCTTGTCCCACGTGACGCGCGGCTCGAGCTCCGCCGCGAGGTCGGTGGGATATTTGCCCGACAGCATCGACAGCACCTCGTCGAACGCGGGGCGCGTGAGGCGGTGGAACGGGTACGCGCGGCGCACGAGCGCGAACGCGTCGTCCGCCGTCCAGTCGTCCACGCTCACCATCGCCACGAGGCTCTGCGCCAGCACGTCGAGCGCGTTCTGGACCACGCGCGTGGGCTCGACATCGCCGGCGCGCATGGCCTCCACGATCGCCGCGCTCTCCACCACGTCGTCGCGGAAGGTCGGCACGAGCACGCCGCGGCTCACCGCGCCCAGATTGTGCCCCGCGCGCCCCACGCGCTGCAATCCCGCGCTCACGCGCTTCGGACTCTGAAGCTGCACCACGAGGTCGACCGACCCGATGTCGATCCCGAGCTCGAGCGAGCTGGTGGAGATGAGCGCCGGGAGCTCCCCAGCCTTGAGCGCGCGCTCGAGCTCCAGCCGCTTCTCGCGCGCCAGCGATCCATGGTACGGGCGCGCAAGCTGTTCCTCCGCCAACGCGTTCACCCGCGCCGCGATGCGCTCCGCCTGCGCGCGATTGTTCACGAACACGAGCGTCGTCCGCGCCTGCCGAATGTATTTGAGCACGAGCTCCACCACACTCGGCCACACGCTCCCGCCCACGTCGCCCAGGTCCGGCACCGGCGACACCACCGAGAGCTCCATCGCCTTCACCAGCCCGCAGTCCACGATCGTGACGGGGCGGAACTCCTGCGCGCCCTTCCCATCTGGCGGCGCGTGCATCCCGCCCAAGAAGTGCGCGACCTCCTCCAGCGGCCGCTGCGTGGCCGACAGCCCGATGCGCTGCACCGGCGCCTCCACGAGCATCTCGAGCCGCTCGAGCGTGAGCGCGAGATGTGCACCGCGCTTCGTGCCGGCCACCGCGTGGATCTCGTCGAGAATCACCGCGCGCGCGGCGCTGAACATCCCGCGTCCGCGGATGCTCGTGAGCAAAATGTTCAGCGACTCCGGAGTGGTGATGAGAATGTGAGGCGACTTGCGCAGCATGCGCGCCCGCGCCGACGCCGGCGTGTCGCCCGTGCGCACGCCGATGCGGATCTCCGGAAACTCCGCGCCCTCCGCCTCGAACCGCGCCTTGAGCTCCGCCAGCGGCTGCTCCAGGTTCCGCTGCACGTCGTTGCCGAGCGCCTTGAGCGGAGAGATGTAGAGGATCTGCACGGCGTTCGGCAGCGGCGACTCGAGGCCGCGCACGATCAGCTGGTTCAGCTCCCACATGAACGCGGCGAGCGTCTTTCCCGTCCCGGTGGGCGCGAGGATCAGCGTGTGCTCACCACTCGCGATCGCCGGCCACCCCAGCCGCTGCGGCTCGCTCGGCGCTCCGAACCGCTCGGCGAACCATGCGCGAACGATGGGGTGGAAGGAGGCGAGCGGAGTGGGAGCGGCGCGGCGCGGCATTCGTTCAAAGCTACGCGAGCGTGCCGGCTACAGCAGCCGCGCCATCGCCGACGACAGCAGCTCCATCAACCGTTCGTACGGCCCGCGCTTTTCGAATTCGGACCGCTTGATCTCCTTCGAATATTTCAGGTCGTCGAGAAACACCGAGTCCATCGATGCGCCGGTGGTGGAATCGAGCACGTTGAGATTCGATTCGTTGTTGAACACCATCGACCGGTTGTCGAAGTTCATCGTCCCGATGCTCGACCACACGCCGTCCGCCACGAGCGTCTTCGCGTGCATCATCGTGGGTGCGAACTCGAAGATCCGCACCCCTCCCTCGAGCAGCTCGGGATACTGCTTGCGGCCGGCCCACCTCGTGATGCGTACGTCGGTCGCCGGCCCCGCGGTGAGGATGCGGACGTCCACGCCGCGCTTCGCCGACTCGATGAGCAGCTGCTTGAAGTCGTGATTCGGCACGAAGTACGAGTTCGTGATGTAGAGCGTGTGCCGCGCACCGGCGATGCTGAGCGCGAGAAATCGCTCGGCCGGCGTGCTGCCGATGGTCGGCTGCGCATCGAAGAGCCCCGCGCGCTCCGCCGCGTCGCTCGCCGGCGGCTCCGGCGGAAAGTAGCGAGGCCCCGTGAGCAGATTCCCCGTCGCCTCCACCCACCCCTCGGCGAAGGTGGCCTGGAGCTGCGACACCGCCGGTCCCGTGAAGCGGACGTCGGTGTCGCGCCACTGATCCTTCGTGTGGCCGTTGCCCTGCCACTTGTCGGCGATCCCGAAGCCGCCCGTGAAGCCGACGCGGCCGTCGATCACCACGGCGCGAATGTGCGAGCGGTTCTGCAGCTTCTGCATCTCGTACCAGTGCACCGGACGAAACATCGCCGTGTGGACGCCGGCGGCGCGCAGCGTGTCGATGTAGCCCTGCGTCATGTGCTGCGCGCCGAACGCGTCGGCGAGCATGTGCACGGAGACGCCGTGCCGCGCCCGATCGGTGAGGATGCCCGCGAGCGTGTCGGCCATCGCACCGGGCTCGAAGAAGTACATCTGCATGGTGATCGTTTGCGTCGCGCCGCGCAGCTCCTTCCACAGCGCCGGATACGTCTCGTCGCCGTTGAGCAGCAGCGTCACGTGGTTTCCCGGCGTGAGGTGCGTGCCCGTGAACATCTCCATCGTGCGCACGAACAACGAATCGCCCACCGCCGGCGCGGCGCTTCGCACACCCCGCAGATGCGAGAGGTGCGAGCCGTGGACCGTGAACTCCATGCCGATGATGGTGAACAGCACGAGCAGCAGCCCGCCGAGCAGCATCGCGATCTTTTCGAGCACGCTCAGCTTCCCGGAGCCCGATGCGTGGGAGCTGCCGGCGCGCGAGCGCTTCCCGGATGTCGACGGATTCATGGGCATTCCCAATGCAAGGCTGACGCCGTGCCAGAGGCCGCTCGCGGCGATCGCCTTGCTCACCCCGCATCGCTACTCCACCTTTCCCCCACATGGTTCTCGCCTCGCGACGCCGAACGGCTGCGCGGACGATCGCGCTCGACCGGTCGCTCGAAACCCTGCCGATTTTCCGGCTCAGTGATTCCGCGGACGATTCGGCGATCACTTTTCTGCCGCCCGCGGGCGGCCGATGGCGCGTCCTCCCCAACCCGGGCGACCGGCTCCCGGGTACCTTCGACCAGGACGTCTACGTCGAGCTCTGGCGCCGCTACGAGGAGGCCGGCTCGCCGGCCGATGGCACCGTCACGTTCACCCTCCACGCATTCCTGCGCTCCATCGGCCGCCGCGTGGACGGTCGCACCTACGAGCAGCTCCGCTCGGCACTCACGCGCATGCAGCACACGACCCTGGAATCGAGCGGTGCCTACTACGATGGGAGCGCACGAGAGCGCGTCGACGCGCGATTCACGCTGCTCACGGCGGTGGTGATCGAGCGCCGCCGGTTCGCCGACCGCGATCAGCTCACCCTGTTTTCGGCCTTCCCCGCGTCGGAGCCGGGTGAGGCGTATGTCACGTTGTCCCCCGTCGCTCGCGCGAACATTGCGGCGGGATACACGGTGCTCCTCTCCGCGGCCCAGTACATGGCGCTCTCATCGCCAGTGGCGCGGCGGCTGTACCGGCTGCTGGAGGTGGCGCACGAGGAGGGGTGTGAGCGGTGGCGTGTGGCGCTCGCCCAACTGGCCGAACAGCTTCCGCTGGCGCAGCGTTATCCGTCGCACCTTCAGCGGGTGTTGCAGCCCGCGCATGAAATGCTGATTGCGGCCGGCCTCTTGCGCGAAGCGGTCGTTCGGCAGCAGATGCGGGAGTGGTATGTTGAATACGCGCTCGCCAACCGGACCCATACGTAGCGTAACCTTGCAGGTGCAGCGCCGTCAGTTGTCTACCCCTACCTGGAGTGCTCGTCATGGCGACTAAGCTCGATAAGACCCTGAAACGTGAGATCGACATCGATGGTGCAGCGTACATGGTCGCGATCTCTCCGGAGGGCGTGAAGCTGACGCAGAAAGGATTTCGCAAGGGTCCCGAGATGACGTGGAAACAGATTCTGTCGAGCGGCGGCGGCGCGGCGACGACGGGAGGCGACGGCGGCGGCGAATAGCGCACGCGCCGGCGCGATCCGTGCGCGAGCAGGAACAATCCTCTCGCGCCTTCGTACAGAGGGGAGCCCCGATTCTCCCCATCACAGGTAGCCATGTCTTCCATTCGCAACGCGGCCCTCCTCGGCGTGATCGCGCTTCCGATCGTCATCGGCGGCGCCGCAATCGAGCGTCAGTCCACCCGTGATGGCGCGCACGTGTTCGACCAGGTGATGTCGCTCGTCAGCGATCGCTTCGTCGACACGCTCCAGCAGAATCAGCTCTTCGAGAAGGCCGCGCGCGGGCTCGTGCAGCAGCTCGACGATCCGTACTCCGAGCTCTTCTCTCCCGCGCAGCTCAAGCAATTCTCCACCGTCGCCACCGGGAAGTACGGCGGCATCGGGATGCAGATCGAGCAGCAGCAGGGCGCGATCGTCGTCGTCCGCGTGTTCGATCATACGCCGGCCGAGCAGGCGGGCGTCGCCGAGGGCGATCACATCGTCGGCATCGACACGGCGTCCACGCGCAACTGGACGTCGCAGCAGGTGTCGAACGTGCTCATTGGAACGATCGGGACGAAGGTCACCGTGAAGTTCGCGCGCCCCGGCATCTCGCAGCCCATCGAGCACGCGTTCACGCGCGCGGAGATCCACGTCCCCGCCGTGCCGTACGCGCTCATGCTCGACAACAAGATCGCGTACGTGCCGCTGCAGACGTTCAGCGAGAGCTCCGCGTCGGAAGTGCGCACGAGCGTGCACCGGCTGCTCCGGGAGGGCGCGAAAGGCATCGTCCTCGACCTCCGCACCGACCCGGGAGGCATTCTCGACCAGGGGCTCGACGTCGCCGATCTCTTTCTCAAGGATGGACAGACGATCGCCAGCGTGCGCACCCGCACCGGCGCACCGCAGGTGTTCACCACACACGGCGGCCAGCACATTCCCGACGTGCCGCTCGTGGTGCTCGTGGACGGCTACTCCGCCTCCGCGAGCGAGATCGTCACCGGCGCCCTGCAGGACCACGATCGCGCGCTCGTCGTGGGCACCACTTCGTTCGGCAAGGGCCTCGTGCAAACCGTTTTCCCGCTCGAGGATGGCTGGGCGATGAAGCTCACCACCGGCAAGTGGTACACGCCGAGCGGCCGCTCCATTCAGAAGAACCGCAAGCGAGTGAACCCCGACTCGGTGGTGGGCACCGCATCGAACGACGAGCCCACGCCCGATTCGCTCGAGCAGGATTCGGTGAAGAAGCACCGACCCGCCTACAAGAGCGACGGCGGGCGCACCGTGTACGGCGGAGGCGGCGTGACGCCGGACGTGATCGTTCCGGAAGACACGGTGACCACGGCCGAGCAGGATTTCGCGAAGCTGATCGCGCCGAAGTTTCCGGCGCTGCGCGGTGTGCTGTACGGCTATGCCTTCGAGCTCAAGGACCAGGTCGCGAAGGACTTCAGCGTGACGCCGCAGTGGCGCGACGAGCTATACAAGCGGCTCGTGGCGGCGAAGGTGCTCACCGATCGCAAACAGTACGACGCCGCCACGCCACTCGTGAACCGCTGGCTGTCGCAGCAGGTGGCGCGGCTCGCGTTCGGCGATTCCACCGCGTTTCGGCGCAGGATTCCCGACGACCCGCAGCTCCGGAAGGCGCTCGAGATCCTGCACAAGGGGCAGTCGCAACAGGACCTCTTCTCCATCGCGCGGGCGGACGCAACCCCGGCTCATTAGCTTTCGGGCATGCGAAACGCCCGCGAGGTGCTCGCCGCGGCCACGATCGTGGCCGCGGTTGCCTGCCACGGCGGCGCCGCGCGCCCCGCTGCCACCGCACCTGCTCCCGCCGCCGTTCCGCTCCCCGCCACCGAGCCGCATCTCGCGAACATTCGCCAGCTCACGCACGGCGGCGAAAACGCCGAGGCGTATTTCAGCGCGGACGGCAAGCGGCTGATCTTCCAGAGCACGCGCGACGATCGCAGCTGCGACCAGGAGTACGTCATGAACGCCGACGGCTCCGACCAGCACCGCGTCTCGGACGGCACCGGCAAGACGACCTGCGGCTACTTCTTCGCGTACGACACCAAGGTGTTCTACGCCTCTACCCGCGCGGCCGACACCGCGTGTCCGAAGAAGCCGGATCCGGGCAAGGGCTACGTGTGGGGGCTCGACAAGTTCGACATCTACACCGCCAATCCCGACGGCACCGGCACGCAGCGCCTCACCAACTACGGCGTCTATACCGCCGAGGGAACGCTCTCGCCCGACGGGAAGACCATCGTGTTCACATCGCTCAAGGACGGCGATCTCGAGATCTACACGATGAACGTGGACGGCACCGGCGTGCGCAGACTCACGCACGCCGTGGGATACGATGGCGGACCGTTCTTCTCGCCGGATGGGAAGCGCATCGTCTACCGCGCGTACCATCCCACCGACTCCACCGAGATCGCGCAGTACGAGGATCTGCTCCATCAGTCGATCGTGCGCCCGAACAAGATGGAGATCTGGGTGATGAACGCCGATGGCAGCGACCAGCACCAGATCACCCACCTGGGCGGCGCCAACTTCGCGCCCTTCTTCACCCCGGACGGAAAGCAGATCATCTTTTCGTCGAACTACCGGAACCCGCACAGCGGCGAGTTCGACCTGTATCTCGTGAACGACGACGGCACGGGACTCGTACCGGTGACCACCGCGGCCGGCTTCGACGGCTTTCCGCAATTCAGCCCCGACGGCCGCCAGCTCGTGTGGGCGTCGAGCCGCAACGCCACCGGCGAGCACCAGCTCGATCTCTTCATCGCCGACTGGAGGCGCTGAGCCGATGCGCCCGCCCTTTCAGTTCACCGCCGGTCTTTCTAGTATGGACGTTCCGACATCTGCAGTGGAGCAACGATGATCACCATAGTGCTCGGCATCATCGCGATAGTCGTTCTCCTCACCGTCACGAACTCGATCAAGATCATCGGCCAGGCCGAGGTGATGGTGATCGAGCGGTGGGGCCGGTTCAATCGCGTCGCGCGCTCGGGGCTCAACATCCTCGTGCCGTGGATGGAGCGGGGAAAGACGATCGACGTTCGCTACTTCGAGGCCGACCCGGGCGGTGTGAAGCGCGTGACCTCCGGCTCCACATCGCGCATCGACCTGCGCGAGCAGGTGTTGAGCTTCCCGAGCCAGCCGGTGATCACCAAGGACAACGTCACCATCGACATCGACGCGGTGCTCTACTACCGCATCGCCGATCCGCAGAAGGCGGCGTACGCGATTCAGAATCTCCCGTTCGCGCTCGAGACGCTCACGCGCACCACGCTTCGCAACATCGTCGGCGACATCGAGCTCGACCAGACGCTCGCCAGCCGCGACATGATCAACAAGAAGATGCGCGAGGTGATCGAGGAGGCGTCCATCGGATGGGGCGTGGATGTGACGCGCGTGGAGCTGCAGGCGATCGAGCCGCCGCGCGACATCCAGCAGTCCATGGAGCTCCAGATGCGCGCCGAGCGCGAGCGCCGCGCCGCCGTCACCAACGCCGAGGCATCGAAGCGCGCCGCGATCCTCGAGGCGGAGGGCGTGCAGCAGTCGCAGGTGAGCCGCGCGCAGGGCGAATCGGAGGCCGCGGTGCTCCGCGCCAGGGGACTCGCCACCGCGCGCCTCGCGATGGCCGAGGCGGAGGCGCAGGCGATCGCGCGCATCGCCTCCGCGCTCCCGGAAAACCAGGCCGCGATGTACCTGCTCGGCATGAAGTACCTGGAAGCGCTGCCGCAGCTCACGCAGGGAAAGGGCTCGACCATCTTCCTCCCCGCCGAGGCCACGGGAGTGATGGGCGCGCTCGGCGGGCTCAGGGAGCTGCTCATGCGCTCGTCCAGCGAGGCGAGCGCCGGCGGTGCGACGGCGTCCGCGGGCGTGCCGCGCCAGACTGTCCCGCTCTTCCCTCCTACTCCCACCTGGGTTCCACCCGAACCCGAGAAGAAGTAGCGCGGTGGCGAGAATCACTCGCGAGCGCGCCGAGCGCATCGCGCGCGCTCACGCCTGCGAGAACTGCGGCGAGTACAGCTACAAGAAGCTCGTCGTGAAGCCGGCGTCGAAGGAACAGCGCGAGGGCGTGGACGTCGCCTGGATCGCCACGAAGACGTGTGGCGTGTGCGGGATGATCCACGAGATGGGGATCGACGCCGAGGGAGAGATCGTCTACCCGGCCTGACAGCTCACCGCAGCACCGGCGCGAACGGCGCGAGCGTTCCATCGTTCCGCGCGGGCGCGACGCCGAGCAGGTGCGCGAGCAGATCGTACACGTCCACGTTCGGGAACTCGCCGATGGTGCTCCCCGGGCGAAAGCTCGGCCCGCGCGCGAGAAAGAGCGCGCGCATGTCCGGCGCGTCGTTGTCGTATCCGTGCGCACCGCCGCCGTGCCACGGCGTGCCGTGCCGCCACGCGATCGTCCATCCCACGTCCGCGAGTCCGACGATGGGCGTGATGCGCGGATTGGTGCCGTAGCGCAGCCGCGCCGGCACGTCGGCCTTCTTCCACACGCGCAGGTGCGGCAGACGCGACAGCCGCGCGAGCAACGCATCCTGATCGCCGTCGCGCGCCGTGATGAGCAGCAGCGGTGTCTGATAGTCGACGCGAACGTTCGCCGAGTCGACGACGTCATCGAGGTACACGGTGCGCGACGGCGCAACCGCGGTCATCCCGTGATCGGAGACGATGATCACGTCCACGCTGTCGTCGAGCTTCCGCGCGCGGATCCCGGACTCGAGCTGCGCGAGCGCGCTGTCGACGCGCACCACGGCACCCTGCGTTTCCGGCGCGCCCGGCCCGAAGTTGTGTCCCGCGCCGTCGGGCTCCTCGAAATATCCCATCAGCAACCGCGGGCGCTCGCTCGCGGGAAGGTCGAGCCACGCGAGCAGCGAGTCCACGCGCGCCGCGAATGGCATCGCGTGCGAGTAGTGATGCCAGCGAGCGGGACGCGTTCCCCCGATCTCGGCGTCCGACCCCACCCAGAACATCGTCGCCGCGCGCACGCCGTGCCTGGTGGACGTCACCCAGATCGGCTCGCCGCCCCACCATCGCGACTCGCGCGCGACGGGACTCTTGTAGAGGAACGCGGTATCGAACGATGGATCGACGAATCCGTTGCTCACGATCCCCGAGTGATCCGGATAGAGCCCCGTCGCGAGCGCGTAGAAGTTCGGGAAGGTGAGCGTGGGGAAGCTCGGGATCATCCAGCGCGCCGTGACGCCGCCGCGCGCGAACGCGTGGAGCGCGGGCGCCGAATCGGTGTCGAGATACCGCCGCGCGAATCCGTCGAAGCCGAGGATGATCACGCGCGTCTGGTGCGTGGTGGAACGCGCCTGGGGCGCGGCCTCCGGTGTCGGCGATGCGGCGTGACACGCCACGCCGAGCGACAGCGCGACGAGCGCGGCGAGCGAGCGCGCGAAGCGGCTCATCGTGCGTGGCCGAGCAGCGCGCGCGCGCCCGAGGGTCCGCGCACCGTGGCGCCCCGCCGCCGCGGCTCCCACGGCCAGTACGGCTTGTGCGCGTATCGCTTGCCGAAGACGACGGTGAGGAGCGAGTCCGGATTCGCCGTGCGCCCGATGGCGGTGAGCCGCGCGCCGAGCACGATCGGGCGCGAGAACTCCAGATAGCGCGCGAAGCTGCGACAGAAGCAGAGCGGCCCGCGGCTCGAGAATCGCCCGAACCAGAGATCCGGAAAGGCGTAGGTCATCGCGTAGAAAATCTGGAGCGATTGCCATCGGGGGAGCTCGCCAATCGGCATCCCGCGCGGCATCGACCCGTGCTTTCCCCATTGCACGTTCACTCCGAGCTCTCCTTTCCCGCGCCAGTTCGCGTGCAAGATAGTGCCGTGCCAGTAAGTCCAGAGATCGGTGGGCGCGAGCGCGGCGTCGTAGCCCACCCACACTTCCTCCTCGTCGGGGCCCTGCGAGAAGGGGCTCCAGCGGGCCGCAAGATCATGTTGGTACGTGAGATAGTACGCGATCACGCGTCGCTCGGGGTGGAGTACGGCGACGGCCCGCTCGAGGGGGAACGATTCGTCCCGCTGGAGGTATAATACAGGCGCCAATTCCCTCGCGAGACGTGCGGCAGAGTCATTCGCCGCAACGGAATCCGGGAGCGCCGCCGGCAGCACGGGAAAACGCGTGCGAGGACCACAGGCGGCCGCGGCGAAGGCCAGGACAACGACCAGAGCCAACGATCCGCGCCTCTGCGACGTTCTGTGCTGTAACGGCCGGCTCCGGCCGTGCAGCGGAGCGCATTCGATCGTCTCCCCTGTAGGTGGAGACTTGTTGAGACTTTGGAGGTGTACATGCGAAAGCCACGTCCGGCCACGTACAACCCTGCGCAAGCGCTTCAGCTCATCGCCAACGATCGCACCGGTGCTCCGTTGAGCTGCCCTTCCTGCTCTGGCCGAATCCTTCGCGATCCCGACCAGGTACCACCCACCCCCCGCTCCCACGTCACGCTCCGCTGCTCGAGTTGCGGCCGGATCGCCCGCTACATCGCGGGAGCCGCCTGAGTCCGCTAAACACCCGGCGGTATTTCCGGCAGGCGCTCATCGGGATGGCCCAAATTATGAGATAGGATGTATTTACCACCGAAATCATCTGTTTAGATTTCGGGACATCCGTGATCGCGCCCGGCCAGCGGCAATTCGTCTCCGCAAGTCTGACGCGCGAATAGCGCAACAGTTCTAGCCCCACAGGGGAGAGGGTAAGGTACCATGGCACGCATTACCGGCACCGTGAAGTGGTTCAACGACGCGAAAGGCTTTGGGTTCATTTCCCGTGAGGGCGGCCCCGATGTTTTCGTCCACTTCAGCGCCATCTCCGGAAACGGCTTCAAGTCGTTGGCCGAGGGCGATCAGGTCGAGTTCGAAATCGTTCAGGGACAAAAGGGTCCTCAGGCCGCAGACGTCCAGAAGGTCTGAGCATCACTGGCGCGAGATCAGGGCCCCGGCATTGCCGGGGCCCTTTTTTTTGCCTACTCTCTCAGAAATTCCCCCGCCTCGGCGGGCACCGGACTTGCCCCCTTTTCCGCCCCTGCCCGCACCGCTCACCGTACCACCCGCAGGAGTTCCCATGGCTTCGATCTGGAAGGGATCACTCTCGTTCGGTCTCGTCAGCATTCCGGTCGAGGTTCGCACGGCCGTGCAAGGTGATCACATCAGCTTCCGCATGCTCCACGAGGACGACCTCTCGCCCATCAAGTACGAGCGCGTCTCCTCATCCACCGGCGAGCCCGTTCCGTGGGGCGAGATCGTGAAGGGCTACGAATACTCGAAGGGAAAATACGTCGTGCTCACCGACGAGGATTTCAAAACGGCCGCCATGGAGTCCTCGAAAACACTCGAGATCGTCGACTTCGTCCAGCAGGACGAGATCGATCCCCGCTACTTCGAAACGCCCTACTTCCTCGTCCCCTCCAAGGGCGGCGAGAAAGCCTACGCGCTCCTGCGCGAAGCCATTCGCCGCACCAGCTCCGTCGGCATCGGCAAGATCATCATGCGGCAGAAACAGCATCTCGCCGGCATCAAGGTCGTCGGCGACGCGCTCGTGCTCGAGATCATGCGCTTCGCCAATGAGCTCATCGACACCGATTCGCTCAACCTCCCGAGCGCGGATCTCGTGCGCCCGCAGGAGCTGCAGATGGCCGAGCAGCTGGTGACGAGCCTCGCCGAACCGTTCGACCCGTCCAAGTACACCGACGATTACCGCATGAACCTCATGCGCGTGATCAAGGCGAAGATGAAGGGCAAGAAGGCGACGCTCACGCCGGAGCCCGGAGAGCAGCGCGACGCGCAGGTGATCGATCTCATGACGCGCCTTCGCGAGAGCCTCGATCAGGGGAAGAAGCGCGGCGCCGTCCGCTCGCAACCGCACACCGCCGCATCGCGCGAACGGAAGCCCGCGAAGGGAGCGAAGACCGCGCGCCGCGCGCGGCGCAAGACCGCCTGACGCGCGCCCGCAATGGCCGGACGCGCGAAGCCGGCGGTGCGCCGCAAGCTCACCGCCTATCGAAAGAAACGCGACTTCTCGAAAACCGCCGAGCCCTCCGGAAATCAGGAGCGCTCGAAGAAAAAGAAGAAGTCGCTCGTGTTCGTCATCCAGAAGCACGCGGCGAGTCATCTGCACTTCGACTTTCGCCTCGAGCTCGACGGCGTGATGAAAAGCTGGGCCGTGCCGAAGGGGCCGAGTCTCGACCCGTCGGTGAAACGGCTCGCGATGCAGGTGGAAGATCACCCGATCGACTACAACTCCTTCGAAGGCACGATCCCCAAGGGCGAGTACGGCGGCGGCACCGTCATGCTCTGGGATCGCGGCACGTACACCGCCCATGCCGACGACGATGATCCGGTGGCCGCGCTGCGTCGCGGCTACGCGAAGGGCGATCTCAAGATCCTGCTCGACGGCAAGCGCCTGCACGGCTCCTGGGTGCTCGTGCGCACCCGACGCGGCGATCCGGACAAGCCCCAGTGGCTGCTCATCAAGCATCGCGACGAATTCGCGAAGGCCGGCGAGGACATCGTCGCCGACGAGATGACCTCCGTCGTCACGGGCCGCACGATGGAGGAGATCGCGGAGAACAGGAAGAGAAAAGTCTGGCACTCCAACCGCGCGTCATCCTCATCGGCCGCCGCCGCGCCGGTGGCCAAGGCGCCCCCCGCGCGCAAGACTGCCCGCAAGACCGCCGCCGCGCCATCCACCGCCGCCCGCGCCGCCTCCGCGCGCGCGCTCGCCTCCGGCGCGCTCGACCCGATGCTCGCGTCGCTCGCCACCGACGTCCCCACCGGCGACGACTGGACGTTCGAGCCCAAGTACGACGGCATCCGCGTGCTCGCCTTCGCGACGCCCACCTCCGCGCGGCTGGTCACGCGCAACGGCAAGGACAAGACGGAGCAATTCCCCGGCATCGCCGAGGCGGCGCGCAAGGTCGCCGCCAAGTCCCGCCGCGCGCTCGTGCTCGACGGCGAGGTGGTCGCGCTCGACCACGACTCGCCGGCGCGCTTTCAGGAGCTGCAGCATCGCATGCACGTGAAGGACTCGCGCGCCATCGCGCAATTCGAGAGCTCCGCTCCCGTCGCGCTCATGACGTTCGATCTCCTCCTCGACGGCGACGACGTGCTCATTCACGAGCCGTGGTCGGAGCGGCGCGCACGACTCGAGACGCGTCTTCGCAATCGCACCTCGCCGGAGCTCCGGCTCACCGAGACCGTGCGCGACGACGGGGAACGGATGCTCGAGCGCGCGCGCACGCGCGGCTGGGAGGGGATCATCGCGAAGCGCGTGAGCGCGCCGTACCTCCCGGGCGTTCGCTCGCGCGACTGGCTCAAGCTCAAGCTCGAGTTCCGCCAGGAGTTCGTGGTCGGCGGATTCACCGAGCCGCGCAACACGCGCCAGCACATCGGCGCGCTCCTCCTCGGCTACTACGACCATGGGCGGTTGATCTACGCGGGGAACATGGGCGGCGGCTTCGACAACGCGGGGCTCGCCGAGATGTACGATCTGCTCGCGCCGCTCGAGCGAAAGACGTCGCCGTTCGAGGAGGTGCCGCGTCCGCGCGAGCCGGTGCACTGGGTGCGCCCCAAGGTCGTGGTGGAGGTGAAGTTCAACGAGTGGACCGCGGACGGAAAGCTGCGGCAGCCGATCTACGTGGGCACGCGCGACGACAAGGATGCGAAGTCGGTGAAGCGAGAGGGGACGAGCGTGCAGCCGCACGGCGCGGCGCCGGCGCGCGCGGCGAGAAAGGGACGAGTGGTCCGCAAGTCGGCGGTGAAGACCGCGCGCGCCTCCGCTCGTCCCGCGGCGAAAAGGAAAACGAGCACGCGCGCGTCGTCCGCGCGCGCGTCGGGCGCGGGCGGCTCCGGCTCCGTCGAGCAGCAGCTCGCCGACATCGAGCGTGACACCGGCGACGGCACCATCACCCTCGGCCGCGGCGCCCAGCTCCACGTCTCGAGCCTCGGCAAGATCTACTTTCCGGAGGATGGATTCACGAAGGGCGATCTGATGCGCTACTACGCGCGCGTGGCGCCGATGATCCTGCCGGTGATCGCCGATCGCCCCCTCGTGCTCAAGCGCACGCCCGAGGGGATCACGGGCGAGACGTTCTTTCAGCAGAAGCCGCCGGAGCACGCGCCATCCGTCGTGCGAATCGAGACCGTGGTGAGCGACGAGGGCGTGCGCCAGCCGCGCATCACCGGCGGCGACCTCGGCACGCTGCTCTACACGGTGCAGATCGGATGCGTGTCGGTCGATCCGTGGCTGTCGCGCATCGGATCGCTCGACGAGATGGACATGACGATCCTGGATCTCGATCCCGGGCCGCGCGCGACGTTCGATCGAGCGGTGCAGGTGGCGCGCTGGGTGAAGGAGGAGCTCGACGCGCACGGGCTGCGTGCCGCGCTCAAGACGTCGGGATCGCGTGGGCTGCACATCGCCATCCCGCTGCCGGCGAACACGCCGTACGAGGCGGGGGTGCTGCTCGCGCAGCTCATCGCGACGCGGGTGGCGGAGGCGCATCCGCGCGAGGCCACGGTGGAGCGGTCGGTGAAGGCGCGGCCGCCCGCGGCGATCTACGTGGACTACCTCCAGAACGTGAAGGGGAAGAGCGTGGCCGGCGCGTACTGCGTGCGCGCCAAGCCGGGAGCCACCGTGAGCACGCCCCTGGACTGGAAGGAGCTGCGGGAGGGGCTGGATCCGCGGAAGTTCACCATCGAGACAGTGCCTTCACGAATCGTAAAGCTAGGCGACATATGGGGTTCCGCCATCAAGCGCCGAAACACGGCCGCCTCCATCCGAAAGGCCGCTGACGGCTGAGCGGCTCGATCGTCCATTTCTAAGATGCTTTTCACCTTGGTCCGCCGCTCGGTCGCGGCCGGGGCGCTGGCGCTCGTCGCCGCGCGATCACTGGAAGCGCAGACACCGCGCTCCCAGCCGCCGGTGCGCGTCCACGCGGTCGTCGACGGATCGACGATCGTGGAAACCGCGCGACGTTATCTCGGTGTGCGCTACGTGCTTGGGGGTACCACGCCGCGCGCGTTCGACTGCTCGGGCTTCATCCGCTACGTGTTCGCGCTGCACGGGCTCCAGCTGCCACGCACGGCGCACGAGCAGGCCGCGCTGGGCGTCGCGCCCGAGACCCGCGATCTCGAGCCAGGCGACCTGCTGTTCTTTTACGGCGGGCACGGCGCGCAGCACATTGCGATGTACATTGGAGGCGACTCGATCATTCACGCGTCGAGCAGCGGGCATCGCGTGAAGCTCGATCGCCTCTCCGGCACGGGCACGCGCCGCACCTGGTTCGGACAACGTTTGATTGCCGTCCGCCGTCTGCTGCCAGCGGTCGGAACAATAGATCTTCCTGCGGCATTGGCCATACCCGACCCCGTGGGCGCCAGCTCCGAGGACGACATGGCGTTCGCCCCCTCTGCACCGCTCATCTTCTGATGGATCGCAACGCGAACGACGCCCCAGGCGACGATGCGAGCCGAATGAGCGATCCCGTGCTGCTCTACAGCCGAGGATTGCCCGGCGGCGGCGTCGTGACCATCGAGGCCGTCTCGAAGGAGACGCCGGCGGTGCGTGCGCGCGTGTCGGTGGAGCGGCGCATCGATCCGCAGCGTCGCGACGGCCACGCGCCGCCCGTGATCGCGGAGGCGCAGGCGCCCACGCAGTCCACGGCGTTCAAGGAGCTGTACCGGATCGCGTCGGACAACGTGGCGGTCGCGCGCGGGCTCATTCAGTGGCAGGCGCGCCGGCGCGACGATCGCTGAGTCGCGGCTCCAGCAGACGAGAAGGCTCCCGGCGTCGTGCCGGGAGCCTTCGTCGTCTCATCCCGCCTCGTACCAGGTCGTCAACCTCTGCTTCGATGCGGCGGCCGGTGCTCCCTCGCTGCGGACGGTGCGGCGAGCACGCGCAGCGCATCGTCCTCCACCGAATGAAGCGCCCGGGCACGCACCGCCGCGACCCGGGACGGCAGGTCGGACCGCGTCAGCGAATCGATCCGCACGATCAGGCGCGCGGATCCGCATCCGGTGACGGTGTCCTCCGAGACCAGCCGGGCGACGACCGTGACGAGCCAGCGAGTGCCGTCATCGAGCGTGACGACGCGAGCGGCGTCCGAGGATGTCGCGGGCGCGCCGTCATCCGTTCCGTCGCGGTCCGTCGCGCGGAAGGGAATCGACCGGTATTCGTCGCGGTAAGCGCCCACGCAGCTCCTCTTGTTCCTTAGGCACATCTTGCAACTATAACGTACACGGGTTGCAAGACGTGGGCCTCGTGCCTTCGGTCAGGATTCGGTCACGGCTCGGTGACCGTCAGCCGCCGAACCGGACGCCACGCCGGCCGCCGCGCCGCTTGCGCGGCGCGTAGCGGAAGAGCTGCGCGGGCCGCCCGCGTCCCTCGCTGCGCCATTGGTCCGTGGGCTCGACGAGCCACGCCGCATGGAGTGAGCGACGAAAGCTCGCCTTGTGCAGCCGTCGCCCGAGCAGGAGCTCGTAGACTTCCTGCAGCTGCGTGAGCGTGAACGTGTGCGGCAGCAGATGAAACGCGATCGGCGCCTGGTCGATGCGCTGGCGAAGCGCCGCGAGCACGCCCTCGAGCATCGCGCGCTGCCGCGGCGGTAGTGGCGGCAGATCGTCCACCGGGAACCACGCTGCGTGGTCGGTTGCCCGCGCCGCGGCCTCCGATTCGATGAGCACCAGAAAGGCGACGGAGAGATCCGCGCCCGCGGGGTGCCGGCGCCTGTCACCGTACGCCGCCACCTGTTCCACGAGCGCCGGCGTGCTGCCGAGCTCCCGGCGCGCGAGCTGGGCGGCCACGTCGTCGATCGTGTCGGCCGGATGGAGGGACTGCCACGGGAGCTGCCATCGCTCGCGCGAGCGGGCAGGGCCGCGCGAAAGAAGGACCATCAGCCGTCGCCCGCCTGGAGTGAGAATCACGACATCGATCGACGACGCCACGCGCCTGGTTGCGCGCGCGGGGGAGGAGCGGGAGACCATGATCGTGATTTAGTCGCTTGTAGCGACTAATGTCAAGGGCCCGGAATCGTGATTGGCAGCTGCCCCGACATGGGGATCGTCCCGAGCACCGCGCGCGCGGCCGCGCCCTGCGACACCGGAAATCCGCCCCACGCCACCACGTACGCGGCCACGTCCGGTATCTGCTGCAGGAAATATGGATTGCCGAACGCGATCACGATCGGATGCTCGTTGCGCCGCCGCAGCTCCTCGATGAAGTCCACGAACGACCGCGGCACGTCCACCGTCGTCGCGGTGGAGCTGTGCGCCACGTACGAGCTCACCAGCACCACGTCCGCCGAATCGGCCGCCGCGAGCAGCCGGAAGAAGTCCGGACGCGGATCGTCCGCATCCACGTACTCGGGACGCAGCGCGGGAAACGTGCGTCGCAGCTCTCCATCGAACGTCAATCCGGCGCCGAGGTCGGTGCGGTGCGCGTAGGTGATGGAGAGAATGCGCGCGCCATGGTTGAGCCGGGCGAGCGGCAGCTGGTGCAGGCTGTCGCGCACGAGCGTGATCGAGCGGTCGGCCGCCGCGCGCGCGACCGCCGCGTCGGCCGAGTCGCCGACGATCGCCCGCGCGCTGTCGAGGTCCACGAGCCGCTTCGTCGTGATCCCCACCCGCACCTTCGCCTCGAGGATGCGCCGTACGGATTCGTCGAGCCGCGATTCCGTGTAACGCCCCGACGCCACCCCCGCCACCACCGCGTCGATCGTCTGCGCGACATCCGCCGGCTGGAGCAGCACGTCCGCACCGGCCGCCACCGCCCGCTGCGACGCCTCCACCGCGCCGTACTTGTCCAGCACCCCGCGCATGTCCATCGCGTCGGAGATCACCAGCCCGCGAAAGTGCATCTCGTCGCGCAGCAGCCCGGTGAGCACGTTGTGCGACAGCGTCCCCGGCACGCCGCTCGAGTCGAGCGCGGGCATCGAGCCGTGGAAGGTCATGATCGCCCCCACGCCGGCCTGCACCGCCGCCTTGAACGGAACCAGCTCCACGCTGTCGAGCCGCGCGCGCGACACGTTCACCACGGGAAGCGCGAGGTGCGAGTTCGTTCCCGTATCGCCGTGGCCGGGAAAGTGCTTTCCCGTGGCGATCATCCCGTGCTCCTGCACGCCGCGGATGAACGCCGCGCCGAGCTTCGCCACGAGCGCCGGATGCTCGCCGAACGAACGCGTGCTGATGACGGGGTTCGCCGGATTGTTGTTGACGTCGAGGATCGGCGAGAAATCGATCTGGTATCCGATCGCCCGCCCTTCGACAGCGGTGATGCGCCCCTGCTCGTACGCGAGCATCGTGTCGCGCGTCGCGCCGATGGCCATCTCGGGCGGAAAGAGCACCGCGCCGCCCAGGTCGATCCCGTTGGGGAGAAAATATCCGCCGCGCGCGCGGTACCCCGCGCCGAACTCGAGATCGCCGCCCACGAGCAGCGGCAGATCGCTCATGCGCTGCAACGCGTTGAGCTTGGCCGCGATCTCGAGCGGCGACCCGACGCTCATGATCACGCCGCCCACGTGCTGCTGCACGATCCACCCGCTGATCTTTCGCCACTGCGGCGCGTCGGCGCTCACGTAGTCGCCGTAGAGCTGCGGCCACACCATCTGCGCGGCCTTATCGCGCAGCGACATGTGCGCGAGCACGCACGTCACCCACGCATCGCCGCCCGTCGAGGCGCACGTCCTGTCGTAGGAGCCCGCCGCTGCGGGCGTGGGCGTGGCGCCCTGCCGCGCGCCGCGCGGCGCGGCGCAGGCGGCGGTGACCAGCACGACGGCGAGCGACGCGCGCGCGCGGCGGCGCGCGATCTCCCGCCGTCCGGTACTCACCAGTTGATCGTGCCCTGCTTGCTGGTGTCCACCTGCTCTTCCTTTCCCGTCTTGAACAGGAAGGTCTCCATGTTCTTCGTCAGGAACTGGCGCGCCTGCGGATCCATCAGGTTGAGCCCGTAGTGGTTGATCAGCATCGTCTGCTGCTTCAGCCACAGCTTCCAGCACTCGCCGCAGATCTCTTCCTGCGCGCGGAGGCCGAGCGCCCCGGGCAGCGGCGGTCGGTCGAGGCCCGCGCGGGTCTCCCCGCAGCGGGTACACGTCACATCAGCCATCGGTCAGTCTCGAAGCACGAGGAGCGCGCGCTCAGGCGCGCGCGTAGCGGATCTTGGCAAGGCGCAGCGCGGCGAGCATGCGGATGTACACCCATCCGATGTCGAACTCGTACCACTTCGCCTTGAACTTCGCCGAGTGCGGGTCCGCGTGATGATTGTTGTGCAGCTCCTCGCCGCCCAGCCAGATGGCGATGGGCGAGATGTTCCGGCTCTCATCCTTCACATCGTAGTTGCGATAGCCCAGCGCGTGCCCCACACCGTTGATGATCCCGGCGGCCCAGAACGGGATCCAGAGCATCTGCACCGCCCACACGAGCGGGCCGACGTAGAAGCCGAACAGATAGATGTCGATCGTGAGCATGACGACGATGCCGAGCCAGTTGAGGCGCGCGAGCACATAGCGCTCGAGCCAGTCGTTGGGCGTCCCCTTGCCGTATTTCTCGAGGATGCCGGGCTGCCGCACCGCCGTGCGATAGTAGAACGCCCCCTTGAGGATGATCTCGCGCAATCCCTCGATGAGCGGCGAATGCGGATCACCCTCCCGATCCGCGAACGCGTGATGCTTGCGGTGGCACGCCACCCATTCCTTCGTCACGATCGACGTCGACAGCCACAGCCAGAGCCGCATCGGGATTTCCGCCAGCTTGCTGAACGTCACTCCGCGATGCGTTTGCGCCCGGTGCAGAAAGAGCGTGACACAGACGTTCGTGATGTGGCCGGCGATGACCACGAAGAGCACCGGCTTCCACCAGTGCGTCGCCCACATGGCAAATCCTGGCATTGCTGTCCTGACCTTGTAGATGAGAAAACGGTGTGCGGGCGAGCAGGAGACGCCCAGGCTCGCAATCTACTGCGCGCGTGGTTCAAGAGCCACTTCCCCGGGGTGCTCGCGCGAGCTAGTGCCGTGTGAGCAGCGAAGATACGAGCCCGCCGCCCGTCACCGTGCCAATCGGATCGCCGGCCGGCGCCGCCCCCCACGTATCGTTGGACGAATTGAAGTCCGGAACGGTACCGTCGGGCCAGAGCCGCGCCCCCGTGACGGCCGCCCGCACGGGGATCACCGCCGTGTACCGGTCCCCCAGAAACCAGATGTCCACCGGCAGCTTCACGTTCCGCACCGAGCCGTCCGCCAGCGCGAGCCGTAGCTCCACCGGAAACGGGATCGACGTGTGCCGCTCGAGCTGTACCATCGCGATGCTCTGCCCATCGCGCGAGAGCGTCCGCACGCTGTCGATCCCGATGTCCAGCACGTCCGTCGAGTAGAAGAACCCGCGCCAGAACCAGGAGAGATCCTCGCCGGTCGCGCTCTCGATCGTGCGGAAGAAGTCCGCCGGGGTCGGGTGCTTGAACGCCCACCGGGACGCGTATTCGCGGAACGCCGCGTCGAACTCCGCGCGCCCCACCACGTGATTCCGAAGCGCGAGGAGCACCGCCCCCGGCTTCCGGTACGCGACCGTCCCCAACGCGCCCTCGGGCACGCGGTCGGGAGGCGTCATGAGCGAGCGCTGGTCCCCCAGCTGCACGCTCTGTTGCCACTCGCCGAGGTACAGCGGCAGCATCGGATGCGCGGGGAAGCGCAGCTCGTTCGAGAACGCATTGATGTACGTGTTGAACCCCTCATCCATCCACGCATAGCGGCGTTCGTTCGAGCCCACGATCATCGGAAACCACTCGTGTCCGTGCTCGTGGTCGAGCGTCCCGAACACGCCGTTCGGATCCGTTTCCAGCGAGGCGTAGTTCACCATCACGAACATCGGATACTCCATCCCGCCCACCGGCCCCGCCACCGACGTCGCCTGCGGATACGGATACGGAAGGATCAGCTTCGAGTACGTCCGAATCGTCCACTGCGTCTCCTCCGCCGCCGTCGCCCACTCGGCGCCGGCCTTCGGCCACTCGTAGTACGCCTGCGTCAGCACGCCATTCCAGCTCGTCGCGTCCCACCGGAAATCCGGCGCGCCCGCCCACGCGACGTCGCGCACGTGCTGCGCGCGGAAGCGCCACGTCTTCGTTCCGCGCGTCGCCACCGGCCTCGACTCCTCTGCCGTGATGATGCGAACCACCGAATCCGAGTGCGCCGCGCGTGCGAGCCGGGCGCGCTGCTCGCTCGTGAGCACCTCCTGCGGATTCTGGAGCACGCCGCTCCCCGCCACCACGTACCCCGCCGGCACCGTCACCGAGTAGTCGATGTCGCCATACTCGAGGTAGAACTCGCCCTGGCCGAGATACTGATCGGTGTTCCAGCCGCGCACGTCGTCGTAGACGTCCATCCGCGGGTACCACTGCGCGATCTCGTACAGCGCCCCATCGCGCGCCATGCGGTCGGAGCCGTGCACCGGTACGGCGAAGTCGAAATCCATCGCGATCGTCACCTTGCCGCCGTGCGGCGCGAGCGGCTCCGGCAAATCCACGCGCATCTGCGTGTCGTTCACCCGCGATGCGGCGTGCGTGCCGTTCACCACGAGATTCCGAATGTCGATCCCCCCCTCGAACCCCCGGTCGCCGAATCGCGTGTCGTCCGGAAAGAGCGACGATCCCTCGCTTCCCTGCTTGTAGAGGTTCTGGTCCACCTGCATCCAGACGTAGCGCAGCGTGTCGGGCGAATTGTTGGTGTACGCGACCGACACGTGCCCGCGAATCGTGTGCTTCGCGGTGTCGAGCGTGGCGGCGATCTCGTAGTCCGCGCGCTGTTGCCAGTAGTCAGGCCCCGGTCGCCCATCGGCGCTGCGCACGCGACTCGGCGGCGGCCAGTCCATGCGGTCGAGCCTCGCGAACGGATCACCCGGCGAGGTTTCCGCTTCTGCCGCTTCGGACGGTGCCGCGGGCGTGGCCGTCGTGGTGGGCGTCGCGGGCGCCATCCGCACCGTCTGCGGCGGCAACGACTCCACCCGTACCGGCGCCACGGCGGGAGACGCCGGCTGCGCCGGATGCGCGGCGGGCGAACATGCGATCACGCCGGCAATCGCCGCGAGAACGAGAGCGCGCACTGAGAACCTGTCCGTGAGGGAAAACGACGAATTCGGATCGGATGGACAATTTAGCGGGCGCACGCCCGTTTTCACGGCGGTTGCGTTCGCTCACCGCCGTGCTACTTGCCCGGCCTCCCGCCGTTCCGTAGCGTCACATCGTGACCACCGCGCATTCGCAAACGCGAGGATCGATGCTCGCCGGCCGCGCCACCGCAGCCGGAACGGCCCGATTCGGGGCGCGCACCGGCGCGAAGCTCGCCCCCGATTTCCTCCGCCCGCTCGCGCCAGGCGGCATCCTCGTTTCCTCCATCGGCCTCGGCAGCTACCTCGGCGAGTGCGACGATGCGGACGACATTCGATACGCCGACACCGCGCACCACGCGATCGCGACGGGGATCAACTTCCTCGACACCGCCATCAACTACCGTTGCCAGCGCTCCGAGCGCGCGTTCGGCAAGTCGCTCTCGCGCGCGGTGCGCATGGAGACGGCCGCGCGCGACGAGCTCGTGGTGTGCACCAAGGGCGGCTACATCCCGCTGGACGGCGTCCCCCCGGCATCGCGCGAGCAGTATCAGGAATACGTTCGACGCGAGTACATCGACCCGGGAATCGTGCGCGCGGAGGAGATCGTGGCGGGCGGCCACTGTCTCGCCCCCACATTCATCGCCAACCAGATCGCGCGCAGCCGCGCCAACCTCGGCGTCGAGACCATCGACCTGTACTATCTGCACAACCCCGAGCAGCAGCTCGACGCCGTGGAGCCGGAGGAGCTGGAGCAGCGTATTCGACTCGCGTTCGAGCTGCTGGAGGAGCGATGCGCGGCCGGCGACATCGCGGGCTACGGCTGCGCCACGTGGAACGGACTGCGCACGCCGCCCGACGCGCGCGGACACCTGAGCCTCGAGATGCTGGTGCGCTGCGCGCGCGATGCGGGAGGCGCGAGCCACAACTTTCGCGCCGTGCAGCTCCCGGTGAACCTCGCACTCAACGAGGCCGTGCGGTCCCCCACGCAGCGCATCGGCGACCGAGCGCTCACCGTGCTCGAAGCCGCATCGGAGCTCGGCGTCGCGGTGGTCGCGAGCGCCACCCTCTTGCAGGCGAAGCTGGCGAGCAAACTGCCCCAGCAAATGCGCGAGGCGCTGCCGGGACTCTCCACGGACGCGCAGCGCGCGATCGCCTTCGTGCGCGGGCTCCCCGTGATCGCGAGCGCGCTGGTCGGCATGCGGAGCGCCGGGCACGTTCGCGAGAACCTCGGCGCCGCGCGCGCGGAGCGCTGATCAGCCGTCGTCGCGCCGCGTGCGCGCGTCGGTGCTTTGCGCGCCCACAATTCCCGCGATCGCTCCCGCCCGGAGCGTGAGTATCGCCACCTCCGCGCGCGCCCCCACGCGAAAGGGAACACCCCAATAGCCCGTGCCCGGATGGACGTAGAGCAGCGAGTCGCCGCGCCGGTACGCGCCCATGGCGAGCGAGAGAAAGGGATTCGCGAGACTCCACCCCGCGCGCAGCAGCGAGAACTGCCCCCAATGCGTGTGACCGCTCAGCGTGAGCGGCACGCCCGCCGCGGCGAGCGGCGGCCAGAGCGCGGGATTGTGCGCGAGCACGATCGTGAACAGCCCCGCGGGCACCGACGACATGGCCGCCTCGAGGTCCGGCGCGGGGAGTCCCGGCGCGGCTCGATGTCCCGCCGCGGGATCGCCGGTGCCCACGATCGCCAGCGGAGCTCCATTGTGCTCCACCACGCGGCCGTCGTTCACGAGGAGGGTGACCGCGAGCGCCTCGAGCCGCGGCCGCACCTCGTTCCACCCCGCGTACACCTCGTGATTTCCCGCGATCACGTACACGCCGAGCGGCGCGGTGAGGTCGCCGAACGCCGCGGCGTAGAGGTCGACGTCGCGTGCATAGTCGTCGATCAGATCACCCGCCACCGCGATCACGTCGGCGCGCGCCTCGCGCACGGCGGCCGCCACGCGAGCGAGCTGTCGCTGCGAGATGTGCGGCCCGATGTGGGTGTCGCAGATCTGCGCGATGCGAAGTCCCTCGAGCGCCGGTGGCAGCGAGGGGATCGTCACGGCGAGCCTTGTCACCACCAGCCGCCGCGAGCCCGCGTAGCCCGCGAGCGCGAAGACGAGGAACACGATGGCGACGAGTGCGATGGCCGCCCGCCCCGCCATCGACGCCACGCCGAACGGCGCGCCGAGGAGCGCCGCCGCGCCACCCGCGAGCGCGCAGAGAATGAGCAGGAGCTGCGCGTACCACATGGGCCGGAACACGAACAGCCGGGTCGCCGCACCGGGGTAGTGATCGCCGGTGCGGCTCCTCAGGAACACCGCGAGCGGAAGCACGGTGAAGAGCACCACCGCGCCACCGATCGCCCGCCAGCCGCCCACGGCCGGCGCCACGAGCGCGCCGACGATCG
>Ga0207707_10000627_pt1 | contig 35031 bp, 31 predicted proteins | sample KBSC83BmetaG_FD_184336 | JGI IMG/M metagenome (GOLD analysis project Ga0207707, IMG submission 184336) | Corn rhizosphere microbial communities from Kellogg Biological Station, Michigan, USA - KBS C8-3B metaG (SPAdes) (version 2) | ecosystem: Host-associated > Plants > Roots > Rhizosphere ... | reverse complement strand
TTGCGCTTGCGCCTGCGCGTTCGGCGCGGATCCGGTCCATGGATAAAGCACGCGCATCCACACCAGTACCGGGATTGCCGCCAGCGCCATCAGTGGCAGCAACCGCGCGGCCGCCAGCAATGGTGCGCGGATGCAGTCGCCCCATGCACCGCTGGTGATCGCGTGGATCATCAGCAGCGCCAGGCTGCCGATACTCAAACCCGTGAAAAAGAAAAACGCGAACAGATACGAAAGCAGCGCCTGCTTCGGTTCGCGCCACAGCCCCAGCAGCAGGCACGCGACCAGCGCCACGATGCCGACCAGCAGCGCGAACCATTGCGCGAGCGTGCGGGGGAGCCAAATGTTCATGGCGAAGCGCCCGCTTTCCCCTCGCCCTTCGGGAGCTTCTTCCCTTCTCCCTCCGGGAGAAGGTGGCGCGAAGCGCCGGATGAGGGTTCGGTACGAAGCTGAGTGGTGCGCGTTGTCCGAACCCTCACCCCTGCCCTTCTTCCGGGGGGAGAGGGGTTCACAGCGCCGGAGGGAGAGGGGTAGGGTGCAAGCGGCTTCGAGGTGCCCAGTCTCTGCAAATCCTCCACGCTCAAATCCGACTTCGGCGCGTGCTGGCTCAACTGCAGCGCGCGGATGTAGGCGACGATCGCCCAGCGGTCATGCGGCGAAATGCGATCGGCATACGGATACATCACGCCGTAGCCGTTGGTGATCACCTGGTAGAAATGGCTGTCGGACGCGTTGCGCAGCGCTGCGGTGTGGTAACTCGGCGGATGCGGGAAGCCGCGCTCGGCGATCATGCCGTTGCCGTCTCCGACGCGGCTGTGGCAGGGTGCGCAATAGATGTCGAAACGTTGCCGTCCGCGCGCGAGCAGCGTCGGCGTGATCGGGAGCGGATTGGAATAGCCCGGCGAAGCGGCGGCGCCGGCGCGCGCGAGCGGCTTGCCGTTCGCGTCCACGCCGCTGACCGAACTCGCGGGTAGGACCGGCGCCACGCGACCCTTCCGCCCGCTGGTGGTGCCGGCCAGCGCGCCGGCGGAATACGGTTCGGTGCCCGGCACCTGCGGCCGCGACGAATTGTCGTCCGCCCACAATGGACTCGGTGTCAGCGGCTTGTACTTCGGCTGGTCGTACATCTCGTGCATGCCGCGTTCGCAGCCGCTGAGCGCAAGCGTTGCAAGTGCGCACAACAAGGCGGCCCGCACGACCCGTACTTTTTCCCGGCGCTGCGCGTTCGCGCGACGCGCGCGCTCGATTCGCTCGACTTCTCCTGGAGGGAAAGCGGACAGCTTTGAACCCATCTGCCTCCGGGAGAGGGGCAGGGATGAGGGTTCGGAATGGCGTGAAGGTTTCATTCCTCCGCCACCTCCACCACCGAAAGTGGCGACAACGTCCCGAGGAACGACTGCGTGGCCCGGGCATCGAACCGCGGATCGTTGCCGCGCACCAGCAGGAAGAAGCGATCGCTGGTCGCGCGTTCGAATTCGTGGCTTTCGAACAAGGGATGGCGCACGCGCGGCAGTCGTGCGCCGAACAACACGGCGCCGATACCGAACAGCACCGCCCACAGGATCGTCATCTCCACCGCCGGCGGGATGAACGCAGGCCACGAGAACAACGGCCGCCCGCCGGCGTTGATCGGATAGTTCACCACTGCCGAATACCACTCCAGCCAGTAGGTGAACGCGCCGCCGACCAGCGCGCCGACCAGCATCCAGAACGGTACCCGGTGATGACGCGCGCCCAGCGCCTCGGCGAGTCCTTCGACCGGATAGGGCGAGTACGCTTCGATGCACGACGCGCAGTAGCCCTCTTCGCGCGCACGCCGAACCGCCGCAAGCAAATGCTCCGCTTCGGCGAACTCCGCCAGCAGCCCGTGCAGGCGCGCGTTCATCGTTGCGTCTCCGCACGGCGCCGCGCCGCAAGCAACTTGCGCAGCTCGAACATCGACAGCATCGGCAGCAGCCGCGTGAACAGCAGGAACATGAAAAAGAACAGGCCGATCGAACCGATCAGGAACGCAATGTCCCAGAAGGTCGGCCAGAACATGCCCCACGCGGATGGCAGAAAATCCTCGTACAGGCTGGTGACGACCAGCATGAAGCGTTCCAGCCACATGCCCACCAGCACGCCAAGCGCGATCGCGAACACCGCGCCCGCGTTGCGCCGCACGCGCGGAAACCACAGCAACTGGATTAGCAGCACGTTGAACAGGATCGTGCCCCAGAACACCCACGCGTACGGGCCGACCACGCGGTGCATCGTCATCGCGACGTCGTACTTGTCCATCGAGTAGAACGCGGTGAAGATTTCCGAGAAGTAGCTGTAGTCGACGACCAGCCCCGCGGCCAGCATCATCTTGGCCATGTTCACGATGTGGCGTTCGGTCAGGTACGCCTCGAAGCCGAACCACTTGCGTAGCGGGATCCCGAGCACCAGCACCATTGCGAAGCCCGAGAACAGCGCGCCGGCAATGAAGAACGGAGGAAAGATCGTTTCGTGCCAGCCCGGCACCAGCCCTTCGGAAAAATCCAGCGCGACCATGCTGTGCACGGAAAACACCAGCGTCACCGCGAGTCCCGCAGTGACGAGATTGAATTTCTCCAGCCGCATCCAGTGGCGCGCTTCGCCGCGCCAACCCAGCGACAGCAGCCCGTAGAAGCGCGCCTGCGCGAGGTTCGGTGCGCGGTCGCGCAGCGTCGCGAGGTCGGGCAGCATGCCGGCGTACCAGTACACGATCGACACGATCAGGTACGCGAGGATCGCCCAGAAATCCCACTCCAGCGAACTGCGCCATTGCGGCCAGACATTCATGACATCGGGATAGGGGAACAGCCAATAGAAAAACCATGGACGCCCGAGATGCAGGATCGGGAAGATGCCCGACACCGATACCGCGAACACCGTCATGGCTTCCGCGAAACGGTTGATCGAGTTGCGCCAGCCCTGCCGCGTCAGGAACATCGCGGCCGAAATGAAGGTGCCGCCCATGCCGATCGCGATCCACCACACGTAGTTCGCGATGAAGAAGCTCCACGCGACCGGAATGTTCAGTCCGAAGATGCCGATGCCGGCGTACAGCAACCAGCAGGTGCCGACGAACAGCAGCGCGCATGCAAGCAGCGACAGCAGGAATCCGCCGATCCACAGCCAGCCGGTCGGACGGCGCAGCGTCGCATCGCTGATCTTCGCGCTGATCGACGTGTTCGTTTCGCCCGGTGCGATCACCGGCGGCAGCACATCGCGTGGCAGCACTGCGCTCACGACTCAATGCGCTCCGCTTTTTTCCCTTCTCCCTCCGGGAGAAGGTGGCGCGTGGCGCCGGATGAGGGTCCAAGGTGCGGTATGGCGCCATGATTGCCGAAACGTGGAACACCGCCCGGACCCGCACCCCTGTCCCTCTCCCGGAGGGGTTCAAGCATTATTTCGTGGCGAATCGCGGCGCTCATGATTCGCCGTCCCCAAGTGCCGGGTTCGGATTGCGGATGCGCGCGAGGTACGTGGTGCGCGGGCGCGTGCCGAGTTCGTTGAGCATCGCGTAGTTGCGCGGCGAGGTCTTGGCTTTCGACACGCCCGAATCCTTGTCGGAAATGTCACCGAAGCGAATCGCCTGGGTCGGGCACGCCGCCTGGCAGGCGGTGACGATTTCACCGTCGCGGATGCGGCGGTTCTGCTTGTCGGCTTCGATGTGCGCGGTTTCGATACGTTGGATGCAGTAGGTGCATTTCTCCATCACGCCGCGGCGCCGAACCGTCACTTCCGGGTTGCGCATCGCCATGTATTGCGGGGTGTGCTTGTCGGCGTACTGCATGAAGTTGAACCGCCGCACCTTGTACGGACAGTTGTTGGAACAAAAACGCGTGCCGACGCAGCGGTTGTACACCTGGACGTTCAGGCCTTCGGCGTCGTGCACCGTCGCGTCGACCGGGCACACGACTTCGCAGGGCGCGTGCTCGCACATCATGCACGGCACCGGTTGGCTGTAGCTGCGCGGGTTGGCGGCTTCGCCGTCGTAATAACGGTCGACGCGGATCCAGTGCATCTCGCGCCCGCGTCGCACCTGCGCCTTGCCCACGATCGGGATGTTGTTCTCGGCCTGGCAGGCGATGGTGCACGCCTTGCAGCCGATGCAGGCGTTGAGGTCGATGCTCATGCCCCAGGCGTAATCGGCCTTCGGGTAATCGGGATACAGGCTGGGCGGCTTGGAGCCGTAGCGGTCATGTGCGGTCGCGAACGCCGGATCGGACTTGAATTGATCCAGCGTGCCGACGCGCAGCGGATCGCGGCCTTCCATCGCGAAGTGGTGTTGCGTCTGCGCGATCTCGTAGCGTTCGCCGGTCGCGACGAGTTCGAGATCGGTCGCGAGCCATGGCGAATCCTTCGAACGCAATGCGTAGGCGTCGAAACCTTGCCCTACCGCAACGCGACCCGCGCTTCTGCGGCCGTAACCGAAATGGATGGTGACGCTGTGTTCGGCCTGGCCCGGCATGATCCACACCGGGCCGCGCACCGAACGTCCGCCGATGCGCAGTTCCACGCCGTCGAAGTTGCGCAGGCCCTTTTGTTTCGCAAGAGCGGGCGACACCAGCACCACGTTGTCCCAGGTGAGTTGCGTCAGTGGCTTGGGCAGTTCCTGCAGCCAGCCATTGTTCGACCATTCGCCGTAGTCGATCGTGGGATCCGGGCGGAACAGCAGTTCCAATCCGTCATCCCGCCCATGGATTGGCCGGGACCCAGTGCCAAGGATGGCAGCTTGTTCACCCCGTACCCCTCCCAGCCTCCCGCTTGAAGGGAGAGGAGAAGAGCCGCGCGCGTTTGCGCTCGACGGAAACGCGACGCTGTTGGCCCTCCCTTCCAAGGGGCGGCGGCTCGGCGCGCCGAGCGCGGAGCGCTGGTGGGTATGGATTGTCGGCGTGTTGGTGATCACACCGGCCTGCAACGCCTCGTTCCATGCCTTGTCATCCGCAAGCTGCGATTGCCATTGCCGCCGCACCGATGCGTGGCCATCGACCGGGTCGCCCAGCAGCAGCGCCATCGTCTCGATCGACGAATGGCCGTCGTACAGGGGCGCAATCAGTGGCTGCGCAAGGCTGGCCGTTCCATCGAACGCGAGCGCGTCACCCCAGCTCTCGAGTTCGTGAGCCTGTGGCGCGTGCCATGCGGCAAGCGCGCCCGTTTCGTCGCGATACAACCCGAGATGCAACGTGTGCGGCACGCGCCGCAGCGCCGCGATGAACGCCACGTCCGCGGGCGCGTCGTAGACGGGATTCACGCCCAGCATCAGCAGCGTGTCGACCTTGCCCGCGCGCATGTCGTCCGCGAGTGCGGCGATCGAGGCGTCGCTGCGCGCAGGCATTGCAAGCAGCGATGGCGCGTAATCCACCGTGCGGCCGACGTTGCCGAGCATCGCGTTCATCGAACGCGCGAGCGCGTGCACCGATTCCGGTTGGGTGTCGCTGGCGACCACGAGTGCGGCGCCGCGATGCGCGGCGAGATCCTTCGCGACGGCGTCGATCCAGCGCGCGTGGGCGGCGGTTGCACCCGCAACGCCGCCGCTCCCGATCCGCGCCGCAAGCTGCGTCGCGAAAGCTTCCATGTCGCGCGATGCCAACGGCAGGCGATGATCGGCCATGCTGCCGGTGACGCTGGGCGTCGGCTCGACCACGTACAGCCGCGACATTGCGTCTCCGTGTTCGGGGTCGCGCGCGGCGATGAAGTCGCGCGCGTAACGCACGCCAGCCGCGGGGTCGGACAGGAAATCGGCATCCAGCGACACGATCACTTTTGCGCGATCGAAGCGGCAGCGCGCGAATTCGCGCCGGCCTGTCGCGCCGGAAGGATCGTCGATGTGCCAACGCGCATTCGGAAACCGTGTTTCGAACTCCGCGAGCTGCGCGGCAAGCGTGGGCGAGGTCGTGGGGGCGATCAGCAGGCGCAGGCCATCGCCGCCGTTGCGCTCGAAATGCACGATGCGATCCGCCAGTGCCTTCGCGAAATCGTCCCAGCTCGCCACTGAATTGCCGTGCATCACCGACTGCGAGCGATCGGGATCCCACAGTTGCAGGATCGCGGCCTGCGCGAAGATGTCGGTGCCGCCGAGGCTGGCCGGATGCTGCGGGTTGCCCTCGACCTTGGTGGGCCGCCCCATGTCGTTGCGCACCAACACGCCGTGCGCGTACCCCGCGTGCGTCAGCGTGGTCGCGAAATAGCGCGGCAATCCGTCGATCTGCCCGATCGGTTTATGCACGTACGGCACGATTTGCGTGCGCGGCGGATGGCTGCATCCCGCAAGCCCGGCCAGCGCCAGCGACGCGCCCAGCAGCTTCAGGAAATCGCGCCGGTCCAGCGAAGCTGCTTCCGCCAGGCGCGGATGTTCCGCGCGAAGCCACGCACGGAAGCCTTCCGAATCGGCCAGCTCTTCCAGTGATCGCCAGAAGCGCGGTCCGCGCTGCTTCGCGAGCTTGGCGCGGATCGCGGCGGGATCCACGCGCTCGTCGTCGAAACTGGTGGCCGGAGTCATCGATGGCATGTGGAGCAATCCGTGAGCCGGTGCTCGTCGATGTGGTACTTGTGCATCAACGTTGCGCCCAGCGCCAACTGGTCCTTCGCCTGCCAGTGCAGGTTGAAGACTTCGTCGCGCGGGCGCAGGTGCCTTGCCGGATCGCGATGGCAGGCGAGGCACCACTGCATCGTCAGGTTTTCCTGCTTCGCCGTCAGCGGCATTTCGTCGATCGGCCCGTGGCAACTCGCGCAGCCGATGCCCTTGGCGATGTGGATACCGTGGTTGAAGTAGACGAAGTCGGGCAGCTTGTACACACGCTGCCAGTGCAGCGGCACGCCGCTTTCGAAGGCCGCGAGCAGCGGCGCCAGCACCTTCTGGTGCGTGTACAACTGCGAGTGGCAGGTCATGCAGGTCGAGAGCGGGGGAATGCCTGCGAACGCCGATTGTTCGACCGATTGATGGCAATAGCGGCAGTCGATGCCGTCATCGCCCACGTGGTGCTTGTGGCTGAAGGGCACCGGCTGCTCGATCGGATCGTGCACGCCGACGGGATTGGCCATCGCCCAGCGCCATAGGAACACCCAGGACACGAAGCTGATCGCCGCCGCGACGAGGCACAGTTGCACCCAGAACGCCAAACGTCTTGGAAATAGCTGCGCCACCTCGCTCCGTTCCGTTCGCAGTGACAAGCGCCGAATCCATTCGATCGGCGTCCGAGGGCGCGCACGCGGCGGTCATGCGTCTGCGCGGCGCACCCAGTCTGCGACGCGAAACGTGCAGATGCCGTGAGAGTGCGGCGGCGTGGTTCGCGATTTGTCGAACCGGTTGTGACGCGTGGTTGACGTGTCCTTCACCGGCACAAACCCACAATCGCCCGCGTCTTCCATCAACAAAAAATCGAGCGCATGGACAAGCGCAATCACATGGATGGTGAAATTCGCGCGGCGGAGGACTGTGCTTCTCCGTCGCGCCGTTCCTTCCTGGTGGGCGCCGCCTTCATGTCCTCGACCCTGTTGCTTGCGGGGTGCAGTGGAAGCGAATCCACGCGTCCGCCGGCGTCGCCCCGGTTCTTCAAGGACGACGAACGCAATTTCATACGCGCGGCCATCGATCGGCTGATTCCCGCCGACCAGCTCGGTGCGGGCGCCGTCGGCGCCAGCGTCGACCGGTTCATCGATGCGCAACTGGCCGGTCCGTTCGGGCAGGCCGTGGGCATCTACATGCAGGCGCCGTTCCATCTGGGCGACCAGGAACAGGGTTACCAGTTGCCGTTCACGCCGGCGCAGGTTTACCGGCTTGGGATCCAGCGCGTGGACGAACATTGCCGGAAACGATTCGGCAATGCCTTCGCGCACCTCAAGCCGGACCAACAAGACGCGGTCCTGCACGACCTCGAGGACGGCAAGATCGACCTGGGCGAAATTCCCGCCACCGATTTCTTTGGCCTGCTGTGGCAGAACACCAGGGAAGGCTTCCTCGCCGATCCGATCTACGGCGGCAACCGCGATTTCGCGGGCTGGAAACTGATCGGCTACAACGGCCCGCGCTACAACTACCTCGACGACATCGGCGATTTCGGCAAGGCGTACGAACGGCCGTACGTCAGCCTCGGCGGTACCAGCCCGGTGATGTGCCGCTTCGGCGATTCGCCGACCGGCCGTTTTCGCGGACCGGGGTGCGAATACGCGCAAATGCCCGCCAAGGCGCATTACGACGCGCTCACCACCACGACCGGAAAAGTCTGGCCCGCCGGAAACCTTTAGGAAGCCTTGGATGAACTTTGCGCGACCGCGTGCCAGCTTTGCTTGCCCGCTTGAGTCAAATGGGCGAAAACGCTTGCACAGCAAGCGTTTCGGGGTTGTGGAGGTATGGCAATGAGATGGCCGGAAGCAACCACCCTCCAGGCAGGATCGGAGTCTCCCTAGATGGCGAAAAAACTGCCGGAGGTGGACGTGGTGCTGGTCGGCTTCGGCTGGACCGCATCGGTCATCGCGCAGGAACTCACCGAGGCCGGCGCCAACGTGCTGGCGCTCGAACGCGGTGGCTGGCGCGACACCGTGCCGGATTTTTCCGTCGCCCATATCCAGGACGAGTTGCGCTATGCGGTGCGCAAGCAGATCTTCGAGGAAACCCAGCGCAGCACGCTCAGCTTTCGCAATCGGCCCGACCAGCTCGCGCTGCCGATGCGGCAACTCGGTTCGTTCCTGCCGGCCGCGGGCGTGGGCGGCGCGGGCGTGCACTGGAACGGGCAGAACTGGCGATTCCTGCCGACCGATTTCCTGCTGCGCACCCACAACGAACAGCGCTACGGCAAGAAGGCGATCCCGGAGGACATGACGATCCAGGACTGGGGCGTTACCTACGAGCAACTGGAACCGTACTACGACAAGTGGGAATACCTGTGCGGCATCTCCGGCAAGGCCGGCAACATCGGCGGCGCGATCCAGCCGGGCGGCAATCCGTTCGAAGGGCCACGCCGGCGCGAATATCCGCTGCCGCCGCTGAAGCGCTGCGCGGCCACGCAACTGTTCGACAAGGCCGCGCGCGAAGCGGGCTTCCATCCGTTTCCCGCGCCCGCGGCGAACACCTCAAAGCCGTACCTCAATCCGCTGGGCGTGCAGATGGGACAGTGCACGTTCTGCGGCTACTGCGAATGGTTCGGCTGCGCCAACTACTCCAAGGCCAGCCCGCAGACGACGATCCTGCCGGTGCTGCTGAAGAAGGACAATTTCAGTTTCCGCACGCATGCGAACGTGGTGCGTGTGCTCACCGATTCCGCGGGCAAGCGGGCGACCGGCGTGGTGTACGTCGACCAGGATGGCAAGCAATACATCCAGCCTGCGCAGATGGTGGTGCTGTGCGCGTTCGCGCACCACAACGTGCATCTGTTGCTGGTGTCGAAGATCGGCACGCCGTACGACCCGTCGAACGGTGCCGGCGTCGTGGGTCGCAATTACGCGTACCAGGTGTCGAGCGATGTCAACGTCACCTGCAAGGAGCGCCTGAATCCGTTCATGGGCGCAGGTGCGCTCGGGCAAGTCGTCGACGATTTCAATGGCGACAATTTCGACCACGCCGGCAAGGGTTTCATCGGCGGCGGCTACATCGCGCTGTGGAACACCGGCGGCCGGCCGATCCTGCAGCAATACCTGCCCGAGGGTACGCCCAAATGGGGCGGCGGCTGGAAGAAGGCGCTGCACGAAGATTACCTCTACTCCACGCACATGCAGTGCCATGGCGGGATGATGAGCTACCGCAACAACTACCTCGACCTCGACCCGACCTACACCGACGACTACGGCAATCCGCTGCTGCGCCTGACCTTCGACTTCCACGACAACGAACACGCGATGTCGAAGTTCCTCACCGACCGCGCCACCGACATCGCGAAGGCCATTCCCAATCGCGGCATCAATCCCAAGCCGCGCAGGGGCCATTATTCGATCGTCCCGTACCAGACCACCCACAACACCGGCGGCGCGGCGATGGGCGCCGATCCGCGCACCAGTTTCGTCAATCCGTTCCTGCAATCGTGGGACGTGCCCAACCTGTGGGTGATGGGCTCCAGCGTGTTTCCGCAGAACCCCGGTTACAACCCGACCGGCACCGTCGGCGCGCTGGCGTTCTGGGCCGCCGACGCGATGAAGCGTTACATGAAAAGTCCGCAGCCGCTGGTGCAGACGTGAACGCGCGGTGGCTCGTCGCGGGCGTGTTGGCACTGGCGTGCGCGGGCGCCGCGATGGCGGCGGTGCAGGTGTACGCGCCCACGCGTTCGCACCACGCATGGACCTCCATCGAAACCGGCCGCTACCTCGCGCGCGTGGGCGATTGCGAGTCGTGCCACACCGCGGAAGGCGGCAAACCCTATGCGGGTGGGCGTCCAGTGCCCACGCCGTTCGGGATCATCTATTCGACCAACATCACGCCCGATCCCGATACCGGCATCGGCGCGTGGAGCCAGGACGACTTCTATCGCGCGATGCACGAAGGCATCGACAGGCAGGGCGAGCGCCTGTATCCGGCGTTCCCGTACCCGTGGTTCACGCACATGACGCGCGGCGACGTGGATGCGATCAAGGATTACCTGGACACGGTGAAGCCGGTGCGCCAGGTCAACCGGGCGCCCGAACTTGGCTGGCCCTTCAGCATCCGCAGCATGCTGGCGGTGTGGGACAAGCTGTATCTCGATGCGACACAGTTCCAGCCCGATCCCGAACGTTCGGCGGCCTGGAATCGCGGCAAATATCTCGTCGATGGCGCCGGGCATTGTGGCGCCTGTCACAGCGCCAAGAACATGCTGGGCCACGCCGACACCAGCCATCCGATGCAGGGCGGCATGGCCGAGCATGTGTTCTCGCCGAACCTCGGCGCGGGTGAGCGCGACGGCTTGGGCGGTTGGACGCGCGAGGACATCGTCGAATACCTGGCCACCGGATCGAACCGTTACGCGACCGCCGCGGGCCCGATGGCCGAAGTGGTGCAGGCGTCCACGCAGGACCTGAAGCAGCGCGACCTCGAAGCGATGGCGACGTATCTGAAATCGCTCGAAGGTCCGAAACCCGAAACACCCAACGCGCCGGACAAGGACACCCTGCGCGCGGGCGCGGCGTTGTACGTCGACGATTGCGCCGGTTGCCACATGAACGACGGCGCGGGCCTGACCAATGCGTTTCCGCCGCTGCGTGCGAGTTCCGCCGTGCAGGCGGCCAAACCGGATCTGCTGATCGCGGTGATCCTGGAGGGCGCGCGCTCGCCTGCGACCAGCGCGAAGCCGAGCGGCCTGATGATGCCGGCCTTCGCCAGCAAACTCGACGACGCCGAAGTCGCGATGCTGACCACCTACATACGCAACGCCTGGAGCAACCGCGGCAGCGGGGTTTCGAAGGGGGACGTTGCCAAGTTGCGCCGCACGCTGGCGAGCGCGCCGCACTGACGCCCCATCAATCTCGTCATTTCGGGCCGTCGCGGTTTCTGCGGCGGAACTCCACTGCGTTTGCAGAGCCTGTCCCGGACTTGATCCGGGAATTGCAAACGCGAACGCCTGCGGATCAGGGTTGATGCAGGCTGCGGCGCGCAGCACGAGCGCCATGGATGGCACGACTCAATCCGGTGTCTTTGCGACGAAGCGACGCCGCGCGCGAAAACCTCTACCGGACAGCGCCATGCCGCGCGTAGGTGCGCAGGTGATAGACGCGATGCACGTGATGCGCGCCGACCCAGCCGCCGAACGCCGCGGTGGCCAGCGAAGCGAGCGCGCAACCGAAAGCCGTCCACATGATGCGCAAGGTGTATTGCACCACGCTGGCGGCATCGAGGGAGGGCACGCCTTCGGCGGGAACCACCGCGACCGCCCCCGCAAACGTCAGGTGCGTCAAGCCACTGGCGACCAGCAACGTGGTGGCGGTGACGGCGACGCCCCACACGGCAAGGCCGCGGATCACGCCCATCTCGGTGTCGTTGCGACCGTCGAACCAGGTCGCGAACATCGCGCCGAGCCACAACGATGCGGCCCACGTCAGGATCATCCAGGTGATGGCCCCGCCGGACACGCCGCGCGCGACCACCTCGGGGCTTTGCGGATTGAACGCCGAGAATCCCACGGCCAGCCCGAACGCATACAGAAGCGCGGCAATGCCGGTGGCGACGAACCAGCCCGCCCACACCGCGCCCCAGCGCATCACCGGGTGTTCCTGCGTCACGACCGCACTGCTTTCGACGACCATGTCGGCATCTCCTCGTCCGTTGATCCGATCAGCCGCAGCTGCGCAGCAGCGCCACGATGATCAGGATGGGAATGGGCACGCCAATCAGCCACGCCAGCACGTAACCCATCGCGCCTTTCTGCCGGTTCGGATTGCCGCTCCTGCGGAACATCTGTTTCAGTCGTTCCATGACCCACCTCGCGCTCAGCCCGGCAACAGTGGAGCACCGCCGACGTGATTTCGGCGTGAACCCGACAATTCTTCGTAAAACCAGGCGGGACGGATCACCCGGATTCGTCATTCCGGGGCGGCCTGCGCCGTTTGCAGGCAGAACCCGGAATCCAATTTTCATACATCGATGTCCCACAGCGGATCCCGGGTTGTGCCCGGAAGAAGCTCGGGCAGCCCCGGAATGACGAGCGGGGTTTGACCGGGATTCGTCCAGCGAGAACGGCCGCAAGCGTATCCCCCGGATGAGTCGAAGGCGCGGCGCGATGCGGGCCGGAAGGCGGAGCAGGAGGCGCTGTTCTGACGCCGCGGGACCCGTCCACGAACAACGATCCGTTCGTGTTGAGCGAAGCTTCGCGAAGTCGAAACACCGGGAACGTGCGACGCTTCGACTTCGCGCCTTCGGCGCTACGCTCAGTGCGAACGGCTTAAGGAAGTTCTTGGTTCCCGAGATGCTCGTCGTTCCGGGGCCACCTCAGCTTTTCGCGGTGGAACCCAGTGGATTCATGCTTGGTTGCAGGAAAAGTCGCTGGGTTCCGGCTTACGCCGGAATGACGAACAAAAAAATCGTGCGCTCAGTCCCTGGGCGGCTTGGCGGGCACGAACGGCGAGACCGGGTCGCTGCCGGGGAAGGTTTCCTCCAGTGCTTCGTCCTGGTTGTCGCTTTCGTGGTCCTTGCGCTTCCGGCGTTCCTCTTCCGTTTCCTTTCGGACGGCCTTGTCTTTGTGGTGCTTGACGTCTTTGCGATCGCGATTTGGCATGGCGGGATGCTCCGTGCGTGGCCCAGCGGAAGTGTCGAACTCCACGGGTGAACCCATGCCCAGCGGCCAGTTCAAGGATTGTGCACGCCGCCTGCGCGCAGGGAACCCGTTGGCCCGTGCCCCCCGCCAGGACGCTTCACATGCACATCACGACGCTCCCAATAATTTGAACGCCTGCCATTGGACGGAGTCCTCGCGGCTACCACAGGCTGGTGGCCCAGGGAGGAGCAGCGATTGCGATGCCAGGTAGCTGATTTGTTGCCGGCGCTCGTTCACGGCGTCGCCCGTTCGCCACAGTTTGGCGGGCCGTTTGCTCCCGCCCGGCGCACGACGCTTGCACCCCGTCTGTTCCTTTCGCCGCATCCGGTGACGCATTCGCCGCCGCGCTCGACGCCTTGGCGTACGCGGCTGTCTGCCGTCCTCGCGGCGGTCACGGTGCCGGCACTGGCCGCTGCCCCGGGGGGACAGCAGGTCACGCTGCCGACGGTGGTGGTGACCGCAACACGTTCGCCGCAGCGCGCCTTCGACGTGCCGGCGTCGGTGGACGCCGTAGCGCTGGATGTGATCGACGCCGATCGACCCGGCATCAATCCATCGGAAGCCTTGCGCGAAGTGCCCGGCGTGGTGTCGCGTGATCGCCAGAACTACGCGCAGGACGAGCAGATCTCGATCCGTGGCTTCGGTGCGCGCAGCACGTTCGGCGTGCGCGGCGTGCGGCTGTACGTGGACGGCGTTCCCGCGACCATGCCGGACGGGCAGGGCGAACTGTCCGCCTTCGACCTTTCTTCCGCGGACCGCATCGAGGTGTTGCGCGGTCCGTTCTCTGCGCTGTACGGCAATTCGTCCGGTGGCGTGATCCAGCTTTTCACGGCCGATGGCACGCCTTGGCCCGAGCAACGCGTCGGTTTCGACGCTGGTCTTTACGGAACCCTGCACGCGGACATCGATGCGCGCGGCAGCGGCGGGCCATTCGGCTACAACGCGGACTTCGGGCATTTCCGTACGTCCGGGTTTCGTGACCACAGCGCCGCGCAGCGCAGCAAGGGCAACGCCAAGCTGTCGTGGAGCACGCGCGCGGGCGGCAAACTCACGTTGTTGCTGAATATGGAGTCGCTGCGTGCGCTCGATCCACAGGGCCTCACGAGGTCGCAATACCTTGCCGATCCGCGCCAGGCGGCCCCCAGTTCGCTGACTTACGACACCCGCAAACGGGTGCGCCAGGACCAGGCGGGTGTCGTGTGGCAGCAACCTGTCGGCGATCACTCGCAGGCGCAGGTATTGGCGTACTACGGCGATCGCGCGGTCACGCAATTTCTCTCCGTGCCGGTGTTCGCGCAGGTCGCCCCGTCGAGTTCGGGCGGGGTGGTCGATCTTGCGACGAAGTACGGCGGCGTCGATGCGCGCTGGTCGTGGCACGGCGAGTGGCTGGCGCGTCCGTTGCGTTTCACCGCCGGCGTGAACTGGGATCGCGAGGACCAGCATCGGCTGGGCTTCGAGAATTTCGTGGGCGACCGCCTCGGCGTGGCCGGTGCGTTGCGCCGCAACGAACAGGACGACGTGTACGACTTCGACCAGTACGCGCAGGGAAGCTGGGATTTCGCGAAACGCTGGTCGCTGACGGCGGGCATTCGCCACAGCACGCTGCGCTTCGGCACCGACGACGCGTACATCGCCCCCGGCAATCCCGATGACAGCGGCCGGGTCGAATACAGTGCCACCACGCCGGTTGCCGGGCTGCTGTGGCGTGCGGACGCACGGTGGCATCTCTATGCATCGTACGGACGCGGCTTTGAAACCCCGACCTTCAGCGAATTGGCGTATCGCGCGGACGGCGCCGCGGGCATGGCGTTCGACCTCAAGCCTGCCCGTTCCGGCAACGTCGAGATCGGATCCAAACTGCGTTGGGCCGGCGGCGCGGGCAAGCTGGACGTTGCGCTGTTCCGGTCGGATACGCGCAGTGAACTCGCGGTGTTCAGCAGCAGTGGTGGCCGCACGACTTACCAGAACATCGGTCGCGCGCAGCGCCGCGGTGCGGAAGTCGATCTGGAAACGCCGCTGTCGCAGGATTGGCGCATGCAATGGGCGTGGACGCGCCTGGATGCGCGCTTCACCCGGGTGGATGATTGCACCACGACTTGCGGCGTCGCGCCCGGTGCGCGCATTCCCGGGGTACCGCGCAACCAGTTGTACGGCGCGCTGCGCTGGAGCGGCGCGGCCGGCTGGCATGGCGGCGTCGACGTATTCGCGTCCAGCGCGGTGGTGGCCAACGATGCAAACGGTGCATCCGCGCCGGGTTACGCGACGATCGGGTTCGACATCGGGCGCGTGCTGCGCGGGCGTGGCATCACCCTTGCGCCGTTCCTGCGCATCGACAACCTGCTGGATCGTCGCTACATCGGTTCGTTGATCGTCAACGACGGCAACGGCCGCTATTTCGAACCGGCGCCGGGACGCGGCGTGATGGTGGGCGTGCGGGTTCGCCTCGGCGAACGCGGCAACACATCAGGAGACATGTGATGGACGGAATGTTCGAATTCGGCATGCCGTGGTGGCAACTCGTCGTGCGCACGGGCGTCGTGTACGTGGTGCTGTTCGTGCTCATCAGGTTGTCGGGCAAGCACACGCTGGGGGAACTCAGCATCTTCGATCTGATCGTGGTGATCGTGCTGGGCAGCGCGGTGCGCACTTCGCTGATCGGTGACGACAAGTCGCTGCAGGGCGGCTTGATGGTGGTGGCCGTGTTGTTGCTGCTGGACTGGATCAGCACCTGGCTGTCCAGCCATTTCAGGCGCGGCGATCGAGTGTTGCAGGGGCGGCCGGTACTGCTGGCCCGCGACGGCGTATTGTTCGGGGACGTGCTGAAGCGCTGCAACATCCCGCGCAGCAACTTCGACAGCTCCATGCGCAAGCATGGCTGCACGGAAATCGGGATGGTCGAACAGGCGATCCTTGAGCCCAACGGCAGCATCACGATCCAGAAGCGCCAACTTGCAGGATCACACCCATGAAGCGGATCTCGGGCTTTTCCCGGTTTGCGCGTTGGACCTCCGGTGCGACGGGCCATCCCGTGGCGTTTTCGCTGGCGATGCTGGCGGTGGTGGTATGGGCGGGCACCGGGCGGTTTTTCCACTACAGCGACACCTGGCAACTGGTGATCAACACCGGGACCACCATCGTCACTTTCCTGATGGTGTTCCTGATCCAGAGCACCCAGAATCGCGACAGCAAGGCACTGCACGCAAAGCTCGACGAGCTGATCAAGACGTCGCGACACGCCGACAATGCCCTCTTGGCCGCCGACGAGCTGGATGACGAGTCGTTGCAGCGGCTGTGCCAGCGTTACACGGACCTGGCGGAGCAAAGGCGCAGTGCCCGTACGGCGGGCCATCGCGGGGCGGGCACCGGCGGTGGTACCGATGAACGATGATCGCGACGGTCCCGGTAGCGAGGGCCAGGACAATCATCATGCGCCGGCGTTGGACGAGGCCGAACGCAGCGAGGTGGAACGTCGCAGGCCACCGCGCGCCGCGGTGCTGCACGAGGCGGTCGGTGCGATCGGCGAGGAAGAACTCAAGCGAACGCCGTCCGCGCTGATGTGGTCGGGACTGGCCGCAGGACTGTCGATGGGTTTCTCGATGGTCGCGAGCGGCGCCTTGCAGGCGTACCTGCCGGACATGCCGTTCGCCCACCTTCTGACCGCGCTGGGCTACAGCACGGGATTCGTGATCGTGATAATGGCGCGCCAGCAGTTGTTCACCGAAAACACCCTCACGGTGGTGTTGCCGATCGTCGCCGCGCCGAGTTGGCACAAGCTGGGGTTGATGCTGCGGCTGTGGGGCGTGGTGCTGGTCGCGAACCTGATCGGGATCACCCTGTTCGCGCTGGCGGTCGCGAAGCTGCCGTTGTTGGCACCGCAAGTCGATCGCGCGATCGCCGCACTGGGCACGACGTTGATGTCTTATCCGGTGCCGGAGATGTTCGTGAAAGCGGTGGCGGGTGGATGGATCATCGCGACGATGGTGTGGTTGATGCCGGCGGCGGAATCCGCGCGGATGTGGATCATCATCGGTCTGACATGGTTGATCGCGGCGGCGGGACTGGTGCACGTGATCGGTTCGGCGGGCGAGGTGTTCTACCTGGTGTTCGTCGGTCGCCTCGCATGGCCGGAAGTGTTCTGGCATTACCTGGGGCCGGTGCTGGCCGGCAACATCGTGGGCGGCACGCTGATATTCACCCTGATCAGCCATGCGCAGGTGCGCAGTGATACACGCTGAGATAATCGATTCAAATCCGCCCATTCACGGGTCCGTCACGCTCGTTTGACGGTGCTTTCATTCGTGTCGGGTTGCGACATGTTCAGCCATTCAGCGCAATAATTTAGGGGCTTGAAAATCAAAGGAGGACAGTCGTGAAAAGGAAAGCATTGTGGATGGCATTGCTGCTGATGCCGCTGGGTGCGATGGCTGCACCGGGTGCGCATGCGGCGGAAACGATGAAGTGCACGATGAAATTCACGCTGTCCGGCTGGTCGGCAATCTACCAGACGGCGGACGGACGGGGAACGGTGACGTGCGCGAACGGCCAGTCGATGGACGTCCATATCGCCGCCAAGGGCGGCGGGTTGACCGTGGGCAAATACCGGCTCGACGATGGCGTGGGTCATTTCAGCGGCGTCAACAGCATCAATGACGTGCTGGGCGGGTATGCCACGGCCAACGTGCACGCCGGCGCGGTGGGCTCGTCGCATGCAGCGGCGATGACCAAGGGCGACGTGTCGCTGGCGCTGACCGGCACCGGCAAGGGCTGGAACATCGGCGCGGGATTCGAGGCCTTCACGATCAGCAAGCCCAAATAATCGGCATTCGCCGGACGCCGAGGACGCGGCCTCCGGTGGCGGGGGCGTCGTGCGGAGCATGGATGAATCCGCGCGGCGCCCGCGGAGCGTCAGGGCGATCGAACTGGACCCCATGCAATGTTGCGGACGTCGCTGCAGGCATGGTTGTCCCGCAACGTGGAAGGCCCGCTTGAAGACCTGGTCGGCGGGCCCGCGCGGCTTCGGATCATCGTCATGCTGGCGTGCATCCTCGCGCTGGATGCCGCCGACAAGGCCACGCTCGGTGCGGGGGCCGCGCAACTGAAGCCGGCGTTGCACATCAACAACCTCGAGATCGGATTGCTGGTTGCCGTGACTGTGGCGTCCAGCGCGTTGTTGACGCTGCCGTTCGGCGTCCTGGTCGATCGCTTCAACCGGCGCAACCTGCTGGTCGCCGGCATCGTGCTGTGGTCGCTGGCGATGGCCGGGTGCGGCGCGGCCGCCTCGTATCGCATGTTGTTTGCCGCACGGCTCGCATTGGGCGTGGTGATGGCGGTCGGCTCGCCCGCGATTGCTTCGCTGATCGGCGACCGCTTCCATGCCAGCGAACGCAGCCGTATCTATGGCTACATCATTTCCGGCGAACTCATCGGCGTGGCGGTCGGCTTCCTCGTGTCCGGAAACATCGCGGCGTTCTCCTGGCGTGCGCCATTCGTGCTGCTTGCGGTCCTCGGCCTGCTGCTGGCGTATTTCATCTCGCGCAAGCTCCCGGAGCCACGCCGCGGCGGACGCGGGCGGCTGGAGTGGGAATCAAAAGAGCCGGTGCGAAATGGCGTCCGCATCAGGGACGTGGTGCGCGACCAGGGCATCGAGCCCGACGAATCCTTGATCCTGCGCGACGCCCCTGCGCAGATGCGCATCTGGCCGGCGGTGAAATGCGTCCTGTCGCTGCCAACGTACCGGATGCTGATCATCGCGTCGGCACTCGGTTATTTCTATTTCACCGGGCTGCGGACGTTCGTGGTGGTATTCACGCGCTCTCACTTCCACCTGGCCCAGACGGTGTCCAGCACATTCGTGGTGGTGATCGGGCTGGGTGCGATCGCGGGCGTGTTGATAACGGGTTTGCTGGCCGACCGCATGGTTGCAAAGGGCCGCGTCGCGGCGCGCATGCAAGTGGGCGCGGGCGCCTATTTCCTTGCGGCCGCGACGTTGGTTCCGGCCATGCTGCTGCCCAACCTGGCCGCGGCGGCGCCTTTCATGTTCGTGGCCGCGGGTGGGCTGGGCGGCGCGTTTCCACCGGTGGATGCCGCGCGGCTCGACGTGATGCACTCGCGTTTGTGGGGACGCGCCGAAGGCGTGCGCTCCACCATCGTCTATCTCGCGCAGGCGATATCGCCGCCGCTGTTCGGATGGTTGTCGGCACTGCTGAGAGGACATGGCGAAGGGTTTGGATCGGCGGGTGGCGGGTGGCCAGCCAGCCAGCGGCAATCTCGACGTCACGTTCGTGGTGATGCTGATCGTGCTGGCCGCCGCCGGCGCGGTGCTGTTGTGGGGCGCGCGATCGTACCCGCGCGACGTCGCGACCGCCGTGGCGTCGGAACGGGCCACGAAAAAAAGCGTAAACCGGATCTGGATGACGCCCCCGTCAGGAACGCTTCGCGGCCTTCTTGCGCGCAGTGGATTTGCGCCGTGCGCTGGTGCGATGGCCGCCGGCTTTCTTGGCCGCGGAGCCGGATTTTTCCGCGGGCGTGCGCTTGTGGTCCTTGATGCTCTTCTGCAGCAGCGACATGAAATCCACCACGTTGGTGGACGCGTTCTTCGGCATCGCGGCTTCTTCGGCGGCCGGCGCGCGCACTCCACCCTTGGCCTTGATCCGTGCCTCGATCACCTTGCTCAGGCGTTCGCGGAAATCGTCGTGGTATTGGTGCGGCTTCCATTCGCCGATCATCGACTTCACCAGCGATTCGGCCATGTCGAGTTCCTTCTCGGTCACGCGGTACGCCGAGATCTTCTTGTCGGGAAACGCGTACTCCTCTTCCGGCACGATTTCCTGCGGGTAACGCAGCAGCATCAGCAGCAGCGCATCGTCGCGCGGCAACACCAGTGCGAGATATTCACGGGTGCGGATCACCACGCGCGCCAGGCCGGCCGTCTTCAGGCGCTTCAGGGTTTCGCGCAGCAGCACGTAGCCTTTTTCCGCCTTCTTGGCCGGCACGAGGTAGTAGGGCTTTTCGAAATACTCGGGACCGATCTCGGCGGCGTCGATGAAGGCTTCAATGTCCACCGATTCGGTCGACTCCGGCGCGGCCTTGGCGAAATCTTCCTTCTCGAGCACCACGTAACTGCCCTTGTCGTACTCGAACGCCTTCACCACTTCCTTCCACGGCACTTCCTCGCCGGTTTCCTCGTTGACGCGCTCGTAGCGGATGCGCGCGTTGTTGCGCGAGTCCAGCATCCGGAAGTGCAGGTCGACGTGGCGCTCGCCGGGCATCAACTGCACCGGGATGTTGAGCAATCCGAAAGATATGGTGCCACTCCAGATGGGTCTTGCCGCCATGGTGGTTCTCCTGTGTGCGCGCCTTGCGCATCATGGATTGTCGTCTTTCCCGCGAAAGCGGGAATCCAGTGTCTCGGTGGCGTATCAACCCGCGCTCGGCAACCCTTGGCGAACTTCGTCGAAGCCTTGCCAGGGGTCCTGCTTCAATGTCTTCAGCCGACGCGCGAGGTTGCCGAAGGTGTATTGCGCGCCGGACTTGAGGCGCGCCAATTCTTCCCAGCGCAGTGGCGTGGCGACGCCGGCACCGGGCCGTGCGCGCACGCAATACGAAGCGACCGCGGTGGAACCGCGCGCGTTGCGCAGGTAGTCCACGAAAATGCGGCCCTTGCGGCGGTTCTTGGTGGCCACCGACACGAAGTCGTCCGGCGACTCGTGCTCCAGCGCGCGTGCCAGCGCGTGCGTGAAAGCCTTGGCCGTCTCCCAGTCGGGCCGCGGATTCAGCGGCACCACCACGTGCACGCCCTTGCCGCCGGTGGTGCGCAGGAAGCTTTCCAGCCCCACGACCTGCAGGCGCTCGCGCACGATCCGCGCGGCATCGCGCACGCGCGGCCATGCCACGCCGGCGTCGGGATCGAGGTCGAACACCAGGCGATCCGGGTGTTCGAGATCCGCGATGGTCGAACCCCACGGATGGATCTCGATCACGTTCATCTGCACCAGGCCGAGCACGCCTTCAATGTCGTTGACGTATACATATTGTTGCCGCTTGCCGTCGGTATTGCGCGCGTCGCCGACGCCGATCGCCTCCGGCATGCCAGCCATCGGGTGTTTCTGGAAGAAACATTCCCCGCCGGCGCCGTCGGGACAGCGCACCAGCGACAGCGGACGCCCGATCAGGCCCGGCAAAAGGTGTTCGGCGATGCTTGCGTAGAATTTCGCCAGTGCGCGTTTGGTCACGCGCGGTTTTTCGATCAGCACGCGATCGGGGTGCGTGAGCTTGACTTCCGCTTGGCGGTTCGCGCGCTTGCGAGGCGCGGTCTTGCGGTTGGCTTTGGCTGGCACGGGGGCAGTCTCCGTGGTGCGGTCGCTGTCGCGAAGATCCGCGGGCGACTTGTCGGGGCGCAGGCCCTTGAAGCTGGCCTGGCGCAGGAAATCGTCGCCGGTGCGGCCGCGAAACGCGACTTCCACCACGGTTTCGGGCTGCACCCACACCGGCCGCGCGCCGCGCAGTTGCTTGGTATTGGGCGCGTCGGTCAGTTCGGGTTTGTGCTTTGCGGGTTTCAGTTGGTCGTGCAGTTGTTCCAGCATTGCGGCGTCCATGCCGGTGCCGACGCGTCCGACGTAACGCCATTGCTCGCCGCGCGGTTCGGCCAAGAGCAGTGCGCCCAGCGCGCCACGCGAGCCCTTGCCCGGCGTGTAGCCGACGATCACGAATTCATCCGAGTCGATGCATTTCAGCTTGCGCCAACTGTCGCCACGCCCGCCGCGATAGGGCGCATCCACCGATTTGCTGATCACGCCTTCGAGGCCAGCTTCGCACGCGCGCCGGTACGCAAGCGCTCCGTTGCCGCGCAGGAATCCCGAAACGACCAGCGGGCTCGTCGATGGATGGGCCGCGGCGTACGCCAGCAGGCGCGACAGTGCGGCCTTGCGTTCCAGCAGCGGCGAGTCGCGCAGGTCGTCACGGTTCAAGGCCAGCAGGTCGAAGACCGCGTAGCGCACCGTCTCGGCCTGCGCGCGATTGAATTCCTTCTGCAGCAGGTCGAAGCGGCTGCGCCCTTGCTCATCGAGCACCACCAGCTCGCCATCGAGCACGCAGTTGCGACAATCCAGCGCGAGGATGGCCTCCGCGACCGCGGGCAGCTTCGCCGTCCAGTCGAGGCGGTTGCGTGACAGCAGTTGCAGTTCGCGTCCATGCCGCCAAGCCAGCATCCGGTAGCCGTCGTATTTCACTTCGTGCAACCAGGCGTCGCCCTCCGGCGCCTGTCGATGCAACCGCGCCAACTCGAACTCGAACCGGTCCGACGGTGCCAACGCGTGGCGCGACGCGCGGCGTGCGCGCGGCGAGGGCCCGGCGTCCGTGTGGTCGATGGCGTGTTCCGATTTCCAATCCGACAACGACGTGTCGTCAGCCACATCGTCCGGCACCACGAAGTCGTCGTCGCCCTTGATCAGCAGCCACTGCGGCTTGCCGGCCTGCATGGGCGTGCGCACCAGCGACCAGCGGCCGCGCAGGCGCGCGCCGTGCAGTTCGAAACGCAGATGGCCGTCCTCGATCTGTTGCGCCGCGGAGCCTTCGGTGCTCCACGTGCCTTCGTCCCAGATCGCGACGGTGCCGGCGCCGTAGTGGCCCTCCGGAATCGTGCCTTCGAATGAACCATAGCTCAACGGATGATCCTCGACCTGCACCGCAAGGTGCTTCATCGAGGGATCGCGCGAAGGTCCTTTCGGCACCGCCCAACTGCGCAGTGCGCCGCCGACTTGCAGGCGCAGATCGAAATGGCGGCGGCGCGCGTGATGCAGGTGGATTACGAACTTGCGTCCCGCCGGTGCGTGCGAGCGTTGGCCGCGCGGCGTCGCGGCCGGCTCCGGCGTGTGTTCGAAGTGACGCTTGCGCCGATAGGCCGCAAGCCCTGCTGAGGGTTGATCCCTGGTTCGGCGTCCTGCCATGCGAAAGAGCGTAGCAGCCCGGCATTCAGATGAGGTGAACGTCGCCGCGCCGGAATTTGACACGACGTAGATGTCGGCCTGCCTATGCTGCGAGCGCTCGACGGGAGCGCCCACAACGAAGGAGTAAGCCATGGATCGGGCCAATCTTCTGGACATGCTCGCGGTGATGGACGAGGAACGTCGCTACAACGAAGCAGCCGCGCTGGTTGCGTGGCGGCCGGCGCAGCGGGAAACCTTCGCGCGCAAGGCGCGCCAAGGCGCCGCGGCCATCTGCATGATTCGCCAGGAACTCGCGAGCACGCGCAGCAAACGTTCGCGGCGGCGCATCGACGCCTGCATCGAGCGACTGCTGGAAACGCAGATCGACACCAGTCGCACCGCGTCGGAGTCGTTGGATTCGCCGCCGATGTGGTGAACCGTGGCCGAACGCGCGTGTGAAAAATTTTCGCCTGCGCGAAAGCCTTTCGGCATACCGGCGCGTTCCGGCCCGCGAACTGCGCTGATGTCGCCGCGGCATGGCGAGCCATGCGGATGGCGTCCGCTCGATCAGACTTCAACATGCATCCGGTGGCATTGCGCGGGCCCGGCACATGGGGTGAGGTGCCGCGCGGTCTTCGCGCAGGTGCCCGTTCGATCGTTCATCTTCATTTACGAACACACTCTGAACGCCGTCACGCGATCGCGACGGAGGCCTGTCCCGTGGCATACGTATTGCTTCGCTGGCGTTCCACGCCCGGTACAAGGACATTCGAGATGGAGCGCCAGCATCCGAATACAAGCACTGCGGCCGGGAATTCGGCCAGCAACGTCGATGATCGATACACACCGGCCGGCGTGTATCCACCCTGCTGTCAGGGAGCATTTTTGCGATGACACTCAACCCCATGGAAGAGAAGGGCACGCCCCTCGAACGACAACGCTTCACGCTGCGCGAGCTCACGCCCGCGCCGATGAGCAAGCTGGACGACGACGCCTTCACGCGCATGCGCATCATCCTGATGAACGGCATCGAGATGGGCGCCAACCGTTTCCAGCACCTCGCCGCCACATTCAATGCAAACCTGCGCGAACCGCTGGCGCGCGTGCGGCGCGTCGAACACCATCAGCAGACGATGGTGAACTGGCTGCTGTCCCCCGACGATTCGCCGCTCGACATCACCTTGGGCTACGAGCAGGTCGCGATCGAGGTGACGGCGAGCGTCGCCGAGCACGAGCCCGATGACTACCTGGCGCAGGTGTACCGCTTCGGCCTGCTCGAGGACTTCGATCATCTTTATCGCTATTCTGCGCTGGCCGATCGGCTGGAAGGCAAGGACGCCAACAACATCCTGCAGTCCTATACGGACATCCTGCCCGGCCGACCGACCCGCGCCGGGCACCGCGATCCACACGACGACCTGCGCGACCATTACGACCGCCGGACCGCGGCTCCGCTGTCGAAGGTCCACGCGTTGACGCTGTTCACCGGCGAATGCCAGACGCGCAATTACTACATGACGATCGGACCGATGTACACCGATCCGGTCGCGCGCGGGCTGTATGCGGAAATCGCGTCGATCGAGGAGCAGCACGTCACACAGTACGGCTCGTTGTGCGACCCGAATGAAACCTGGCTGGAAAAATGGTTGCTGCATGAAGCCACCGAGGCGTACAACTACTACAGTTGCATGCAATACGAGGGCAATCCGCGCATCCGCGCGATCTGGGAACGCTGCCTCGATTACGAGTTCGGGCACCTGCAATACGTAATGGGGCTGTTCAAGGATATCGAACGGCGCGATCCCGCCGAGGTGCTGCCGGACGCATTGCCCGACATGATCGGCTTCGACGCCCATCGCGAATTCATCCGCAAGGTGCTGGACAGGGAAGTGGATTACACCGCCGAAGGCCAGCGCATCCTGCCGCGCAGCGAACTCGACGATGGTGCGCGTTCGATGGAGTATCGCGATCACCTCAACAAGGGTGGTTCGTACTCCGAAGCCGTTGCGGAAGGTTACGCATGGCGCCCCGGCGCCGAGCTGGTCGACCGCGAACCCAAGCATGCAGCTTGAAAGGACAACGACATGGAAGCGGCACAAACACGCGAACAGTCGACGGGTCACAACCGCACCGGCATCAAGGCTTCTCCGATGGGCGGCCTTGCGCCGGGACGCGCGACCTCGGATGCGCCGCCGCCGACCGCATCCTTGCAGGCGACGATCATGCGCGAGAAGTTCACGCGCCAGGCCGACCGGCTGGGTTCGGTGCCGCCGATGGCCACCGCGAGGGGAGTGGCCGAGGCGGCGCTGCAGGGCCATCGCCTCGCGTCATTCATCGACAAGCTGGGCGAGCGGCTGGCGTTCGAGCGTTCGGGCGTCCGCGCCTACGAAGCGGTGCTGGTGAAAGTGGAAGCGCTGGGCGCGTGGCAGGGCGGCCCCACGCGCGACTTGGTGCAGGCTCAGTGCAACGAAGAGCTGCAACACTTCCACATGCTGAAGCAGATATTGGAACACCTCGGCGCCGACCCCACCGCGATGACGCCGTCAGCCGACGTCGCGGCAGTGGAAGCGTCGGGCGTGTTCAAGGTGCTCGCCGATCCGCGCACCTCGCTGTCGCAGGCACTGCACGCGTTGCTGGTGCTCGAGGACGTCGATGCCGATGGTTGGAATCTGCTGGTGGAAATCGCCGAAAAGAGGGGCCAGGACGAGTTGGCCAACCAGTTCCGCGATGCGCTCGCCGTCGAGGAAACCCACAAGGCGCGCGTGCGCGAATGGTTGGGCAATGCCGCGATGGCCGACGTGCAACGAAAGGGCGAGGGCCAGCAGTGGGCAGCGATGCACTGACCTGCATCGGCCATGCGGAAAAGCAAATCCGACACGCGCCCACGGAAACGGAAACTCCGGCACGCGCGCGTCCGCGAGTTGCGTCGCGCAAGTGATTGCGAACCAGGCATCACCCGCCGCCGCGCCGGTCAAGGTTTCGTGTATCTGGACGCGAAAAGCGCGCGGGTGCGGGACGCAGCCACCCTGGCGCGCATCCGTGCACTGGCGATCCCGCCGGCTTACGAGGATGTCTGGATTTGCGCCGACCGTCGTGGTCATCTGCAGGCAACGGGCAGGGATGCGCGCGGGCGCAAGCAGTACCGCTACCACGTGGCATGGCAGCACCGGCGCGACGCGAAGAAATACCGGCGCCTGCTGCGCTTCGCGGAACGGCTGCCGGTGTTGCGCGCGCGCCTGCGCCGCGATCGCCGGCTCGAAGGGCTGCCGCGGGACAAGGTGCTGGCGGTCATGACAGCCGTGATGATCGCCACTTCGATCCGCGTCGGCAATGCCGAATACGCGCGCACCAACCATTCTTACGGTTTGACCACGCTGCGTTCGCGGCACGTGACGTTCTGCAAGGACGGCACCGCGGTATTCCGCTTCCCTGGCAAGAGCGGACAAAAGCGCGAAGCGGTGTTGACCGATCGCCGCCTCGTCAGGCTGGTGCGCCGTTGCAGCCGATTGCCGGGCGCCGCACTGTTCCAGTACGAGGACGACGACGCGTACCGCCGTGCGACTGCCGCACAACTCAATGGATACCTGCGCGACACGCTGGGCGAACGGTTCAGCGCCAAGGATTTCCGGACGTGGGCCGGGACCCTGACGGTGATCGCCTGTCTGGCCCGCACGCCCTTGCCCGCGCGGGGCGGCGAGCGCGCGAGGCGCGCGGCGATCCGCCATGCCATCACGCTCGCTGCCGAGGAACTCGGCAACACGCCGGCCGTCGCCCGCAAGGCGTACGTGTGCCCGCAGGCGGTGAGCGGCTGGCTGACCGGCGATCTGCATCGGCGCGTCGCGGCGGACGTCGTGGCGCATCCGCGCCGCTTGGAACGGGCCGCGGTGCGTTTCCTGAAAACCTGCCTCGATGCATGAATGCGCCGATCGCGACGCAAGGCGAACGGACGTGACGAAACTGGACAAGCCGCGGCGGCGCGAAGTCGAGATCGATTCGACGATCTGCACGCTGATGTTGAGTCCGTACAAGCTGAAACTGACGCCCAAGGATCATCGCCGCGGCATCGAGGTGTCCTGGTCCGCGCTGCTGAACATGAAGGTACGCGAGCGTCTGCTGCGTCGGAGACGATCCTGGTCTGAATCCTCCCTCCGGTACCGCGGCGAAAAATTTCCCGGTTCGCAGTGCGGTCGGTAAGCAATTCCCGGTTGTGAGCCATGTTTCACGTTGATGAACAATCCGCCCGCGCGAGCGCATCAACGCGGAAATGCATGCCGGCCGGGTCTGTTGATGCTGGAACGGGCATTGCGCTCGGGCCTGGCATCGGCCCGGCACGTATCTTGCTCTGGACCGGGGCGCTGCGACGCACAGTCAGGGAATTTCTGGAATGGATGCCATGGATTGGGATGCAAACCCCGGCAATGGAAGGCGGGCGATCGTGACCGGCGGTGCTGGCTTCCTTGGTTGTCATCTTTGCGCGAAGTTGCTGGAACAGGGATTCGAGGTAACCGCCATCGACAACCTCTCGACCGACAGCTTGCACTGCATCACGCCGCACGCCCGGTTTCGTTTCAGGCGACACGACATCGTGTCGCCGGCCACCCTCAGGGCCGACTGGACCTTCAATCTCGCATGCTGTGCGTCTCCGCACGAAGCCGAAAAAACCATCGGCACCTGTACCGATGGCGTGCTGAACATGCTGCATGAAGGGTGCGCCGCCGCTGCGCGCATCGTCCACGCCAGCGTCCCGATGGTTTCTTGAAAGGAGGGGTGACCGCATGAACGCGACCCGTCAGGCCGCCGTCGTACAGCTTTGTCCACGTCGCGCGGTGGCAACCCGGCCGCGACTGGGATTCCTCGGATTGGGCCGGATCGGGGGCGCGCGGATGGAGGCGCTGATCGATGCAGAGGTGGCGGACGTGGTGGCTGTCGCGGATATCGATCCGGAACTTGCGCGGGAAGCCGCACAACTGGGCGGCATCGACGCGTGCGCGTCGCTCGACCAATTGCTGGAACAGCGGCTGGACGGGGTGGTGATCGCCACGCCGAGCGCGTTGCACGCCGGGCAGGCCATGGCCGCGCTGGAGCGCGGGCTCGCGGTGTTCTGCCACAAACCGCTGGCGCGCACCGCCGCGGAAGCCGCGCAGATGGTGGCCGCGGCCCACGCGCACGACCGCCTGCTGGGCGTGGATTTCAGCTATCGCCATGTCGCCGGTGTCGCATCGCTGCGCGAACAGGTCCGTGCCGGCGAACTGGGTGACATTTATGCGATCGACCTGACTTTCCACAACGCCTGCGATCCCGACAAGGCGTGGTTCTACGACGTCACCCAGTCGGGCGGCGGTTGCGTGATGGACCTGGGCGTGCACCTGATCGACCTTGCAATGTGGGTGACCGGGCGCACCCGCGTGGAAAGCGTCGACGCGCAACTGTACCGGCACGGCAAGCGGCTCGTGCCGCCCGTCTCGCTGCCCGAGGACTACGCGAGCGTGCAGTATCGCCTTGACAATGGCGGCGTCGCCGATGGCGCCTGTGTGCGGCTGGCCTGTTCGTGGCGATTGCCCGCGGGCGCCGGCGCGGTGATCGAAGCCTCGTTCTACGGCACCCGTGGCGGCGCATCGTTGCGCAACGTCGGCGGCTCGGTCTGCGACTTCATCGTGGCTCGCCACGACGGCGCCAGGAGCTGCCGGCTTGCCGCGCCGCAGGACGACTGGGACGGGCGCGCACTGGTGGATTGGGCGCGCCAGCTTGCGCTCGATCCCCACTTCGATCCCGGAGCACGCCGGCTGGTGGACGTGGCCGCGATCGTGGACCGGATTTATGGACGCTGATTCCGCCGTCGATTGCCGAAACGCTGCGCTGCATCCGGGGTACGGAGTTCCTCATCCCGATGATTCACCGGCCGCGCCAGGCAAGCTGCGTGCAAACGGCCACACGCGTACAAAGCCGCTGCGTGTTTCCGCGCACCAGGCGATGTGAAAGAAAAACAATTTCGGCGATGCGGAAAGCGTCGCGCGTGAACGCTTCGTGCGCGGATGCTCGGCACATGAACGGCTTCACGCACGCTTCATTGCCCGCGGGGCATGATCGGAATCCGTCTGCAACGAAAGGAATCGACATGGCGACGCTTGTCGGCGATTTCATCATCCAGCGCCTCGCCGACTGGGGCGTAAACCGCATTTACGGTTATCCGGGCGATGGCATCAATGGCTTGATGGGCGCCATGAACCGCGCCGACGGCAAGGTCGAACTGGTGCGTGCGCGCCACGAGGAAATGTGCGCTTTCATGGCGTGTGCGCACGCGAAGTTCACCGGCGAAGTGGGCGTGTGCATGGCCACTTCCGGTCCCGGCGCGATTCATCTGTTGAATGGCCTCTACGACGCCAAGCTCGACCACATGCCGGTGGTCGCGATCGTGGGCCAGCAGGCGCGTTCGGCGCTGGGTGGGCAATATCAGCAGGAAGTGGACCTGACGACACTTTTCAAGGACGTAGCCTCCGAGTATGTCGAGCTGGTCACCGTGCCGGCACAGGTGCGACACGTGGTGGATCGTGCGATGCGTATCGCGATCTCCAAACGCGCAGTCACCTGCATCATCGTTCCCAACGATCTTCAGGAAGCGGAAGCGGTCGAAACGCCGCCGCGCATGCACGGCACCGTGCATTCGGGCCTGGGCTATCGCGCGCCGCGCGTCGTGCCCACCGATCACGACCTGCAGCAGGCGGCCGATCTGCTGAATGCCGGCAGCAAGGTGGCGATCCTCGCGGGCGCCGGCGCGCTCGGCGCCAGCGAGGAAGTGATGGAGGTCGCCGAACTGCTCGGCGCGGGTGTCGCCAAGGCGCTGCTGGGCAAGGCCGCGTTGCCGGACGAGTTGCCTTTCGTCACCGGCTCGATCGGGCTGCTCGGCACCAAGCCGAGCTGGGAGCTGATGACCGAATGCGACACGCTGCTGATGATCGGCTCGCGTTTTCCGTATTCGGAATTCCTGCCCAAGGAAGGGCAGGCGCGCGGCGTACAGATCGACATCGATCCGGCGATGCTCTCGATCCGCTATCCGATGGAGATCAACCTGGTCGGCGATGCCACGGCCACGCTGCAGGCGCTGATCCCGCGATTGCAGCGCAAGACCGATCGCGAATGGCGCGCGACCATCGAAAAGAACGTGCGCGAGTGGTGGCAGGTGCTGGAATCGCGCGCGATGGTCGAGGCCGAGCCGATCAATCCCGAGCGCGTGTTCTGGGAACTGTCGCCCAGGCTGCCGGACAACTGCATCCTCTCTTCCGATTCGGGCTCGGCCGCCAACTGGTACGCGCGCGACCTGAAAATCCGCGACGGCATGATGGCGTCGCTTTCCGGCGGCCTCGCCACGATGGGTCCCGGCGTGCCGTACGTGATCGCGGCCAAGTTCGCGTTTCCCGATCGGGTGGCGATCGCGCTGGTCGGTGATGGCGCGATGCAGATGAACGGCAACGCCGAACTCATCACCATCAAGGATTACTGGAAGGAATGGTCCGACCCGCGCCTGATCATCATGGTGCTGAACAACGGCGACCTGAACCAGGTCACTTGGGAACAGCGCGTGATGGAAGGCGATCCGAAATACGACGCCTCACAGCACGTGATCGATTTTCCGTACGCGCGCTACGCCGAACTGGTCGGCCTCAAGGGCATCATGGTGAACCGGCCCGAGCAGATCGGTCCGGCATGGGACGAGGCGTTGAAAGCCGATCGCCCCTGCGTGATCGAGGCGATCACCGATCCGGAAGTGCCGCCGCTGCCGCCGCACATCACCTTCAAGCAGGCCAAGGCCTTCGCCGAATCCATGCTGAAAGGCGACACCGGGACCAACGCGATGCTGCGCGAATCGGCGCGCGAAACCTGGGCCACGCTGTTCCCCGGCCACAAGAAGAGTTGAGCCATGGAAGCCATCGCGCTCGGCAAGGCGAGGGCGAGCGCATACAAGGTGCCGACCGACGGCCCCGAATCGGACGGCACCCTGGAATGGAATTCCACCACGCTGGTGTTGGTGGAAGTCGAAGCCGGCGGCAAGTGCGGTATCGGTTACAGCTATGCGGACGAGGCTACCGGAGTATTGATTCGGGACATGCTCGCCGACGTGCTCGAAGGTCGTGAAGCGATGGACATCCCTGGGGCATGGTGGACGATGGCCGCTGCGGTTCGCAACGTCGGCCGCCGCGGGGTCGCAGCCATGGCGATTTCCGCGCTCGACAACGCATTGTGGGATTTGAAGGCTAGGCTTCTGGATTTACCGCTGGTGAAGCTGCTGGGTTCGGTGCGTGAGGCGGTCCCGGTGTACGGCAGCGGCGGCTTCACCTCCTACGGCGATGCATGGTTGCGCGAGCAGCTCGGCGGCTGGGCCGAGGCAGGCATCGCGATGGTGAAGATGAAAGTCGGCCGCGACCCGCAACGCGACCCCGAGCGCGTCAAGGTCGCGCGCAAGGCGATTGGCGACGAAGCGCAATTGTTCGTGGACGCCAACGGCGCGTATGCGCGCAAGCAAGCGTTGCGCATGGCGCGGGTCTTCGCGGAGGACTACGACGTCAGGTGGTTCGAGGAACCGGTCTCCTCCGACGATCTCGAAGGGCTGCGCTTGCTGCGCGACCGCGCGCCGGCCGGCATGGACATCACGGCCGGCGAATATGGCTACGACGCCGGTTATTTCAGGCGGATGCTTGGTGTGGGCGCGGTGGATGTGCTGCAGGCCGATGCCACGCGCTGTGGCGGCATCACGGGGTATCTGCGCGCGGCGGTGTTGTGCGACGCATTCCATGTTCCTCTCTCCGCACATTGCGCGCCGGCTCTGCACATGCATCCCGCGTGCGCGACGCAAGCGTCGCGGCACATCGAATATTTTCACGATCACGTCCGCATCGAACACCTCTTGTTCGAAGGCGTGCCGGAACCGGTGGACGGCCGGTTGCATCCCGACCTGTCGCGGCCCGGCGCGGGCATCACGTTCAAACATGCGGATGCGGAGCAGTACCGGATTTTGTAGGGGTAGGCGCGTAGGGCGGGGCTTCAACCCGCGATGAAGGAGAACATTCCATGGAAATCGATCACATCAAAGAGAAATGTCGCCACGAGCAATGCACGTGCGAAGTCGAAGCCGGTCATCCGTATTGCAGCGAGTACTGCCGCAACGCCACCGAGTTCACCGACGAAGTGCCGCGTGACGAGGCGCAACGTGGCGGCTGCGGCTGCGGTCACGAGGGCTGTTCGCCCGAATAACCGTGCGACCGGCACGCAAGAGATCTTCGCTGCAACCGGGGCAGGGGCCCGGCCTTGCGCTGCTCGGTGCGCTGCTCGCAGCGAGCGCAGCGGGTGCGACCGCGCTGGCACTGCGGCGCCGGCCAGCGGCGCGGATGGTCAGATGGCCCGCGCACGATGCCACGGTGACCGCGGCGCGTCGGCTCAACCGTGCGGCCGGGCTGATCGCGACGTGCACGCTGCTGGACAGCGGCGTCGAGCATTACCGCGGCACGTTCCACAACAAGGCGATGATCACGCCGCTGGTCGTTTCCGCATTTGCGCTTGCAGTGAGCGCGCACGGCACGCGCGATAAGCGCAAGGTCGTGCATCGGGTTCGCGATTCGGTCTACGCGGCGGCGGCGCTGACCGGGGTGGTCGGCACGGGCTTCCATGTCTACAACATCGGCAAGCGTCCGGGCGGCGTCTGCTGGCAGAACCTCTTCTACGGATCACCGCTGGGCGCGCCCGCCGCGGTCGCGTTGGCGGGGCTGCTGGGCTACTACGCGGAACGTTTGCGCGACAGCGAAGGGGGCGCCACGCCGCGCGTGTTCGGCATGCCCGCGGGACGTGCACTTGCGGCATTGACCGCGGCGGGACTGGTTGCGACATCCGGCGAAGCGGGCCTGCTGCACTTTCGCGGCGCTTACCACGACCCCTTCATGTTCGTGCCCGTCACGGTGCCGCCGATCGCGGCGGTGCTGCTGTCGGAAACCGCGGCCACGCATCCGCACCGACCGCGCCGGCTGGCGCGCTGGTGGCTGCGGCTGACCGCATTGGTCGGATTCCTCGGCGCCGGCTTCCACGTTTTCGGCGTGAGCCGGAACATGGGCGGCTGGCGCAACTGGTCGCAGAACATCCTCAACGGTCCGCCCATTCCCGCGCCGCCGAGTTTCACCGGACTCGCGCTGGCGGGGCTGGCGGCGCTGGGCCTGATCGAGGAGCATCCGCGTGCCTGAGCGTTTCCCCGGTTATGACGTGCTGGCCAAGCGCGATACGCCGTCATGGAACGACGCGACACGCCGGGTGATGAATGCGCGCCTCGCGATCGTCGATGCGCCGAAGTATTTGAACCAGAGGGAATGGCTGACCTTGCGCGCGATCTGCGATGGCGTCGTGCCGCAGCGGGCGCCTCGAAGTACGCAGGTGCCGATCGCCGCGATGATCGATCGCAAACTCGCGAAGGATCATCGCGATGGTTATCGCGACGCGCGACTGCCGCCGTTGCGCGAAGCCTGGCGGCGTGGACTGGCCGCGCTGGATGCCACCGCGCAAGTCCGCGCCGGCACCGCGTTCCATCTGCTCGCCGCCGCTGCTCGCGATGCGCTACTCAAAGACATGCACGACGGCAAGCTCGATGGCCCGGAGTGGGGCGGGATGCCGTGCGAAGTGTTCTTTCGCGAGCGCGTCACGCACGACATCCTCGCGGCGTACTACTCGCACCCGACCGCGTGGAATGAAATCGGCTTCGGCGGCCCGGCGGCGCCGCGCGGCTACGTGCGGATGTATTTCAACCGGCGCGATCCATGGGAAGCGGCGGAGGCATACTCCGATGACCCGGCGCAGCCAGGCAAGGCCGATGAAAGGATTGCATGAGGCCCTGCACACGCCGCGCGGCAAGAACGGCCGCGCCCCCGACCCGCTGCGCGTGGGCGGCTGGATGCCGATGCGCGAATACCGCGACGACGAACAGGTCGATTTCGTGATCGTTGGCACCGGTGCGGGCGGCGGCACGCTGGCATGCAAGCTGGCCGAATCGGGCTTTTCCGTGGTCGCGCTGGACGCCGGCGCGTGGTGGCGTCCGCTGGAGGAGTTCGCTTCCGATGAAACGCATCAGGAAAAATTGTTCTGGACCGACGAGCGCATCTGCGACGGCGACAATCCGCTGAAGCTCGGCAGCAACAACAGCGGCAAGTCGGTCGGCGGCTCGACCGTGCACTTCGCGATGGTGTCGCTGCGCTTCCGCCCGGAATGGTTCAAGTGTCGCACTCTGCTCGGCTACGGCGCCGACTGGCCGCTGGACTGGCGCGAGATGTGGCATTACTACGGCGAGGTCGAGCAGTCACTGAAGATCTCGGGCCCCGTCACTTATCCGTGGGGCCCGAAGCGCCCGCGCTATCCGTACCGCGCGCACGAAGTGAACGCGGCCGGCTGGGTGTTGGCGCAGGCGTGCGAAGCGATGGGCATCGCGTGGACCGAAACGCCGCTGGCCACGCTTTCGGCACCGCGCGGGCGGGCGCATCCCTGCGTGTATCGCGGCTTCTGCGTCACCGGCTGCGCTACCAACGCCAAGCAAAGCGCGCTGGTCACGTGGATTCCACGTGCGGTGAAGGCGGGCGCGGAAATCCGCGATCTCGCGATGGTCGGCCGCGTCGAGGTCAACGACAGGGATCGCGCCACCGGCGTGCACTACCAGCGCGAAGGGCGCTGGCGTTTCCAGCGCGCGCGCAATGTCGTGGTGGCCGGCTATGCGATCGAAACGCCGCGCCTACTGTTGAACTCGGCCGATGCGCGGCACCCCGCCGGGCTTGCGAACAGCTCCGGACTGGTCGGCAAGAACCTGATGACGCAGACCAACCAGGGCGTGTACGGCGTGATGCCCGACGAGATCCGCTGGTACAAGG
>Ga0207707_10000626_pt1 | contig 35036 bp, 37 predicted proteins | sample KBSC83BmetaG_FD_184336 | JGI IMG/M metagenome (GOLD analysis project Ga0207707, IMG submission 184336) | Corn rhizosphere microbial communities from Kellogg Biological Station, Michigan, USA - KBS C8-3B metaG (SPAdes) (version 2) | ecosystem: Host-associated > Plants > Roots > Rhizosphere ... | reverse complement strand
AGCGCGGCGCCGGTCTCGATCACGTCGCCGGCCTTGCCATATTGCTTCAGCAGCTTGCCGGTGTAGGGCGAGGGCACCTCGACCACGGCCTTGGCGGTTTCCATCGAAACCAGCGGCGCGTCGAGCCTGACTTCGCCGCCTTCGACGACCAGCCATTCGACGATGGTGGCATCGGGCAGACCTTCGCCGAGGTCGGGGAGGTGGAAGGTTTTGATTGCCATGTCGGGTTCCGTAGCTCAACGAGCGATGCGATTGGAAATTTCGATCAGATTGCCGTCCGGATCGCGCACATAAACCGAGCGGATCGGCCCGGCGGCGCCGGTGCGCTCGACCGGACCTTCGACGATCTTGACACGCTCCGCGGCGAGATGGGCGACCACCTCGTCCAGCGGCGTGGCGGTCAGGAAACACAGGTCCGCCGAGCCGGGCGTCGGCTGCGCGGCCTTCGGCTCGAATTCATTGCGGTAGGGATGCAGGTTGATCTTCTGCGTCCCGAAAGCCAGCGCGCGCCGGGCTTCGCCAAAGCGGGTCTCGCGCATGCCGAACGCACGCGTGTAAAACGCGCAGGTCGCATCGATGTCGGCGACCGTCAGGACCAGATGATCGAGCGCATCGATGCGCATGGCTCAGCTCGCCGCCATTGCCCGCTTCGCCGCCTCCACGATCCGCTCCGTTGCCGGCAGGTATTTCATCTCCAGCCGGAACAGCGGGATGTGGGTGTCCCAGCCGGTGACGCGCTCGACCGGCGCGAGCAAATCATAGAGACATTCTTCGGCCAGCCGCGCGGCGATCTCCGCGCCGAAGCCCGCGGTCTTGGGTGCTTCGTGCACGATCACGCAGCGGCCGGTCTTCTGCACCGATTCGGCGATGGTGTCGAAATCCAAAGGCGTCAGCGTCGCGACATCGATCACTTCCGCGCTGATGCCTTCCTCGGCCAGCGCATCGGCGGATTCCAGCGTTTCCTTCACCTGTGCGCCCCAGGTCACCAGCGTGACGTCGGTGCCGTCGCGCAGCACGAAGCACACGTCCAGCGGCAGCGCCTCGCCATCGTCCGGCACTTCCTCCTTGTACTGGCGATAGATGCGCTTGGGCTCGAAGAACATCACCGGGTCGGGATCGCGGATCGCCGCGAGCAGCAAACCGTATGCGCGCGCGGGCGAGGACGGCAGCACCACGCGCAGGCCGGGGATGTTGGTGAATAGGTGTTCGTTGGCTTCCGAGTGGTGTTCCGGCGCGCGGATGCCGCCGCCCCACGGCGCACGGAATACCGCCGGCACCGTGATGCGTCCGCGCGTACGGTTGCGCAGGCGCGCGGCGTGGCAGGCGATCTGCTCCATCATCGGATAGATGAAGCCTTCGAACTGCGCTTCCGCCACTGGCTTCATGCCCTGCGCGGCGAGGCCGACGGTGACGCCGGCGATCGTGGTTTCGTCCAGCGGCGTGTCGAGCACGCGCAGCTCGCCGAATTTTTCCGAAAGGCCTTGGGTGGCGCGAAACACGCCGCCGTTGATGCCCACGTCTTCGCCCAGCACGACCACGGAATCGTCGTGCTTCATTTCATACGCGAGCGCCTGGGTGACGGCTTCGATAAGGGTGATCGCGGCCATCAGTGCGCTCCCTTCTGTTCGAAGGACAGCGCAAGGTCACGCTGCTTCGCCAGGTCCGCCGGCACTTCGGCGAAGGTGTAGTCGAACATCGCGGTCACCGGCTGCGCCTTGCTTTCCAGGTACGCGTTCACCTCGTTGTCCATCCAGTCGCTGCATTCTTCCTGCAACGCCGTTTCCTTCTTCTCGTCCCAGGCCTTTTGCGCTTCCAGCCAGGTGCGCAGGCGCTTGACCGGATCCTTCTTCCACGCGTCCTCGACTTCGTCCTTGCCGCGGTAGCGGCGCGCGTCGTCGGCGGTGGTGTGGTCGCCCAGGCGATAGGTGACGCATTCGATCACGCTCGCTCCATCGCCCTTGCGCGCGCGGTCCAGCGCGTCTTCCATGGCCTTGCGCACCGCGATGATGTCGTTGCCGTCGACTTGTATCGATGGAAGGCCCGCTGCGATGCCTTTCTGCGCCAGGGTCTGTGCGCCGGACTGAATACGACGCGGCACCGAGATCGCCCACTGGTTGTTGACGATCACCGCCACCATCGGCAGCGTCTGCGCGCCGGCGATATTGATCGCCCCGTAGAAATCGCCCTTGGACGAACCGCCGTCGCCGATGGTGCACACCGCGACGCGCTTCTCCTTGCGGATCTTGAATGCAAGCGCGGAGCCCGCCGCGTGCAGGCATTGGGTGCCGATCGGCACCGACCAGGCGAAATCATGGCGCGCCGGTTCGTTCTGGTAGTCGTTGCCGCGCTCGTCGCCGCCCCAGTACATGTAGACCTCGCGCGGTTGCACGCCGCGGAAGAGCTGCGCGCCGTATTCGCGGTAGCTGGGCGCCAGCACGTCTTCCGGCTTCATCGCGCTGCCGATGCCGACGTGCGCGGCCTCGTGGCCGAGGCAGGAAGCATAGGTGCCGAGCTTGCCGGTGCGCTGCAGTGCGATGGACTTGGTGTCGAACACCCGCGTGGACACCATCAGCTTGTACAGCTTGACCATGGTGTCCAGGTCTTTCGCGAACGCGGGCAGGTCCTTGCGCACCAGCTTGCCGTCGGCGTCCAGGTATTGCAGGTATTCGATTTCGAAACTGGCGGCGAGGGGCATCGCGAAGCTCCGCAAGGCGGCAGAAAGGCTCGGAAGTTTAGCAGGGCAGGGGAACGCGGGCAGGCGCGCACTCGCCACGCGCCCGCTTTGGCTTTACCCTGCGCCCTTCATCCTGCTCCGCGCCCTCATGCCCGACGACAAATCCACCAACCGGCGAGAACTCGAAGCCGGCCTGGAACTCGACCTCGCGGACCGCCTGACCTACGGCGGCTACCTGCAACTGGACCGCCTGCTTTCGGCGCAGCAGCCGCTGTCGGATCCGCCGCACCACGACGAGATGCTGTTCATCGTGCAGCACCAGGTGGCGGAGCTGTGGATGAAATTGCTGGTGCACGAGCTGCGCGGCGCGATCGAGGCATTGCGGCGCGACGACGTGGACACCTGCCTGAAGATCCTGGCGCGCGTGAAGCAGGTGCAGCGGCAGTTGTTCGAACAATGGGCGGTGCTGGAAACGCTGACGCCTTCGGAATACCTGCAGTTCCGCCACGTGCTGGGTCCGGCCTCCGGGTTCCAGTCGCTGCAATACCGCACCGTGGAATTCCTGCTGGGCAACAAGAACGCGGGGATGCTCGTGGTGTTCAAGCACGATCCTGCGGCGCAGGCGCACCTGGAGGCCGTGTTGCGTGCGCCCTCGCTGTACGATGAATTCCTCGCATTTCTCGCGCGCCGTGGCCACGACGTACGGCGGGAATTGCTCGAACGCGACTGGTCGCAACCGCACGCGCGCGACGAGAAACTGATTCCGGTGTTCAAACGCATCTACGAGGACACCGCGCGGTTCTGGCCGGAATACCACCTGGCCGAACAGCTGGTGGACGTCGAGGAAGGCTTCCAGCTCTGGCGCTTCCGCCACATGAAGACGGTCGAGCGCATCATCGGCTACCGTCGCGGCACGGGCGGCTCGTCCGGCGTGGCGTTTTTGAAGAAGGCGCTGGACCTCACGTTCTTTCCGGAGTTGCTGGAAGTGAGGACGGTGCTGTAAGCGTGAGGATCCGGAGCCGCTCCTTGAATTTCCGAAGTGGGGGAGTATCGTCTTGCGGGAATGCTCTTCCACGTATCTGCAGGGGGTGGCGCATGTCTTCGGGACTGAAGGAATTGTCGATGGGATGTGCGGCGGCGGCAGTGGTTTTTTTGTTGTCGCTAGCGCTTCCCGTGCAGGCAGGCGCCGCTTCGATATCCGGAATGGATGCCGGCCATTCCTCCGACGTGGTTGATTGCAATGGGGGATGCCTTGTCGCCGCGTGCAATACGGTTTCATGCACTGTGTGGCACTGTGATGCAGCCGATTGCGACAGGAAGGGGGCCTTCGAGCACGTGCCGGCCTCGCAAAACGCGTCTTCGCCCATTGCGAGCCCGGAACATCCCGTAGCGATGTCGATGCACGAAGGCGTGGCATTTGCGAAAGCGTGCAAAGGAAATACGTGTCGGATCTATGCTCTGACCGCTGACAAAGCTGTCCGCGCTGGAAATGTAGAAAACGTCGACGACACGATAAGACGCCTGCGCGCGCAATTCGAAAAGGGTTCCTGATCCGCGTTCTCGCCGCTACGGTTATTTTCACCGACTATCGATCCCGTCAGGCGCGGTGGCCGTTACTTCCCCGACTGGGGGAGCGCGTATGGCGCGTGCGGCCAATCACGGCATAAGGCAGCCCATGACCGAACCCACCGACGCGGCACTTCCCGAATATCCGCAACTCTTCGGCCATCCGCGTCCGCTGTGGATGCTGTTCATGACCGAATTCTGGGAGCGCTTCGCGTTCTACAGCGTGAGCTGGGCGCTGGCGCTGTACATCGTGCAGCAGTTCTGGCACGGCGATCCGTCGGGACAGGCCTGGGCCAGCGGCATCTTCGGTACCTACACGGCCCTGATCTATGGCGCTTCGATCTTCGGCGGATGGGTCGCCGACAAGCTGATTGGCTACCAGCGCACGATCCTGCTGGGAGCGGTGGTGATGGCGGCCGGCCTGTTCGTGATGATGTTGCCCTCGCGCGTGATGTTGCTGCTCGGGCTGGCGCTGGTGATCGCGGGCGATGGCCTGTTCAAGCCGAACATTTCGACCATGGTCGGGCAGTTGTACGGCCGCGACGATCCGCGCCGCGACCGCGGTTTCACGCTGTTCTACATGGGCATCAACGCGGGCGCTTTCGTCGCGCCCTTGCTGACCGGCTGGCTGGCCGCGCAGTTCACTGCGACGCCCACGCAGCAGAATTTCCGGTTGGTCTTCCTCGCCGCCGGCATCGGCATGGTCCTGAGCCTGCTGTGGTTCTGGTTCGGGCGGCGGCAATTGAAAAACGTCGGCCGGCCGGCTGCGGGCGCTGAAGGACGCTCGCGCGTCGCGTGGGTAATGCTGGGCGTGATCGTCGCGGTGCCGTTGATCTACCTGCTGCTGTCGAGGGTCGGCGCGGGCGGCCTGCAGTGGGTGCTCGGAATCCTGTTTTTGATCGTGGCGGCGATGCTGCTGGTGGAAGCGGCGCGGCACGACCGCGTGCAGACGCACCGCGTGGTCGCAATGCTGATCATCTTCGCCTTCAACATCCTGTTCTGGATGTTCTACTACCAGCTCGGGAGCTCGTTCAATTTTCTCGCGGAGAACCTGGTCGACCGCAAGCTGTTCGGCGGCTGGATCTTCCCGGTCGGCTGGTTCCAGTCGGTCAGTCCGCTGACGATCATCCTGCTGGCGCCGCCGCTGACGCTGGTGTGGGCGTGGCTGGACCGCCGCCGCATGGAACCCAACATCCCGCGCAAGTTCGGCCTGGGGCTGGTCTTCAACGGCCTGGGTTTCCTGGTGCTGATGTTCGCGCTGTCGAAATTGATCGGTGCGAACGGCCTGATCCCGTTCTGGCCGCTGGTCGCCACCTACGCGCTGCAGACGCTGGGCGAGTTGTGCCTGTCGCCGATCGGGTTGTCGATGGTGACCAAGCTCGCGCCGCCGCGGCTGGTGGGTTTCGCGATGGGCGGCTGGTTCCTGTCGTTGTCGGTGGGTGGAAACCTCTCGGGATTGTTCGCCACGCGTGTTGCCGGGGCCGGCGGCATGACCGCGGCTTCGGCACTCTCGGGCTTCACCTTCGGCTTCTGGTTGCTGATCGGCGCCGGCGCGCTCCTGCTGCTGATTTCGCCTCTGGTGAACCGGTTGATGCACGGGGTCCGTTGACCGCGCGCACAGCGCGGCCGGGAGGGATCACAGCGCCGGCGATGTCGCGTGGTGCGCCATGATGCCGGCCATTAGCGCCATGCCGCCGAAGATGAGGAACAGCATCGCCAGCGCGAATCCGACGATGATCATCACGCCATTGATCACGAAGTAGAGCTTGAGCCGGTTCTGCGCGACCACGAAACTGGCCAAATCCCCGCTGATCGCGGCCTGCTCCACTCCGGATGCCGCCTGGAAGAGGAGCACGCCCAGCCAGATCGGCAGCCAGGCCCAGATGATGCCGATGATGCTGAGTGCGCCCAGCGCGCCGGAAACGATCGAAAGGATCGCGAGGAACTTCATCCAACCGCGGCCGGCGGCGAGCGGCGCCGCCAGCTCGCGCACGATTTCGTTGCGGTCTTCCATCCTGCGTTCCCCTCGCTGCGTCGCGTCCAGCGTAGTCGCGCGGATCGTGCGTCGGCAAGCGGCGCCCCGGCGGCGCTAGAATGCGCGTTCGAGAATGCTGCCAGGGAGGTCCCATGAGCGCCCAACCCAACATCGGCATGCGGCCGACGACGTTCGAGAATCCGATGGGGGTGGACGGTTTCGAGTTCGTCGAGTTCGCCGCGCCCGATGCGAGGCTCCTGCACGAACTGTTTCCGAAGCTCGGCTTCACGGCCGTGGCAAAGCACAAGTCGAAGGCGATCACGCTGTATCGCCAGGGCGAGTGCAATTTCCTGGTGAACGAACAGCCCGATTCCTTCGCGGCCGATTTCGCCGCGAAGCACGGTCCCTGTGCCTGCGGGTTCGCGATTCGCTTCACGCGTCCCGCGGACGACGTGCGCCAGGCCGCGCTGAAGAACGGCGCGGAGGCGATCGCGCACAAGGATTCCTCGAAGGCGATCGATGCGCCGACCATCACCGGCATCGGCGGATGCATGCTGTACCTGGTCGACCGGTACGGCGAGCGCGGAGATGTGTACGACGACTACGAGTGGCTGCCGGGCGTGGACCGCAACCCGAAGGGTTTCGGCCTGACCTTTATCGACCACCTGACCCACAACGTGCATTTCGGCAACATGAAGACGTGGGCCGACTACTACGAGCGCCTGTTCAACTTCCGCGAGATCAGGTATTTCGACATCAAGGGTGCGAAGACCGGCCTGGTTTCCAAGGCCATGACCGCGCCTGACGGCATGGTGCGCATCCCGCTCAACGAATCGTCCGATCCGAAGTCGCAGATCAACGAATACCTCGACGAGTACAAGGGCGAGGGCATCCAGCACATCGCGCTGTTCACCGACACGATCTACGACACGGTGGAAGCGATGCGCGGGGCCGGCGTGGAATTCCTCGACACGCCCGGCACCTATTTCGAAGTCGTCGACGTGCGCGTGCCGAACCACGGCGAAGACGTGCCGCGGTTGGCGAAGAACAAGATCCTGATCGACGCAGACCAGGAAACGAAGAAGCGCCTCCTGCTGCAGATCTTCACCCAGAATTGCATCGGCCCGATCTTCTTCGAGATCATCCAGCGCAAGGGCAACGAAGGTTTCGGCGAAGGCAACTTCCAGGCGCTGTTCGAATCGATCGAGCGCGACCAGATGAAGCGCGGCGTGCTGTAAGAATACGCCGATGACGACGAAGGTCGCCTACCTCTCCGGCTTCGGCAACGAGCATGTCTCCGAGGCCGTGCCCGGCACGCTGCCGGTGGGCCAGAACTCGCCGCAGCGGGCACCGCACGGCTTGTACACGGAGCAACTGTCCGGCACGGCTTTCACCGCGCCGCGGCATGCCAACCGTCGCAGCTGGCTGTATCGCATCCGGCCCGGCGCGATGCACGGTTCGTTCGCGCCGTTTCCGCACCCGCATTTCCACAATCGCTTCGACGAAGCGTCGGCCTCGCCCAATCAATTGCGCTGGAGCCCGTTCCCGCTGCCGCAGGCGCCCGCCGATTTCATCGATGGCCTCTACACCATCGCGGGCAGCGGCGGTGCCGCGATGCAGGCCGGCTGCGCGATGCACGTGTACGCCTGCAACCGCTCGATGCAGGGCAGGTTCTTCTACGACGCCGACGCCGAGCTGGTGATCGTGCCGCAACAGGGCCGCCTGAAGATCGCCACCGAACTGGGCGTACTCGAAATCGAACCGCAGCAGGTCGCGCTGATCCCGCGCGGCGTGCGCTTCCGCGTGGAATTGTTCGACGGTACCGCGCGCGGCTACGTCGGCGAGAACTTCGGCGCGCTGCTGCGCCTGCCGGATCTCGGGCCCATCGGCTCGAACTGCCTGGCGAATCCGCGCGATTTCGAAGCGCCGTGCGCCGCCTATGAGGACGCCGAAGGCGAATTCGAACTGATCGCCAAGTTCCAAGGCCGGCTGTGGCGCGCCCCCATCGACCACTCGCCGCTCGACGTGGTCGGCTGGCACGGCAACTACGCGCCGTACCGCTACGACCTGCGCCGCTTCAACACGATCGGCTCGATCAGTTACGACCACCCCGATCCGTCGATTTTCACCGTGCTGACGTCACCGAGCGATACACCCGGCACCGCGAACGTGGATTTCGTGATCTTTCCGCCGCGCTGGCTGGTGGCCGAGCACACCTTTCGGCCGCCGTGGTTCCACCGCAACGTGATGAGCGAATTCATGGGCTTGGTCGACGGCGAATACGACGCCAAGGCCGGCGGCTTCGCACCCGGCGGCATGAGTCTGCACAACTGCATGAGCGGGCACGGCCCGGACGCAACCAGCTTCGAGAAAGCCAGCGCGATCGACGCCTCGAAACCCCAGCACATCACCGACACGATGGCCTTCATGTTCGAGTCGCGCTACGTGTTCCATCCCGCGCGCCAGGCGCTGGAATCGCCGCAGCTGCAGGGCGACTACCAGGAGTGCTGGTCCGCACTGAAAAAGCATTTCGATCCCGGCCGACCGTGATACGGTTTTTCCCCATCGTGGCAACCGCCCTGATGCTGGCCGCATGCAGCGCAACGGAATCGCACGATGCCGGTTCAATGGGTACACCCGCGGCATCGTCGGATACGAAGGCACCGCCTCGGCCCGCGAACGATTTGCCCGCGCATTCCGTATTCGACGCGATGCCCGATTTCAACGGCATCGGCCCGTTGCGGTTCGGCATGAGCGCGGCGGAGATGCGCAAGGCGTGGGGCGCGCCGTTGTATGGAGAAGCGCCGGCGAATGATCCGCACGCGTGCTATTACTTGCGGCCGCGCAACGACGACTACGATTTGCTGTTCATGATGGAGGGTGACCGCTTCGCGCGCATCGATGTGAAAACGGATGGAAAGACCGCGCCGGGCGGTGGTCGGGCAGGCATGAGCATCGTCGAATTGCGCAAGCTGTATGGCGGACGCATCAAGTCGGAGCCGAACCACTACGATTCCGATGCGACTGACTTGCGTGTCGCTCCCCCGCATGGCGGGAACGCGCTGCTGCTGTTCGAAGCGAACCAAAAAGGTATCGTGACTTCCTGGCGAATAGGCAAGCCGCAGCAAGTCAACTATGTCGAAGGCTGCGGTTAGGGCCGGATTCCGGATCCCGGCTGCGCCGCGTCCGGAATGACGAGAAGGGTAAATCATCGATGAAGCTCGGAAGTCTTAAGGAAGGCGGGCGCGACGGCACCCTTATCGTGGTCAGCCGCGATCTCGCGCACGGCGTGCGCGCCGCCGGCATCGCGCCGACGTTGCAGGCCGCGCTGGACGACTGGGAAAACGCCGCGCCGCGGCTGCGCGCCCTCTACGATGCGCTTTGCAAGCACCGGCACAAAGCCGTGCAGCATGCCTTCGAGCTGGATTTCAACGATCTCGCCGCGCCGTTGCCGCGCGCGTACGAGTTCGTGGACGGTTCGGCGTATCTGCCGCACGTCGAGCGCGTGCGCAAGGCGCGCGGCGCACAGGTGCCGGAGAGCTTCTACACCGATCCGCTGATGTACCAGGCCACCAGCGCGGGTTTCCTGGGGCCCTGCGATCCCGTGCGCGTGCCCAGCGAGGAGTACGGCATCGACATGGAGGCCGAGGTCGTGGTCGTGACCGACGACGTGCCGATGGCGGTCTCGCCGGAGCACGCGTCGCCGCACATCCAGTTGGTCGGCCTGGTCAACGACGTGTCCTTGCGCAACCTGATTCCCGCGGAACTGGCGAAAGGCTTCGGTTTCCTGCAATCCAAGCCGCGCTCGGCGTTGTCGCCGGTTTTCGTCACCCCCGACGAACTGCGGGACGCGTGGCGCGACGACAAGTTGCACCTCCCGATGCGCACCTGGATCAACGGCAAGTGGTTCGGCGAGGCCGACGCCGGCGAGGACATGCAGTTCGACTTCGCGCAACTGGTCGCGCACGCGGCGAGGACCCGCCCGCTCACCGCGGGCACGATCGTCGGGTCCGGCACCATCGCCAATCAGGATACGTCGAAAGGCGCATCGTGCCTGGCCGAGCAGCGCACGGTGGAAACCTTGGCGCAAGGCAAGCCCAGCACGCCGTTCCTGAAATACGGCGACCTGATCAAGATCGAGATGCTGGACGCGGACGGCAATTCGGTCTTCGGCGCGATAGAGCAGCGCATCGAGGCGCCGCTGGCCAGATGAGCGTTGTCGCGGAGCCGCTGCCGGTACTCGAAAGCGAACGCCTGCGCCTGCGCGGACTGCGTGACGGCGATGCGGCCGCCTTGCTGGCGATGTATGGAGATCCGTTGGCGATGCGCTACTGGAGCGGCTCGCCGTGGAAGGACATCGCGCAGGCGCACGCGCACCTGCAACGCGCGTGGCGCGACATGGAATCGGGTGGCGCGCTGCCGTGGGCGATTGCCGATTCCGGAGATGACGGGTTGATCGGCACGATTACGCTGTTCAAACTGGACCGCGACCACCGCCGCGCCGAAATCGGCTACATGCTGGCCACGCGGCATTGGGGAAAGGGGTTGGCCAGCGCTGCGCTGCGACTGGTCCTGCACCACGCGTTCGACACGTTGCGACTGGAACGCGTGGAAGCCGACACCGATCCGCGCAACGCGCCCTCGCGACGCATGCTGGAGCGGTTCGGCTTCGTGCTGGAAGGCACGTTGCGCAAGCGTTGGCACGTCAACGACGAATGGTGCGACACGGTTTTTTACGGCCTCCTGCGCGAGGATTTCCCGGGTTGATTGCCGCGTGAGCCTCGCTGCGCACTACCTGCAGATCCGCGACCTGCACGTCGCGGTGGTGATCGCTTCCGGGTTCCTGTTCTGCACGCGCGGGGCGCTCGCTCTGGCGCGCTCGCCGCACGTGATGCACCCGGTGCTGCGCTACGGCTCGATGGCGATCGATACGATGCTGTTGGCTGCCGGTGTCGCGCTGATGTTCGTCATCCACCAGTACCCGTTCGTCAATGGCTGGCTAACGACGAAACTCGTCCTGCTGATCGTCTACATCGTGCTCGGCACGCTGGCGCTGAAGCGTGCACGCACGCAGGGCGTTCGTGCGACATGCTATCTGCTGGCATTGGCGACCTTCGCGTACATCGTCAGCGTGGCGGTCGCGCACGATCCGCGAGGAATATTCGTGCTCACACGCTGAGATTCAGTGCGATAACAAGCGAGGATCGTTATTGATCACGGCAACGCCATACATCACGGGTACTTCGACATACCGGGGTGCCCGGGTACCCTCCGTGGCAGCCAACCGCAGTCGAAATGTGCTGGCCAGCAGGCGACGACCTGTCTGGGCGTCAGGAAAGGCGTCCAACATCCATGCGTCTTCCACACTTCCATCGGCCCGGAAAGCAATCAGATAATCTGCGTAACAGTAATCAACGCGCTGCCCGGAATAAGACGGAATTGGACTTGGAATGTTCGAATTGACCCACTTCATGTCTCCTCCAGCAGGGGAGGATGCAGCCCTCGTGTAATCACGAACGTCCTTGTCGTATTGGGACACGAACGCATTCATGTCGTTTGTAACGGCATCCATGTCGTCGCCGTGCAAGTGCTGCGAGAGGCGGGTCAACAAATGTGCAAAATATCCCGCGGACTTGGCATTGTCAGACGCAGCTCCGCTGTAATGACCAAAGAGCTGGGCCCAAACCATAGCAGAGGGGTAACGTTGCCCTGCAAACTCGATTTCCGCCATTTTTGCCATGTCTTCCACACTTCCGTGTGCGGCCGCGTTGCTCAAATACAAGCGTGCTTTATTTACATCGCGAGTGACCAATGCATCGGGCAGACTATCGCCCATGTAATAAAGCGAACCGATCAGGTCCTGCGCATTCACGTCGCCGTTTTGAGCGCAACGCTCATACGCGGCAAACACCGTCTTTCGCTGAGCAAGCGGGGCTGCTTTTCCATCAAGAACCAGACGCACACGGTCTTGGTTGCCCGAAATTGGGGGAAGCTTGCAAGTCGCCATTGCTGTAATGGCGGAATCCTTGGAAGCCATTCTGGACACAGGTTGAGCTCGCGCAATGGCCGCAAGTCCGCTTCCGCTTACGGTCAACAGAGTCAACCGCAGAATGAGCGCTTGTTTGCGCGTCATAACCCCACCGTGAAAACTACTGCGACAAGCGCAGGTTTGATTTAGACCGATTGGATCGAATTCAAAGTGCTCACTTCGCTGACGCGAACGCCTCGGCCATGTCCAGCATGCGGTTGGAGAAACCCCACTCGTTGTCGTACCACGAGCAGACCTTCACCAGCGTGCCGCCCATGACCTTGGTGAGCGTGGCGTCGTAGATCGACGAACGCGGATCGTGGTTGAAGTCCACCGACACCAGCGGGCCGGTGCTGATGCCGATGATGCCTTTCAGTTTTCCGTCGGCCGCCTCGCGCACCGCGGCGTCGATTTCGTCCTTGGTGGTGTCGCGTTTGGCGACGAAGGTGAGGTCGACCAGCGAAACGTTGATGGTGGGAACGCGCACCGAGAAGCCGTCGAGCTTGCCGTTCAATTCCGGCAGCACCAGGCCCACGGCGGCGGCCGCGCCGGTCTTGGTCGGGATCTGCGACATCGTGGCGCTGCGCGCGCGGCGCAAGTCCTTGTGGTAGACGTCGGTCAGCACCTGGTCGTTGGTGTAGGCGTGCACCGTGGTCATCAGGCCGTGCACGATGCCGATCTTCTCGTGCAGCACTTTCGCCAGCGGCGCCAGGCAATTGGTCGTGCACGAGGCGTTGGAGATGACGGTGTAGGAGCCCTTCAACTTGTCGTCGTTGACGCCCATTACGAAGGTGCCGTCCACGTCCTTGTCGCCGGGCGCGGAGATGATCACCTTCTTCGCGCCCGCGGTGAGGTGTGCGGACGCCTTGGCCTTCGAGGTGAACAGGCCGGTGCATTCCAGCACCATGTCCACCCCCAGGTCCTTCCACGGCAGCTTCGACGGATCGCGCTCGGCGCAGACCTTGATGTGGTCGCCATGGATCACGAGATCGCCGCCTTCGACTTTCACCTCGCGCGGGAACTTGCCGTGCGCGGTGTCGTAGCGAGTGAGGTGCGCGTTGGTTTCGGCGTCGCCCAGGTCGTTGATGGCGACCACGCGGATATCCTGGTGGCGGTCCGCTTCGTACAGCGCGCGCAGGATGTTGCGGCCGATGCGGCCATAGCCGTTGATCGCTACCTTGATGGCCATTGCGTCCCTCGTTGCGGTGATTGCGGGTAAGAATCCGCCATTTTAGCGGCAATGCGAGCAGGTTTCAGCGCCGGCCCGGCGCACGCATAATGGCGCGCACGAAGCCGTGGAGCGGGCGATGAATCCGGAAGTGACGCCGTTCTTCCATGCAGCCACTTCCACATGGTCCTACGTCGTTCGCGACGCCGGCGGGGATGCCGCGGCGATCATCGATCCAGCGCTCGATTTCGACCCGGCCAGTGGCCGCGTTTCCGCCGAAAGTGCGGGAGCGCTGCTGGAACACCTGCGCGCACAGAGGCTCGATCCGAAATGGATCCTGGAAACGCACGTGCACGCCGACCACCTGACCGCCGCGGCGTGGTTGAAGCGCCACACCGGGGCCAAGGTCGCCATCGGTGCGGGCGTGGTCGAGGTGCAGCGCACGTTCAAGGCGCTGCTCGATCTCGAGGACGATTTCCCCGCCGACGGCTCGCAGTTCGACGCGCTGCTGGAAGACGGCGACACGCTGCCGCTGGGCGGCCTGCGGATCGAGGCGATCGCGACGCCGGGCCACACGCCGGATGGAGTGAGTTATCGCATCGGCGATGCCGTGTTCATCGGCGACACGCTGTTCGCGCCGGCGCTGGGCAGCGCGCGCTGCGATTTCCCGGGAGGCGATGCGGCCACGTTGTACCGGTCGGTGCAGAAGCTGTCCGCCTTGCCCGGGGAAACACGGATGTTCCTGTGCCACGACTATCCGAAAGAAGGCGCGCAACCGCGCGCCCAGGTTTCGATCGCGGAACAGATGCGCGACAACGGGCACGTCGCACGCGACACGACCGAAGCGCAGTTCGTCGCGATGCGCACGGCGCGCGACGCGACGCTGTCGGTGCCGAAACTGCTGTGGCCGGCCCTGCAGGTGAACATCCGCGCCGGACGACTGCCGCCGGCCGGAAGCAGCGGCCGGCGGTACCTGAAATTGCCGCTGGATTCGGATTCGCTGGAATGATTCCGATGCGTCCGGTTGGCCTCCTGCTCGGCTGCGTGCTGATTGCGGTTCCGCCGTCCGTCCTCGCATGGGGTCCGCTCGGCCACCGGGTGGTCGCGCAACTGGCTCAGAAGGGGTTGACGCCGGCAGCGCAGGCACAGGTCGACCGGCTGCTCGCGGTCACCGGCGCGCGCCGGCTGGCGGACATCGCGACCTGGCCTGACGACCTGCGCGACCTCGATCCGGAGTTGTACAAGAGAACCGCGAAGTTGCACTACGTGAATTTCCATTCGCGCGATTGCCTCTACGATCCGCCGCGCGACTGCGCGCGCGATCGCTGCGCGGTGTGGGCGATCGGCCACTACGCAGCGATCCTGGGCGACCGCTCGCGCGGCGACGCCGAACGCGCGCAGGCGTTGAGCTTCGTGGTGCACTTCGTCGCCGACGTGCACCAGCCGCTGCACGCGAGCTACCGCGACGACAAGGGCGGCAACGATTTCCAGGTGCGCTGGCACGGCCGCGGCAGCAACCTGCACCGAGTCTGGGATTCGACGCTGTTGAACGCGGCGGGCATGAGTTACCAGGCGCTCGCGAATCGACTGGCGGCGGACGCGCGCGCGGTGCCGCAGGGAGATCCCGCGCAGTGGGCGCAGGAATCCTGCCGCGTGGTGCGCGACGACGGCGTATATCCGGCCGCGCGCACCATCGATGCGGCGTACGCGCAACGCGAAACGCCGATCGCCGAGGAACGCCTGCGCGAAGCCGGCGCTCGGCTGGCGGTGCTGCTCGATCGCGAACTGGGGCGTGTCGGGAATTGACGCGGAATGCGTTGACGGCGCGCGCCGGGAGCGGGCTGGCCCGAAGGGCGAGCGCCATGGATGGCGCGAGCAATCGCATTCCGCGGCGACGGGCGCACGGCCATCGAAGGCCGGGCCGGAAGGCGATTCTTGGACGACGGTTTGCCTCAAACCGCTTTGCTGCGTCCGCCCTTGCGGCATCACGCCTTGCCCGCCATGATCGGCCCGCCGCGCGCCGCGCGGACCACCTCGGAGGGGAAATCATGGCAAGCGGAGCTGGTTTCGGTGCATTGATGGGCATGGGGATCGGCATGATCCTGCTGTTCTTCGTGGTCGGGGTCATTGTCGGTACGCTGATCCTGATGCTGGCAACCAAGCTGGTCGAGAAGTGGATGCCCTCGTTCGTGAAGGCGCTGGTGGTGACGATCGTCTGCTTCATCGCCGCGATCGTGGTCGGTTGGGTATTGAGCCTGGTGCTGGGCATCGGCATGTTCGGCGGCCTGATCCGGCTGGTGGTCGGATTCCTGGTGACCGCGGCGATCATCCAGCAGTTGCTGACGCGCGGCGGCGGAGCGGTGACCGACGGCGGTGCGATGGCGGTGGGTACCGGGGCGAAGATGAGCTTCGGCCGCGCCTGCCTGATCACGCTGATCCAGTACGTGATCTTCTTCATCCTCGCGATCATCGCCGGCGTGATCTTCGGCGGTGCGATGTTCGCCGCGATGGCGCACTGAGTCATTGCGTCCATGCCGGTCCCCGCCGGCATGGACGGCGCATCGACGCGTTGCCGTTTCGGCAACGGCTGACCGCGCGCCCTTGCGCGCAATCCACACCCGGGGAAGTGCATGCAACACGGTGCGGGCTATCTCGTCGGTCTGCTGATCGGCTTCGTGATCGGCGTGCTGATCGGCGGCGCGATCGGCGCGGTGATCCTGCGTTTCGCCACGCGCTGGGTCGAGAAGTTCACGCCGCGCTTCTGGCTGGCGTTCGGCACGGCGCTGGCAGCGTACGTCGTCGCGCTGGTGGTGAACTTCGTGGTGGGCATCTTCATCGGCCTGGCCGCACGCGTCGCCGGACTGCAGGCAGAAACCATCCGCCTGATCGCGATGTCGATCGGCGCGGTGATCGGATTCCTGATCACCGCGACAATGATCCGCGCGCTGATCAAGCGCCCCGACGGCAGCGTGCTGGGTTTCGGTCGCGCCTGCCTCATCGCGCTCGTGCAGGCGCTGATCGGCCTCGCCATCCTTGCGATCCTGTTCGGCTGCGTCTACGTGATTCGCCACGCGCTGGGGCTGAACGCGGCGCCGCCCGTCAGTATCTGAGGCCGAAGCGCCGCATCAGTTTCGACGTCAGCCACGCTGGTCCGATCAGCAGATAAGCCAGATCGGTGAAGAACGAAGGCCGCTTGCCTTCCATGATGTGTCCGACGAACTGGCCGATCCACGCCAGCACGAACAGCGCGATCGCCAGCCACAGCAGGTGCTGCGGCCCGAGCGCGCGGTATGCGCCTTCCGCGATCAGGCCGCAGGCGATGAACACCGCCGCCATCGCCAGCCCGATCGCACGCGACAGCCGGTAGTAGAACAGGAACGCGCAGAACATCGCGACGAACGCCCAGAAACCGGCGCGGCCGATCATCGGCGGCACCGGCACCAGCCACAGCAGGGCGACCACGCACCACAGGATCGCCGGCACGCACACCCAGTGGACCGCGCGGTTGGTCGCGTTCGCGTGATCCGCGCTGTAACTGCCGAACCAGTCGTGGATGGAGCGCATGGGAGCCATCTTACTGCCATGACCCTTCCGGACCCACCGGTCCGAATCGCTCAATCGAGCGTAATCCCCGCCAGCCGTTTCAACGCCTCGGCATACTTCGCCGCGGTGGCGTCGATCACTTCCTTCGGCAGCACCGGGCCTGGCGCTCGCTTGTTCCAGTCCAGGGTTTCCAGGTAATCGCGCACGAATTGCTTGTCGTAGGACGGCGGGCTGATGCCGACCTTGTATTGATCCGCGGGCCAGAAGCGCGAGGAATCGGGGGTGAGCATTTCGTCCATCACGTACAGCTTGCCGGTCTCGTCGGTGCCGAATTCGAACTTGGTGTCGGCGATGAGGATGCCGCGTTGCGCGACGTGATCCGCCGCGAAGTTGTAGATCGCCAGCGTGGCCTCGCGCACCTGTTCGGCCAGTTCCGCGCCGATCGCCTGCACCACCGCATCGAAGCCGATGTTTTCGTCGTGCGAACCGGACGGCGCCTTGGTCGAGGGGGTGAAGATCGGCTGCGGCAATTTCCCGGCCTGGCGCAAACCCGCCGGCAATTCGATGCCGCACAGCGAACCGCTGGCCTGATAATCCTTCCAGCCGGAACCGATGAGAAAACCGCGCGCGATCGCCTCGATCGGCACGGCCTTCAACCGCTTCGCCACCACGGCGCGTTTTTCGTACAGGCGCGGATCGACGCTCGCGGGCAATACGTCGGCAACTGGAATGCCGGTCAAATGATTCGGCAGCAGGTGCGCGGTCTTGCCGAACCAGAAGTTGGAAATCTGCGTCAGCATCTCGCCCTTGCCGGGGATCGGATCGGGCAGCACCACGTCGAACGCCGAGAGGCGGTCGGTCGCGACGATCAGCAAGCGGTCGTGCGGCAGCGCGTAGACGTCGCGTACCTTGCCGCGGTGCAGCAGTTCCAGGCCGGGCAGGTTGGACGCGTGCAGAATGGTGGGCACAGGCGGAATCCGCTTTGAGCGAGATTTCAAGTTTAGAGCGTCATCAATAGTTCGTCATTCCGGACGCCGCGTAGCGGCGATCCGGAATCCAGCTCTTGCTGGACTGGGCGAAAGACCGGATTCCGGGTTCCGTTCGCGAAAATCGCGAACGGCCCCGGAATGACGGCGGGATTGGATGCAGGCCGGCTGATAAACTCGCCTGCCCTTTCCGCGATCCGGTCGCGATGCGCACTGCCTTTCTTGCCGTTCCTGCATCCGCCGCCCCGCGCGCGCCTCGCGCGCATGCATGGATGCGGGAATGCGCGGCGCATGACCGCGGAATGTCGCCGTGCGCGTAAACATCCTCGGCAAGATCATCGGCTTCCTGGTCGGCCTGCTGTTCTTCCACAGTATTCCGTTCGCAGTGCTGGGCCTGTTGATCGGACACGCATTCGACTCGGGTGCCCTGCGCATCTTCACGCGCGGAAGCGAGCCGTACGGATTCATCGAGCCGCTGTTCGCCCTGCTCGGTGCGGTCGCGAAAACCGACGGCCGCGTTTCCGAGTCCGAGATCGCGGTGGTCGAGAAACTGATGATTCGGCTCAACCTTGATCCGCTCTGGCGGCGGCGCGCGATCGATGGCTTCAACCTCGGCAAGGCGCCCGGTTACGATCCGAATATCGCGATCGGCAAATTGCGCGCCTGGTGCGCGCTGCGACGCAATTACGTGATGCCGCTGGTCGACATGGTGGCGGAAACCGCGCTGGCCGAAGGCGCGCCGTCGCCGGAAAAGATGAATCTCATGCGGCGGCTGGCGTGGTCGCTGCACGTCAGCGAGCTGCAGTTGATGGCATTGCTGGCGATGAAGGGTTTCGTCTGGAACGCGGGCGCGGGCCGCGCACGCTCGCAATCACAGGATGGAAATGGCTGGCGCGGCCCTGCGCGTGCGCCGTCCGGTCCCGATCCGTACACGGTGCTGGGCGTGGCGCGCGACGCCGACGAGCGCACCATCAAGCGCGCGTACCGCAAGCTGATCAGCCAATATCATCCCGATCGCCTCGCCGGCGCGCCGGAGGAACTGCGCCGCCGCGCCGAAGCGCGTGCGACCGAGATCAATGCGGCATGGGAGCGAATACAATCGGAAAGAGCGTTCAAGTAACCGGGGCCACGAGGCGCCGTTCGTCCTGATCGCAGGCACATCTTGCAAAGAGGGACGGAAGTCGAAGGGCGCTTCGACTTCCTCGCTCCTCAAAGCGCGGCCGTCCATGGCCGCTCCACGCGTGCGCTCGCAAAGCGCGCGAGCTACCCTCGGCGCGAACGGCGTTGCAACCACTGGCGCGAAGATATGGCAAAACAATCCTGCGTGATATGTCCATCTATCCTCTCCGCCGACTTCGCGCGCCTCGGCGAGGAAGTCGACCGCGTGCTGGAAGCCGGCGCGGACTGGATCCACTTCGACGTGATGGACAACCACTACGTGCCGAACCTCACCATCGGCCCGCAGGTCTGCAAGGCGCTGCGCAAGTACGGCGTGAAGGCACTGATCGACGTGCACCTGATGGTGAAGCCGGTCGATCGCATCGTGCCGGACTTCGCCGAAGCCGGCGCCAACCTGATCAGCTTCCACCCGGAAGCGAGCGAACACGTGGACCGCACGCTGCAACTGATCCGCGACCACGGCTGCAGGGCCGGGCTGGTGCTCAATCCCGCGACGTCGCTGGAGTGGCTGGACTACGTGCTCGACAGGCTGGACCACGTGCTGGTCATGTCGGTGAACCCGGGATTCGGCGGACAGGGTTTCATTCCTTCCGCGCTGGAGAAACTGCGGCGAGCGAGGAAGATCATCGACGCCAGCGGCCGCGAGATCCGCCTGCAGGTGGACGGCGGCGTGAAAGTGGACAACATCGGCGAGATCGCGCGCGCCGGGGCTGACACGTTCGTCGCGGGTTCGGCAATCTTCGGCGAACGCGACTACACGAAGGTGATCGCGGCGATGCGGAAAGCGGTCGCCGCCGCGGAGTGAAGCCGCTCAGAAGTGCGGTTTCTCCGGCGCGATGCGGTAGCGCTCCACCGATTCCACGATCTCCGCGCGTGCTGCCTGCGCGCCGCCCCAGCCGGAGATCTTCACCCACTTGCCCTTGTCCAGGTCCTTGTAGTGCTCGAAGAAGTGCGCGATGCGCTCGCGCCAGTGCACGGGCATGTCGTCGATGTTGCCGATGTGCGCGTAGCCGGCAAACACCTTCTCGATCGGCACTGCCACGATCTTGGTGTCCTCGCCGCTCTCGTCGGTCATGTTCAGCACGCCGATCGGCCGGCAGCGGATCACCGAGCCCGCGATCAGCGGCAGCGGGATCATCACCAGCACGTCTGCCGGATCGCCGTCGCCCGAGAGCGTGTGCGGGATGTAGCCGTAGTTGCACGGATAGCGCATCGGCGTGGACAGCACGCGGTCGACGAAGATCGCGCCGCTCTCCTTGTCCACTTCGTACTTCACCGGATCCGAGTCTTTCGGGATCTCGATGACGACGTTGATCTCGTCCGGCACGTCGCGGCCGGTGGCGACCAGGTCCAGGCCCATGTCATTCGCTCGTCAGGGAATCGCTTATTTTACGACGCCGCAAACGAAAAGCCCCGCTCCGGCGGGGCTTTTGTCTGCTTCGGGCAAGGTTTATTGCAGCTTGTCCCACAGGAAATCGTAGGCCAGCGCGTGCATCGTCGCCGCCTGCGCGTTGTCCGCGCCGGCGCCGTGGCCGCCCTCGGTATTCTCGTAGAACCAGACGTTCTTGTAGCCCATCGCCTCCATCTTCGCCGCCATCTTGCGCGCCTGCACGGGGCCGACTCGGTCGTCGCTGGTGGTGGTGTAGAACAGCACGTCGGGGTACTGCATCCCCGCCTTGACGTTCTGGTACGGCGAGAACGTCTTGATGAAGGCCCATTGCTTCGGATCTTCCGGATTGCCGTACTCGGCGATCCACGAGGCGCCCGCCGACAGGTAGATGTAGCGCTTCATGTCCAGCAGCGGCACCTCGCATGCGATCGCGCCGTAGAGCTGCGGATATTCGGTCAGCATGTTGCCCATCAGCAGACCGCCGTTGCTGCCGCCTTCGGCGCCGAGGTGCTTGGGCGACGTCACGCCCCGCGTGATCAGGTCTTCCGCGACCGCCGCGAAATCCTGGTACGCCTTCGGACGATTGGCCATGAGTGCCGCCTTGTGCCAGGCCGGGCCGTATTCACCGCCGCCGCGGATGTTGGCGACCACGTACACGCCGCCGCGTTGCAGCCACGCGCGCCCGATCGTGCCGGAGTAGTGCGGCAGCATCGAAAGCTCGAAACCGCCGTAGCCGTATTCCAGCACGCGGTTGTTGCGGTCCAGCTTCATGTCCTTCGGCGCGATCTCGAAATAGGGCACGCGCGTGCCGTCCTTCGAGGCGACGAAGTGCTGGCTGACGGCGAATTTCGAAGCGTCGAAGAAGGCGGGTTCGTGCTTGATCGTCTCGGCCTGTTGGGTGCCCAACACGCCGCGTGCGAGCGACGGCGGATCGAGGAAACCGGATACCGACAGCCAGTATTCGTCCGAATTGTCCGGATCGGTGTCCACCACGCCGATCGTGCTGAACTGCGGCGCGCCGGGCAGCGCTTCGCGCTTCCAGGCGCCTTCGCCGGATGCGGGCGGCGTCAGCACGTCGAGCTTGCTCTTGACGTCATCGAGCACGTCGAGGATCAGATGATGCTGCGTCCAGGAATACGACGAAAGCGCGGTGTGCGCGTCCGGCGTGAACAGCGCGACGAAATCGCGCTTGCCCGCCATGAAGTCGTCGAACCTCGTCGCGATCAATGCGCCCGCAGGCCAGGTCTTGCCGCCGGCGTTCCACGGCGACTTGGTCTGTACCAGCAGCCACTGGCGATGCGCATCGGCATTCGCGTCGCTCGGCACGTCCACCTTCACCAGCTTGCCATCCTTGCGCTGGAACATTTCGCTGTGGAAGAAATCCTTGGCGACCGAGATGAAATCGCGTTCGAAATCCTTGGTGCGATCGTGCGAGGCGAACACGCCGAGATCGTCCGGCGTGCCCTCGTACACCACCATCGCCGAAGACAGCGGCGTACCGCGCGTCCATTCCTTGGCGATGCGCGGATAGCTGGACTTGGTCATCGAGCCCGGACCGAAATCGGTGCCGACGAAGATGTGGTTTTCGTCGATCCAGTTGACCGACGTCTTCGCGACCGGCACGAAGAAACCGCCCTTGACGAAGGATTTCGACGGCAGGTCGAACTCGCGCACCTCGACCGCATCGCCGCCGCCCGGCGACAAGGAGACGAGGCAGCGCTTGAACTCGGGCTTCATGCAATCGGCGCCCTTGAACACCCACTTCTTGTTCTCGGCCTTGTTGAGCGCGTCGATGTCGATCAGCGTTTCCCACTTCGGATCCGCCTTGCGGTATTCCGCGAGCGTGGTGCGCCGCCAGATGCCGCGCGGATGCGCCTTGTCCTGCCAGAAGTTGTAGAGATGGTCGCCCATCCGGTTGACGTACGGGATGCGCGCCTCGGAATCGAGCACCTCGAGGATCCGGCCGCGCGTCTGGGTGAATTCGGGCGAGTCCATGAACGCGTTTTTCGTGATCGCGTTCTGCGCGTGCACCCAGTCCATCGCGCGCGGGCTGTCGACGGTCTCCAGCCACAGATACGGATCATCCGCGGCGGCATTCGCCGTGGTGGTCGCGGTCGTGGGTTCTTTTGCGTGGGCCACGCCGGCAAGTGTGGCGGCGCAGGTGAGCATCAGCCAGATCGGTTTCATCGTTTACCCCTTCGCTGGAAGTTCCCCGCGCGATGTTGACTGCGCCGCCATCCTCGCGCGTGTGACGAAAGACATACATGAAAAAGCCCCGCAAACGCGGGGCTTTTTCTTCTCTTCGGGAGAGGAACACCTCAGAGCAGCGGGATCAGCAACAGCGCCACTATGTTGATGATCTTGATCAACGGGTTCACCGCCGGCCCGGCCGTGTCCTTGTAGGGATCGCCCACGGTATCGCCCGTGACAGCGGCCTTGTGCGCATCGGAACCCTTGCCGCCGAAGTTGCCATCCTCGATGTACTTCTTGGCGTTGTCCCATGCGCCGCCGCCGGTGGTCATCGAGATCGCGACGAACAGGCCGGTGACGATCGTGCCGATCAGCACGCCGCCCAGCGCCTGCGCGCCGGCTTCGGTACCGGCCAGCCACTTGAAGAAGAACGCCACGACGATCGGCACCAGCACCGGCAGCAGCGACGGGATGATCATTTCCTTGATCGCCGAGCGCGTCAGCATGTCCACCGCGCGCGAATAATCCGGGCGCGTGGTGCCCTCCATGATGCCCTTGATCTCGCGGAACTGGCGGCGCACTTCCTCGACCACCGAACCCGCCGCGCGGCCCACGGCTTCCATCGCCATCGCCGCGAACAGGAACGGGATCAGTCCGCCGATGAACAGCCCGATGATCACGAAGTGGTTGGAAAGATCGAACGTGACACCCTGCAGGTCGTTGCGCATCGACAGGTTGTGCGTGTAGTCGGCGAACAGCACCAGCGCGGCCAGCGCGGCCGAACCGATCGCGTAGCCTTTGGTCACCGCCTTGGTCGTGTTGCCGACCGCGTCCAGCGGATCGGTGACGCCGCGCACCTCGGGCGGCAGGTCGGCCATCTCGGCGATGCCGCCGGCGTTGTCGGTGATGGGGCCGTAGGCGTCCAGCGCCACGATCATGCCGGTCATCGACAGCATCGCGGTCGCGGCGATGGCGATGCCGTACAGGCCGGCCAGCGCGTACGCGCCCCAGATCGCCGCGCAGATCGCCAGCACCGGCAGCGCGGTGGCCTTCATCGACACCCCGAGCCCCGCGATGATGTTGGTCGCGTGTCCGGTCGTCGAGGCCTTCGCCACGTGCTGCACCGGCGAATATTCCGTCGCGGTGTAGTACTCGGTGATGAACACGATCACCGCGGTCAGCACCAGGCCGATCAAGGCGCTGCCATACAGATGGCCCACGCCGTAGGTTGCGCCCGCCATCAATTGCGAGGTGATCGGCCAGAACGCGATCGCTGCCAGCACGCCGGAAACCAGAACGCCGGCATACAGCGCATTCATGATCTTGGCGCCGGCGCGCGCGCGCACGAAAAATGTGCCGATCACCGAGGCGATGATCGAAGCGCCGCCCAGCACCAGCGGGTACAGCGCGCCGTTGCCGCCGACATCGGCCGCCATCACGCCACCCAGCAGCATGGTCGCGACCAGCGTCACCGCGTAGGTTTCGAACAGGTCCGCCGCCATGCCGGCGCAGTCGCCCACGTTGTCGCCCACGTTGTCGGCGATCACCGCCGGGTTGCGCGGGTCGTCTTCGGGAATGCCGGCTTCCACTTTTCCGACCAGGTCCGCGCCGACGTCCGCGCCCTTGGTGAAGATGCCGCCACCCAGGCGCGCGAAGATCGAGATCAGCGAGGAACCGAACGCCAGTCCGACCAGCGCGTGCAGCGCGTCCTCCTGCGCGTAGCCGAAACCGTGCGTCAGGATCACGTAATAACCGGTGACGCCCAGCAACGCCAGGCCGACCACCAGCATGCCGGTGATCGCGCCGCCGCGGAACGCCACTTTCAGGGCCGCGGCGAGGCCGGAGCGTGCGGCTTCGGCCGTGCGCACGTTGCTGCGCACCGACACGTTCATTCCGATGTAGCCGGTCGCGCCAGAGAGGATCGCGCCGATCGCGAAGCCGATCGCCGTGCTCCAGTTCAGCGCGAAGCCGATGATCACGAACAGGATCACGCCGGCGATCGCGATGGTCGAATACTGGCGGTTGAGGTACGCGCGCGCGCCTTCCTGGATCGCCAGCGCGATTTCGCGCATGCGCTCGGTGCCGCTGGATTGCTTCATGATCCAGCTCGTCGAGAACACGCCGTAGAGGATGGCCACGATCGCGCAGCCGATCGCGAACCACAAACCGTATTGTTCCAGCAACATCGGGAACCCCTTGCGGTGAAAGCCCCACCGGGCAACCGCGCGAGTATAGCGTCCGGGCGCCGTTTGGCCAGCGCGTCCGGCAGCAGCGCCCGAGGCTTTCTGAGACAATCGGGGGATGAACGCGCCGAACTTCGCCGCGCGCCGCGCGGCTTTCCGCAATCTGCATGAAAGCGGCTGTTTCCTGATCCCCAATCCCTGGGACTCCGGTTCGGCCCACGCGTTGGAGAAGCTGGGTTTCAAGGCGCTGGCGACCACCAGTTCCGGCTTCGCCTGGTCGCGGGCCCGCCCGGACAACGCCATGGACGTCGAAGCGGTGCTGGCGCACTGCCGCGAGATCGTCGAAGCCACAGGTTTGCCGGTGAACGCCGATTTCGAAGACGGCCACGCGCGCGACATCGAGGGCATGAAGAAAAACGTGCGCCGTTGCATCGAAACCGGCGTGGCGGGATTGTCGATCGAGGATGCCACCGGCGATGCCTCGCAGCCCCTGTACGAATTGGACGAGGCGGTCGCGCGCATCCGCGTCGCGCGCGAGGCGATCGAGGCATCCGGCGAAGACGTGATGCTGATCGGCCGTGCCGAGTGTTTCCTGACCGGCCATGCCGATCCGCTGGACGAGTCGCTGAGACGGTTGAAGGCGTACTCGCAGGCGGGCGCGGACTGCCTGTATGCGCCCGGGGCACGTTCGCGCCAACAGATCACCGCTATCGTGCAGGCCGTCGCGCCCAAACCGGTCAACGTCCTGGTGGGCTCCCCGACGGAATTCACGCTCGCCGATCTCGCCGCGCTCGGCGCGCGTCGCGTCAGCGTCGGAAGTGCGCTCGCCGGCGCGGCCTGGGGCGGATTCCTGCGCGCCGCGCGCGGACTGGCCGAAGGGCGTTTCGACGGCTTTGCCCACAACGCCACTTACCCCGAGCTAAACAATCTGTTCGCGAAACCCTGAAATCACTCCGCAACCGGAGATGCGCGATGGGATCGGACAACAGCGTCATCGTCGAAGCCTGGAACACCGTCCTCTACGACAAGTTCTGCCGTTTCCGCCACCTGCTGGTGGACGGCCTGTCGCAACACAGCGACGCGGCGCTCCGACGCTGCGGTTATCGCGACGGCGAACGCGTGCTCGACATCGGCTGCGGCTTCGGCGACAGCACGGTGCGCATCGCCGAATCGGTCGCGCCGCGTGGCGAGGCGACCGGGATGGATTGCGCGGAAAATTTCATCCGCGACGCGCGGGCGCTCGCGCGCGAAGAACACGTGGACAATATCCGTTTCTTCGTCCGCGACGCGCAGGTGGACGACCTGCAGGGGCCGTACGACCACGCGTTCGCGCGCTTCGGCACGATGTTCTTCGAAATGCCGGGTGCCGCGATGCGCAACGTGCGCAAGGCGCTCAGGCCCGGGGGCACCTTCACGCAGATCGTGTGGCGCCGGCGCGAGGAGAATCCGTGGCTGCACGAGGCCGAATTGCGCGTGAAGCAGATCGTGCCGGTGGTATCGCACGAAGACACCGACCAGGTGCACTGCGGGCCGGGGCCGTTTTCGATGTCCGGTCCCGACATGGTGAGCCTGATGCTGCGTGGCGCCGGCTACGAGCGGATCAATTTCGAGCGCTACGACTGCGATATCTGCATCGGCCGCGACATCGATGATGCGATCGAATTCGCCATGGCGCTGGGTCCCGCCGGCGAGGTGATCCGCTTGGCAGGCGAGGAAGGCCAGAGGCTCAAGCCTCGGGTGGTCGCGGCGCTGCGCGAAACGCTCGCGCCGTTCGTGCGCCCCAACGGCGTGTGGGGCCCGTCCAGCACCTGGTTCATCACCGCGACCAATCCCGGTTGAGGGCAAATCCGTTCACGACGAGCCGAATGCGCTCGCGTAGCGGCGCTGCATTTCTTCCGGCGTGACTTCCTCGATGCTGTGGCCGATGTTCCATCGATGGCCGAACGGGTCGATGATCACGCCGCCGCGTTCGCCGTAGAACGCATCCGCGGGTTCGCGCTCGAGCCTCGCACCCGCCGCCACCGCGCGGCGGATCACTTCATCGGCATCGTCCACGTGGAGGTGCAGGCTGACGCTGTGGGTGGCGGGATCGGGCTTGCAAATGCCGAACTCCGGATATTCCTCGCTCAGCATCAGCGTTGCGCAGCCGAAATCCAGTTCGGCGTGGCCGATGCGTCCGCCGGGTTCGGCCAGGCGGAATTTCTCGGTCGCGCCGAAGACTTCCCGATAGAACGCGATCGCGCGCTCGGCATCGGCGACGCACAGGTAGGCAAACAACTCGTGCACCCTCATGGCGTACTCCGGCGAGATGACGCGAGCAGTATGTGCCCGGCGCGCCCTGGCGTCTTGGAAGAATTTGACTGGCGCACCGGCAGATGATGCGGATGGCGATCCCGCCCGCGCCGCCACGCACGCGGCGGCACTCCGGCGAATTCGCTGAAGTCATGGTGCAAGTGCGCCTGGTCGCAATAGCCATGCGCCTGCGCCAAGACGCTCCACGCGATGTCGTCGTCGCCGTACGCCATTGCAAGCACGCGGCGAAAACGGCGGATCCGCGCGTAGCGTTTGGGAGTCAAACCCGTCGCATCGCGGAACAGCGCGATGAAATGACGGTGGCTGCAACCGGTTTCGGCCAGCGCGGCATCGACGTTCGCGTGGACGTCCAGGATCTCCAGCGCACGCGCCACCTGCGGATGCAGCGCGCGGATCGGCCGCAATTGAATCAGCATCGCTTCTTCGAGGATCTCGATCTGCTCCTCCGGCACGGCGGCGCCGGCCAGGCGTCGTTGCAGGCGGGCGGCTGCGCGGCCCCAGAACGACCGCAACGGCGAATGGCGTTGCGCCAGTCGCGCAGCGGAAACTCCGAACAGGGCCCGCGCGGCGCCAGGCTTCAGTTGCGCGCCGATGGTGCGGCCCGGCGCGGTCTGCTTGATGTAATAGCGGGGGTGCGCGCCGCCGATCACGGCGCGATCCACTTCGCGCCCGTTGCGGTCGCACTCGTCCGCATACAACCGCAGCGCCGGCCCGTCGACGCGGATCGCCAGATGCATCGCGCCGGCCGGGATCGCGCGTTCGCGCCGCGAGCGCGCGCTCTCGCACAGCCAGATGTTTTCGACCCAGGACCGCAACGCGAGATGCCGGGGCGCACGCACGAGCATGTCTCATTCTTTCCAGGCAGGCAGTTTCTTGCGGACCGCGGTGTTCTTCAATGCGACGTATTCCGGCAATCCATCCTTGCCGTAAGGCGGCGGCGCTTCGCCGCGGATCAGCGGCGAGAGATAGCGACGTGCCCCGGCGGCAATCCGGAAGCCGTCCTTCGCCAGGTACGAGCGCGGCAGCTTCTTTTCGCGGTTGGCGATCCTGTCCAGCGGCGTGGGCTCGATCTTCCAGCGATAGGGCGAATCCGAAGCACGCACGATCACCGGCATTACCGCGTTCATGCCCTTGCGGGCATATTCGACCGCGACCTTGCCCACGGCGTATGCCTGCTCGGCGTCGGTCTTCGACGCGACATGACGCGCCGAGCGTTGCAGGTAATCCGGCAAAGCCCAGTGCACCTTCAATTTCAATTTTCCGCGCACCAGCGATGCCAGCGCGGGCGCCACGCCACCCAGTTGCGCGTGGCCGAAGGCGTCGGTGGTTCCCGCTTCCGAGAGAAACCTGCCTGCGGAATTCCTGATGCCTTCCGACGCCACCACCACGCACCAGCCCACACGGTCCACGGTTTCGCGCACGCGCGCGAGGAACTTCGCTTCATCGAAGGTGATTTCCGGAAACAGGATGATGTGCGGCGCGTCGTCGCGGTGTCCGCCGGCCAAGCCCGCCGAAGCCGCGATCCAGCCCGCGTGCCGGCCCATCACTTCCATCACGAACACTTTTGTCGACGTTTGCGCCATCGAGGCGACATCCAGCGCGCATTCGCGGACGGACACCGCAGTGTACTTCGCGACCGAACCGAAACCCGGGCAGCAGTCGGTGACGGCCAGGTCGTTGTCCACCGTCTTGGGCACGCCGATGCAGCGGATGTCGTAGCCCAGTGTTTTTCCGATCTGCGAGAGTTTCAGCGCGGTGTCGGCCGAATCGTTGCCTCCGTTGTACAGGAACCAGCGGATATCGTGAGCGCGGAAGACATCGATCAGGCGCTCGTATTGCACGCGATCCTGCTCGATCGATTTCAGCTTGTAGCGGCAGGAGCCGAACGCGCCGCCGGGCGTGTGGCGCAGCGCGCGGATCGCAGCCGGGGGTTCTTTCGAAGTGTCGATCAGATCCTCGCGCAGCGCGCCGAGGATGCCGTTGCGCGCGGCGTACGCCGTGATCCCGTGCCGGCGGCAGGCTTCGATCACCGCGGCGGCGGTGGCGTTGATCACCGCGGTGACCCCGCCGGACTGGGCGTAAAGCAGCTTGCCTGGTTCCATGGATGCTCCTGGCAGAAAACGCGCGCGGTTTGACTCGGCAACCGCGCGCCCGCTAGCGTACAGGTTAAGACCTTTCCCACTCGAGAAACCATGCGTATCGTGCTGCTCGGCGCGCCCGGTTCCGGCAAGGGCACCCAGGCTTCGCGGCTCAAGGCGGACTTGAGGATCGCGCACATCTCTACGGGCGACCTGTTGCGCGCGGCGGTCAGGGCCGGCACGCCCCTGGGCCTGCGCGCCAAGGCCGTGATGGATGCCGGGCAACTGGTTTCCGACGAAATCGTGCTGGCGATGCTGGAAGAACGCCTGGCGCAACCGGACACGCACGCCGGTTTCATCCTCGATGGTTATCCGCGAAACCTCGCGCAGGCCGATGCCCTCGATCATTTGCTGAAACGCATCGGCCAACCGCTGGACGCGGTACTGAAGTTGAACGTGCCAGATGCCGACATCCTCAAGCGCACCGAGATCCGCTTCAAGGCAGAAGGTCGCGCCGACGACGATCCCGACACCGTGCGGCGGCGGCTGGAAGTCTATGCGCAGCAGACCGCGCCAGTGGCGGATTACTACGCGCAACGCGGGCTGCTCGCCCAGGTGGACGGCGTCGGTGCGATCGAGGAAATCTTCGCGCGGCTGCTGGCCGCGCTGAACGCGCGGTCATCCGCGACCGCCTGACACCGGCGCATCCGTGACTGCCTGGACGCAACCGCTCGCGCGCCTGCGTGACCTGGTCTTCTTCCGCGCCGGGCCGCAGGACATGCCGTACGCGCCGCGCACGCTGGTCGCCTTGCTGGTGATCGGCGCGGTGCTCGAAATCGGATTCGACCTGTACAAGGGCAGCCCCGCGGCGATGATCGCGGGCGCCAATGTCGGCACGCTCTCCGCTCTGGCGGCGTTGTTCGCACTGCTGCGCTGGCGCGAAAGGTCCGAGCGCTTCGTGCAGACGGCCCTGTCTCTGGTGGCGACGGGATTGCTGTTCGAAATCGTGCTGTTGCCGCTGGCCCTGGTGATCGGCTTGCCGCTGACGCCGAATGCGCAGTTGGATCCACGCCAAAGCTCTGCGTTGCTCGCGTTGTTCGTGCTGGCGCTGTGGCAGGTGTCGATCTCGGTCAACATCCTGCGCCACGCGCTGGACATCCCGGTGGCCGGCGGCGTGCTGGTGCTGCTGGCGATCGGCTTCAGCGATCTGATGGCAGCGGTCGTCGTCGCAGCCGCGCTCGGAGGTTGATCGCGTGCGCTTGCACATCCTCGGCATCTGCGGCACTTTCATGGGTGGCGTCGCCGCGCTCGCCCGCGAGCTGGGCCATGAGGTCGAAGGCTCGGACGCGAACGTCTATCCGCCGATGAGCGATCAGTTGCGCGCGCTCGGCATCGAACTGAAACCGGGTTATTCGGCCGGGCACCTGCAACCCGCGCCGGACCTCGTGCTGGTGGGCAACGCGATGACGCGCGGCAATGCGGCCGTCGAATACATGCTGGATGCGAAGCTGCCGTATGTCTCCGGTCCGCAATGGCTGGGCGAGAACGTGCTGCGCGATCGCGACGTGCTTGCCGTCGCGGGCACGCACGGCAAGACCACCGCGACCGGCATGCTCGCGCACCTGCTCGACGGCGCCGGCTGCGATCCGGGATTCCTGGTCGGCGGCGTCCCGGGGAATTTCGGGATGTCGGCGCGGCTCGCAGCGGGCGAACACTTCGTGATCGAAGCGGACGAATACGACACCGCCTTCTTCGACAAACGTTCCAAGTTCGTGCACTACCGGCCGCGCATTGCGATCCTCAACAACCTCGAATTCGACCACGCCGACATCTTCCCCGACATCGCGGCGATACAGCGCCAGTTCCATCATCTCGTGCGCACCGTGCCGGGCAACGGCCGGCTGATCGTCAATGCCGAAGATCCGCGCCTTGGCGAAGTGCTGGCGATGGGATGCTGGACGCCGGTCGAAACATTCGGAATCGATCGAGGCGACTGGCGCGCGCGTTTGCTGGCCGACGACGGTTCGGAATTCGAGGTTTCGCGGCAAGGCGCGCGCATCGGCGATGTACGCTGGCCCCTGCTCGGCCGCCATAACGTGATGAACGCGCTGGCGGCGATCGCCGCAGCGAATGCCGCCGGCGTGGATGCCGCGGCGATGCTGCCGCATCTTGCGAATTTCGCGAATGCGAAGCGGCGCATGGAGCTGGTCGCCGAGATCGATGGCGTGCGCGTCTACGACGACTTCGCCCACCATCCCACCGCGATCGCGACCACCCTGGCCGGACTGCGCGCAAAGGTCGGCAAGGCCCGGATCCTCGTTGCGCTGGAACCGCGTTCCAATTCCATGAGGATGGGCGCGCACGCCGAAGAACTGGCGCCGAGCCTGCGCGATGCCGACGCGATCGTTTTCCTGCACCGGGCGGAACTGCCGTGGGATGCGCGGCGCGTGACGGACGCCTTGCAGGGCCGCGGCCGCACCGCAGCGAGCGTCGATGCATTGATCGCGGTGCTGCGGGAACGCGCGCGCAACGGCGACCACGTCGTCTTCATGTCCAACGGCGGCTTCGAAAACGCACCGCGGCGCTTCGCCGAAGCGTTGCGTGCGGAGCGAAGTTAAACTGCGCGGCGATGCGCACGGACATCCCGCTGTTTCCCTTGTCCACCGTGTTGTTCCCCGGCGGACCGCTCAGTTTGCGCATTTTCGAGCCGCGCTATCTGGAGATGGTGCGCGACTGCGCGCGCAACAACGCCTGCTTCGGCGTGTGCCTGATCCTCGAAGGCAGCGAAGTCGGAGCACCGGCCCTTCCCGCGGCGGTCGGCACGCTGGCGCGCATCACGGATTTCTACTCGCACCCGGACGGCGTGCTCGGCATCACCGTCGAGGGTGGTGCGCGCTTCCGCGTCCTGCGTTCGCGCGTGCGCGACAACGGCCTGGTGCACGGCCACGTCCGCTGCTGGCCGGAAGAGCCGGCGACCGAAGTGCCACCGGAATACGGATTGCTGTCGACCATTCTCGAGCGGCTGGTCGAACAGGCCGGCGGACCGTGGCGCGAGGCGCCGCGCGAACGCTACGACGATGCAGGCTGGGTGAGTTTTCGCCTGGCCGAGTTGCTGCCGCTGCTGGCCTACGAGCGGCAACGCCTGCTGGAACTCACCGATCCGGTAGAGCGCCTGAGCGTGTTGCGGGACGCGCTGCCGCGTTTTCAAAAAGCCTGATCAGTCCGACAGCGCCTGTCGCAGGTCGGCGATCAGGTCTTCCGCGTCCTCCAGGCCGATCGACAACCGCAGCAGGTTCTGCGGCGAAGACGGGTGCGCCCCTTCGACGGAAGCGCGATGCTCGACCAGCGATTCGCAACCGCCGAGGCTGGTCGCGTTGGTGAAAAGGTTCAGCCTGCCCGCCGCGCGCAGCGCGGCATCGCGGCCGCCGCGCAACTGGATGCTCAGCATGCCGCCGAACAGTCCCTCCTCGCCGCGCATCTGCTTTCTCGCCAACGCATGGGCAACGTGCGACGGCAAGCCTGGAAAGTGCACGGTTTCGATCGCCGGGTGATCGTCCAGGAATCCGGCCACGCGGGTGGCGTTGGCGCAGTGGACGCGCATGCGTGCGGGCAGCGAACGCAGCCCGCGCAAGGTGAGCCACGCGGCGAACGGCGAAGCGCTGGCGCCCAGCAGCTTGCGCGTTTCGTAGCAGCGCTCGACGACTTCGTCGTCATGTGCGAATACCAGCGTACCGCCCATCACGTCGCTATGGCCGCCCAGATACTTGGTGGTCGAGTGCAGCACGACGTCGGCACCCAGCGCCAGCGGCTTCTGCAGGTACGGCGTGGCGAACGTGCCGTCCACCATCAGCCGTGCGCCGGCATCGTGCGCGAGCTTCGCCATCGCCGCGATGTCGATCACCTTCAGCAGCGGGTTGGACGGCGATTCGATCCACAGCAGCGTGGTGTTCTTCCGCAGTGCCGCGCGCACCGCGTCCGCATCGGCGGTATCGACTACATCGAACGCGCAACCCCAGCGCGGAAAATATTCGGCGGCCATGGCCCGGTAGCCGTGGTAGATGTCGTCCTGCATCAGCACGTGCGTGCCCTTCGGCAGCGATTGCAGCAGCGCGGCGCCGGCCGCCATGCCGGTGGCGAAGAACAGCGCGCGTTCGCCGCCTTCCAGCGCGGCCAGGGCTTCCTGCAGGCGTTGCTGGGTGGGATTGTCGTAACGCTGGTAAAGCAGGCCGTGCGGAAGGCTGCCGTCAGGTGCGTGTTCGAAGGTGGTCGAAAGATGCAGCGGCGGCGCCAGCGCGCCGGTTTGCGCATCGACCTCGACGCCGGCATGCACGGCAAGCGTGTCGAATTTCATCATCATCGACTCTTGTCGGATTTGATCCGCCAGCATAGCCGACGCAAACCGGAAGCCGGAAAGTCAGCCCGGCGATCGCAAGGGCGCGCCGATCCGGAACCGGCACGCGGGGCTGCCGCGCAACATGCAATCGGTGTGCTGGATCTTGCGCCCCGTTGCGGCCTGCATGAAGGCGAGGTCGAACCTGCAGACATCCGGATGCGCCTTTGCGAGCGCGTGGAAGACGCAGTTCCATGCTTCGACTTCGCCGCGTTCGCCGCGCTGCAGCGCCTGCGCTTCATAACCGAGGGCATCGAGCTGCTCGGCCAGCGCGGCGGCGACCGCCTGCGGATCGTCGTCATCGCCGATGATCTGCGCGCCCGCCTTTCCCAGTTTCGTGCCGAGTTCGACCAGCATCGCCTGCACCGCGCCGGTGCCCGCGCTCGCATACAGATGTTCGATCATGCCTCCGGCGATCAGCGCGTAGTTGCGCGGGAACAGTTCGCGCCCGGCGGGCAGCAGTACATACACCGCGCGCGGTCGGCCGCCGCTGGGCTTGGCTTCGCCGCGTTCGACGAAACCAGCGGCCATCAACGCGGTCAGGTGTTGCCTGACCGCGTTGTGGGTAATGCCGAGCGCGCTGCAAAGCTCCTCGACGCTCGCGCCTTGCGGCGCCTGCATGAGGCGACGCAGCAGGCGACGCTGCGTCTCACCGGGCTGGAGTCTGGCGGGCAAAGCGTTCAAGAGGCCTTGGCCGGGAACTGCTTGGCGATCGCGCCCGCCAGTGCATCGGCGATGGTGTTCATGTGCGCCTGCATGTGCTCCCAGGCTTGCGCTTCCCCGGCGGTGTCGCCCGCCATGAGCGCCTTGAGCTGGGTTTCGTGGTCGGACACATGCATCATCATCAACCCCTGCACGGTCGCTTCCGGCAGGTTCGGGTTCGCTCCGGCCAGAAACTTGGCGATCGCGGTCGCGTTCTGAGCGAGATCCTGCATGGCTTTCTGGTGGCCCGCCTTGTCGCCGGCGTGATCGGCGTCGGTCAGCGCCTTGACTCCGCCCCAGTGGCCGGCCAGCAATTTCAGCATCTGTTCTCCGGCGGGTTTGCCGTAGAACCCGGCGACCGCATCGGCGATCTGTTTCGCATTGGCGACCACATCGTCCGCGGCCTTGTTCGCGGCGGCCTGGTCACCGGCTTTCACCGCCATCGCGTAGGCGCGGGTGTGTTCGATGTGACCATGCCAGAGCGAACGCATCGCGGCGTGCAGTTTCGGCGCCGCGGTGGCGCTGGTCGCGGACGTGGAAACGGCGGCCGATTCCTGCGCCAGGACGGAAGGGGCGGCGGCAGCCAGTGCAATTGCCAATGCCGCACTGCAAACGAGCGATAGGGATTTCATCTCCAGTTCCTCATGTGTACCGCGGAATGCGGCTCACCG
>Ga0207707_10000625_pt1 | contig 35059 bp, 38 predicted proteins | sample KBSC83BmetaG_FD_184336 | JGI IMG/M metagenome (GOLD analysis project Ga0207707, IMG submission 184336) | Corn rhizosphere microbial communities from Kellogg Biological Station, Michigan, USA - KBS C8-3B metaG (SPAdes) (version 2) | ecosystem: Host-associated > Plants > Roots > Rhizosphere ... | reverse complement strand
GTCGTCACGGACGGGGTAAACGAGCGCGCAGTCGGGGTTGACGCATTTCAGGCCGTCGCCGTTGGGCGTCAATTCGACCTTAGACTTGCATTTGGGGCAGCGGAGTATCTCGATCAATTCGGGGCTTACGGCCATTTCACTCTCCAAAAACTTTTTATTCGATTTTAGCTTGAGCAGGCGTATTATCGAAGTCCGGAAGCGGTGCGCGTAAAACTCTGTGAATTCGGTCGCTATTAGTTAATAAAGCAATAAGGCACTTCACGAACGTCATTAAATATAAGACCTATTGGAAAGTGGAATACAAAATTCGGAGGTCATCATGAAATTTATCGCGAAGTCAGCTTGTTTCAGCATTTTGTTCCTCGTCGTTATGTCCTGCAGCCTGGTCGGAAAATTGGCGGAAAAGGGCCTGGACAAAGAGCTGAATACAAAGCGCGCCGATGCCTTGTGGACCGACGTCCCCAAAATGGACGGGCTGGATGATTCGCCGACAGAAGATCTACCCATCACGATCAAACTCGTCCTGCATACGTTTGTGAACATGGTTTTGAACTCTGACAAGGACCAGAAAAAACACGTTTCTACCGACTGGATCTTTTATGACTACAAGGGCGGCGAGGCTGATATTAAGAATTTCTATACGCCCGAAAAAATGAAGGCCAGCGGAAACTGGAGTCTTGTCCAGGACATGCAGACGCCATGTAGGGAAGGAAAAGATGAAAATATCCCCGGCGAAGTATGTCTCTATCAGAAAACGGAAAACGGCAAGCAGGAGGGGATAATAATACTTGCGTTGCCGACAAAGGACCCCAAGACCCCGGTCTTTGTTTACTTTATACGAGCGGAAACTGACGCTGACGATCCGCAACAAAAAGGCGGACAGTAAACGCCGCCGGTTGTGTTGTACCTGGCACGGCCGTTGCGTGACTCAAGTGGAACTCCTCGCGAGATCAAAGGAGACAAATCATGAAACGACCCGCATCGGATGAAAAACAAAAGGCGGCGAGGACAAGCCTGCCGCCTATCACCGATATTTTTTGCAAGCCGACTAGCCCTCAGTCTTGGTGCCGCACTCCGGACAGAATTTTGCGCCCGGAGCAAGCTCAGCCTGACAGTTGGTGCACTTCGCCTTTTCCTGCGTTGCGCCGCACTCGGAGCAAAACTTAGCTCCCTCGCGAAGCTTTGCACCGCATTTGACGCAGGGAACCTGCGCGACCTCCATCTTGCCGCCGCAATCGGCGCAGAATTTCGCACTAGGCACGTTGGGCTTGCCGCAAGTTGGGCAGGGAACGGTCGAAGCCTGGGCTTGGCCTTGGGCGCCACCGCCCTGCTGCTGCTGGCCAAAAACATTTGCCATCTGGCCGCCGACCGCAAAACCGGCACCGAGGCCGGCACCTAGACCGGCTCCGCCCCCTTCGTTTTGGGCCGCGTCGCGAAGAGCGTCCGCCGCCTGAAACTGCATATAACGCTGAGCGTCGCCTAGAGCGCCCATCGACGCACGCCTGTCCATCGCGGCCTCGACCTCGGGCGGGACGGAGATGTTTTCGATAAAGAATTTTGTGACCTCGAGGCCCCAACCGCGAAACTCTTCGTTGATCTTGGCGCGGATGGCCTCGCCCATTTCCTTGTACTGAGCAGCGAGATCTAGAGCCGGGATCTTCAGCTCGCCGAGCGCGTCGGTAAATTCCGTGACAATGGCGCGCTTGAGCTGGCCGTCGATGTCCTCTGTCTGAAAATGCGCGTTGGTCCCGGCGATCTCTTTGATAAATCCGGCCGGGTCGGCAATGCGTAAGGAATATGCGCCAAAGGCACGCAGCCGGACGATGCCGAAATCCTGATCGCGCAGCATGATCGGGTTTGAGGTGCCCCATTTCATGTCCGTGAACTGCTTTGTGTTGACAAAGTAAACTTCGGATTTGAATGGTGAGTTAAAGCCGTATTTCCAGGCACCGATCTTTGAGAGGATGGGCGTGTTGCCGCCGTCGACCGTATACCGGCCCGGTCCGAAAACGTCGGCGACCTGGCCTTCGTGAACGAACACGGCGGCCTGCGATTCGCGAACGATAAGCTGAGCGCCGTTCTTTATCTCCTGCCCCTGGACCGGAAAACGATAAAGCATCGTGTCGCCGGTGCTGTCGAGCCATTCAATGACCTCGATAAACTGGTGCATCGCGGCGTCTGCTACTTTGTCAAAAATTCCCATGGTGAGTCTCCTTCTCTAAAGGATAATAACGATAAAATATGACACAAAGTTTGGTTTTATGAAAGAAAAGAACCCGTCCCAAGCTCTCCAACGGCCCGGGGGGCAAGATCACAAAATGCGAGCCGGCCGTGTCTTCGGATGTTCAGCCAACTCGCATTTTAATTATTGTTCGTTGCAGTATGCTCGGTTCTTGTTATCTTGAACCGGCAGCAGCACGACGAATCTTTACGGAGCATTTGGGGTCGCAAGAAAACCGTGAACGTCGCCGTTTGCGGTCACTCCCCAACCCGTGATCTGGCCCCTCGCGTTGATTCCGGAAGCGAACAGCAAATACAACGGTGACCCGGCCGATATATCGTTAAGATCTGTCGCCGCATTGTTTTCCCATAAAACGGCGCGCGGTCCATATTCGCCGACCGAGATCCCGACGGCCTGACCATTGTCGTTGAGAGTCCTGCAGCAGGTCACGGCACTCAGGAAATCTCCCGGAAGCGTGCCGAGATCGTGCATTCCGGTGGATCTTTTCCATATGTATGCGTGGAGGCTGCCATCGGATAGCTGTGAAGCGCCGGCGACATCACCACGGTCATTAATGGCCGAGGGCGCATTAAACGTGCCGCCGAGATTGCCAAGGTCGAATGAAGACCCGTCGCGATCCCAAAAAACGCCATGCGGGGCGGCCGGTGCTCCAAACTGGGGAAGCACCGTGTCGGAACATAGGCCTGAACCGCCGACGGCCTGGCCGCTTCGGTTGATAGCAAATCCAAAAGCCACCGTATCACCTGTGAGCGGTGAGAGCTGACGGGCCTGACCGTTTGCGTCCCAAATCACGGGCATGAACCGACGTACCTGAAATGGCGTGGCACAATCGTCGGGAGTGCCGTTTTCGGCATATCCGATGACCTGTCCGGCATCATTGATCCCGATGGCATAGCTGTTGTTTCCGCCCGGAAGCAACGGCAGCGGGAATAAGTTCCCGTTTCGCCATACAGAAGCGATGCACTCGACATGATTGCCAAAGCCGCAGAACGCCTCGTTGTTTGGGTCGGGGACCGCTGTCTCTGAGTCGACGAATGCCTCGAGACTTGCGTTCGGTCCACCGGGAACACTATTGAGGCCGCCCAAGGTACCCAAGTCGATCATCTTTCCGTTGTACCAGAGCGTTGCGTGTTGAGCCGAGCCGCCGCCGAAACTCGATGAAGAAGCTATCCAACCGGCGTTATTAATGTCATAGCCAAAGCTGGTCCCGCCGCCCGTCAGCGTGCCAATGTCTGTAACGATGTATGCAGCGGACCGTTTGCCGCCGTTGGCGAATGTGGCCGTAGAAAATGAGCCGAACAGCAAGGCCGCTATACAGGCAGCGAGAGAGATGCGGATAATATTCGAAAATTTCATTTTTCCTCCTCAGGCAGGGTTTGTTGTTTGTCTAATCGCGTGAACGAGACTTTTGCCTTCATCTCTACCCGCGTAGGCGCGTAAAGAACAGGCTCAAAAAAGTCAGGGAGTAGGATTGTGGGCTATAATGACATGGCGTGTGGACACCCAAGTTGCATGAAAAACCCTGATCCGACATCTCGCGAGATCACGGCGATGCTACGCCAGTGGGAGAAAGGAGACAGGACCGCGTTGGAAGAGTTGATGCCGCTCGTATATGACGAGCTTCACAAACAGGCCGCACGCTACCTTCGCCGTGAGCGAGCTGACCACACCCTGCAGACGACAGCACTCATCCACGAAGCCTTTCTTAAACTAGTCGGCCAGCGCGAAGCGCGCTGGGAAAGCCGGACACATTTTTTTGCGATCGCGGCCCAGGCAATGCGGAGGATATTGATCGATCACGCACGAGCAAAACATCAGGCGAAACGCGGCGGAGCAAATATTACCCTGGCTTTGGACGATGTCGAGCCGGTCAGCGGAGGAAACGAGCGGGACGTCGATCTTTTGGCGCTGGATCAGGCCCTTGGCCGCCTTGCCAAGATCGACGAGCAGCAGGTTCGAATCGTCGAGCTGCGATATTTCGGCGGATTGAATCTGGAAGAGACGGCTGCCGCCCTTGGGATATCGCGTGCGACGGTAGTGAGAGATTGGAGCGTTGCAAAAACCTGGCTGCGGCGTGAGCTGACAAGATGAAGCAGGGATGGGAACACGCAAAGCAAATCTTCGTCAATGCGATCGGCGTTGCTCCCGACGAACGGCTGAGATTCGTTGAACGGGAGTGCTCGGGCAACGAGGCGCTCTATAATGAGGTCAAGAGTCTGCTCGATTCGTATAAAGACGATAGTTTTCTGGAAACGCCGGCAGTAACGCAGCTTGCGGAGACGCTTTCCTTTGACACACCCGAACTTACGTCCGAACAAAGCTTCGGTCACTTTAAGATCATTAGGCAATTGGGAAAAGGCGGGATGGGCGAGGTCTATCTTGCCGAAGACACGAAGCTAAGCCGAAAGGTTGCGATCAAGGTACTGAATAAGAGAATTGGCGCTCACGCTGACAACATCGAACGGTTCACACGAGAGGCAAGGGCAGCATCGGCGCTAAACCATCCAAACATACTTGTTATCCACGAGACAGGCGAAGCCGACAAGGCGAAATATATAGTCAGCGAATTCGTCGACGGACAAACGCTTCGGGAGTTTCTAAAGGGATCGCCCATAAGCGTTTCGACAGTTCTCGATATCGCGATCCAGATCGCAAGCGCGCTAACGGCCGCTCACGGTGAACACATTATTCATCGCGACATAAAGCCGGAGAATATGATGGTGCGGCCAGACGGCTTGGTCAAGGTGCTTGATTTTGGCCTTGCTAAACTGATGACCGGCGGCCCCGCTCTGGTTGGTTCCGAGGGCCCGACTCAGATCCACAACCAAACGGCGAAGGGCATGATTCTCGGAACTGTCAATTACATGTCGCCGGAGCAAGCGAAGGGCGAAAGAGTTGATGAGCGAACGGATATTTTTAGCCTTGGAGCGTTGATCTATGAAATGGTTGCGGGCCGGCCGCCTTTTGAGGGCGATTCGCTCTCAGAAACATTTGCAAATCTGATCAAGGCCGAACCCGCGCCGCTTTCGCAATACGCGGAAAACCTTCCGATCGAACTTCACAAAATAGTTACAAAGCTACTAAAAAAGAACCGAGATGAGCGGTATCAAAAAATGCTTGATGTGCTCAGCGATCTGCGAGAACTGCGCGACAACCTGGCCTTTGATGACCGGCTCGAGAGATCAAAGTCAGCAAGGGACGGAGGTCAGCCAGCGGAAATCTCGAATGACAGCTCGTCCAAACTGCAAGCCAACACATTTGGCGGCAAACGGCGAATCTGGATGATTACGGCCGTGTTCGCTCTGGTGGTTTTGGCCGGATCTCTCGGTGCCTATTACCTTTTTTCGAATCGCTCACGGCCTCCGGCGCCGAGTGAAAGAAAGACCCTGGCGATATTGCCGTTCGTTAATTCCAGCCAGGACCCGAATGTTGAATATCTCTCGGACGGAATAACGGAAAATATCATTAACAGTCTTTCGCAAGTGTCGGGTCTTAAAGTAATGTCCCGCAATTCATCGTTCCGGTTCAAAGATGATCAGAACGACGTACAGGGGATCGCGTCAAAACTTGGCGTCGAAAACGTGATAACCGGCGATATAAAACAGCTGGGCGACAGACTCGTAATCAACGTGCATCTGATCGACGCAACCGACGATTCGCAGATATGGGGTAATCAATATGTTCGCTCGTCTTCGGACATTTTTGCCGTTCAAACCGAGATCGCGAGCGAAGTAGCTCAATATCTGCGAGTGAGACTGACGGACAATGAAACGCAGCTCCTCAAAAAGCGCTATACGGACAATGTCGAGGCCTATCAGCTCTATCTGAGGGGTAAGTACTCTTGGAACAAACACACGCTCGAGGACGTGAGAAAGAGCATAGACTATTACGATCAGTCCCTTGAAAAAGACCCGAACTATGCATTGGCCTACTCTGGACTCTCGGCTGCGTATGGCGTATTAGGTAATAACTATTTGCCGCCGCGAGAGGCGTTTCCGAAGGCGAAGACTTATGCCGCAAAAGCTCTGGAGATCGATGACACTCTAGCCGAGGCGCACGGCGCGATGGCGGCCGTTGACCTTTATTACGACTGGGACTTGACCGAAGCTGAAAAACAACTAAAGCGCGCGGAAGAACTCGACCCTGATCTTTCACAAATATATCTCCTCGACGCTGATCGTTTGGAAATACTTGGGCGGTTCGATGAAGCCGCAAGAAAACGAAAGCGCGCGCTTGAGATCGAGCCGCTTTTACCACAGTTCAATTTTGTGGCAGGAGCGACTTCTTACTTGGCCGGTCAATACGACGATGCCATCACACAGCTAGAGAAAACCGTCGAGCTGGAACCACGGTATTACCAGACTTATCTATTTCTCGGAAACGCCTACGAACAGAAAGGAATGTATGCCAAGGCGATCGATGCGTATGAGAGAGGTATAACCCAGGGCCATCGTGGTCCGGACCTCGTAGCTGCCTTAGGGCACGTATATGCACTCGAAGACGAACGTGATAAAGCGGAAAAGGCGCTCGCTGAGCTCCGAAAAATGTCGAGCGCGGGTTATGTCAGCCCGTACTGGTTCGCAGTGGTTTATGCCGGCCTGAACGATAGAGAACAAACCCTCGCGTGGCTGGAAAAGGCATATCAGGAACGCTCGAATCCGCTCATATGGCTAAATGTCGAACCGCAGTTCAAACCCTTGCGGGGCGACGTGCGATTTCAGAATCTGGTAAAACGGATCGGTCTGTAGCATGCGCATGGGAAAGTCCGATTTTCGATTGCGTGCGAATTTGGGTGTGATCTCATCAGGACCGGTCTGCGCGAGCTGACAGCGAACTCCATATCCGCAACACAAGCACCATAAACAAGCCGCTGATGCAATCGAGGACTACATCCCATGGGGTACTGGTCCGCGACGGTTCCAGGCTCTGATTCAACTCATCAAGAGATGCCACCACAAGAACGAGCAGGATCGCGAAAACGAATCGGTATTTGAAGACCGTGGCATTTGTCGATCTGAACCACGCCCGAACGGCCCAGAAGGCGAGCACCGAATATTCGAAAAAGTGGGCGCATTTGCGGATAAAGCGATGAGATTCCTCGATCGTTTCGATGGGGGAAGCGGGCCAGAAAAATCGCAGGATAGGCTCGATAAAGCGCGAGGTATGTGCAGCGGAAGCGATCGTACTTGAAAAAAAGAAAATGAGCGCGATCCAAAACAAAAGCGGGCCGTAAAGACGTGCCCACTGTGTCCATGATCTTGAATCGGTGTTCAACGAGCCTTGCTTACAACGCTGCCGCTCCGGAGACGACCTCGATGATCTCTTTTGTGATCGCCGCCTGGCGGATGCGGTTCATGTTAAGCGTCAGCGTGTCGATCAACTCACCCGCGTTCTTGGACGCAGAGTCCATGGCGGTCATTCGCGAACCTTGCTCGGATGCGACCGACTCGAGCATCGCCTTATAAAGCTGCGTTTCGACCTGGCGCGGCAGCAGCTTGCCAAAGATCTCGGCGGCAGGCTGCTCATAGATATATTCTGCCTGAGCGCCCTTATCCCCAGATTCCTCCTCGACCAGGCGCGGCACCGGCAGGATCTGTTCGATGACGGGCTTTTGCGACAACACGGTGCGAAACTCGGTGTAGACGAGAAACACTTTATCGATCGTCGTATCGTCGGTAAATTTTTGTATGATGTGGCGAGCGATGTCGAGAGCGTCCTGGTGATTGACCTGGCCGCTGCCGGTCAGGCCGATATATTCGTCAGTGATCTCGACCGTCCGGCGTTTGAAAAAATCGCGGCCCTTGCGGCCGACGGCAACTAGCTCGGTCGACTTCCCCGAACTCTGGCTCAGGAACGCCTGTGTCGCCTTGATGACGTTTGCGTTAAAGGCACCTGCGAGGCCCTTGTCTGCGCTGACCAGCACGATGAGATATTTCTCGTCGCCGCGCGGATCGAGCAGCGGATGTGACAGCTCATCGGCAACCTTTGCGCTGAGGCCGGTCAGCACCTCAGACATCTTTTGCGCGAACGGCCGAGCGGCAGTGACGCGGTCCTGAGCGCGTTTGAGCTTAGCCGCGGCGACCATCTTCATCGCCTTGGTGATCTGCTGCGTGTTTTTGACCGACTTGATCCGCCGGCGCATGTCTAAAAGACTTGGCATGACTATCTATGTTCTAGCAACATTAGTTAACTTCGATCGACTGCGTACCCACAAACTCTGCGTCTAAATGCGGTTTGCCGTCTTCTATGAGCATTTCTACAACTTCCCGCAAATTCTGGTTCAACTCGTCAAGAGTTTCGCCCTGAGAATGGGCGCCCGGAAAGCCCGGAACGTAACCCACAGACAGGCCGGTCTTGACACACTTTTCAACAACGGCAGTAAAGTTGTACATCGTGCCCCTTATGCAGCAGCCAACGCAGCTTTTTGCCAGCGTGTCGCTTTGAAATCTTCGACGGCTTCTTTCATCGAAGACTTCAGCTCGTCGTCGATCGACTTTTTATCACGGATGGTGCTCAGCACCGCGGGATGAGCTTCCTTGATAAAAGTGTTGATCTCGCTTTCAAAACGCTTTAGGTCTTCAACCGCGACGTCATCCGCCAGGCCGTTGGTTACCGTCCAGATAATGAAAACCTGGTCCTCGACCGGCATCGGCTGATACTGCGGCTGTTTCAAGATCTCCGTCAGACGCTTACCGCGTTCGAGCTGCGCCTGGGTCGCTTTGTCCAGGTCCGAGCCGAACTGCGCAAATGCCGCCAGCTCACGATACTGAGCAAGCTCGATACGCAGTGTTCCGGCGACCTGTTTCATCGCTTTGATCTGCGCCGAACCGCCGACCCGGGAAACCGAGTTGCCGACGTTAATGGCCGGCCGCACGCCGGAGTTAAAGAGATCGGATTCCAGAAAGATCTGGCCGTCGGTGATCGAGATCACATTCGTCGGAATGTAGGCCGAGATGTCCCCGGCCTGAGTCTCGATGATCGGTAAACTCGTCAGCGAACCACCGCCGCGTGCGTCCGACATCTTCGCGGCGCGTTCGAGCAAGCGTGAATGGAGATAGAAAACGTCGCCCGGATATGCCTCCCGGCCTGGGGGACGCCGGAGCAGCAGCGAGATCTCACGATACGCAGCGGCCTGCTTTGAAAGGTCGTCATAGATCGTCAGAGCATGGCGGCCGTTATCGCGGAAATATTCACCGATTGCGCAGCCAGAGTACGGAGCGAGAAACTGCGTCGCCGCCGGGTCTGAGGCAGAGGCGTTGACGATGACGGTGTAATCCATCGCGCCAAACTCCTCGAGCTTTTGCCGCACCTGAGCGACGGTCGATGCCTTTTGACCGATCGCGACATACACGCAGATCACATCTTTGCCTTTCTGATTAATGATCGTATCGATCGCAACCGCGGTCTTACCTGTCTGGCGGTCGCCGATGATCAGCTCGCGCTGGCCGCGGCCGATCGGTACCATCGAGTCGATGGCTTTTAGACCCGTCTGAAGCGGCTCTTTTACCGGCTGACGATCGATAATTCCGGGAGCGATACGCTCAACCGGAAAGTATGTGTCGGTGACAATTTCGCCCTTTTCATCTATGGAATTTCCAAGAGCGTCAACAACCCTTCCGATCAAAGAATCGCCAACGGGGACGGACATAATTCGGCGGGTGCGCTTCACCTCATCGCCCTCTTTGATCTTCTGGAAATCGCCGAAAAGCACGCAGCCGACCTTGTCTTCTTCAAGGTTGAGCGCGAGTCCGCGGACGCCGTGGGGAAATTCCAGCAGCTCGCCCGCCATTACTTTTTCGAGGCCGTAAATTTCTGCGATGCCGTCGCCGACCTTGATGACGGTACCGACCTCGGCGACCGTCATCGAGGCGTCGAAATTCTCGATCTGTGCACGAATGATCTCGTTGATCTCGTTTGCTTTTATTGCTTCCATAAAATTGTTAATTGAACCATTGGTAATTGTTAATTGGCATATGTGATCAGCTCTTTAACCAATTGACAATTTCACAATTCACAATTGGCAATTAACCGTTTACCAACTGCTCTCTTAAATTCTCTAGTTTTGTTTTAACTGAGCCGTCGTACACGGTCGAGCCGACTCGGGTTACGACGCCACCGATGATATTTGGATCGACACTAAAATTTAGATTGACGCGTTTGCCTGTAAGCTGCTCGAGCTTTGACTGCAGATCAGATCGTTCCGCCTGCGGCAGCTCGCGAGCTGACGTGACGTCGGCGCCGACGATGCCGCTGCGTTCCTCAAGCTCGGCCAAAAAACGCTCATTGATCGCCGCTATCTCGGTCAGGCGGCCATTTTTCAGCAATATCCGCAGAAAATTTGCGATCGTTTGTGACGGCTTCGTTCTATCAAGCAGGCTCGCGAGCAGCTTTTCCTTCTGGGCGTGCGGGATCGACGGGTTGCTGAGCACTTCATGCAGATCGGCATTGGCGTCGATCAACGTCGACCATTGAGTAAGCTCCGTTTTGACAACGTCCGTCTCGCCGGTTTTAAGCACGACGTCGGCAAGTGCTGAGCCGTAGCGGCGGGCAACGATCTCGATGCTCATTAGTTCAGCCCTCCGATCTCCTGAATGCTTGCCTTCACGAGCCTTGCGTCATCGGTCGCGCCGATCTGAGAACGCAGTTTTTGCTCGGCCAGACGAATGCTTTCCTCGGCAGAAAACCGGCGAAGCTCGGCGCGTGTCTGGTTAGACAGGCGTGCGATCTCGCCGTCGGCCTGTTCGCGAAGGCGCTTGATCTCGGCGTTCGTGGCCTCGCTCAAACGGCGGCGTTCGTCTTCGGACTCTGTTTTGGCCTTGGCAACAATAGATTCTTTCTCGCTCTCGAGCTGCGCGAGCCGTGCCTCGATATCGGTCAGGCGAACAAGGGCGGCCTTTTTATCTTCTTCGGCCTTGATCAGAGCGGCGCGGATGACGTCGCGTTTAGCTTTGAAGGCATCGGGTAGTTTGAAATATTTCGCTGCCCACACGAGTCCAACTACGAAGATTGCCAAATTGACGAACCGCCAGAGTTCAAACCCCGGATAATTAAGATACTCATTAAAAAAGTCGCGAAACTGCTGCCACGACGACTCAGCCGCCGGTGCCTGAAACAGCAAAATAGTTGAGTAAATAATGGCCAGCATAGACTTAAGCCTTTAACACCGTTGCCGCGATCTCATCCGCGAGTCGGTCTGCGTCTGCGCCGATCGCCGTTTTAGCCTCGCCGGCCTGACGCTCGACCTCGGCCCGCCCTGCGGACATTTTTTCATCAAGTTCAGCGCGGGTTTCGGCCAGCTTTTTCTCGCGGGCGCGGACGAGCTTTTTATGCTGATCTTCGACGAACGAATATCCCTCGGCACGGGCCTCGCGAAGTCCTTGGTTGTACTTTGCTTCTTTTTCGTCCGCTTCGGCCAGGATGCTGCCGGCCTCGCCGCCCTCTACGTTCTTAAATTTTTCACGGGACTCGAGAACGCGATTTACGGGGCGAAAAAATGTCCGGTTCAGCACCCAGATCATTATTAAGGTGAGCGCAATATGGATAAATATCGTGCCGTCCGGAAAGAGCTGGACAACATAGGCGAACACCGGAGTGTACATATTCGTGTTTTAAATCAGACCGCGATAAATAAAGGGCGAAAACGCCCTCTGCTCAAAAGATATAAGGTTAACATGCGACATTTTTAGGGTCAAACCGGGTAAGGGTCCAATTCGGCCCGTTTGTGCGATTTTAGTTCGATCTTTTTGGTCGGAGAAACAAAACCACGAATCTACGCGAAAGAACACGAAAAAACACAAAAGGGGCAATGCTTCTGTTCCGGTTGTTTCAATTCCCCAGTGTTAATTCTCAATTCCCCACATGTTCCCCGGGAGGGGTCGTTTTCACCAACCGTATAGAGCGGCAGAGCCGCGTGACTAGACCATAGCCGCGTGATTCAAGCACAGCCGCGTGACTAAATCGGAAGGGAAGAAGGCTGAGATCAAACTACATTCTGTTGGTGAAGTGAATGACTTGCCAACGGCTTACGGAAATTCGGCGAACGCTGGACTGGGCGGATGCTCATCGTGAAAATCTATCGAATTGTAGATCGGCACTGTCAGCATTCCCAGAACGAACAATAGAAGTCCGATCATGGTCACAGCACGTATTAAAAGGGTTCGTTTGATCATTCAATCAATGTGCTAGAGACACGAAACGCACACGCAGGCTTCGGGATACCCAGGCATCTTATTCCTTTTTTCGGAAATGTGAAACGGTCTGCGGCGGGCCGAGTTTGCGTTCGAGCAGCTTGGCAAATCGAGCATCCGAGTTGTCGAGCTTGAGCACGCGGCGCGGAATGACGGAGAGGTCGCGTTTGCCGTGGTACAAGATAAAAAACTCCTCGTCACCCAGCCAGGATTGATATAGCGACCATTGAAGCGTTGAGTCGATACCCCTTGTTTTGAATTCGATCCGGTCGTCGTAGAAATCAAGCGAATATTCCCATTTCAGTTTTGGGTCTGCTCGGTAGATCAACGCGGGCAAGATCAGAAAGGCGTAAGCGAGGATCAAAACAAGGACCAGCCCCAGAATGATCGACAGCCACGCAAAAACGGGATTAGCCGGCGAAAAATACATCATCACGAAGCCAAAGGCGATCAACAGACCGCCGAAGATAACATCGCGGTAAAGATGGAGACGTGACTTATAGTGGCGCCTTAACGCCCGGAGATATTCATCGCGGGTATAGGTGTAGACAGCTTTGATCGGCTCGATATTCACAAATTGAGGTCTGATCTATAGAAACGAAAATAATTGAACTGCATTTTGCTCGCAGGATGCAAGGCTTGGAGGTCCTTGCAATTCGCACAGGAGCAGTTCAAAAAGATCGTTGACAATAGATGCCAATAGTTGCTAAAAATTGTTATATGGCGACTGCTACATTAAATATCTCGCTGCCCGACACGATGAAAGCGGACGTCGAAGAGATCGTGGCTACTGAGGGTTACGGGAATACAAGCGAGTTTTTTCGCGACCTGGTCCGTGACTTTTTGAGAAAACGGGACGACAGAAAGCTTGAGGCGCTGATCCTGGAGGGGCTGAAGAGTGGTGAGCCGACCCCGTTTACGAAAGCAGATATCGAGAGCGCGAGACAAGTGGTACTCAAAAGAATCGCGGACCGGAAAGCGCGCAAATGAAAGCCACTAAGCTTCCGCAGGCATTCACTGATCTGATCGAGACCGGTGACTACATTGCGCGGGACGATCTTGATGCGGCAAACCGGTTTTTTGACGCAGTTGACTCGACGCTTTCGAGCCTTTGTGACATGCCAAAAATCGGTGTTGCACGTCAGCTCTCAGACGGGAGCACGATCCGCATGTGGTTCGTGCAAGGCTTTGAACGCTGCCTCATCTTTTATACCGAGAACGAAGATGAAATCATGGTTCTCAGAATAATCCATTCCTCTAGAGATTATACGCGCCTGTTTGACGTTGAATGATACAAGATGGATGACTTTAATAGAGCGCCGCGAAACCGGACTCTTAGTGTCGATGGACCGGAGTTGAGACGGCTGCGTAAGGAGTTGTCCCGGCAGGCCGCGATCTTTTGCGCCGATGCCTTGGGGCGGCTGCCGACGCTTGAGGCAAATTCATTCGATCTCCTATTTGCGGACCCACCGTACAATCTGACAAAGGAGTTTGGGGCGGCGAAGTTTTCGCGACGATCATCGGAAGAATATGAAGAGTGGCTGGACGGGTGGCTGCGGCTGTGCGTGCCGCTTCTGAAGAAAACGGCGAGCGTTTATATCTGCGGCGATTGGCGGTCGTCGGCGGCGATCGAGCGGGCCGGGTCGAGATACTTCACTTTGAGAAACCGCATTACGTGGGAACGCGAAAAGGGACGCGGCGCTAAGGCGAATTGGAAAAACGCGGCAGAGGACATCTGGTTTTTAACGGTGTCGGATAAATATACGTTCAACCTCGATGCTGTAAAGCAACGGCGGCGTGTCGTCGCGCCATATCGTGAGAATGGAAAACCAAAAGATTGGAGCGAATCGTCGGACGGAAATTTTCGCGACACGCATCCGTCGAATCTGTGGACCGACATCAGCGTCCCGTTTTGGTCCATGCCGGAGAACACCGATCATCCGACGCAGAAGCCCGAGAAACTGTTGGCAAAGATCATTCTGGCGTCGACGAATGCGGGCGATCTTGTACTCGACCCATTTGCCGGTGTCGGCACGACGGCGGTCGTTGCGAAAAAACTGGGCCGGCGTTTTATCGCGATCGAGTCGGATGAAAATTACTGCCTGCTCGCGCTAAAGCGGCTTGAAGTGGCCGAAACCGACCGGTCGATACAGGGATTTTCGGACGGCGTTTTTTGGGAACGCAATTCGGCACCGACGAAGAAATAGCCAAGGTCAGGCCGCCTCGTCCAATTCAGGTCTGTCGATTTCAAAAAACGTTGCCTCGTCCGGCAGCGGCCGCATCAGGCGTTTTAACTCATCGATCTTTGTCTGCGGGTCGAGCCATTTCTCGTAATCTGCCTCGCGGATGACAACGGCCTGTCGTTGGCGCGTGTTGTGGATAAGCTTGAATTTTTCGTTTGGCGTGGTCGTGATGATCGCGCCGCTGCGACGCGTTTCGCCCTTTATCTCACAGTCGCGGGCGATGCCGGCAAAGGCGAAGATCGGCTCGTCGAACCAGATTCGATATTTCAGCTTTGATTTGTCGGGCTGCACCTGCCACTCAAAGAGATGCGTAGCCGGGATCAAAACGCGGTCGGTCTTGAAGGCGTCGCGAAACAGCGGCAGACGCTCGATGGTTTCGGCCTTTGCGTTGACCGCCTCGATCGTTTTACCGTCCCAACCACGGTCGCGGATCGTCCACCAGATGTCCTCGCCCTTGAACGCGTTATTGATCGCAAAGATGAGCGTGCCCGGAAATATCTCGCGCCGTTTGCTTGGTCCGTGAATATCGAAATATTCGTCGTCAAGAAATGGATACTTTCGCCTGAGCTCGCGCTCATTCGACTTCATTGCATAACGTCCGCACATACTTCTAGCTTTGATGATTTTCTATTAGTTTTCGGCCAGAGTATCATTTGGTCTTTCAATAAATCAACGATTTATGAAGATCGCGACCTGGAACGTCAATTCGATCAATGCCCGTATGCCGCATTTGTTGGGCTGGCTGTCCGAGGCCGAGCCGGATGTTGTTTGCCTGCAGGAGACAAAATGCGTTGACGAAGGCTTTCCATATCAGGAGCTGCATGATGCCGGCTATCTGTCAGCCTTTTACGGGCAGAAATCGTACAACGGCGTTGCCATTCTCTCGAAATACGATCTCGATGACGTTCATAAAAATTTCCCTGACGACACGGACGAATCGCCAAAGCGAATGATCGCCGCGACGATCAAAGGCGTTCGGATCGTCAACACTTACATACCAAACGGCACTGAGCTTGGCTCGGATAAATTTACGTTCAAGCTCGACTGGATACAGCGGCTTCGCAAATTTTTTGATGCGACCTGCGATAAAAGCGGCGACGTTTTGCTTTGCGGCGATTTCAATGTCGCGCCCGAGCCGCCTGACGTTTGGAATGTCGGTGCATGGGAAGGAAAGCTGCATTTTACAAAGACCGAGCGGGCGGCGATCCATTATGTAAAGCAATGGGGCTTTGTCGATGTCTTTCGCAAGATGAACGGCGATGTGAAGGAGTTTTCATGGTGGGATTACCGTCAGGGCGCGTGGCAGCGAAATCAGGGCCTACGGATCGATCACATCTGGACCTCGCGGCCGCTGGCCGACAAATGTACGGGCTGCTGGATCGACAAGTCGCCGCGCGCATTGGAAAAGCCCAGCGACCACACGCCTGTGGTAGCGGAATTCAACGTTTAATAATGGCGAAGATCACGTGCTGCATTCGTTATACGATCGCTCCCGGTAAAGCCGACGACTTTGCGCATTATGCGCGTGTCTGGCGGCGGATAATCGAGCGGCTCGACGCAACATATCACGGCTGCTTTGTTCCTGGCGAAGAGCCAACGGATGCGGACCATTTCAGCTTTCCTACCGTTGGTCGAAAAGGACCCGACGACGTTGCAGTTGTTGTGTTCTCATTTGACGATCGCGCCGCCTATGAGCATTATCGCCGGGAAGCGGGAAACGACCCCGAATGCGCAGCCGTGACCGCGCACTATAAGGCGACTCAATGCTTCACCTCTTACGAACGCACATTCCTGACGCCGCTCGATGATCGATGACCGATCATGGACGCTATGTTTATTCAGGGTTTTGGCTAGACAGTTTTGGTCGTTAAAGTGTAATATCACCTACGAATTATCTCGCCAACGCCTTTAGCTTTACGTATCAGCGATTCGAAAACTCCCGGTTTTCGTGGAAAGGGTCTTAATAGTTAAACGGAATTTATGGCAACCGACGTTGCTGAGATCGATCAGCAATCACGAGAAGGATTTATCCGCGGCCTAGGCCTGCTCGATTCGACGATGATCGTCGCCGGGTCGATGATCGGTTCGGGCATCTTTATTGTTTCGGCCGATATCGGGCGACAGGTCGGCTCGCCTGGTTGGCTGCTGGTCGTATGGATAATTACCGGTCTGCTGACCGTCGGCGCCGCGCTGTCATATGGCGAGCTAGCGGCGATGATGCCGCGCGCGGGCGGAATGTACGTCTATCTCAAAGAAGCGTATTCGCCGTTTTGGGGATTTCTCTACGGGTGGACGCACTTTCTCGTTATCGGTACCGCCACGATCGCGGCGGTCGCAGTTGCGTTCGGCCGCTTTACCGGAATACTGATCCCGCAGATCTCTGAAAATAGTTACCTGATCGCGCCGATCAGGATCGGCACGTCGAGCTATGCGTTCTCGCTCTCGACAGCACAGCTCGTCGGCATACTGATGATCGTCCTGCTCACATGGATGAACACCCGTGGGCTAAAGCTCGGCAAGATCGTTCAGAACGTCTTCACCTTTGCAAAGACGGGGTCGCTCATCCTTTTGATCGTTCTTGGTATCGCGGTCGGGCTAATTTGGCATAGCGACATCGCGGCGGCTAACTTTGGAGACCTGTGGACCGTGCGCGGAAACGTCGAGGACGTCGGGCACGGGCTGACGGCCATCGCGGCATTCGGGCTTTTCGTGGGCATCTGCGTCGCGCAGACCAATTCATTGTTTTCAGCAGACGCCTGGCATAACGTTACGTTTACTGCCGGCGAGGTAAAAGATCCGAAGCGGAATCTGCCGCTGTCACTCTTGCTCGGGACGGGCGGCGTTATCACGCTCTATCTACTGGCAAACGTTGCTTATCTTGTGACGCTTCGGTTCGAAGATATGCAAAAGGTTGCGGCCGACCGCGTCGGATCGGCGTCTCTCGACGTCGTATTTCCCGGCATAGGCGCAACGCTGATGGCGGCGGCGATCATGATATCGACCTTTGGCTGCAATAACGGACTCATCCTGTCCGGTCCGCGTGCCTATTACGCGATGGCAAAGGATGGTCTGTTTTTCAAATCTGTAGGGAAACTGAACAAATTTCATGTGCCGGCATGGGCGATCGTTGTTCAGGGAATACTCGCGGTTTTTTACGTTCTGCCGCGAACGGTCAAGGCTGACGGAAGCTTTGGTTTGCTGTATAACGATCTGCTTACGTACGTTATATCGGCGGCGCTTATCTTTTACATTCTCGCGATCGCGGCGGTTTTTGTGCTTAGGGTGAAACAACCGGACGCGGAGAGACCGTATAAAGCAGTCGGATATCCGATAATTCCAGCGCTCTATGTAATAGGTGCATGCGTCATACTCGTTGTATTGTTCGTTTATCAGACGACCGCGACATGGCCGGGGCTGCTTATAGTGTTGACCGGCGTTCCGGTGTATTTTATTTGGAGAAAAGTGGAGACGCCACAGTAATAATTTCGACCAAACCTTAGGAGGTTTATTCATGTCACTTTTTGCGACAAAACCCATATCGAAGATCATTGCGGAGGCTGAGGAGACAGGCGAGCACACTCTAAAAAAGGCCCTTAGCGCGCTCGATCTCACGGCGCTCGGCATCGGCGCCATTATCGGAACCGGCATTTTTGTGCTTACAGGGCAAGCCGCGGGCAAGCACGCGGGTCCGGCGGTCATTATCTCGATGATCCTGGCCGGCATCGTCAGTGCGTTTGCCGCGCTCTGCTATTCCGAATTTGCGTCGTCGATCCCGATCTCGGGTTCCGCATATGCTTATGGCTACGGCACGCTCGGTGAGTTTGTGGCCTGGATCATCGGCTGGGACCTGATCCTCGAATACGCTTTCGGCGCTGCCACGGTAGCAGTCGGCTGGTCGGGATATGTGGTCAGCCTTCTGCGAGATACGCTCGGCATTAATTTTCCGATCGCGCTGAGTGCCGCACCGGGCAGCAAGTTTATCTATATCTCCGACGCGGTGTCGTCAAAACTGGCGAATGTTCCGATAGGCGATACGATACTTAACCCCGGGGCCGGTTTTAACCCGTACACGGATGCTTTGTTGCAGGCTGTCCAGAATTTAGGCGTCACGCCACAGATCGAAACGGCCGTATTCAATCTTCCGGGATGCCTGATTGCTATTGCGGTGACGCTTCTGCTTATTCGCGGGATCAAGGAGTCAGCGAGCTTTAACTCGGTTATCGTGATGGTGAAGGTCCTGGTCGTGGTTCTGTTCATCATAGCCGGCATAGGTTATGTACACACCAGCAATCTAGGTGTCGGGTGTGCGGCCGGTAATCCGTGCGCCGAATTCATGCCGTATGGCTTTAGCGGTGTGGTAACGGGAGCCGCCGTCATTTTCTTTGCTTATATCGGCTTTGACGCTGTGTCGACCGCGGCTCAGGAATCAAAGAACCCGCAGAAGGATATGCCTATTGGCATCATGGGTTCGCTCGCTATCTGTACCGTCCTGTACATCCTGGTTGCCGGGATCATGGTCGGGCTGGTTGACTATCATTCGTTGACCAATGCCGCGGCACCTATCGCGGTCGCCATTGACGCTGCCCTGCAGCAGGCCAAAGGAACGACGATGGGCACGGTGCTTTATGCTTTCCCGACGATCATCAAGGTCGGAGCTGTTCTCGGATTGAGCTCGACGATGGTGGTCATGACGATGGGACAGCCGCGAATTTTTTACTCGATGTCGAAGGACGGCTTGCTGCCTGAGTGGGCAGCAAAGGTCCATCCGAAATTCAGAACGCCGCATATAACGACCGCTATTACCGGAACGGTAGTCGCGATCCTGGCGGCGATAGCACCGATCTGGCTGCTCGGCGAATTGGTCAGTATCGGCACGCTCTTCGCGTTCGTGATCGTCGGCACGGGTATCATCATCCTCCGCGAGTCAAGTCCCACGCTGAATCGCCCGTTCAAGGTCCCACTATCGCCGTTTGTCCCGATAGGCGCCGTTGTTTCGGCGGCCTATTTGATGAATAGCCTGCCGATCGACACCTGGATAAGGTTGATCGACTGGATGGCGATAGGGCTGGTCGTTTATTTCGGATACAGTTATTTCCATAGCCATCTTGGAAAAACCGAAAGCGAAGCCGAAATGGAAACTTCGACGGCATACAAACCGCCTGTCGCCGCCATCATCGGTATTCTCATTGTTATAGCGCTGACGATCTGGCAGGTAACACAGCCCTCGTCGCGACTGGGTATCGACCTCCATCCGGAAAAACATGCTGCAGACAACATGGCGCTTAACCTTGCCATCAGGCTGTTTGCGTGGGTCCTGACCGGTGCGCTTGTCTACGTTTTGATGTACGGCAAGGGAAATCGCTCTGGTGCTCGAGATCCAAAAACGCGATCGCTGGGACTTACTCTTTCGGTCGTAAATATAATTATCTGGACGGTTGTGACGATTTGGTATTTTGTGTCCGTCCACGGAAAGTGACGCCGCCGACAAACGGCTAAAAAGAAAAGCGGCCTTTTTTAACGGGCCGCTTTTTTATTTTTAATTTGTCCTTGGTTTACTGCTGCTCTTCACCGCCCGGCTCTTCCTGAACGTCGGCCTTGGCGATCACGTCCGGGTAGAGAACGATCTTGCCGTCGGTCTCCATCTTTTGTTTGGTCGCGGACATATAGTCGGTAAAGACGGTATTTCGCTTTTGCTGCAGCATCTGCTCCATCAGGTCGTCACGCTGCTTTGCATAGTCGTCCATGCTCGCGTCCTGACGGTTCTTGACGCCGACGATGACCCAGTTGTCGCCAAGCTGGATCGGCGTCTTGGTAACTTCACCAGCTTTCATACCGTAGATCGCGTCCTCGAGTGCGTCGTTGGTCGTCGCCGATGGGCCCTGGCCAAGCGGAGTGCCGAGAATAAAGGATTTCTGGTCTTGGGCCTTTAACCCCTTCGATGTCGCAAGTGCGGCAAGCGCATCAGCATTAGCCGAGCCCGATGCGATCTGATTAGCGATATCCTGAACTTGAGCGCGGGCCTTTTCGATCTTTGCGACTTCAACGATCTGGGCCTTGACCTCGTCAAAATCCGCGTCGCGAGGCGGCTTCTGATCGACAAGCATCGGGACCGCAAATCCTTCGGGAACGGGCGTTTTGTCGCCGACATCCTGCGGATTGTTGAGGTCCTTGATGCCGTCTTCGAATTGCTGCGACACGCCGATCTTGTCAACGTTGTCGCCGGGCTTGATATAAGAGGTTTCGCGGACCATATCGGCCACGCTCATATTGGCCTGCGAAGCAAAATCCGAGGCCGTTTTCTGCACATCCTTGTTCTGCTTGAGCTCATCCACGACCTTTGAGGCGAGATCGCTTGCGGCGGCGTATGCGCGACGGTTGCGGAGACTGACATCAAGCTCCTTTTTCGCTTCCTCAAAAGATTTCGGCACTTCGTCACCGCGCCTGAGGATGAAATACCGCCCCTGATAGCTGATCGGCTCGGTGACCTCGCCCGGCTTCATTTTGAGCAGCCGCTGGTATGGGTCGTCAGCCTTGTTTGGATTTTCGCGGACGGGGCCTGAGAGCTTGCCGCCGAGAACGGCGGTCGTCGGATTTTCGGAATAACCTTTGGCGACGTTGGCAAAATCCTCTTCCGAAACGGTGGTGCCGTTTTTCTTTAGCCTGGCCTCGATATCGGCGGCCTTTGACGACGCCTGCTGCTCGGACTGCGGGTCGTTTGGCTTGCCAATGCGAACGACAATTTCCTGACCGAGCACGCCCGCGATCTTTTTATCCGCGGGCAGCTTGTCATACTCGGCCTTTAGATCGGCATCTGAAATAGGCAGCTTTTCGCCGATCTTAGCCGTGTTGATAAAGACGTACTTGATCTTTTTTTGCGGGACGCTGATGTAGTACGAAGCCTTGTTCTTATCGAAATAATCCCGGAGCTCGGCGTCGGTCGGCGTGATGGTCTTGGCCAGCTCTGTCGGGTCGACAACCACGTAGCTGAGGTCAAATTTGGTGTTCTTTTTCTTAAAATCGTTCAGAACTTCATCTTCCGAGACGGTCACGCCCGATGTAAGAAACGCCTCTAGCTTTCGCGCGCTCAGGTCGTCACGGACAGATTCTTCATACGCGCTGACGCTGCCGTACTTTTGCGCGACGTTGTCCTCATAGGTCTTTTGGTCGAATGGAGTACCGGTCGCTGCCCACTGGTCGCGAATCGCCGAGGCGACCTCGGCGTCGCTTGCCGTCAGCCCGAGCCGGGCTGCCTCGACGCGCGCGATGCGGCTGCCGATCAGTTGGTTGATGATCAGTTTTGCAGGGAAACTCTGCTGGCCGCCGAACCTTTCACTGAATTCTTGCTTCTGCCGGTAGAGCTCACCGACGGTGATCTTTTCGCCCGAGACCTTGGCCGCTACTTCCTGGCTGGCGGCGAGGTTTGCGGAGATATTGTTTCGGCCCGCCGGAGCGTAGAAGAGCACGAGGCTCAGCACCATCAAAATGCCGAAAACGAGAAGGACGAAATTGCGCGTCTTTTCAAGACGGTTAAAGAACTTTAGCATCTGTAATTACCTTATCAATGGAGATCGCCTGACAGAGACAAACCGCGATTTTAACAAAAACGGCGGGTTTTACCAATTAGACGCCGGATTTGGCCGTCCCGTTTTCCTTGTGGTCTCGTCAAGATCCGGTTCGCACAAAGCGCATGAAGCAAAGGCACAGAGTTCACGGAGGAAAGCCAGGTTTGATCTCTTGTAGTTTGTCGAAATTGTCTGATTATTTAGGCGGTCTAAATGTCAGACAAAAGAACAATTAAACGCGTTGGCATCGTCGTCAAGCAGAATCACGACGAGGCCCTCAAAACTGCTCACGAGCTGACCGAATGGCTCGAAGGGCACGGCATCGACCCGACCGGCGGCCCGTATAGCGAGACTCGCCTCGCGCAACAATTCGATCCGGATGTGGATCTCGTCGTCGTGCTCGGCGGCGACGGGACGATGATCTCGACGGCGCGGCTGGTGGGAAATCGCGAGCCGCTGGTCTTGGGAATAAATTACGGCAGCCTCGGTTACCTGACCGAATTTCGGATCGAGGAGATGACGCCGGCCCTCCAAATGGTGCTCGCCGGCGACTACGAAGTCGATCATCGCGTGATGCTCGATGCCAGGCACGTTCGCGACGGCGAAGAGATCGCGTCGGGCCGCGTACTGAACGATGTTGTTATCAACAAGGCGGCTCTGGCGCGCATCATCGAGATCGAGGTCCACTTCAACAACTCTTTCGTGAACGGGTTTCGATCGGACGGGCTGATCGTTGCGACCCCGACCGGCTCGACCGCGTACAATCTCTCTGCCGGCGGTCCGATCGTTTATCCTTCGATGAACGCGATCGTCGTAACACCGATCTGCCCATTCACGCTCACAAACCGGCCGATCGTGATCCCCGACCGCGCCGAGATCGAGCTACAGCTGTTGCACGAAAACGAAGGCGTCGTTCTCACTCTCGACGGTCAGACCGGATATACGATGAAAGCCAATGACCGCGTCCTGATCTGCAAGAGCTCGACGACGTTTAATCTCGTCCGGCCTGCTAACCGAAACTATTTCGATGTGCTTAGAAATAAGTTGAAATGGGGGAAATAGCGTAACGGTTAATTTTCAGCTATCAGTTATCAGCTATTCCGGAAGTTTCTTAGTGATCAAAAAGGCTGATCGACTTCTCTTCCTGGTCCTCAAAACCTTCCGGAAACCAGAGGTAGGTGTTCAGGTCGCACTTGCCGGCGGCGTTGAATTTTATGCCTTCGCTTTCGAGCATCGACTGCTGCAGGTTTACTGGAAGGGTTATCTTTCCGGTCGAGCATTTTCCCTGTGAATTGATGACCCGCTGCCACGGAAGCTTCGTTTCATTGGCGCCGTGCATCACGTAGCCGACCGTGCGCGCGGTGTAGCCTTCGCCCAAAATAGCTGCGATCTGGCCGTACGTCATTACGCGGCCGCGTGGGATCCGGCGGACCAGCTCATAAACCTTTTCGCGATAACTTGGTTCATCGACTTTCATTTGGATAACAAAAACAGCTCACGCAAAGCTCGCAGAGGACGCAAACGAAATCTTTAGCGGATCGCTTAGCCGCATTAGTCCTTTGCGATGAGAATCGTCCTCGCAGGCGCGCCGTCACCGTTGCCGCCGACATATTTTAGAGGCAGGCAGATCAGCTCATAGTCGCCCGCCTCGACGGCTCTGAGATCTAGCCCTTCGAGAATGACGATCTCCTTTGAGAGAAACGCCTTGTGCACCGCATGGTCGCCGGAGTGAAATTTTTCGATCGAAAGATAGTCGATGCCGACAAGCTCAACGCCGTTCGCGACCAATGCATCGGCGGCGGCCGGACCAAGATGAGCGAAGTCGGAATGAAATTCCGAGTCGTTCCAGAAGGTGGAGTTCTTCGTTTTAAAGATCACGCGTTTTGCATCGCCGAGGTCGCCGAAATGTTCCGGTCCGATCGTCTGAACATCGTCCGCTACATGAACGACGCGACACGGGCCGATGAGCTTATGCAGATCGAGCTGGTCAATGCGGCGGCCGCCTTCGATAAAATGGTTGGGAGCATCGACATGCGTCCCGGAGTGCGCTCCGAAATCGAGATGCGAAACATTTGAAGAATCGCCCGAGGCCAAACTTTTCGCGCTCTCGACCCGAGCCGGTGGGTCGCCGGCATAGATGGGCATGGTCGAGCTGATCGGGACCGTCACGTCATAGATCTTCATATAATTTTTCGACTAGTTTACCAAACAAACCCCGCGAGCGTTTGTTTAACCACCTTTCGTTTGATGTAATAAATGAACCTATGGAGATTCAACGTGACGAACATGGGCGCCGCGGCGCATTTTTTATCGAACGGGACGGCGAATGGATAGCCGAACTTGCCTTCACAAAATACAGGCCGGACCTGATGATCATCGACCACACCGAGGTCGACAAGAGCTTACGCGGCCAACACATCGGCCAGGCGCTGATCAAGGCCGCCGTTGAATTTGCACGCGAAAAACGGATGAAGATCCGTTCGCGGTGCAGATATGCTCACAACGTTCTAGAAGAAACGCCGGAATACAACGACGTCATCGTCTAACCGGGATTTCCCTCCGCCGCAACTTCTTACACAAATGAGGCCCACGCGGATTTCAGCTTCGAGCTATCTAAATACGGCTCCGCTTGTCTGGTCGTTTCTTTACGGCGAGCAGCACGGCAAGGTCGAGATGATCCTCGACAATGCCCCGGCGCGCTCGGCTGAACTGCTGGCGAATGATCGAGTCGACGCGGCCCTCGTGCCGGTGGTTGCCTATCAAACTATCGAAGGCGTAAATCTCATACCCGATGTTTGCGTTGGTGCGCGCGAACGAGTGCGGAGCGTGTGTCTGGTAACAAATGGGTGTGAATTAGATGTCGTCCGTTCGGTTGCGCTTGACAGCTCATCGAGAACATCGGTTGCGCTGACAAAAATAATATTTCGCGAATTCTTAGGCAGCGAACCTGAGTGGAAAACCGCCGAACCCGACATCGACACGATGCTGTCCGGCGCGGATTGCGCTTTGCTTATCGGCGATCCGGCGTTAAGGCTCGCGGGGCTCGGTTACAAGGTTTTCGATCTCGCGACGTTGTGGCGGCAGTTTACCGGCTTCGGATTTGTTTTTGCAATGTGGATGACTCGGCGACAAAGCTCACCGATCGACTTTGCCGCAGTTCGAGACGAAGGGCTTGAGCACGTTGAGGAAATAATGAACAACTATCTGCCGCATGTCTCACTGACGCGCGACGAGATGCGAGCGTATCTGACTGATAGTATTTCTTATTCGGTTGACGATTCGATGCGGCAGGGAATGACGATGTATTTCGAGCTTGCCCGGCGTCATGGGCTGATCGAACAAAACAAGCCGCTCCGATTTACTGATGCTTAGTGAATGAGGCCTGTTTGAAGGATCAAAAGCCAGGCGGTCACCGCTACCAGCACCGCCAGGCCGAGGTCATAACCGCCAATAATTTCGTCCCCTTTTCTCATCGCGATCGATAGATGCAAGTAGCGTTCCGAAGCATTATCGGCCTGAAAGGACCGCGCTTTGCATCATCTGACCAGAAACCGAACATCTCCTTCGTTCAATTCGCGTCACAAGAGCGTTCAGGATTCAGCCAGAATGGCGTAAACTTCGCGTCGCGCTTTGTTGAGGACCTCGTTAATTCGTTTTTTCGTCTCTTCGTCGGTCCCGCGCGCGCCGTCGATGACCGCACTGACGAGTTTTCTGACAGACTCTCGTAGCTCAAACGCCTGCTTCATGTCGGGCGGCGGCTCGAAGCCGCGTTCACCGCGCTCCTTTAGAAGCTCAAGACCGGCGTCGGTGATCGTGTAAACCTTCTTTCCGTCGACCTCCTGACTGGTGACGAATCCGCCCTCTTCCAGCATTTGAAGCGTCGGATATACCGAGCCGGGACTCGGACGGTACCCGCGAAACCGATTCTCAAGCGCGCTGATCAGCTCGTAACCGTGACGCGGCCCTTCCTTGAGCATTTCAAGGAGCAAAAACTTCATCCCGCCGCGGCGCATTCGCGGGAACTCACCACCGAACGCTTTGGCAAATCTTCCAAATCCATGTTTTCCGTACATAAAATTACCTCTAAAAACTTATTGATCGGTCTACAATGCGACCGTCGGAGATATCCTATCGCGATATATCGTAATATGTCAAGAGTGTTATCGATACGCAGCAATTTTCTCGATTTTTTGTGCTTTTTCGGCTCTTTGGCGATATAATCGCGAAAACCGGTCAAAGATATCCATGAAGAGACTTTTGATCCTGCGCCATGCAAAATCGAGTTGGGACGATGCGAGTCTCCGCGACTTTGATCGACCGCTCAACGATAGGGGCGAGCGCGACGCTCCCTTTATGGGAGAGATCCTTGCGGAACGAGATTTCAAGCCTGATCTGATCGTTAGCTCGCCGGCCGCCCGGGCAAAGCGGACGGCGGAGTTGGTCAGGCAGGCTGCGGGATGGGAGGCTCCGCTAGTATTCGATAAAAGGATCTACGAGGCGAGTCCACAAGAACTGCTCGCTGTCGTCAATGAGATACGCGATGAGGTCTCAACTTCGGTTCTTGCCGGGCACAATCCCGGTATGGAAGGCATTATCAGGTTGTTGACCGGCCGGACGGTCGAAATGCCGACGGCCTCCGTCGCAGTGATCGAATTCGATGTCGATCGATGGTCCGCGATCGAGCCCGGCAGCGGCCGTCTCATTGAGGTGATGCGTCCGAAGGAAGTGTCGCGCGGCGCGTCTTGAACACAAAAGATAGCGAGGCCGTCGGACAGCCAAAAGCTCTAAATTTTATGCACAAAACAGGGCTTTGGTATGGTATACTACAGAGAAATTGACATCATATTTCCGGCGCGGATCAAAGCAAAGATCTTTGTCCTCGATCGATCTTTTCCACGCAAGTTTTTGGAGAAAAGGCACTTATGGAGCTCAGTATCGGTCAAAAGGTCGCATACCCGGGTCAAGGTGTGTGCATGGTCGAGGCGATAGAGAAACGCGAGATCGGCGGAAACTTGATCAACTGCTATCTCTTGCGGGTGATCGGAGACAATTCCCGCATCCTGATCCCAGCTCCGAACGCGGGGTCGGTGGGCATCCGTTCAGTTATTTCCACTAGTCAATGCAAACGATTGATCAAGCGTCTGGCGGACGATTTTAGCGAGGTTTCGACGGATTGGAAATCGCGTTCGCGCGAGTTTACCGAGAAGCTTCAGTCAGGTGACGTTTTTGAGGCGGCCGACGTTCTTAAAAAGCTCACCTTCCTGAGTCATGGCAAGAAGCTTTCGTTTCGCGAGCAGACGCTCTTGGAAAAAGCCAAACACCTGATCTTGTCGGAGATCACAAATGCGGAATATTCCACTCAGGAGACGATCGAGCCCAGATTGGGCGAGCTGGTCGAAAGGGCTTGTTCAAAGCACCTGAGCAGCCAGCCATTTTATTTGACCGCGGCTGCCGCAGGTTAAGCGTTCGGTGAGCCGGACTTCGTATACTCGGCGCGGACGACCGTCTTGATATTTCCGCGAACGTGAAAATCGCCTTCGATCCTGACCTCAAGCGGATCGCACGCGGCGACAAAATCCTCCATGACAACATTGACGACGTGTTCGTGAAAGATCTTCACGTTGCGAAACGAATTTATGTAGAGCTTTAAGCTTTTCAGCTCGATGCATCGCTCGTTCGGAACGTAGCTCAACCTGATCACCGCAAAATCCGGAAAATCCGAAAACGGACAGATCGCCGTAAACTCAGGTATCTCAAAATCGATCCAGATCCGCCGGCCGGCGAACTCGTATTCGAAAGTGTCCAGCGGTTCCAGAGACATTTCCGATCGTGGCGTCGATCGGATGTCGAGACCCTGAATGTTTGCCGGTTGAAGTCCGCTATTGTCCGGCATATGCACCTCGCGTTCGGCCATAGCGTCGAATGCCGTCCAGATCGTGAACGCCGGACATGGCAAGCATTTCGAGCAGATTGATAAATATCTCCGCGGTCGCGCGGGCGTCATCACCGGCACGATGGTGATTTAGCAGCGGGACGCTGTAATGCTCGGCGAGAGTCTTGAGCTTGTGATTGGCAATGTCCGGGAGCAGCTTTCGCGACAACTGCACGGTACATAGACACGGATTTCCCATGCGGTATTCGCCATAGACGAGCGATATCTCGTTATTGAGAAACCGCATATCGAATTGCGAATTGTGCGCAACCAGCACCGAGTCGCCAACAAACTCGAGAAATCTTTCGATCACGTCGGCAAAGCGCGGCGCGCCCGCGACCATCTGGTCGCTGATGCCCGTCAGCATGGTGATAAATGTCGGTATCGGTACCTCGGGGTCGACAAGGCTGTGAAATTCGTCAACGACCCGACCGTTGCGAACACGTGAAGCTCCGATCTCCGTCACGCGGCACGGAGGCGCTTTGGCCCCGGTAGTCTCGAGATCAAAAACCACAAAATCACTCTCGGAGATGCGGCGTGATTCGAAAGAATCAGCGACAAGCTCGACCTTATCATCGACGAGCCGAAGGCGCGGGTCGCGATCGATCAGGTCCTGGACGATCCTGGTCGCGATCGTGGGTTCCGGCTTTCGGATGTTCATTACGTAGTCAACGATGCGAACCGCGGTCGCGCTTCCGCCGAACATCCTAAGCAGGGCGATAGTTTCGTTTATCAGCAGCGAATCCGAGATGAGGTTTGGGTACGGCGGCATTTAACTACAATTCATTTTAACCGGAAAGAGTGAAACCGCAAGGTCGTTTTGCGATGCTGAGTATTGTATTAGCTGAGCCGGTGAGCGGCGTCGAAAGATGATAACATTAAAATCGTCTGGTTCATTCAAAGTAATAATTTTCTTTCGCGGCGCTTAGCTTCGGATCTCTGGTAGATGACGTCGGAACAGGTACTCGAACATTTTCGCTCGTCGGGGGCGCTGCTTGAGGGGCATTTTCTTTTGTCGAGCGGTCTTCACAGCCCACGGTATCTGCAATGCGCTCTCGCGCTGCAATATACGGCGGACGCGGCGAATTTTGGACAGGCGATCGCCCGTCGATTTTTCGGAACGGATGTCGACACGATTGCGTCACCGGCGACCGGCGGCCTTGTTATTGGCTATGCCGTTGCCGCGGCGCTCAACGTCCGATTCATCTGGACCGAACGTGAGAACGGAGCGATGACGTTGCGTCGGGGATTTACACTAAAGTCCGGTGAGAAGGTGCTTGTGGTCGAGGATGTGATCACGACGGGCGGCTCGACGCGCGAATGCATCGGCGCGCTGAAAGAACACGGTGCAGACGTGATCGGCGCGGCCTCGATCATCGACCGCTCGAATGGCGCGGCTGATGTCGGCGTGCCGCGTATGGCGCTGGCGACGCTTGATGTTCCGGGCTTTGCGCCTGAAAATTGTCCGATGTGCGCTAATGAAGAGATGCTCACCAAACCCGGCAGCCGAGCCAGACCGTGAATTACAAACTGCTTATTCAATACGACGGCACCGACTTTCACGGATGGCAGGTGCAGGAGAATGATCGCACGATACAGGGCGAGCTCGAGCGCGTGATCGCGACGCTCGAGGGAAAGGCCGTGCGCGTGACCGGCTCGGGCCGGACAGACGCGGGCGTGCATGCCGAAGGCCAGGTCGCGAATGTTTTTTTGGAACAGGAGTTCACGCCAACACGGCTGGGAAAGGCGATAAACGGCAATCTCTGGCGGGACATCCGGATAATGAATGTCGAGGTCGTGCCCGACGAATTTCATGCTAGATTTGCCGCGAAACAGAAGACTTACGTTTATCGCGTTGTCAACGCTCCGGTGATGTCACCGTTCTGGCGTCGTTTTGCCCATCACGAATCGCGTCCTCTGGACGTCGCGCGAATGAACGACGCCGCGAGACTCTTTCTCGGGCGGCACGACTGGACGGCATTTGCCTCCGCCCATACCGACAGCGAGGACAAGGTGCGCGACATCAGCGAACTGACCGTCACCTCCATGTGGGACGATCGCGCTAAGGCGGCGTTGTTGGAATTTCGCGTATCGGCAGATGGCTTTTTGCGGTATATGGTCCGGTCGATCGTCGGCGCATTGCTCGAGGTCGGGCGGGCAGAAAAATCCCTGGAGGACATTGAAGCAGCGATCGTCTCGGCGGACCGTAAATTTGCCCCGCCGACGGCCACTGCAAAGGGTTTAACGCTGCTAAAAGTGGAGTACGACTAAATGGATCGAATTTTTCATGTGGCTTTGCTCGAAAAATGGGCGGCGGCCGGTGATCAATATGAACATGAAAGCCTGGCGACCGAGGGCTTCATCCATTGCAGTTTTGCCGGCCAGCTTGATGGTGTTTTATCGCGCTATTTCAGCGACATGAGCGAGGTTACGATACTCGAGATCGATCCCGAAAAACTAACCTCAAAGCTGGTGGTCGAGCCATCGGCCAACGGCGAGAAATTTCCGCACATATATGGACGGATCGACCGTAATGCGGTCGTCGGAAGTGAGACGCGAAAGCTGAGATGAAGGACAGAGCGTTTGAAATGATCAAGGCGGGCTCGGTCGAGGCCGAACGGCTCGCGTCGATCGATCGCGAGCGATTGCCGCGACATATTGCGATCATCATGGACGGGAACGGCCGCTGGGCAAAGCAGCGCGGCAAGCCGCGCATCTCGGGCCATCGCGCCGGTGCAGAGAGCGTTCGTTCGATCATTGATACCTGCGCTCGGCTTGGGATCGAAGCAGTTACGCTTTACGCGTTTTCGACGGAGAACTGGAAACGCCCGAAGGACGAGGTATCCGGTCTGATGTCGATGCTCAAGCATTATTTGCGCAAGGAGCTAAAAGAAGTCCTTGAGAACAACATCAGGTTTGTTCCCATAGGAAAGATCTATGGTCTGGCGCCCGACGTTCAGAAAGAGATCGAATATGCGGTCAACAAGACCCGGAACAATGATGGCATGACAATGTGCGTGGCGTTGAACTATGGAGGAAGGGCCGAGATCCTACGGGCGTGTCAGCGGGCCGCGGAGCAAGCGATCGAGCGCGGCGACTCGATCGAATCGATCAACGAAGCGGACATCGAGCGAAATCTATATACGCACGGCTTGCCTGAGGTCGACCTGATGATCAGGACAAGCGGGGAATTTCGGATATCGAATTTTCTTCTGTGGCAGCTCGCCTACAGCGAGATCTACGTGACGACCACGCTCTTTCCGGACTTTCGACGCCCACAGCTTTTCGAGGCGATCATTGATTATCAGAAGCGCGAACGGCGATTTGGAGACGTAAAATGAACAGTGAGATCCGTTCTCTTTTTCCGGCACTGGAGCATTACACCTATCTGAATAGCGCGGCCGTATCGCCGCTGCCGAAAACCGCGATCGCGGCCGTAAATTCGCAGCTCGAGGACGTTGCGGCGCACGGATCAGGACATTACATGCAATGGATCGAGACTAAAGGACGGGCTCGGGCCTTGCTGGCCGGGATGCTCAACGTGCAGCCTGAGAACATAGCCTTTACGCGGAACACGTCTGATGGCTTTGCGGCGATCGCAAACGGGATCACCTGGGAAGCGGGAGACAATATCGTTAGTTTTGCGCGCGAGTTTCCCGCCAATTACTACGCGTGGCGGAGCGTTCGCGATCGCTATAGTGTCGAAGTGCGGCTTTGCCCCGAACGCGACGGCCGCATAGATCTCGATGAATTCGTTGCGATGATCGACTCGAACACGCGTGTCGTAGCGATCAGCTCGGTTCAGTTCGGTTCCGGCTTTCGTGCCGATCTCGAGCGGATCGGCCGTGCAGCAAGAGCCGTCGACGCGTTGTTTTGTGTCGATCTTATTCAAGGAGTCGGCGCTCACGGTTATGACCTTCCCGCTCAATTTGTCGATGCGGCAAGCGGCGCCAGCCATAAATGGCTGTGTGCGCCTGAGGGCTGCGGGTATTTGTACATCTCGGACCGTGCGCGTGAACGCGTCGAGCCGGTTCTCACAGGCTGGATCAGTGTCGAGACACCCTGGGATTTCGAAGACCGCGAGCAACCGTTCAAGCAAAACGCGCTCGCCTGGGAAAGCGGCACAGGGGCTTCGTCGCTGTTCTACGGACTTGCAGCGAGCTTAGAGCTGCTTACGGATGCCGGGCTTGCAAACATCGAGAGTCATCTAGACAGCCTGACCGATCAGCTTTGCGATAGTGTGGCGGGAAAGGACTATACGATCGTCAGCTCGCGCGCTCCGGGTGATAGATCGGCGATCGTGTGTATCAAACACCGCACGATGAATTGTAACGACGTTGCCAAACATTTAGAAGACGCTCACGTCATTGTGAGCCCGCGCGGCGATCGCGTTAGGATCGCGCCGCATTTTTACAATAACAGTTCGGATATTGAACGGTTGGTTGAAGCCTTGCCTTAGCTTACTCGCTAAGTAATTTCTCGCGCGCGAGATCCGGCGTGAGTCCATCCAGGTTCAAGCGGATCATGCCGCCAGCGTCCGAAAATTCTCTCATTGTGAGCCGCTGGCGTTCGCGAAACTGAAAATATAGATAGCCGAGTATCGAACCGAGCAGAAGCGTGACGCCGATACCGAGCAAGATCCACTCAACCGTCGAAACAAAGATGTCCGCCGTTGTGTTAACGAACCGCCGCTCGAGATTTCTGAACATGAACGGGTCTTCGCCGAGCCACTGAACATTTTTCTCGTATTTTACCTGATCGATCAGATCTGCGGCCGCGGTCGCGTCCGGCGAATCAAACACAAAGATGTTGTAATTTCCGGTCCTGCGATAGACCGTGCCGGCATCGGCGTTCTGAGCGAGATAAGTCTGGATCGCATTGTCGGCGTCGATCGATGCCTGTGGATTTGTAAATTCGACGATCAGAAGTTTACCGGCCGAATACGGCGCCGTTACGGCCTCAGTGCCGCCGGTAAAGTCGATAAGGTGTAATACCGGCCTGTCGCCAAGAGTTCTCGTCAGCCCGGCAGCGTCATTGATGAAGCTCGAATCGTGCTGTTTCGACTCCCAATCAGGCAGATGCTTGACGATGACCGGCAGCCCATCGTCTGAAACTTCCTGGCTCTTTACCTTCGGTGGATGGTTTTGCGCGCCGGCGCTGGTGACGACAGCCGTCGCCAGCAAGAGCAGCAAACTTAAACAACCCGCAAACCTTTTCATTTCAGACGTTTCTCGTCGAAATATTAGACACCGAAAATGGAATTTTGATTCTAGCACGGCCAGTAGAGCGGTTAAACCTGTAAGTATTCGATGCATACACCAAATCGTGCGCTAAATTCTGGCCGGCCTACACGTTTTCGGCGAATCCAAGCTTGGATGTTCGTCGTATTTAAATGTATGCCATCAAAAACGCAACAAAACCGCGTGTTTAGCGTGAATTATTTACCCGAACATAGCCCATTTACCGTGGCACGGTAATTGAAGATTTATCCTTACGAGGGGGAGCAAGGTGATGACTACAGAAACATTAAATTTCCCGGTTTTTCATAAAAAAGATGCCCTCGATCCGGACGAAGTGAGCGGCTCAAGGCCGACGCCCGAAAACAATGTCGTTAAGTCGTCCGACTTTGAACTCGCACAGGCCGCATCGCAAGGCGATATGGCGGCTTTTGAAGAGATCTATCAACGGCACCACCGGCGGGTCTATTCGATCTGCTTGAGGATGCTGCAGAATGCGTACGAGGCTGAGGATCTTACACAAGACGTTTTTATTCAGCTTTATAGAAAGATAGGCAGCTTTCGCGGCGATTCGGCCTTTACGACGTGGCTGCACAGGATGACCGTTAACCAGGTGCTGATGCACTTTAGGAAGCGGACCGTTAAGTTTGAAAAGACGACCGAGGAAGGTGAGACGCCGGTGCAGATCGTCTCGGGCACGGAAAATCCGTTCAAAATGCCGATCGTCGACAAGATCGCATTAGAGAATGCGATCGATCAGCTTCCGGCAGGATACAAGAATGTTTTTATGCTGCACGATGTCGAGGGTTTCGAGCACGAAGAGGTCGCAAAGATACTCGGATGCTCGGTCGGCACATCGAAATCGCAGCTTCATAAAGCAAGGCTAAAATTGCAGAAGCTGCTCAAAAAGAAAGCCAACCCGAGGCTGCTCGGGACATGGCAATAAGCAGAATTTGTACTAACGAAAACAGGAGGCCGTCTCAATGACGGCCTTATTTTTTTGGAAGGCTCTTTGATAGATTCCGGTTTCGGATTTCGCGTTAAAGATCGACCGGGCAAAAAACGCCCGCGACATTTATAAAAGAGGAGTCCTTACGGCAATGATAAATCACATTTCTATCGCGGTTAATGATCCGAAAAGGGTGGCCGATGTTTTGGCCGAGATCTGGGACGGGGTCGTTTATCCATTCCCGCCTTCACCAAATTCGTTCATCGTTCTCGCAAACGACGGCAAAGGCACCGGCGTCGAGGTGACGCCCGCCGGAACGGTTTTGGTTCCCGGCACCGGCTTGCCGGAAAAAAATGACGGCTCGGAAGACACGAGCGAGTACGAGGCCACCTTTCAGACCAGCGAGATGCGGCCGCGATACGTCGCCACGCACCTCAACGTCAACACCACGAAGAGCATCGATGATCTCAAGGCGATCGGCGCCCGCGAAGGCTGGCGAACACTTGTCGCAAATCGCGATCGAGGGTTGTTTCAACTTGTAGAACTATGGGTCGAAGACCAATTCATGCTAGAGGTGATGACACCCGAACAGACCAGACGATACGTCGAGATCACCGATCCGGCCTTTATCGAAAGGGCGTTTGCGCAAATCATGCAGGCGCAGGCGAATGTATCGCCAGCCATTCTCGCTCCGGCCGCTGAGCTGA
>Ga0207707_10000624_pt1 | contig 35078 bp, 47 predicted proteins | sample KBSC83BmetaG_FD_184336 | JGI IMG/M metagenome (GOLD analysis project Ga0207707, IMG submission 184336) | Corn rhizosphere microbial communities from Kellogg Biological Station, Michigan, USA - KBS C8-3B metaG (SPAdes) (version 2) | ecosystem: Host-associated > Plants > Roots > Rhizosphere ... | reverse complement strand
GTGTACAAGGCCCGGGAACGTATTCACCGCGGCGTGCTGATCCGCGATTACTAGCGATTCCAGCTTCATGCCCTCGAGTTGCAGAGGACAATCCGAACTGAGACGGCTTTTTGAGATTGGCCAAGGGTTGCCCCTTCGCGTCCCTCTGTCACCGCCATTGTAGCACGTGTGTAGCCCAGCCCATAAAGGCCATGAGGACTTGACGTCATCCCCGCCTTCCTCCGGCTTGTCACCGGCAGTTCCTTCAGAGTGCCCAGCTTAACCTGATGGCAACTGAAGATGAGGGTTGCGCTCGTTGCGGGACTTAACCCAACATCTCACGACACGAGCTGACGACAGCCATGCAGCACCTGTGTTCCAGCCAGCCGAACTGAAGAAGCCGATCTCTCGGCCCCATACTGGACATGTCAAGAGCTGGTAAGGTTCTTCGCGTTGCGTCGAATTGAACCACATGCTCCACCGCTTGTGCGGGCCCCCGTCAATTCCTTTGAGTTTTAACCTTGCGGCCGTACTCCCCAGGCGGTGCGCTTATCGCGTTAGCTGCGACACCGAAAGGCTAAGCCTTCCAACGTCTAGCACTCATCGTTTACGGCGTGGACTACCAGGGTATCTAATCCTGTTTGCTCCCCACGCTTTCGCGCCTCAGCGTCAGTTACGGTCCAGATAGCCGCCTTCGCCACCGGTGTTCTTCCCAATATCTACGAATTTCACCTCTACACTGGGAATTCCACTATCCTCTCCCGTACTCAAGCTCCAGAGTATCAAATGCAGTTCCCAGGTTAAGCCCGGGGCTTTCACATCTGACTTTCAGAGCCGCCTGCGCGCCCTTTACGCCCAGTAATTCCGAACAACGCTCGCCCCCTTCGTATTACCGCGGCTGCTGGCACGAAGTTAGCCGGGGCTTCTTCTGCGGGTACCGTCATCATCGTCCCCGCCGAAAGAGCTTTACAACCCTAAGGCCTTCATCACTCACGCGGCATTGCTGGATCAGGCTTGCGCCCATTGTCCAATATTCCCCACTGCTGCCTCCCGTAGGAGTCTGGGCCGTGTCTCAGTCCCAGTGTGGCTGATCATCCTCTCAGACCAGCTACGGATCATCGCCTTGGTAGGCCGTTACCCCACCAACTAGCTAATCCGACGCGGGCCCCTCCTAGAGCGATAAATCTTTCACCCTCAGGTCGTATGCGGTATTAGCCCGGCTTTCGCCGGGTTATCCCCCACTCCAGGGCAGGTTCCCACGTGTTACTCACCCGTGCGCCACTCGTGTATTGCTACACGCGTTCGACTTGCATGTGTTAGGCATGCCGCCAGCGTTCGTTCTGAGCCAGGATCAAACTCTCATGTTAGCCTCGTCTCTCGCTTGAGGCTCGAGACAAGCCTGGCACCATCACGCTTCGCATTGGTTCGGAATTGACTTCCTAATCAATGCGCGAACTGACAGTACCGAAACGGCACCGCCGCCCGCGCATCCCTTCCTCTTCTCAACGATGTCAAAGAGCCCCGCCCCTCTCGGGCGAGCCGCCGCTTATAGTGGCTCGCCTTTGCCAAGTCAACCGATTTGGCGACATCGCTTCGCTGCTGTTGCAACCGGCCAAACTGCCTGCTGCTTCACTCACAGCGCGCGATGCCAAGCATTGACGGAGGCCACCCTCGGGGGCGGCCGGGGGCAATATATAGAACCGCCGCCGCGGCTTGTCCAGGGGCCAAAAACCCATGTCCGCAGGTTTTTTTCGGCGCTGCGGCAAAGCGCTCCCGCGCCGCCCTGCGGCTTAGAGCAATCCGAGCTCCCGCAGCTCCGCTTCCATTTTCGGCGGCAGGCCCTTGGCTTTGCCGCCTTTCGGCAGGTCTTTCGGCACCGCCTTGGGCTCGAGATAGCGCCAGCCGCGGAACGGCCGGTGCGGGCGCCACTCGGTCGGGGTAAGCTTGGCCTCGAAGCGAACGAGCACCGCCGGCCGGCCGCGGCGATTGACGATCGGGGAAAAGCCCTTGATGCGCTGGCGCGCCTGGATCTGCCCCTTCACCACCCAATAGATCGAGCCGCCGTCTAAAATCTCTTCTTCGCGCTTCGGCATGTTGCGCGTGTAGAAAGCGTAAACACCGCGCTCCTTGCGCCGCTCTTTTTGCAGCTCCTTGAGCTCGGCGAGATCGCGAACTCCCGCCGCGAGTTTCAACATGTGCAGCGCCATCGCCCCGTCTCCCGTATCGTCAAAACGATAATGACGGCAGCGATCCTCGCCGCGCAAGCGGCTCGCGCTGAAGGTTGCGTTTGACCCGATTTCCGTCGATGCGTGCGTGCGCTTTGCACCCGTGCGCGTGCTTTCGGCGCAGCGAAGCTCATGGCGAACGCGCAGACATGACCCCCTATGCTTGGCGAGCCTTGCCTCGGTTACGCGCATTTAATCCCGGTGAAACGATCGGCCAGGGATAGCGCGAGGCCCGGTCGCCTAGAACGTCACAAGCCCATCCCGGGCCGCTTAAACCCTGATCGGAGATGTCCCCGTGAACAAGAGATTTCTCATCCCCGCAGCCATCGCTTTGGCGCTCGGCGGCGGCTTCACCACGCTCCAGACGAGCGGCGCGCTGGCGCAGGCATCCAGCACCCCGGCACCGGGCGCGCAAGCGCCTGCGGCACAAGCACCGCGCGCGCATCGCAACGCCACCTCGCATGTCGAAGGACGCATCGCTTATCTCAAAGCCGAGCTCAAAATCACGCCGGCGCAGGAGGCGCAATTCGACAAGGTCGCGCAGGCGATGCGCACCAACGCCACCGAACGGCAGAAGAGCTTCGAGGCGATGCGCGGCCAGAACCAGACTCACAGCGCCGTCGATCGGCTCGAGACCGGCGTCAAGCTGAGCCAGGAGCGCATGCGCGCGCAGGAGCGCTATCTTACGGCGTTCAAGCCGCTCTATGACAGCCTCAGCACTGCGCAGAAGCAGACGGCGGATTCGCTTCTCGCGCCGCATCGCGGCGGACACCATCGCCACCGCGCCTAAGCTTCTTGAACATTTCGTCTCTCCGGCCGGCCTCGCGCCGGCCGGAATCGTTCAGGCATTCGCGGCGGAAAGCTGCGCGTCGTAAACCGCGATCGCCGTCATGTTGACGAGCCCGCGCACGGTGATCGACGGCGTGACGATATGCGCGGGCTTGCGCGCGCCGAGCAAAATCGGACCAATCGCTTGGCCATCGCCGAGTGCCGTCAAGAGATTGAAGGCGATGTTGGCGGCATCGAGACACGGCATGATGAGAAGATTGGCTGAGCCCTTGAGGCGCGAATTGGGAAAGATGCGGTTGCGGATTTCTTCCGAGATCGCCGCATCGGCGTGCATCTCGCCTTCGACCTCGAGGCCCGGCGCTTTTTTGGTGAGGAGGACCAGCGCTTCGCGCATCTTCGCCGCCGAGGGCGCATCCGAGCTGCCGAAACTGGAATGCGACAGCAAGGCGACTTTCGGCTCGACGCCGAAATAGCGCACGACCTTGGCGGCGCGCAGCGCGATCTCCGCGAGCTCGGCCGCGCTCGGCTCCTCGACCACCGCGGTGTCGCACAGGAAGAACGTTCCCTTGGGCAGGATGATCGCCGAGAGCGCCGACAGCGCGCTCGCCCCCGGCTGCGCGCCGATGATGTCGCGCACATGCCGCAAGTGACGATTGTACTGGCCGACCGACCCGCACAGCATGGCATCGGCGTCGCCGCGTGCGACCATCAGCGCCGCGATGACGGGATTGCGCGTGCGCACGAGATAGCGCGCATAATCGGGCGAGATGCCCTTGCGCTCCATCAGCTTGTGATAGGCGCTCCAATACTCGTTGTAGCGGGGATCGCTTTGCGGATCGACCAGCTCGACATCCTGATCGAGCCGAAAGCGCAGCTTCAATTTCTCGATGCGCCGGCGCGCCACCTCGCGCCGCGCAATGATGATCGGCTTGGCGAGGCCGTCATCGAGCACTTGCTGCACCGCGCGCAGCACGCGCTCATCCTCGCCCTCGGCATAGACGACGCGTTTCGGATCGAGCCGCGCACGATCGAAGATCGGCTTCATGACGAGGCCCGAGCGGAACACGAACTGCGTCAAGCGCTGGCGATAGGCGGCGAAATCCGCGATCGGCCGCGTCGCGACGCCGCTCGCCATCGCGGCCTTCGCGACCGCCGGTGCGATTTCGAGAATGAGCCGCGGATCGAACGGCTTGGGGATCAGATAATCGGGGCCGAAGGTGAGCTCGTCATCGCCATAAGCGGCGGCGACGACATCGGAGGGCGGCTGCAGCGTCAGATCGGCCAGCGCCTCGACGCAAGCGAGCTTCATCGCCTCGTTGATGCCGGTCGCGCCGACATCGAGCGCGCCGCGAAAGATGAAGGGAAAGCAGAGAACGTTGTTGACCTGGTTGGGATAGTCGGTGCGGCCGGTGGCGATGATCGCGTCGGGCTTGGCCGCGCGCGCCGCCTCGGGCGTGATCTCGGGGTTGGGATTGGCGAGCGCCAGGATCAAGGGCCGATCCGCCATGCGCGCCGCCATCTCGGGCTTCAGCACATCGGGCGCCGAGAGGCCGAGGAAGATATCCGCGCCGCCGATCACATCGCCGAGGCTGCGCGCATTGGTGTCCTTGGCATAGCGGTCCTTGCGCGGGTCCATCTCTTCCTTGCGGCCGCGCCAGACGACGCCGTAGCGGTCGGTGACGATGGTGTTCTCGACTTTGAGGCCCATGCTGACGAGGAGATCGAGGCAGGCGATCGCCGCCGCGCCCGCGCCCGAGGTCACGAGCCTCACCTCATCGAGGCGCTTGCCGACGATGCGCAGCCCGTTGCGGATCGCCGCGCCGACGATGATCGCGGTGCCGTGCTGGTCGTCGTGGAAGACCGGGATCTTCATCCGGCGGCGGAGCTTCTCCTCGATCTCGAAGCACTCCGGCGCCTTGACGTCCTCGAGATTGATGCCGCCGAAGCTCGGCTCGAGGGCAGCGACGATCTCGACGAATTTGTCGGGATCCTTGGCATCGATTTCGAGATCGAACACGTCGATGCCCGCGAATTTCTTGAACAGCACCGCCTTGCCTTCCATGACGGGCTTGGCCGCCAAGGGGCCGATCGCACCCAACCCCAAAACCGCGGTGCCGTTGGTGATGACGGCAACAAGGTTGGCCCGCGCGGTGAGGTTCGATGCTTCCTTGGGGTCGGCGGCGATCGCCAGCGAGGCCTCGGCCACGCCCGGCGAATAGGCGAGCGCCAGATCGCGCTGGGTACCGAGCGGCTTGGTCGCGACGATGCCGATTTTGCCTGGCACCGGAAGGCGGTGATATTCCAGCGCGCGGTCGCGCTCGTCTTCCGCCATCGGTCTCAGACCATCGGGACGAAGGTTGGTGCGGTCGAGAAGACTCGAACTTCCAAGGGGTTTCCCCCGCTAGCACCTCAAGCTAGTGCGTCTACCAATTCCGCCACGACCGCGGTGCCTCGGCGGCGGGATTGACTTGCCGCCGGTGGGGCGGCTCATTACCAAATCCGGCGGATCATAGCAAGCCAAGGGCAGAGCGAAACGAATGGGCGAGATCGAGTGGCGGATCAGCGACGCGCCCATCCCCTATCGGGAGGCGGAGGCGGCGATGGAGGCGCGGGTCGAGGCGATCCGGGCGGGAACCGCGCCCGAGCTCGTCTGGCTCTTGGAGCACCCCCCGCTCTACACCGCGGGCACCAGCGCGCGCCGCGACGATCTCATCGAGCCCGGCCTCTTTCCCGTTTATCAGACGGGCCGGGGCGGTCAGTTCACCTATCACGGGCCCGGCCAGCGCGTCGCCTATGTCATGCTCGATTTGAAGGCGCGCGGCGCCGATGTCCGCGCCTATGTCCATGATCTCGAGGAGTGGCTCATCCGCACCCTCGCGCGCTTCAACGTCAAGGGCGAACGCCGTGCCGGGCGGGTCGGCATCTGGATCGATGAAGGCGGCGGGCGCGAAAGCAAGATCGCAGCGATCGGCGTGCGCATCCGGCATTGGGTCAGCCTCCATGGCGTCTCGCTCAACATCGACCCCGATCTCGGCCATTACCGCGGCATCGTCGCCTGCGGGGTGCACGACCATGGCGTGACCTCGCTTGCCGCACAGGGCATCATCGCCTCGATCCCCGAGGTCGATGCCGCGCTCAAAGCGGCCTTCGGCGAGGTTTTCGCCGTCGACACCCATCCGATGAGTGCAGCGGCGCGGCCATGACGATCATGCAAACAAGGCCTAGGGTGGCGGCGATGATGTCACGCATCTTGGTTGCAGCGCTGCTGCTGCTTGCCGTGCCAGGGCCGGCGGTTGAGGCGCAGCCGCGCACCGTGCCGACGAGCCGCGAGGCGATCCATCTTTCCTTCGCGCCGATCGTGAAGAAAGCCGCCCCGGCGGTGGTCAATGTCTATTCGCGCCGCGTCGTGCAGACGCGCTCGCCTTTCTTCAGCGACCCGATCTTTCGCCAGTTCTTCGGCGACCGCTCGCCCTTCGGCCTGCCGCGGCAGCGCGTCCAGCAATCGCTGGGCTCGGGCGTTATCCTCGATCCCAGCGGGCTCATTGTCACCAACCGGCACGTCATCGAGAACGCGCAGGAGATCACCGTCGTGCTCAATGACCGCCGCGAATTTGCGGCCAAGGTCGTGCTGGCCGACGCGCATATCGATCTCGCCGTCCTGAAGATCGACACGCATGGCGAGAAGCTGCCGGTGCTGCCGCTAGGCGACAGCGACCAGCTCGAAGTCGGCGATCTCGTCTTGGCGATCGGCGATCCTTTCGGCGTCGGCCAGACGGTGACGAGCGGCATCGTCTCGGCGCTGGCGCGCACCGGCATCGGCAGCGATGTTTCTTCCTATATCCAGACCGATGCAGCCATCAATCCCGGCAATTCGGGCGGTGCGCTGGTCGACCTCGACGGCAAGCTGGTCGGCATCAACACGGCGATTTTCTCGCAATCGGGCGGCTCCGTCGGCATCGGTTTTGCCATTCCGACAGGGCTGGTGCGCACCGTGCTGCAGGCGGCCGCTACCGGCGCGCCGATCCGCCGCCCCTGGCTCGGCGCGACCGGCCAGGAAGTGACCGCCGAAATCGCCGCCCAACTCGGCCTGCCGCATCCGGGCGGAGTTTTGGTCAACACCATCGCTTCGGCCAGTCCGGCTGCGCGCGCCGGCATCCGCATGGGCGATGTGATCCTCGCCATCGACGGGCACGAGCTGTCCGATCCCGAAGAGCTGCGCTTTCGCGTCGCGACCTTGCCGCTCGACAAGCCGGTGCGGCTGGCTATTTGGCGCGACCGCCAGCGCCGCGACACGACCGCCGTTCCAAGCGCCCTGCCCGAGACGCCGCCGCGCGACACAACGCCGCTCGGCACGGAAGGCCCGCTTGCCGGCGCGACCATCGCCAATCTCAACCCCGCGCAAGCCGACGAGCTCGGTCTCGACACCACCTTGCGCGGCGTCGTCGTCACCACCGTCAAGGACGGTACGCTCGCCGACCGCGCCGGCTTGCAGGCCGGCGACATCATCGCGCGGCTGAACCGCCGGCCGGTCGACAATGTCGGCGAGCTCGCAAATGCGCTTCAATCCCACGGGCCGTGGACATTCGGCATCAAGCGCGGCGGCCAGCTCTTCTCGGTGACGGTACGATAATGCCGCCGCGCACCACCAAAGGTGCCAGCAACACCAAGGGGCTCTTCGAAGACCAGGCGCCACGGCCGCTCGCCGACCGGTTGCGCCCGCAGCGTCTCGAAGACGTGGTCGGCCAGGATCACCTCCTCGGCCGCGACGGGCCGATCGGCCGCATGGTGGCGGCGCGGCGTCTTCATTCGATGATCCTTTGGGGACCGCCCGGCTGCGGCAAGACAACGATCGCGCGGCTTCTCGCCGAAACGACCGATCTGCATTTCGAGCCCCTATCGGCGGTATTTTCGGGCGTCGCCGATCTGCGCAAGGTGTTCGAGGCGGCGAAGAAGCGACGCGCCGGCGGTCAGGGAACGCTGCTTTTCGTCGACGAGATCCACCGCTTCAACCGCGCGCAGCAGGACAGTTTCCTGCCCTATGTCGAGGACGGCACGGTGATCCTCGTCGGCGCCACCACCGAGAATCCCTCCTTCGAGCTGAACGGCGCGCTGTTGTCGCGCTGCCAGGTGCTGGTGCTGCGCCGCCTCGATGAGGCGGCGCTCGAGATCCTGATCGAGCGCGCGGAAAAGGCGCTGGGCAAGACGCTGCCGCTCGACGCTCAGGCACGCCAGGCCCTGATGGCGATGGCCGATGGCGACGGACGCTTCGTCTTCAACCTTGCCGAGGAGATCGCCGATCTTCCCGCCGGCACGCTGCTCGATACCGCCGGGCTTACCGCCGCGGTGCAGCGGCGCGCGCCGCTCTACGACAAGGCGCAGGAGGGCCACTACAACCTCATCAGCGCGCTGCACAAATCGGTGCGCGGCTCGGATGTCGATGCCGCGCTCTATTGGCTCGCGCGCATGCTCACGGGCGGCGAGCATCCGATCTACATCGCGCGCCGCGTCCTGCGCATGGCGTCGGAGGATATCGGCCTTGCCGATCCCCAGGCCTTGCCCATGGCCCTCGCCGCCTGGGAGGCCTATGAGCGGCTGGGCTCGCCCGAGGGCGAGCTCGCGCTGGCCGAGGCGGTGATCTATCTCGCAACCGCCCCCAAATCCAATGCGAGCTATACCGCCTTCGGCGCGGCGCAGCGCGCGGCACAGGAGAGCGGCTCGCTGATGCCACCGCCGCACGCCGTCAACGCACCGACCCGGCTGATGCGCGAGCTCGGCTATAGCGAGGGCTATGTCTACGACCCCGACACAGCGGAAGGCTTCTCGGGCCTCAACTACTTTCCCGATGCGCTGCCGCGGCGGAGCTTTTACCGCCCGGCCGAGCGCGGCTTCGAGCGCGAGATCAAAAAACGCCTCGAATATTGGGAAAAATTGCGGGTTTCCAAAGCGAAGTAATGGGGACGCCGCGCCTGCTGCCATCCTATAAACTGCCAAGCCTTTGGAGATTGTTTATGCCGCGCAAGCTCGGATTGCTCTTGACGGTGGGTGTCCTGATCGTACCGCTCCTCGGCAGCGCGCCGAGCCTGGCGCAGACCGCGCCGCCGCCGCCGCTCCAGGCCGAGGTGGTCCCGGCCCCGCCGCCTCCCGGCGCCGTCCGCGGCCGCCCCTGGGTCTGGCAGCCGGGCTATTGGCGCTGGAACGGCCGTCAATATCGTTGGATTCCCGGCCATTACGTGCGCGGCCCGCGCGTCGGCGCCGCATGGGTGCCGGGCGAATGGGTCGTGGTGCGTGGGCGCTATGTCTGGCACCCCGGCCATTGGCGGCGCTAGGCACCGGCTTCGGTCCTCGCTGACGGATTGATCGGCGAGACCATGCCGCTAGGATGCCGCCATGAGCGGCGTCCAGACCCTCACCATCGCGCCCGAAGACGCCGAAATCCGCCTCGATCGCTGGTTCAAGCGGCATTTCCCCGAGCTTGCCCATGGCCGGCTGGAGAAGCTGCTGCGCACCGGCCAGATCCGGCTCGACGGCCGGCGCGCCGAGGCCGGCGACCGCGTTGCCGCGGGGCAAAGCGTGCGCGTGCCGCCGCTGCCGCAGACGACCGCGCCGCCGCCCGTGGCAGCAAAGCCGGTTCCGCGATCCGATGATGCCGAGTTCCTCCAGCGGCGCGTGCTTTATCGCGATGAGGATCTGATCGTCATCGACAAACCCGCAGGTCTCGCCGTCCAGGGTGGAACCGGCACGACGCGTCATCTTGACGCGCTGCTCGATGCGCTGCGCTTCGGCGCCGCCGAGCGCCCGCGTCTCGTTCACCGGCTCGACAAGGACACGAGCGGCGTCCTGGTCTTGGCCCGCAGCGCCGCAGCCGCGGCGCGGCTTGGTGCCGCCTTTCGCGGCAAAGCGGTGCGGAAGATTTACTGGGCAGCGGTGGTAGGCGCGCCGAAGCCGCGCCAGGGCCGGATCGACCAGAGCCTTTCGAAGCTGCCCGGACCGCGCGGCGAGCGCATGGCGCCCGATGACGAAAATGGCGAGCGCGCCATCACCCATTACCGCACCGTCGCCCATGCCGGCGACCGCTTCGCCTGGCTGGCGCTCGAGCCGGTGACCGGCCGCACGCACCAGCTCCGCGTCCATTGCGCGGAAATGGGCACGCCGATCCTTGGCGACGGCAAGTATGGCGGCGCCGCGGCGCATCCGGCGGGGCTGCCGCAACCGCGCAAGCTCCATCTCCATGCCCGCGCTATCGCTCTGCCGCGGCCGCGCGGCATGCTGACCGTCACGGCGCCGCTGCCCGCGCATATGCGCGAGACTTGGGCGTTTCTCGGCTTTGCCGAATCGGATGAGCCCGATCCCTTTGCCGGGCTGGCGCCACCGCGATGAAGCGTTTTTATCGCGAGGCCGCGGCGATCGCCGCGGGCGAGGCCTTTGCCGTGCATCTCGACGGCAAGCCGCTGCAAACCCCAGCCAAGCGTGCCCTCATTCTTCCCGGCCGCGCGCTTGCCGCGGCGATCGCCGCCGAATGGCAAGGCCAGGGCGAAACGCTCAAAACCGTGGACCTGCCGCTGACACGGCTCGCCAGCACGGCAATCGATCGCGTCGCGCCAAATCCGCGACCAGTCATTCGCGAGATCGCGAATTACGCGGGAACCGATCTCCTCTGCTATCGCGCACCCGAGCCGCCCGAGCTCGTCGCGCGTCAGCACGCGGCGTGGCAGACGCTGCTCGATTGGATCGAAGAGCGCTGCGCGGCAAAGCTCGTCGCGACGCGCAGCATCACGCCTGTCACGCAGGCACCGGAGGCGCTCGCGGCGATCGAGCGCGCGATCGAACGCCAAGGCGCGATGGAATTGGCGGCGCTCCATCTCGCCACCGCCGCTTGCGGCTCGGTGGTGCTGGGCCTTGCCCTTCTCGAGGAGCGACTCGACCCCGACGCCGCCTTCGAGGCGGCACAGCTCGACGAAACCTATCAGATGGAGCGCTGGGGCGAGGATGCCGAGCAGACGCGCCGGCGCGCCGCGCTCAAGGAGGACATTCGCCTCGCGGCGCGGTTTCTCGGCTTGCTTCGCGCCGATTAGGGTAATATCCGGCGAGCCCAGCGCGGGCTTCAGGGAGAGCCGATGCAGGACATTCTGCGCCAATTGGAGGACAAGCGCGCGGCGGCGCGGCTCGGCGGCGGCGAGCGGCGCATCGCGGCCCAGCACGCCAAGGGCAAGCTCACCGCGCGCGAGCGCCTGGAGCTGCTCTTCGATCCGGGCTCCTTCGAGGAATGGGATATGTTCGTCGAGCATCGCTCGACGGATTTCGGCATCGACGAGCAGAAAATCCCGGGCGATGGCGTCGTCACCGGCCATGGCCTCGTCAATGGCCGCACCGTCTTCGCCTTCAGCCAGGATTTCACCGTGTTCGGCGGATCCTTGAGCGAGGCCCATGCCGAGAAGATCTGCAAGATCATGGACCAGGCGATGAAGGTCGGCGCGCCGGTGATCGGCCTCAACGATTCGGGCGGCGCACGCATCCAGGAGGGCGTTGCCTCGCTCGCCGCCTATGCCGAAGTGTTCCAGCGCAATGTGCTGGCCTCGGGCGTGGTGCCGCAAATCTCGCTGGTGATGGGGCCTTGCGCCGGCGGCGCGGTCTATTCGCCGGCCATGACCGATTTCATCTTCATGGTGAAAGACAGCTCCTACATGTTCGTGACCGGCCCCGATGTGGTGAAGACGGTGACGCAGGAGAGCGTCAGCCAGGAGGAGCTCGGCGGCGCGGTGACGCACACGACGCGCTCGGGCGTCGCCGATCTCGCCTTCGAGAACGATGTCGAGGCGCTGTTGCAGCTGCGCCGCTTCATGGATTTCCTGCCGCTGTCCAACCGGGCGAAGCCGCCGCTTCGGCCGACAGCGGACCCAGCCGGCCGCGCCGAGCCCTCGCTCGACACGCTCGTGCCGCTCAATCCCAACAAGCCCTACGACATGCGCGAGCTCATCGTCAAAATCGCCGATGAGGGGGATTTCTTCGAGCTCGCGCCGGATTGGGCGAAGAACATCCTGATCGGGTTCGTGCGGCTCGATGGACACCCGGTCGGCATCGTCGCCAACCAGCCGATGGTGCTCGCGGGCTGCCTCGACATCGACAGCGCGCGCAAGGCGGCGCGCTTCGTGCGGTTTTGCGACTGCTTCGATATCCCGCTTGTCACCTTCGTCGATGTGCCGGGATTCCTACCTGGCACCAGCCAGGAATATGGCGGCATCATCAAGCACGGCGCGAAGCTGCTCTACGCCTTTGCCGAGGCGACGGTGCCGAAGGTCACGGTCATCACCCGCAAGGCTTATGGCGGCGCCTATGACGTGATGAGCTCCAAGCATTTGCGCGGCGACGTCAACTACGCCTGGCCCTCGGCCGAGATCGCGGTGATGGGACCCAAAGGCGCGGTCGAGATCATCTTCCGCGGCGATTTGGGCGATCCCGCCAAGATCGAGGCGCGCACCGAGGAATACCGGGAGAAATTCGCCAACCCCTTCGTTGCCGGCGCGCGCGGCTATATCGACGACGTGATCACCCCGCAAGCGACGCGCCAGCGCGTCTGCCGCTCGCTCGCCATGCTGCGCGGCAAAGCGCTCGCCAATCCGTGGAAAAAACACGACAACATTCCGCTATAGACGATTTGAACCACCAAGACACGAAGACACCAAGGCAGCATCAGAGCGCCAAGCCGCGGATACCGTCTTTGATCAATGGAACATTGAAGTTCAGAAGCAGGCCGAGACGTTTTCCCGAAAGCTTCAAATAGGTTAGAAGTTGCGCCTCATGAATGGGCAGGAGCCGGTCGACCGTTTTCAATTCGATAACGACGACGTCGTTGACCAGGATATCGATACGAAAACCCGCTTCCAGGCGAACCTCGCGATAGACGACGGGACGATTGACCTGCTGCTCAACCTTGAAACCGCGCACATGCAGTTCATAGGCCAGGCAACGCTCATAGACCGATTCGAGCAAGCCTGGACCCAAGGCTCGATGCACGGCCAAGGCCGAATCGACGATGTCATGTGCCACCGAATCATGTTCGGACGAAAGCGGAATCATCTTGGTGCCTTTGTGCCTTGGTGGTTCTCCTTCCGGCAGTTTACCGTGCTCGCATAGCGATGTTCAAAAAGGTCCTCATCGCCAACCGCGGCGAGATCGCCTGTCGCATTATGCGCACCGCCAAGCGCATGGGGCTCGCGACCGTGGCTGTCTACAGCGACGCCGATGCCGAGGCGCTGCATGTGCGCGAGGCCGATGAGGCGCTGCGCATCGGCCCCGCGGCCGCGGCGCAGAGCTATCTGAAGATCGACGCGATCATCGCCGCCTGCCGCGCGAGCGGCGCCGAGGCCGTGCATCCGGGCTACGGGTTCCTCTCCGAGAACGCCGATTTCGCCCGCGCGCTCGACGCGGCAGGGATTGTGTTCATCGGCCCGCCGGCCGCGGCGATCGCCGCCATGGGCGACAAGCTCGCTGCCAAGAAGCTCGCGCAAGAGGCCGGCGTTGCGGTCGTGCCCGGTCATCCGGAGGCGATCGGCGATGCGAGCACGGCGCTCGAAATCGCGCGCGCGATCGGCTATCCGGTGATGATCAAGGCCGCGGCCGGCGGCGGTGGCAAGGGCATGCGGCTGGCGGAGAGCGACAACGCCTTGCGCGAGGGCTTGCGGCTCGCCGCGAGCGAGGCGCGTTCGGCCTTCGGCGATGACCGCGTCTTCATCGAGAAATACATCGCCGAGCCGCGGCATATCGAGATCCAAGTGCTCGCCGACGCGCATGGCAACGTCATTCATCTCGGCGAGCGCGAATGCTCGATCCAGCGCCGCCACCAGAAGGTGATCGAGGAGGCGCCGAGCCCTTTTCTCGACGCGGCGACGCGCCGGCGCATGGGCGCTCAGGCCGTTGCGCTCGCCAAGGCCGCGCAATATCGCTCGGCCGGGACGGTCGAGTTCGTGGTCGATCGCGCGCGCAATTTCTATTTTCTCGAGATGAACACGCGGCTGCAGGTCGAGCATCCGGTGACCGAGTTCGTGACCGGCCTCGATCTCGTCGAGCTGATGATCCGCATCGCCGCCGGCGAGAGGCTGCCGATCGCGCAAGATCAGGTGAGACTCCAAGGCGCCGCCATCGAGGCGCGGGTCTATGCCGAGGATCCGCGGCGCAATTTCCTGCCCTCGACCGGGCGGCTTGCGCGCTATCGGGCGCCCGCAGGCGAGGGCGTGCGCGTCGATGCCGGCGTCTTCGAAGGCGCCGAAATCTCGATCTTCTACGACCCGATGATCGCCAAGCTCGTGGCGCAGGGCGAGGACCGGGCCAGCGCGATCCGGCGCCTTGCCGCGGCGCTCGATGCCTTCGTCATCCGCGGCGTCTCGAACAATCTCGGCTTCCTGTCGGCGGTCAACGCGCATGAGCGCTTTGCCCGCGGCGATTTCAGTACGCATTTCATCGCCGAGGAGTTCCCGCAAGGCTTCGGCGGCGCGCGCCTCTCCGATGCCGAGACCCAGGCAGCGCTCGCCCTTGCCGCCACGGCGCAGCGGCTCCTGGCCGAGCGCGACGCCGGCATTGCCGGGGCTGCCGTCGCCGAGGACTGGACGATCCTTTATGAGGACCGAGCCATCCCGGTGAAGCTCGCCCGGCGTAACGAAATCATCATCGTCGATCTCTATACCGCGCGCCAGGAGGTCACGACCGCTTGGCAGCCCGGCGATCTGCTCTTCCGCGCGACGCTCGATGGCACGCCGATCGTGTGCCAGATCGAGCGGCGCGGCATCGGTTGGCGGGTGGAGCGCGGCGGCGCGGCGCTCGATGTCCTGGTTCTGCCGCCGGCAGCCGCCGCGGCGCTCGCGCGCATGCCGGAAAAGCCCAAGCCCGATCTCTCGCGGCAGTTGCGCTCGCCGATGCCGGGCCTCCTGGTCTCGATCGCGGTCGCCGCGGGCCAGGAGGTGAAAGCCGGCGAGGAGCTGGCGGTGGTCGAGGCAATGAAGATGGAGAATGTGCTGCGTGCGGAGCGCGACGGTCGGGTTGCGCGGCTTTGCGCCAAGCCGGGCGACAGCCTCGCCGTCGATCAGATCATCCTCGAATTCGAATGAGCATCGCCTTGCATCTCTCGATCACCGGCCGCGTCCAAGGCGTGGGCTTTCGCGCTTTCGTCACCGCCGAGGCGCGCGCCCGCGGCCTGCGCGGCTGGGTGCGCAACCGGCGCGACGGCAGCGTCGAAGCGCTCGCCATCGGCGAGCCCGACATGGTCGCGGCTCTCGTCGAGCACTGCCGCCGCGGGCCGCCCGCCGCGCGGGTCGAAGGCGTCGAGGCGGTGCCGGCCGCCGATGACGGCACGCCCCGCTTTAGCGAATTTCCGACGGTCTGAGCACGCATGAGCTCGAGCCAGTTCCGCCTCCTGTCGAGCCGCAGGCTTCTCGGCCTGTTCCTCGCGCAGTTCTTCGGCGCCCTCAACGACAATCTCTTGCGCAACGCGCTCATCATCCAGGTGGCCTATCGCGACGCCTCGAGCTCGAGCCAGCTCGAAATCATCGTGACCATCGCGACGGCCCTCTTCATCCTGCCCTATTTCCTCTTTTCGGCGACCGCCGGCCAGCTCGCCGACAAATACGAGAAGGCCAGCCTCGTCAGCGCGCTGAAGCTGTGGGAGATCGGCGTGATGGCGCTGGCGGGCGTCGCCCTCGCCTTCGACAGCATCGGCTTCGGCCTCGCGACGCTGTTCCTTGCCGGCATTCAGGCGGCGTTCTTCGGCCCGGTCAAATACGGCATCCTGCCCGAGCTCCTGGGCGAGGAGGATCTGCTTGGCGGCAATGCGGTGATCGAGGCCGGGACCTTCCTCGCCATCCTCATCGGCACCATCGCCGGCGGCATCATGGTCATGCTCGACAACGGGCCGGCGATCGTCACCGCCACGGTGCTGGCCTTTGCCGCCGGCGGATGGGCGGCGAGCCTCCTCATTCCGCGCATGGGCCGCGCCGCGCCGGAGCTGCGCATCAATCCCAATATCGCCGCCGAGACCTGGCACGTGATGCGCTTTGCCAGCGAGAATCCGGTGGTGCGCTGGGCGATCCTCGGCAATTCCTGGTTTTGGTTCGTCGGCGTCGCGCTGGTCTCGCAGTTTCCGAACTACGCCAAGGACGTGCTCGGCGCCGACAATCAAGTCGTGACTCTCTTTCTCACGATGAATTCGATCGGCATCGGCGCGGGCTCGATGCTGGTGGGCCGGATTTTGCGCGGCACGCTGACCGCCCGGCTGGTGCCGTTCGCGGCGCTGGCGATGGCGATCTTCGCCGGCGATATCTGGCTGGTGGACGGCGCGCGCCAGGGGCCGCAGCTGCTCGACATGACGGCGTTCCTCGGCCGGCCGGAGCATTGGCGGATATCCTTCGACCTGCTCGCGACCGCCCTCGCCGCCGGGGTGTTCGTCGTCCCGCTCTACGCCATCATGCAGGCGCGCAGCGAACTGAGCCGGCGCGCGCGCATCGTCGCCGCCAATAATGTGTGGAATGCCCTCTTCATGGTCGGCGCGGGGCTCGGCAGCGCCCTGATGCTGAAGCTCGGCGCCGGCGTCACCGACATTTTCCTCGCCATCGCCGCGGGTAATCTCGCGCTTGCCGCGGCCACCTGGCATCTGCGCCGGCAAAAAGAAAGCTGACGCGGGAACCCGCGTCAGCCGGCATTCGTCGTCCGAATGGGAAAGCGGCTCAGGACGCCGCCGCTTCTGCCTCTTCCTCGTCCTCGTCGGTCTGGACGGGACCCGAATCCTGACCCTTGGCCTCGAGATCGCGGTCGACCAGCTCGATCACCGCCATCGCCGCGGCATCGCCATGACGGAACCCCGCCTTGTAGATGCGGCAATAGCCGCCGGCGCGCTTCGCATAGCGCTCGGCGAGGATGGTCATGACCTTGTTGGCGATCTTCTCGTCCTGCAAGGTCGCGATCAGCCGCCGCCGCGCGGCGAGCCCGCCATGCTTGCCGAGGGTGATGAGCCGCTCGACCACCGGGCGCAGATCCTTCGCCTTCGGCAGGGTGGTGGTGATCTGCTCGTGCTTCAAGAGCGCGTGGCAGAGATTGTCGAACATGGCCTTGCGATGAGCCGAGGTGCGGCTGAAGCTGCGGCCTCTTAAACGATGACGCATGGACGCGCTCTCAATAGGGTTCTTCGAGGCGCTTCACCAGCTCCTCGATGTTCTCGGGCGGCCAGTTCGGGATCTCCATGCCGAGATAGAGACCCATCTGCGCCAGCACTTCCTTGATCTCGTTCAGCGATTTGCGGCCGAAATTCGGCGTCCGCAGCATCTCGGATTCGGTCTTCTGCACGAGATCGCCGATATAGACGATGTTGTCGTTCTTGAGGCAATTGGCCGAGCGTACCGAGAGCTCGAGCTCGTCGACCTTGCGCAAGAGGTTCTTGTTGAAGGGCAGCTCGGAGGGGCGCTCTTCCTCGGACGCGGCGCGCGGCTCCTCGAAATTGATGAAGAGCTGGAGCTGATCCTGGAGGATGCGCGCGGCGAGCGCGACCGCGTCCTCGGGCGTCACCGCGCCGTTGGTTTCGACCGTCATCGACAGCTTGTCGTAGTCGGTGCGTTGGCCGACGCGGGTATTGTCGACCTTGTAGCTGACGCGGCGCACCGGGCTGAACAGCGCGTCGACCGGAATGAGGCCGATCGGCGCGTCCTCGGGGCGATTGTCGGTCGCCGGGCGATAGCCCTTGCCGGTATCGACGGCGAATTCCATCGTCACCTTGGCGCCCTTGTCGAGCGTGCAGATGAGATGATCGGGATTCATGATCTCGATGTCGTGCGGCACCTCGATCATGCTGGCGCGCACCTCGCCCGGGCCGTTGGCGCGAAGCCGCATCCGCTTCGGCCCCTCGCCATGCAGACGGAGCGCGATCCCCTTGACGTTGAGGACGATGTCGGTGATGTCCTCGAGCACGCCGGGGAGCGACGAGAATTCATGCAGCACGCCCTCGATCTGCACCGAGGTGATGGCCGCGCCCTGGAGCGAGGAGAGCAGCACCCGCCGCAGCGCGTTGCCGAGCGTCAGGCCGAAGCCGCGCTCCAGCGGTTCCGCGACCGCGGTCGCGACCCGCGCCGGGTCGTCGCCGGGCTGGACAACCAGCTGCCCCGGCTTCTTCAATTCTTGCCAATTCTTCTGGATTTGCGTCACGAGCCGATCCTCACGTCTTTAGACTTGCGGCGCGCGCAGCCCGCGGCGGGCGCAGGCGCGATCGCGCGGAAAACGAATTGCGACTAAACGCGGCGACGCTTCGGCGGCCGGCAGCCATTGTGCGGGATCGTGGTCACGTCGCGGATCGACGAAACCGTGAAGCCGACCGTCTGCAGCGCGCGGAGCGCCGATTCGCGGCCCGAGCCGGGTCCCTTGACCTCGATCTCGAGCGTGCGCATGCCATGCTCCATCGCCTTGCGTCCCGCGTCCTCGGCGGCGACCTGCGCGGCATAGGGCGTCGACTTGCGCGAGCCCTTGAACCCCATCGTGCCCGAAGATGACCAGGCGATGGTATTGCCTTGCGCATCGGTGATGGTGATCATCGTGTTGTTGAACGTGGCGTTCACATGCGCCACGCCCGCGGTGATGTTTTTGCGCTCGCGGCGGCGGACGCGCGTGGCTGCACCGGGCTTGGTCGTCGTCGCCATTGTCTTCCTGACCTCGTCTTAAGAAACGTGCTGGGCGGACATTTATTACTTGCTCGCCAGCTTCTTGCCCGCAACCGGCCGCGCCGGACCCTTGCGGGTGCGGGCGTTGGTGTGGGTGCGCTGGCCGCGCACCGGCAACCCCTTGCGGTGACGCAGGCCGCGATAGCAGCCGAGATCCATCAGCCGCTTGATGTTCATGGCGACATTCCGGCGCAGATCGCCCTCGACCTGGTATTCGCGGTCGATGACCTCGCGGATGCGCAGCACCTCGTCGTCGGTCAGCTCATGCACGCGGCGCTGCTCCGGAATTCCGAGCTTGGCGCAAATCTTTTCCGCCGAGGCGCGGCCGATCCCGTGAATATAGGTGAGGCCGATCGGAACCCGCTTCTGATTGGGAATGTTGACGCCGGCAATGCGCGCCACCTGCGCTTCTCCTCAGTTCGAATTGTCGGTTTCGGACGGTGACCAGACGCCCCGGTTGGCCGAAGGGGCCTTATATCGGAATCTCTGCACGAAAGTCAACCTCGGGGGCTTTTGAGAATGGTTTCAATCTGCTGGGCAACCGCATCGATTTCGGCCATGCCGTCGATCGAGCGCAGCAGCCCCTTGGCGCGATAGTAAGGGAGAATCGGGGCCGTCTGATCGCGGTAGGCCTCGAGCCGGGCCTTGACCGTCTCGGCGGTGTCGTCGGGCCGCCGGACGAAATCGGTGCTGCCGCAAATGTCGCACCGGCCGGGCTGCTTCGGCTGGTGATAGCGGTCGTGGTAGGAGGCGCCGCAGCTTTTGCAGCTGAAACGGCCGGAAATCCGGTCAATCAGCGCGTCCTCATCGACAGTCAGCTCGATCACCCGGTCGAGCGCGATCCCGTTCTTCTCCAGCATGTCGTCGAGCGCCTGGGCCTGGGGAACGGTGCGCGGAAACCCGTCGAGGATGAAGCCCTTGCCCTTGAGCCCGGCGATGCGGCTGGCGATCAGCGCGATCATGATGTCGTCCGAGACCAGCTTGCCGGCATCCATGATCGCCTGGACCTGGCGGCCCAGCGCGCTGCCCGAGGCGCGTTCGGCCCGCAGCATGTCGCCGGTCGACAGCTGGATCATGCCATAGCGCTCTTCGAGGCGCTTGGCCTGGGTCCCCTTCCCGGCCCCGGGAGGGCCGAGCAGAAGAATATTCAACCGCGTCTCCCCCGCAATTTGGATTTCTTGATGAGGCCTTCATATTGATGGGCGAGCAAATGCGAATGGATCTGCGCCACCGTGTCCATGGTGACGCTGACGACGATCATGATGCTGGTGCCGCCGAAATAGAACGGCAGCGAATATTCGGAAATCAGCCATTCAGGCAGCACGCACACCGCCGCGAGATAGAGCGCGCCGATCACCGTCAGCCGCGTCAGCACATAGTCGAGATAATCCGCGGTGTTCTTGCCCGGCCGAATACCGGGGACGAAGCCGCCGTATTTCTTGAGATTGTCGGCGGTCTCGACCGGGTTGAACACGATCGCCGTGTAAAAGAAGGTAAAGAAGATGATCAGCGCCGCGTAAAGCGCGATATAGATCGGCTGGCCATGGCCGAGCCAGGCGGCGACCTGCGCCAAGGTGCCGGTCGAGCCGGCGCTGAACCCTGCCAAGGTCGCGGGCAGCAGCAGGAGCGAGGAAGCAAAGATCGGCGGGATGACGCCCGAGGTGTTGAGCTTCAAGGGCAGATGCGAGGCCTCGCCGCCGAACATCTTGTTGCCCACTTGGCGTTTGGGATACTGCACCAGGATGCGGCGCTGCGCGCGCTCCATGAAGACGATGAAGGTGATGACCGCGATCGCGCCGATCACGAAGGAGATCAGGAAGAAGGCCGAGATCGCGCCGGTGCGGCTCAATTCGAGCAGCCCCGCCATCGCCGGCGGCATGCGCGCGACGATGCCGGCGAAGATGATCAGCGAGATGCCGTTGCCGACGCCGCGCGCGGTGATCTGCTCGCCGAGCCACATCAGGAACACCGTGCCGCCGGTGAGGGTGATCATCGAGGTGAGCCGGAAGAACAGCCCCGGATTGGTGACGGCGAGCCCCGAAGGCCCGCGCAGCCCCTCGATGCCGACGGCGATGCCATAGGCCTGGAGCGCGGCGAGGAACACCGTGCCGTAGCGCGTATATTGGTTGAGCTTCTTGCGCCCGGCCTCGCCCTCTTTCTTCAAGGCTTCGAGCTGCGGCGAGACCGCGGTCAGCAGCTGCACGATGATCGAGGCCGAGATGTAGGGCATGATGTTGAGGGCGAAGATCGTCATGCGCCCGAGCGCGCCGCCCGAGAACATGTCGACCATGCCGAGAATGCCGCCCGAATTGCGCGCGAAAATCTCCTGCAGCACCTGCGGATCGATGCCGGGCAAGGGGATGTAAGTGCCGAGACGGTAGATCACCAACGCGCCGAGGGTGAACCAGATGCGGTTCTTGAGCTCGGTCGCCTTGGCGAAAGCCGAGAGGTTGATGCTGGCCGCGAGCTGTTCGGCGGCTGACGCCATTTAGGGTGTCCTCATGAAGCGGCGGCGGCCGGCTTGGCGGCCGCCACGATCACCTTTCCCCCGAGCTTTTCCACGGCCTCGACGGCGGCTTTCGACGCTCCCGCGACTTCGAGCGTCAGCGGCGTCTTCAATTCGCCCTTGGCGAGGAGGCGCACGCCGTCGCGCACGCGGCGCAACACGCCGGCCGCGACCAGCGCCTCGCCATTGACGGTCGCGTCCGCCTTGAGGCGGCCCGCATCGAGCGCCACTTGCAGCCGCCCGAGATTGACGATCGTGAAATCGCGCTGGAAATCGGTGTTGTTGAACCCGCGCTTCGGCAGGCGGCGATGCAGCGGCGTCTGCCCGCCCTCGAAGCCGTTCAAGGCAACGCCGGTGCGCGCGGTCTGGCCCTTGCCGCCGCGCGCGCTGGTCTTGCCCTTGCCCGAGCCGATGCCCCGGCCGCGGCGCTTGGCGCGGTAATGGGCGCCCTGATTGTCCGAAATCTCGTTGAGCTTCATGGTCGATCCACTGCCAAGCTTAGGCCCCTTACGAGGCCGATTCCACCCGCACCAAATGCTGGACGCGCGCGATCATGCCGCGCACGGCGGGCGTATCCTCGAGGATGCGCGAGCGGTGCAGCTTATCGAGCCCCAGCCCTTTGAGGGTCGCGCGCTGATAATCCTGGCGCCCGATCGGGCTGCCGATCTGCGTGATCTTCAAAGCCTTTTCGGGCTTCGGCCGCCCCGCCGAGGCGGGCGCCGGAGTCGCCGCCTTCGGCTTTGCCGCCGCCTTCTTCGGCGCGGCGCCGTCCGCCGCCGCCTTGGACGCGCGGGCCGGCCTTTTCTTTGGCTCGGCTTTCTCCTCAGCCATATCCTGCTCCTACTCGCGCGCTTCCTGGCCGTCGCGGCGCGGCAAAATGTCGCTCACCTTTTTACCGCGGCGTGCCGCCACCGCGCGCGGGCTGACCGAGCGCTCGAGCGCTTCGAAGGTCGCCTTGATCATGTTGTGCGGGTTGGACGTGCCGACCGACTTCGCCACCACGTCCTGGACGCCGAGCGCTTCGAAAATCGCGCGCATCGGCCCGCCGGCGATGATACCCGTGCCCTGCTGCGCCGCGCGCACCACCACCCGCCCGGCGCCGTAATGGCCGAACACGTCGTGATGCAGGGTGCGGCCTTCGCGCAAGGGCACGCGGATCATGCCGCGGCGCGCCTGCTCGGTTGCCTTGCGGATGGCTTCCGGGACCTCGCGCGCCTTGCCCGAGCCGTAGCCCGCGCGGCCTTTGCCGTCGCCGACAATGACAATCGCGGCGAAGCCGAAGCGCCGTCCGCCCTTCACCACCTTGGCGACACGGTTGATGCCGACGAGCTTTTCGATGAACTCGCCTTCCTCGCGCCCGGCGCGGTCGCGCCCGCCGCGGTCGCCCTCGCCGCGCCCGCGTTGCGGACGGTCGCCGCCGCGGCCACGCGCCGGCCTGTCGCTGCCCGATGGTGTCGTTGCCATAGGTGCCCTTTCTAGAAATCCAGCCCGCCCTCGCGGGCAGCGTCGGCCAGGGCCTTCACCCGGCCATGGAACAGATAGCCGCCGCGGTCGAACACGACCGCCGTCACACCCGCCGCCTTCGCGCGCTCGGCAATGAGCTTGCCGACCGCGCCCGCCGCTGCCTTGTCGGCGCCGGTCTTGAGGCTGTCGCGCAAGCTCTCATCGAGGCTCGAGGCGGCCGCCAAGGTGCGCCCCGCCGCGTCGTCGATCACCTGGGCATAGATATGCTTGGACGAGCGGAACACCGACAGCCGCGGCCGGCCGCGGCCGGCATGCGCCAGGCGCACGCGCACCCGCGTGCGCCGCCGCGCGAAGAGTGTCTGGGAATTGCCGGTCATGCGCCGCTCCTACTTCTTCTTGCCTTCCTTGCGCCGGATCGTCTCGGTCGCATATTTGATCCCCTTGCCTTTATAGGGCTCGGGCCGCCGGAACGAGCGGATGACCGCTGCGACCTGGCCGACGCGATGAAGATCGGGTCCCGAGACCGCGATCGAGGTCGGCTTCTCGCAGGCGATCTTCACATCTGCCGGAATCGGGAAATGCACGTCGTGGCTGTAGCCGAGCTGCAGCACGAGGTCCTTGCCCTGCACCGCCGCGCGATAGCCGACGCCGTTGATCTCGAGATTGACGGTGTAGCCGCTCGCGACGCCCTTCACCATGTTGGCGATATGGGCGCGCGCCGAGCCCCACTCCATGCGGGCGCGCTTCGTCTCGTTCTTCGGCTTCAGCACCACCTTGCCGTCCTTGACGGCGGCCTCGACCTCGTCGCCGACCGGAACCTTCAAGGTGCCGAGCTTGCCTTTGGTGGTGACGATGCCGCCGGCCACCTCGACGGTGACGCCTTGCGGGATGGAAATCGGAACCTTGCCGATGCGTGACATGGATGCCTCAGAAAACGCGGCAGAGAACCTCGCCGCCGACATTGGCGGCGCGGGCTTCGTTGTCGGACATGACGCCCCGCGGCGTCGACAGGATCGAGATGCCGAGCCCGTTATAGACGCGCGGCAGATCGGCGACGCGCGAATAGATCCGCCGCCCCGGCTTCGAGACACGCAGCAATTCGCGGATCACCGGCTCGCCATCCACATATTTCAGCTCGATCTTCAGCTCGGCGACGCCGGGACGGATTTCCTCGTGCTTGAAGCCGCGGATATAGCCCTCGCGCTGCAGCACCTCCAGCACATTGGCGCGGATTCGCGACGCCGGCGACTGGATGACCGCCTTATGCGCCTGCTGACCGTTGCGGATCCGGGTCAGCATATCCCCGAGAGGATCGCTCATCGACATGCCGTTCTCCCTTACCAGCTCGACTTCACCATGCCCGGGATCTGGCCGAGCGAGGCCAGCTCGCGAAGCGCGATGCGCGAGAGCTTGAACTTGCGATAATAAGAGCGCGGACGCCCAGTGAGCTCGCACCGGTTCTTCAGCCGCGTGGCCGAGGAATTGCGCGGCATCTCCGCGAGCTTCAGCCGCGCCGCGAACCGATCCTCGGGCGGCAGCTCCTTGTTCGCGGCGATCGCCTTGAGGCGCGCGCGCTTCGCTGCCATGCGCTTCACGAGCTGGGTCCGCTTGCGATTTTTATCGATCGAACTGGTCTTGGCCATATACCTTGCCCTTTCGGGATCAGTTGACGAACGGCATGTCGAACCCGCGCAGAAGCGCCTTGGCTTCCGCGTCGGTCTTCGCCGTCGTGACGATGACGATGTCCATGCCGCGCGTGGCATCGACCTGGTCGTAGTTGATTTCGGGGAACACCAGCTGCTCCTTGAGGCCGAGCGCGTAATTGCCGCGGCCATCGAAGCTCTTGGGCGAGGTGCCGCGGAAATCGCGCACCCGCGGCAGGGCGATGTTCACCAGCCGATCGAGAAATTCGTACATCCGGTCCTTGCGCAAGGTGACCTTGCAGCCCAGGGGCATGTTCTCGCGCACCTTGTAGGTGGCGATCGATTTCTTGGCGCGGGTGATGACCGGCTTCTGGCCGGCGATCGCCGCGAGCTCTTTCGCCGCCGCGTCGACCTTCTTCGCGTCCTGGACGGCCTCGCCGACCCCCATGTTGATGACGATCTTCTCGAGCCGCGGCACGGCGAAGATGTTCTGGTAGCCGAACTCCTTCATGAGGTTCGGACGGACCACTTTGTCGTAATGCTCTTTGAGGCGCGTCGCCATGCTTTGTCCCTCAGGCGTCGAGGACCTCGCCGGAGCGCTTGGCGTAGCGCACCTTCCGGCCGTCCTCGAGAGTGCGATAGCCGACCCGCGTCGGCTTCTGGGTCTTCGGATCGATATGGGCGACGTTCGAGACGTGGATCGCCGCCTCTTTTTCGACGATGCCGCCGGGCTCGCCGGGCCGCGGCCGCGTGTGCCGCTTCACCATGTTGACGCCTTGCACGACGACGCGCGCCTCGGCGCGCTTGACGCTCAAGACCTCGCCGCTCTTGCCCTTGTCGCGGCCGGTCAGGACCACGACCTTGTCGCCCTTCTTGATCTTCAGCTTCATCGTCACAGCACCTCGGGCGCGAGCGAGACGATCTTCATGAACTTGCGCGCGCGCAGCTCGCGCGTCACCGGCCCGAAGATGCGCGTGCCGATCGGCTCGTCCTGATTGGTGATGAGCACCGCGGCATTGCGGTCGAAGCGGATGGCGCTGCCGTCCGGACGGCGGATGGCGTTGGCGGTGCGCACGATGACGGCCTTGTGCACGTCGCCCTTCTTGACGCGGCCGCGCGGAATCGCGTCCTTGACCGAGACGACGATGATGTCGCCGACCGTCGCGGTGCGCCGCTTGCTGCCGCCCAGCACCTTGATGCACTGCACGCGCTTGGCGCCGGAATTGTCGGCCACGTCGAGATTGGTCTGCATCTGGATCATGGCGGCTTACTCCGGATTGGCCGCCGGCTTGGCGGCGCGTGCGCGGCGCGTGCGCTGCTTGGGCGGCTCGTCGATCTCGACCGCGCTCACGACCTTGCGGCCCTCGACCGGCGCGCCGCCCGAGAGCACGATCCAATGCTTGCTCTTGGAGAGCGGCCGGCTTTCCTCGATGCGCACGAGGTCGCCGGTCTTGTGCGCGTTGGTCTCGTCATGCGCCGCGTATTTCTTGGAGCGCATGATGAATTTCTTATAGACGGGGTGCATGACCCGGCGCTCGACCCGCACGATCACGGTCTTGTTCGCCTTGTCGGAAACGACGACGCCCGTCAGGACACGTTTTGGCATCTCTCGATCTCTTTCCCTCAACCGGCCTTGCGCGCGCGCTCGCCGATCACGGTCTTGATGCGCGCGATGTCGCGCCTCACCTGCCGCACGCGCGTGGTGTTCTCGAGCTGCCCGCTCGCCTTCTGAAAGCGCAGGTTGAACACTTCCTTGCCCAACTGCTCGAGCTCGCTCTTCAGCTCGTCGTCGGTCTTGGCCCGCACGTCGCCCGCCTTCACGGCTCGCCTCCCTCGCCCACGCGCGCCACCACCCGCGTCGCGACCGACAGCTTCGCCGAAGCCAGCGCGAAGGCCTCGCGCGCGATCGGTCCGGGCACGCCGTCCAGCTCGAACATGATCCGCCCCGGCTTCACCCGGCAGACCCAGAATTCGGGCGTGCCCTTGCCGCTGCCCATGCGCACCTCGGCCGGCTTGCGCGACACCGGCACGTCCGGAAAGATGCGGATCCAAACACGGCCGACGCGCTTGATGTGGCGCGTGATGGCGCGCCGCGCCGCCTCGATCTCGCGCGCGGTGACGCGGCCTGGCTCGGTCGCCTTGAGGCCGAAATTGCCGAAATTGAGCGCCGTGCCGCCCTTGGCCTTGCCGTGGATGCGGCCCTTATGCGCCTTGCGGTATTTGGTGCGTGCGGGTTGGAACATCGATGAATCGCCTTCTTACGCGCGCGCCGGCTGCGCCTCGGCGGCGCGCTTGTCCTGGGCCATCGGGTCGTGCTGCATAACCTCGCCCTTGAACACCCAGACCTTCACGCCGCAGGTGCCGTAGGTCGTCTTGGCCGTGCCATAGCCGAAATCGACATCGGCGCGGAGCGTGTGCAGCGGCACGCGGCCCTCGCGGTACCACTCCATGCGCGCGATCTCGGCGCCGCCCAAGCGCCCCGAGCAATTGATGCGGATGCCGAGCGCGCCCAAACGCATCGCCGATTGCACCGCACGCTTCATCGCGCGGCGGAAGGCGACGCGCCGCTCGAGCTGCTGCGCGATGCCGTCGGCGATCAGCTTGGCGTCGATCTCGGGCTTGCGGATCTCGAGGATGTTGAGGCTGACCTCGGAGTTGGTCATCTTGCCGAGGTCCAAGCGCAGCTTTTCGATATCGGCGCCCTTCTTGCCGATGACGACGCCGGGCCGGGCGGAATGGATGGTGATCCGCGTCTTCTTGGCCGCGCGCTCGATGATGATCTTGCTGACGCCGGCCTGCAGCAGCCGGTCGCCCAGGAACTTGCGCAGCTTTAGATCCTCATGCAGGAGGCTGCTGTAGTCCTTGCGCGAGAACCAGCGCGAATCCCAGGTCCGGTTGATGCCGAGCCGAAGCCCGATCGGATTGACCTTTTGGCCCATTAAGCCTTCTCCTGCTCGCCCGCATCGCCGCTCTCCTCGGCGCGCTCGCGCACGACGACGAGAAGATTGGCGAAATATTTCTGCACCGCCGCCGAGCGGCCGCGGCCGCGCGCATGGAAGCGTTTCAGCGCGAAGGCGCGTCCCACCGTCGCTTCCTTGACGACGAGCTTGTCGACGTCGAGCTGGTGGTTGTTCTCGGCATTGGCGATCGCCGCCTGCAGCACCTTCTTGACGTCGCCGGCGATGCGCCGGCGCGAGAAGGCGAGCTCGTTCAAGGCGGCGCTCGCAGGCTTGCCGCGGATCGACTGCGCGACGAGGTTCAGCTTGCGCGCGCTGATGCGGATGCCGTGCGCATAGGCCGAGGCCTCGGTCTCGGCGAGGCGACGAGGCGCTTGCTTCTTGCTCATGCCGACTCCCGCTTGACCTTGCGGTCCGCCGAATGGCCATGGAAGGTCCGCGTCGGCGCGAATTCGCCGAATTTGTGGCCGATCATGTGCTCGGTGACGAGCACCGGAATGAATTTGTGCCCGTTATAGACCCCGAAGGTCAGGCCGACGAACTGCGGAAAGATGGTCGAGCGGCGCGACCATGTCTTGATGATCTCGTTGCGGCCGGAGCCGCGCGCCTTCTCCGCCTTCTTCAACAGATAGCCGTCGACGAACGGCCCTTTCCAAGTCGAGCGTGCCACGGCGCTCTCCTATTTCTTCCGGCGGCGGCGCACGATGAAGCGGTCCGTCGCCTTGTTGTGTCGCGTTTTCGTGCCTTTGGTGCCCTTGCCCCACGGCGTCACCGGATGCCGGCCGCCCGAGGTGCGGCCTTCGCCGCCGCCATGCGGATGATCGATCGGGTTCATCGCGACGCCGCGCACCGAGGGCCGCTTGCCGAGCCAGCGGTTGCGCCCGGCCTTGCCGATCGAGACGTTCTGCGCATCGGGATTGGAGACGGCGCCGATCGTCGCCATGCATTCGGCGCGCACCATCCGCACCTCGCCCGAGGCGAGCCGCAGCAACGCATAGCCCGCATCGCGGCCGACGAGCTGCGCGTAGGTGCCGGCCGCGCGTGCCAGCTGGCCGCCCTTGCCCGGCTTCATCTCGACATTGTGGATGATGGTGCCGACCGGGATGTTGCGCATCGGCATCGCGTTGCCCGGCTTCACGTCGACCCGGTCGCCCGCCACCACCTTGTCGCCGGCGGTGAGACGCTGCGGCGCCAGGATGTAACTCAACTCGCCGTCCTCGTATTTGATGAGGGCGATGAAGCCCGAGCGGTTCGGATCGTATTCGAGCCGCACGACCTCGGCCGTGCCTTGCTTGCGGCGCTTGAAATCGACATTGCGCAGGCGACGCTTGTGGCCGCCGCCGCGCCAGCGCACGGTGATGCGGCCGCGATTGTTGCGCCCGCCGCTGCCGGTCTTGCCTTCGGTCAGGGCCTTGACCGGAGCACCGCTCCATAGCTCGCCGCGGTCCACCAGCACCAATTGGCGCTGGCCGGGCGTCGTCGGCTTGTAATTCTTCAATGCCATCCGTCAGACCCCTGTCGTCACGTCGATCTTCGAGCCTTCGGCCAAGGTGACGATCGCCTTCTTGAAATCGGAGCGCCGCCCCGGACGGCCGCGGACGCGCTTGGTCTTGCCCTTGACGCGGATCGTGTTGACGGCGGTGACCTTGACCTTGAAAAGCCCCTCGACCGCGGCTTTGACCGCGCGCTTGTCGGCGTTCAAGGGAACCCGGAAGGTCACCTGATTGTGCTCGGACGCCATCGTCGCCTTCTCGGTGATCACCGGCGCGATCACGAGATCGTACATGGCCTCGCGCGTCAGCTTCGGCGTCTCGCGCGGAATGAAGCGGAACCGGCTCATTTGAGGCGCGCCTCCAACGCGGTGACGGCGTCGCGGGTCAGGACCAGCGTGTCGCGGCGCAGGATGTCGTAGACATTGGCGCCCTGCTGCGGCAGCACGTCGATGCCGGGCAGGTTGCGCGCGGCGCGGGCGAAGTTCTCATCGAGCGTCGCGCCGTCGATGATCAGCACCGAGGTCCAGCCGAGCGCGGCGAATTGCTTGGCGAGGGCGCCGGTCTTGGCGTCCTTGGCGGTCGCCTTGTCGAGCACGACGAGCTTGCCGTCCTTTTGCTTGGCGGTGAGCGCGGTCTTCAGCGCAAGCCGCCGCACCTTCTTCTGCAGGCCGAATTCGTGGCTGCGCACGACCGGCCCGAAGATGGTGGCGCCGCCGCGGAATTGCGGCGAGCGCAGCGAGCCCTGGCGCGCGCGGCCCGAACCCTTCTGCGCCCAGGGCTTCTTGGTCGTGCCCTGAATCTCGCTGACGCCCTTGGTCTTGTGCGTGCCGGCGCGCCGCTTGGCGAGCTGCCAGTTGACCATGCGCGCGAGAATGTCGCGGCGCACCTCGGGCAGACCGAAAATCTCGTCGGCGAGCTCGATGCTGCCGACATCCTTGTTGTCGAGGCTGGTGATCTTGAGCTTCATCTCAACCGCCTTGCGCCGCCGCTTGCCGCAATGCCGCCGGGAAAGGCAGGCCCTTGGGCGCCGGACGCTTGGCCGCGTCCTTCACCAGCACATAGGCGCCATCGAAGCCCGGCACCGCGCCCGCCACAAAGATGAGTCCCTTCTCGGCATCGGCCGCGATGATCTTCAAATTCTGCGTGGTCACGCGCTCGACGCCGTAATGGCCGGCCATCTTCTTGTTCTTGAAGACCTTGCCCGGATCCTGACGCTGGCCGGTCGAGCCGTGGCTGCGATGCGAGACCGAGACGCCATGGGTCGCGCGCAAGCCGCCGAAATTGTGCCGCCGCATGACGCCCGAGAAGCCGCGGCCCTTGGTCGTGCCGACCACATCGACGAACTGGCCGGCGACGAAATGCGCCGCCGTCACCTCGGCGCCGACTTCGAGCAGCGCGTCGGGCGTGACGCGGAACTCGACGAGCTTTGCCTTGGGCTCGACCTTCGCCTTGGCGTAATGGCCGCGCATTGCCTGGCTGACATTCTTGACCTTCGCCTTGCCCACCCCGAGCTGCACGGCGGTATAGCCGTCCTTCTCGGCGGTGCGCACGGCGACCACCTGGCAATTGTCGACCTTCAGCACCGTGACGGGATTATGGTCGCCCGCCTCGGAGAATTGTCGGGTCATGCCCAGTTTCAGGGCGATGAGGCCGGTACGCATGACGCAAACGCCCCCTAGAGCTTGATCTCGACGTCGACGCCCGCGGCCAGATCGAGCTTCATCAGCGCATCGACCGTCTGCGGCGTCGGATCGACGATGTCGAGCACCCGCTTATGCGTGCGGATTTCGAATTGCTCGCGCGACTTCTTGTCGATGTGCGGCGAGCGCAGCACGGTGAACTTCTCGATCCGCGTCGGCAGCGGGATTGGCCCACGCACGCGCGCGCCGGTCCGCTTCGCGGTGTTGACGATCTCGCTTGTCGACTGATCGAGGACGCGATGATCGTAGGCCCGAAGGCGGATGCGGATGTTTTGACTGTCGAGTGCCATGGTGAAATTCCAATCCCGAGACGCGCGTCCGGCTTTGCTATTTGATGATCTTGGCGACGACGCCGGCGCCGACGGTGCGGCCGCCCTCGCGGATGGCGAAGCGCAGGCCTTCGTCCATGGCGATCGGCTGGATCAGCTCGATCTCCATCGACACATTGTCCCCGGGCATCACCATCTCGGTGCCCTCTTTCAGCTTCACCGTCCCCGTCACATCCGTCGTCCGGAAGTAGAATTGCGGCCGGTAATTGGTGAAGAACGGCGTATGCCGCCCGCCCTCTTCCTTGGTCAGGATGTAGGCCTCGGCCTGGAACTGCGTGTGCGGCGTGATCGACCCCGGCGCCGCCAGAACCTGGCCGCGCTCCACCTCCTCGCGCTTCGTGCCGCGCAGCAAGGCGCCGATATTGTCGCCCGCCTCGCCCTGGTCGAGGAGCTTCCTAAACATCTCGACGCCCGTCACCACCGTCTTCACCGTCGGCCGGAGACCCACGATCTCCACTTCCTCGCCGACCTTGATCACCCCGCGCTCGACCCGCCCCGTCACCACCGTGCCGCGGCCCGAGATCGAGAACACGTCTTCAATGGGCATCAGGAACGGACGGTCGCGGTCGCGCTTGGGCTGCGGAATCGAGGTATCCACCGCCTCCATCAGCTTCAGCACCGCATCGTGCCCCAGCTCCTTGCTCTTATCCTCCAGCGCCATCAGCGCCGAGCCACGGATGATCGGGATCTTGTCCCCCGGGAACTGGTAGGACGACAGCAGCTCCCGCACCTCCAGCTCGACCAGGTCCAAAAGCTCCGGGTCGTCCACCATGTCCACCTTGTTGAGGAACACGACGATCGCCGGCACCCCAACCTGCCGCGCCAAGAGGATGTGCTCCCGCGTCTGCGGCATCGGACCGTCCGCCGCCGAGACGACCAGGATCGCCCCGTCCATCTGCGCCGCGCCCGTGATCATGTTCTTCACGTAATCCGCATGGCCGGGGCAGTCGACATGCGCGTAATGACGGTTCTTCGTCTCGTACTCGACATGCGCCGTCGAGATCGTGATCCCGCGCGCCCGCTCCTCCGGCGCCTTGTCGATCTGGTCATACGCCGTGAACGTCGCCCCGCCCGTCTCCGCCAGCACCTTCGTGATCGCCGCCGTCAGCGACGTCTTCCCATGGTCGACGTGACCGATCGTCCCAATGTTGCAGTGCGGCTTCGTCCGCTCAAATTTCGCCTTCGCCATGTTGCTATCCCTGTCTCGGTCCTGATGTCGCCATACGCGCTGGAGCGGGTGAAGGGAATCGAACCCTCGTCGTAAGCTTGGAAGGCTTCTGCTCTACCATTGAGCTACACCCGCCGCCGCATTGCCGTGAGCCGGAGCTCGCTCCACGATCGCGCCGTCCTGATCCTCGACGGTTCCCCCAGACGTGGAGACGAAGCTGGTGGAGGGGGAAGGATTCGAACCTTCGAAGACCGAAGTCGGCAGATTTACAGTCTGCTGCCTTTGACCGCTCGGCAACCCCTCCGCTGGCCTCAAGCAGCGCGCCGGGTGTAAGGGATGGCGTCCAGGCTGTCAACGACGCCCCCGGTCCCTTCCCCCATGACACGATCGGCACGTTCGGATAAATTTGTTCCGCCACCACAATACCGGGCAGGGAAGGGAATGAGCGGCGTCGTTTCGCGGCACCGCTCCGGGCCGACCGATCCTTCGCATTCTTGAAGGACCGGCCGCAACACGCTGACGGGAGGGCACGCCATGTTGGAGGAATTCAGGAAGTTCGCGATGCGCGGCAATGTCGTCGACCTCGCCGTCGGCGTCATCATCGGCGCAGCCTTCGGCGCCATCGTCACCTCGATGGTCAGTGACGTCATCATGCCGGTCATCGGCGCGATCACCGGCGGGCTCGATTTCTCCAACTATTACCTGCCGCTCTCGGCGAAGGTGCAGGCGGGGCTGGCCTACGCCGACGCGAAGAAGCAGGGTGCCGTACTCGGATGGGGTCAGTTCCTGACCGTCACCCTCAACTTCCTCATCATTGCCTGGGTGCTGTTCCTCGCGATCAAGGGGATCAACAAGCTGCAAAAGCCCGAGCCGGCCGCACCAGCGGCGCCCCCCGAGCCGCCGGCCGAGGTGCGATTGCTGACCGAGATTCGCGATCTCTTGAAGCGCTAGCGCGGTCGCACGCGTCTATTCGCGATCTCTTGAAGCGCTAGCGCGGTCGCACGCGTCTAATCGACCGGGTCGAAGCCCTGCTTGTGGAAATAGGTGAGGCAATGCTCGTCCTTTTCCGAGCTGGTCGGGCCATACATCTCGCCGCCGCAAGTCGCGGTCTCGCCGGTCTTGGCATTGCGCAGATGGACGACATGGGTGCAGGCGCCGAGCGGCGCGGCGACGAGAAGCAGAGCGGCGAGAGCAAGCACCCGATGCATGGCGCGACGCCTTAAGCAATCCCGCCGCGGCTGTCAACGCAACGGCGCCGCGGCGTCGCATTTCGTGGTGGCATTTCGCCGCGGATTTGCTCTACTGCCACGCTGAGCGCGCGAACGTCGCGTCGACAAGCGATGGCAAGGCAAGGGCAAGGAGCGAAACGCCATGAGCCGGTTTCCCGAAATTTCTCCCAACGACTATAGCGAGGAGCAAAACGAGCTGGCGCAAAAGGTCGCAAGCTCGCGCGGCGCGATGCGCGGCCCGTTCGTTCCGGCGCTGCACAGCCCCGGCGTCCTGCGCGCCATCGAAGCAACCGGCGGCTATGTGCGCTTTCACAATTCCCTGCCCGACGACCTCAAAGAGCTCGCGACGCTCGTGGTCGGCCGGTTCTGGGGCGCGCAATATGAATGGTACGCGCATGCGCGCCTCGGTCTTCGCGCCGGGCTCGACGCCGCCATCGTCGAGGCGATCCGCAAGGGCGAGGCGCCCAAGGAGCTCACGCCCGAGCAGGCGGCGATCTACAATTTCTGCGTCGAGCTCAATGGCACGCATCAAGTGCGCGAGCCGACCTTCCGCGCCGTCGCCGCACGCTTCGGCACGCGCGGCGTCATGGACCTCATCGGCATCTGCGGCCATTACAGCATGATCTCGATGATCCTCAATGTCTCGCAGGTGCCGACGCCCGACGGATCGGTGCCTTTGGCGCCGCTGAAGCGCGGCAAATAGGAGCGCGATGACGCGGCGCCGCCGGCACGCAACGCGCCCCGACGCCGCGCAAAAGCCGCCGAGCGCGAAGCCGAGCACGGCAGGTCCGTGGATTTACGGACGCCACGCGGTCGCCGCGGCGCTGGCCAATCCGGCGCGGGAAATCCGCCGCATCGTCGCCCTGAGCGAGGCCTCCGAGGCTATCGCCGCGTTCCTGCAAGAAGGCGGCGCGGCGCGGCCCGCGCCCGAGATCCTCGACCGCCGCGCGCTCGAGGCGCTTTTGCCGGCGGGTGCCGTCCATCAAGGCATCGCGATCGAGACCGCGGCGCTCGAGGCGCTCGATCTCGAAGATCTGCTGCGCGCGATTCCCGAAACCGGCGCGCCGCATATTCTCCTCCTGCTCGATCAGGTGACGGACCCGCATAATGTCGGCGCGATCCTGCGCTCGGCCGCGGCTTTCGCCGCGCTCGGCGTGATCGTGCCCGAGCATGGCGCGCCGCCGGTGACCGGCGCGCTCGCCAAGGCCGCCTCCGGCGCGCTCGAAGCCGTGCCGCTGCTGCGCGTGACCAACCTCGTGCGGTGCCTCGAGCGCCTGAAGGAAGCCGGGTTCTGGTGCGTCGGCCTCGACAGCGCCGCCCCGCAAAGCCTCGAAGACCTCGACTTGCCGCCGCGGATCGCGCTCGCACTGGGCGCCGAGGGCGCGGGACTTCGGCGCCTGGTGCGCGAGCGTTGCGATTTCCTGGCCCATCTGCCAACGCGCGGCAGCCTTGCCTCGCTCAACGTCTCGAATGCGGCCGCGGTCGCGCTCTATGCGCTGACCCGACCGCGCTGAGCGCCGCGCCTAGTGCCCGATATGCGGCCAGAGACCGGCAATGCCGACGATAATGAGATAGATCGCGACGATGTAGTTGAGGAGCCGCGGCATCAGGAGAATGAGAATGCCGCCGATGAGCGCCGCGAGCGGCGGCACGAGGAACAAATTGATCGTCACCATCACGGCTCCTTCTGCATGGATGCTCCGCCCGCGCTCCCTATTTGACGCATGAGAACGTCGCGAACGTGTCGCCGGTGAAGCCGCTTGCCTTGAACACCGCCTTGCGCCCGTATTTGCCGCAGGTCTTCTGTGCAACCGCGGCGGCTTCCTCGGCGGTCGTCCCGTTGGGATTGTAGCGGACGACCAAGCCTTCCTGGGATTCATTCAGCACCACCGGCCGCGAGGAGCAGCCGG
>Ga0207707_10000623_pt1 | contig 35185 bp, 30 predicted proteins | sample KBSC83BmetaG_FD_184336 | JGI IMG/M metagenome (GOLD analysis project Ga0207707, IMG submission 184336) | Corn rhizosphere microbial communities from Kellogg Biological Station, Michigan, USA - KBS C8-3B metaG (SPAdes) (version 2) | ecosystem: Host-associated > Plants > Roots > Rhizosphere ... | reverse complement strand
GCGTTGCCGCTGGTTGGACAGGCAAGGCAGCTGACCGATGCCGATTACGCCCGCGCGGTGAAGTTCCTCTCGCAGAGCACCGATCCGCTGGTCGATCACGACGTGCAGCGGGTGAAGTGGCTGGACGACACGCACTTCTGGTATCGCGACCACGACGCGTCGGGCGATCACATTCTGGAAATGGATGCGCCGACCGGCAAGGCCGCGCCGGCGTTCGACCAGGCCAAGCTTGCGGCGGCGCTGGGCAAGGCGCGCGGCAAACCCATGGATGCCGCCAAGTGGCCGGTGCGCGGTTTCGACTTCCACGTCTTGCCGGGCGGCGACCTTGACGTGCAACTCGGCGACCATTGGTATCGCTGCGACTTGTCCGGCGTCGGCGTGTGCACCGCGCGCGACAAGATGCTGAAGACCGGAAGCGAACCCGGTGCGCTGTCGCCCAACGGCAAACTGCTGGCGTTCGTGCGCGACTGGAACCTGTGGGTGCGCGATCTCGCGACGGGCAAGGAAACGCAATTGACCCGTGACGGCATCAAGGATTACGGCTACGCGACGCAGAACGCGGGCTGGGTGCACGGCGACGGCGCGATCGTGCGCTGGTCGCCGGATTCGAAGAAGGTCGCGACCTATCGGCAGGACCAGCGTGGCGTCGGCATGATGTACACGGTCGATACGCGCGTCGGGCATCCGAAGCTGGACGCGTGGCCTTATCCGCTGCCGGGCGACGACAAGGTGTTCATGATCGAGCCGGTGGTGGTTGACGTTGCTTCGAAGAAAATGGTGCGTCTGAAGATGGCGCCGGAGCAACGCCTGTCCACCCTGTGCGACACGCTGGCGTGTGACGAGGGCGAGCCGTACGCGTGGAGCGATGTGAAGTGGGCGCCGGACGGCAAGATGCTGGCGCTGGTTTCCACTTCGCGCGATCGCCAGCATGAAACCTTCCGCATCGCCAACGCAGCGACCGGCGCCGTGCGGGACGCGTTCGAGTTCACCGCCAGGGATTACTACGAAAGCGGCCACGGCAGGGTGAACTGGCAATACCTGCCGAAAACGGACCAGGCGATCTGGCCGTCCGAACAGAACGACTGGAACAATCTGTATCTCTATGACCTCAAGACCGGCAAGCAGGTGCGTCCGATCACCACTGGCGAGGGCAACGTCGCCGAAGTGCTGCATCTCGATCGCGCCACGCGCACGCTGTGGTTCGTGGGCGTCGGCCGCACGGAGGGCGTGAATCCGTACTACCGGCAGTTCTTCAAGGTGGACATCGACAGCGGCAAGGTCACGCTGCTGGCACCGGAAGACGCCGACCACACCATCGAGATGTCGCCGGACGGCAAGTATTTCGTGGATGCGTATTCCACGCCGACCACGCCGTCGGTGACGGTGCTGCGTGCGTCGGATGACGGGCACGTGATCGCGACAGTTGCAAAGGCCGACATTTCAAGGTTGAAAGCCGCCGGCTGGGTGCCGCCGATCCCGATCACCGTGAAGGCGCGCGACGGCGAGACCACGTTGTACGGGATGCTGTTCAAGCCGACGAATTTCGATCCGCACCGGAAATATCCCGTCATCGATTACATCTATCCCGGTCCGCAGACCGGTTCGGTGCGCGGGCGCAGTTTCCTGCCCTCGCGTGGCGACAACCAGGCGCTGGCCGAACTCGGTTTCATCGTGGTGGCGATCGACGGCATGGGTACGCCGTGGCGCTCGCGCACGTTTCACCACTACTGGTATGGCGAGATGGGCGACAACACGCTGCCCGACCAGGTTGCCGGCATCAAGGAACTCGCCAAGCGCTACTCGTGGATCGATGTCACGCGCGTCGGCATCTGGGGCCATTCCGGTGGCGGCAACGCGACCGCGGATGCGATGTTCCGCTATCCCGATTTCTTCAAGGTCGGCTGGGCCGAAAGCGGCAACCACGACAACCGCAACTACGAAAACGACTGGGGCGAGAAATACCAGGGCCTGCTGGTGACCCACAAGGACGGTACGACGAATTACGACAACCAGGCCAACCAGTTGCTCGCGAAGAACCTGAAAGGGCATTTGATGCTGGTGCACGGCGAGATCGACGACAACGTGCCGAACAGCAACACGTATCTCGTGGTCGATGCGCTGATCAAGGCCAACAAGGATTTCGACATGCTGATCCTGCCGAATCAGCACCATGGCTACGGCGACGACACGCCGTATGTGATGCGGCGGCGTTGGGATTATTTCGTTCGCTACCTGCAGGGCAATACGCCGCCGCGCGAGTTCAAGATTCCGCCGGCGTCGAAGTGAGCCGGAGAAGAAGCTTGGTCCGCAAATGAACGCGAATAAACGCGAATGAAACCCAAAGAAGAATTTTATTTGCGTTCTTTGCGTTCATTTGCGGACTGATTTGCTTTCCACGAGAAGGAGGGTGACATGAAGCTTTCCACGAACCTGTTGACTGTCGCCGTGTTGGCGGCCACTGCGTTCGCGCAGCAATCCGCGCCGGCAAGTTAGCTGTCGCGTTGACGGCGGGATGGTCCTGGGGACATGTGGTGTTGAACCGCCCGGCCCGCACCGTCGCCGCGCTTCCATCCATGCGTGACTTCCGGCAGGGGAGCCCGCGCCATGCGGGCTTCGGGGCACTGTTTGGCGGGTATTCATGGATTTCCTTGGTGTAACGATATAACATTGCGCGGCTGTCCCCGCCCAACCCCGCGGTTCTCCGGCGACAGGTGTTACCCGATACGTGGCGGATCGGCGCTGTGCCGATCCATGCAAAGAGAGCCGCCCCGGATGATCCGTTTTTTGTCGTCGCCTGCGCCGTCGCGCGCGTTGCTGGTCGCGTTGGCGGCCGCATCGCTGGCGCTGACGGCCTGCGTGGCCGGACCGAATTTCAAGCCGCCGGCCCCGCCGGCGGCTTCGGGTTACACCACGAATCCACCGGCAACGACGGCTGCCACGCCGGGCGTGGCGGGCGGCGTCGCGCAGAATTTCCAGCGGGGCGGCGACATTCCCGGTGATTGGTGGACGCTGTTTCATTCGCAGCCGCTGGACGCGCTGATCGCGCGTGCGTTGAAAAACAATCACGATCTGAAAGCCGCGCAAGCGGCATTGCGCGTCGCGCACGAGGACGTGCTCGCACAGCGCGGCTCGTTCTTCCCCGCGGTGTCGGCCGGGTTGAACGCCAGCCGCGAGAAGGATCCGTCGGCCGCGCTGGCGGCGGTGCCCAGCAACAACGCCTACCTCTACAGCCTGTTCACGCCGCAGCTCTCGATTTCCTACTCGCCCGACCTGTTCGGCCTGAACCGGCGCACGCGCGAATCGCTGCAGGCGCAGGAGCAATCCGCGCGTTTCCAGATGATCGCGGCATGGACCACATTGACCTCGAACGTGGTGGTGACCGCGGTCGAGGAGGCCGCGTTGCGGGAGCAGGTCGATGCCACCCGCAAGTCCATCGGCATTGCCAGGAAGAGTCTCGCAATCCTGCAACTGCGTTTTGAAAAGGGCGACGCCAGCAAGCTGGACGTGGCCGCACAACAATCGCAACTCGCGCAGACCGAAGCCGGTTTGCCTGCGCTGGTGAAACAATTGGCCGCGACGCAACACGCGCTGGCGGTGCTGGTCGGTGCATTTCCCGATCGGGTGCCCGCGGAAGCGTTCACGCTCGCCGACCTGCACCTTCCGGAAACGCTACCCGTCAGCCTGCCGTCGAAGCTGGTCGCACAACGCCCCGACGTGCGCCAGGCGCGCGCCAACCTGCACGCCGCCAGCGCCGCGGTCGGCGTCGCGGCGGCCGAGCGTTTGCCGAATATCGAACTGACTGCGAATGCCGGCAGCACCGCGCTCGCGATATCCAAGGTGTTCACCACGGGCACCGGTTTCTGGAGCATCGCCGCCTCACTGACCGGTCCGATTTTCGAGGGCGGCCAGTTGATGCATCAGGAACGCGCGGCCAAGGCGGCTTACGTCGAAGCGGCCGAGCAATACCGGGGCACCGTGTTGACCGCATTCCAGAACGTCGCCGACACGCTGGTCGCGCTGGACCAGGACGCCAAGGGCCTGCAGGCCGCGGCCAAGGCCAAACAGGCCGCGAAGACCACGCTCGACTTGTCGCAACTGCAACTGAAACACGGCTACATCGGCAGCTTCGAACTGCTGGCCGCGCAACAGGCATACCAGCAGGCGCGGATCGCGCTGGTGCAGGCCGAGGCCAATCGTTTCGCCGACACCGCCGCGCTGTACCAGGCGCTGGGCGGTGGCTGGTGGCACAACAATAATCTAGCGAAGCAGTCATCACGATGAGCAGAAATCACGAACGGACCCACGGGCGCAGGGTGATTCAATCCCTCGTCATTCCGGGGCCGCGCGCGTTGTTTGCGCGCGGAACCCGACTGCGTTTGCAGGACTGCAAACGCGAACGCCAAAGGCGGCCCGGAGGGCGAGCGCCAAGGATGGCGCGAGTCAACCCAGTGCCTGCCGCCTTGAAGAAAACGCTGGGTTTCGGATCGCCGCTGCGCGGCGTCCGGAATGACGACAAAAATGAGGGGTGCAACTTGCCGGGACGTGCAGTTATTGCGGCGACCGCGTTGTTGGTGCTCGCGCTCGCCGGTTGTTCCGGCAAGCCGCCGCAGCAACAGTCGTCCACCACGCCACACAATGTCACCCTGACCAAGACACAGCAAAATAGCATCCACGTCGTCACGGTCGCGACGACGCAGTACCACACCACGATCACCACGACCGGCGTGGTGGATTTCGACCACGACCGCGCGACTGACATCCTCGCGCCGTTCTCGGGTGCGGTCACGAAGGTACTGGTCACGCAGGGCCAGCGCGTCGCCAAGGGGCAGCCTTTGGCCGAAGTCGCGTCACCGGATTTCGCCAGCGCCGCCGGCGCCTATCGGCAGACGGTGCTGGCCGCGAAGGCGGCAGACGCGGTCGCCTCCAACGACCGCGACCTGTTCACGCACCAGGCGATTTCCCAGCGTGAGAACGCGCAAGCACAAGCCGATGCGGCCACCGCGGACGCGAATCGCGATGCCGCGCTGCAAACGCTGGTGGCGCTGCACATGGATTCGCAAGCCATCGCGGCCGTTCGCGACGGCAAACCCATCGCAGGTGGGCAGGGCGTGATCCGCGCACCGATCGCGGGCACCCTGGTCGCAAAATCCATCGCACCGGGACAGACGCTCGCCGCCGGCACCACGCCGTGCTTCACCATCGCCAACACCGCGACGATGTGGGTCATGGCCAACGTCTTCGGCGACGATGCATCGCACGTGCGGGCCGGCGATCCGGCCACGGTGGTGACGGGCGATGGCGGCAAACCCATCGACGGAACCGTCACCAATGTCGGCGCGGTGGTCGATCCGGATACGCGTTCGGTGGCGACGCGCGTACGCGTGGACAACGCCGACGTCGCACTGAAGAAACAGATGTACGTGACCGTGCACATCCAGTCGCATGAGGCGCACGACGGGCTGCTGGTGCCGGTCTCCGCGGTGCTGCGCGACGACGAGAACCTGCCGTTCGTGTACCTGGTGGGTTCCGACGGCAGTTATGCGCGGCGACCGGTCACGCTGGGCATGCGCGTGGGCGACCGTTACGTGATTCCCGACGGGCTCCACGCCGGCGACAAGGTCGTGGTGGACGGCAGCATCTTCCTCCAATTCATCCAGTCGCAATGAGCGCGCAGCTTCCGCCAAACGAGGCCTCGCGCAAGGCGTCGCTCATCAACCGCATCGTCGCGTTCGCGCTGGAACAGCGTCTGCTGATCGTGCTGTTGTCGTTGGCGATGGCGGCTGCGGGCGCGCGGGCCTACAAGGTCCTGCCGATGGATGCGTATCCGAATCTGTCGCCGCCGATGGTGGACATCGTCGCGCAGTGGCCGGGGCATTCTGCGGAAGAGGTCGAGCAGCAGATCACGGTGCCGATGGAGCTCGGCATGAACGCGATCCCGGGTCTCGTGACCAAGCGTTCGATTTCGCTGTACGGCTTGTCCGACGTCACGCTGACTTTCAGCGACGACACCGATCATTACTTCGCGCGCCAGCGCGTGTACAACCGCTTGCCCGGCATCACGCTGCCGAGCGGCGTGTCGCCGTCGATCTCGCCGATGTCACCGCCGTCGGGGCTGGTGTACCGCTACGTGCTGCAGAGTTCCGATCGCTCGCCGATGGAGCTGAAAACGCTCGATGACTGGGTGGTCGCGCCGCAATACCGTTCGGTGCCGGGTGTCGCCGATGATTCCGGCTTTGGCGGCGGCACCATGCAATACCAGGTGCTGCTGGATCCGGTGAAGATCGCAGGGCTGGGCTTGAGCGTTTCGCAGGTCGAAGCCTCGCTCGGAGCCAACAACAGCAATGCCGGCGGCGGTTTCTACCAGCAGGGCGGGCAGTTCTTCTACGTGCGCGGGCTCGGCCGCATCAAGACGCCGAAGGACATCGGCAACATCGTGCTGGCGGTGCACGACGGCACGCCGGTGCTGGTGATGGATGTCGCCAAGGTGAAGATCGGCATCGCACCGCGCCTCGGCGAATTCGGGTACATGCATCAGGACGACGCGGTCGAAGGCGTGATCCTGGCGCTGACCGGCAGCAAGACCGAGGACGTGCTGAAGCAGGTCGAGGCCAAGACGAAAGAACTCAACGAGACGATCCTGCCGAAGGACGTGAAGGTCCATCCGTTCTACGACCTCACCGACCTGATCAACCAGACCAAGGGTGTGGTGATGCACAACCTCACCATCGGTCTGGTGCTGGTGATCGTGGTGCTGGTGTTCTTCCTGTACGACCTGCGTGCGGGTTTGATCGTGGCGGTCACGGTGCCGCTGGCGCTGCTGTTCGCGTTCCTGTGCCTTGACTTGAAGAACGCCTCGGCCAACCTGCTGTCGATCGGCGCGGTGGATTTCGGCATCCTCGTGGATGGCGCGATCTTCATGGTCGAGAACATCTTCCGTGAGCTCGCGGCGCGGCGCGGCACCGAATACGACCTCAAGGAGGTGATCCTCACCGCCGCCGCCGAGATCGACCGCCCACTGGTGTACGCGGTCGCGGTGATCGTGGCGAGCTTTCTGCCGATCTATTTCCTTACCGGCCCGTCCGGCACGCTGTTCAAGCCGATGGCCGACACCATGATCTTCGCGCTGGTCGGTTCGCTGCTCGTCACGCTGACGCTGTTGCCGGTGCTGTGCGGCCTGTTCATGCGCAAGGGCGTGCGCGAGCGCCGCAATGCGATCTACGAACGATTCAAAACCTGGTATGTGCGCATGCTGGAGCGCGCGCAACGCGTGCCATGGCGGATCACCGCGGGCTCGGCCGTGCTGCTGGCGCTCACCTTTTTGATGACGCAGGGCATCGGGGCGGAGTTCATGCCCAACCTCGACGAGGGGGCGTTGTGGGTGCGCGCGACCATGCCGTACACCATCTCGTTCGACAAGGCGTCGGAAATCTCGCCCGAAATCCGCAAGGTGCTGATGTCGTTCCCGGTCGTCACAACAGTTACTTCCGAACTGGGCCGTCCCGACGACGGCACCGATTCCACGGGATTCTTCAACGACGAATTCTTCGTGGGCCTGAAGCCGTATTCGCAATGGAAGGGACAGTACCGCGACAAGCAGGATCTGATTGCCGCGATCGACAAGAAGCTCGAAAGATTTCCCGGCATCCAGTTCAACTTCACCCAACCGGCGGAAGACGCGGTGGACGAAGCCGAAACGGGCCTGAAGAGCGCACTGGCGGTGAAACTGTACGGGCCGAGCCTGCAGGTGCTGCAGAAGGAAGGCAAGGCGATCAAGGCGGTGATGGAGAAGGTGCGTGGCATCACCGACATCACGCTGGTGCACGAACTCGGTCAGCCCAACCTTGCCATCGACATCGATCGCGCGAAGATTGCGCGCTACGGCTTGAACGTCGATGACGTCAACAACCTAATCAATGCCGCGATCGGCGGCGTTGTGGCGACGCAGGTGGTGCAGGGCGACAAGCAGTTCGATCTCGTCGTGCGATTGCAGAAGCAATTCCGCAACGATCCGGCCGAGATTGGCGACATTCCGGTGGCGACGCCGGGCGGGCAGCAGATTCCGTTGAAAGAACTCGCCAGCATCAGGGTCGAGAATGGCGCGTCATTCATCTATCGCGAGAACGGCTCGCGCTACATCGGCGTGCAATTCTCGGTGCAGGGGCGCGATCTTGCCGGCGCGGTGAACGACGCCATCGCGCAGGTCGCGAAGAACGTGAAGCTGCCGCAGGGCTACCGTCTGGAATGGGGCGGCGAGTACAAGGAATACACGGCCTCGCGCGCGCAGATGCGGGTGGTTCTGCCGCTCACCGTCGTCGTGATCTTCGGCCTGCTGTTCGTGTTGTACGGCAACTTCAAGTTCCCGCTGATCACGGTGGTCGGCGTGCTGTTGTCGGCACCGGTCGGCGCAGTGTTCGCGATGTGGGTCACGGGCACGGCGTTCTCGGTATCGTCCGGCATTGGTTTCATCGTGCTGTTCGGCGTGTCGGTGCTGACCGGGGTGGTGTATGTCTCCTGCGCCAACGAACTGAGGCTCGGCGGAATGGACATGATCGGGGCCGCGCACGAGGCCGCGGTGCTGCGCCTGCGCCCCATCCTGATGACCGCGCTGGTCGCGGCACTGGGATTGCTGCCCGCCGCGATCGCGCACGGTGTCGGCACCGATTCGCAGCGTCCGTTCGCGCTGGTGATCGTGGCCGGCATGATCTCGCGCCTCGCGATCGGCATCTTCATCATGCCCGCGCTGTACAAGCTGGTGGCGCGCGAGGGCGATCGACTGCAGGTGTGAGCGGTGCGCTGGTGCTGGATTGAGCATCGCCACGCGCTGCACGACCCAGCCGAAACCCGCCTTGTGCGCGTCGGCGTCGAGCGCGTCGCGCGTCGTCTTTGCTACGGCGTCATTGCCGCCGCGCTCCAGCACGCGAACCTGCGCGAGGCGTGCCTCGAACGCGTAGCCGATCCAGCGGCGCTTGCCCGCTTCGTCCGCGAGCGCGCGCAGCGACACCATGGCCCGGTCAGGGTTGCCGCCGATCCCGGCAAGTTCCGCCAGCGCGATGTCGAGCGGGAAGGCTTCCTGCCGCTGGTTGATGGCGGTGCGCAACTCGCGTGCGCGCGCATGCGCCGTGTCGCGCGCGGCGGCGTCGCCGAGCGCTGCATCGCACAGCGCGAGCAGCGCCTGCGCGGTAGCTTCGCCGGGCTTTTCCTGTTGCGCGATCCAGGCCGAGAGTGATTTGCGCAACGCGATGCGCGCGTCGCCCCACGACCTGCGCCCCATCGCGATCAGCCCCAGCATCAGTTGCGCGTTGGCGGCGGTGAAGCCGTCCCTGGCCGCGGTGGCCTTGCCTTCGATCGCCCCGAACGAGGCCGCGGCTGCATCCACGTCGCCGCGGTCCAGTGCGATCTGGGCGCATTCGAATGCCGCCGCCTGCGAGCGCGACGAGGCATCCAGCGCCAGTTCCGTGTCCTGCGCCTGCGCGCACGCATCGTGCGCAGCCTGCAGGTCGCCACGCACGCGCAACAGGTCCGCATACGCCGCAAGCGCGAACGCCAGGTGCACGCGCGCGCCGGCTTTCCGATCCAGCGCGATCGCCGTGCGATACATCCCCGCCGCTTCGTCGCTTGCGGATTCGTCCGCAAGCACGGTCGCCAGTCCGGTCAGCGTCCACGCCTCGCGGACCGGATCGCCGGTTTCGCGCGCGATGGCCAGCGCCTGCCGCAACGCGGCCTCGGTCCCGTCGCGATCACCCGACTGCCACAGCATGTTGGAAAGGTTGTCGTAGATCGCCGCTTCGCCGCCCAGATCGCCCACGCCCTGGTAGATCGTCATCGCGCGCTGGTAGGTTTCGCGCGCGGCGGCAACTTGGTCGCGCGCAGCCTGCAGGTTGCCGAGGTTCTGCCACGCGTGCGCCTCGCCATGCGGATTGCCGATGCGATGGAAGTCGGCGGCCGCGGCGCGCAGCACGGGTTCCGCCCGGTTGCCTTGGTCGAGCGCGGTGCCGAGGCGCAGTTCCGCTTGGGCGACCAGACCGGTTTCGCCGCGTCGCTGCGCCTGCCGCAACGCCCGTTGTGCGTGCGGGATCGCGGCGGCGCGGCGGTCGCGCGCGAACTCGATGTCCGCGGCGGCAAGTTCGATGCGCGGGTCGTTGCCGGTGGCCGACAGCTTGCGCGTCGCGGCCAGTGCGGCGATCGCATCGCCGTATTTCGCATCCGCGATCAACGCTTCGACCCGTTGCAGGCGGTAATCGGGATTCAGCGGGCGCAGCGCGACGAGCTTGCGCAAGGCGTCGGCGGCTTTCGCGTGGTCGGCCTGGATCGCGAACTGCTGCGCCTCGATCTGCAGGCGTTCCTCGTCCGGCAAGCCCGCCGCGTATTGCGCGGCCTGCTTCGAGGCGGCGATCGCCTTGGCGCGATAACCCAGCATCGACCAGGCGCGCGCCAGATGCATGTAGGCCGGTGCGTAGCCGGGTGCCTGCGCGATCACCTGCAACAGCTCATCGCGTGCCCGCGCGGCGTCGAACTGGTCCAGCGCCTGCAGGGCGAAACCGAGGTGCCGCGCCACTTCCGCACTGGCGGGTTGGGCACGGGCGATCTGCTTGAGTATCGCGGGATCGGCGCGCTCGCCGAAACGCGCGCGCAGGTCGCCGCCCATCTGCGCGACCAGGCCGGGGAGATCGTTGACCGCGCCTTCGCGCGAAAGCGTGGCGAACGCCGCACCTGATTGCGCATCCTGCACCGTGAGGTCGACCCGCAAGCGCGGCGTGTCGGACTCGCCCGATACCAGGTACGCGCCACTCAGGACGTAGCGTGCGCCGAGGCGGCGCTGGAGGGTTCGCAAGCTCGCCGGCGCATAGCCGCCTGCTGCGGGGATGGGAAGCTCGGCGCGCGCGGGCCGTACCAATTCCTCCGATACCGCGTGCAACTTGCCGCCGGACGCGACTTCCGTCGCCAGCATCTGTTCCAGCGCGGGACCCAGCCACGCATCCTTGGTGTTGCCCGAGAGATTGCTGAAATCCACGATCGCCATCGCGCCGGAATCTGACGCCGCGGTGCCACCCGCGGGCGCGACGCGCGGGCCGCGCCACCAATACAGGCCAACCAACAGTGCGACGAGGGCCAGCCCGATCGCGGTCAGCCACAGGCGATCGCTGCGGCGAATCGCGGGCAGGTTATCCTGCGTGGCAACGGCATTTCCACCGGACACGTGCTTGCCATGCCGGCGATCCGCGTCGCGGCCGGCGACCCAAGGTTGATCGATCGCGATCGCGTTGCCGCCCGGCGTGGCTGCGATCGATGCGGGGCCGGGCAACCCGGATAGTTCGCTGTCCAGTTCGTGGGCCGTCTCGATGGCCGCCCCGGTGCAGGCAACTTTTTGCACCGGCGCCACGAAGCGATAACCCAGTTTCGGCACGGTTTCGATATAGCGGCTGTCCTCCTCGCCGTCGCCCAACGCGCGGCGGATCAGCCAGATGTGCTTGGTGAGGTTGGATTCGTGCACGAATCCGCGCGGCCACAGCGCCGCCATCAGTTCGTCCTTGCTGACCACGTGCCCGGCGCGCTCGACCAGCAGCACCAGCGTGTCGAAAACCTTGGGCGTCAGCGTGACCGGCTGGCCACGCACCAGCAAGCGGCGTTCGCGGACATCCAGTTCGCAATCGGCGAAGCGATGGACCGGATTTTCCTGCGCTGACACGGCCTTGGCCCGTGGCAGGAAGGGGGCAGGAATTTTGCCAGAAAAATGCCAGCGCGGCGGCAATGACAGCACGTGCCGGATGGCGCAGCTTGGGGCGGGGGAATGAACCGGACCGACCGGCAAAGCCCAGGCCGCCCGGGTTCCTCTTCGGATTTCGTGAACCGGCGAATGTTCGCCTTGCTGCAACTGGATCCCTTCAACCGGAGGACATGCTCATGAAACGTACAAGTCTCGCGATTTTCACAGCCATGGTGTGCGCATCCGCGCCGCTCGTCATCGGTCAGGCTTTGGCACAACACGCGGAAGCGGCGGCGTCCGTTCAACTCGATCGTTTCGTCGGCGACGGCACCTGCACCGGCGGCGTGATGGCGATGGACAAGCATCCCGGTCACGCCACGGTCGGGAAATTCCACGGCGAGAAGATTCTCGACGGCCACTGGGTCGTGATCCATTACGACGAGGACAAGACCGCGGCCAACCAGAAGCCTTTCAGCGTCGTGCAATACATCGGCTACGGCAAGGCGAAGAAACAGTTCATCGCGGTGGCTTTCGACAACTCCGGGGCCCCCTACAGCATGGGCACGAGCCAAGGCTGGCAGGGCAACGCCATCACGTTCGACGAAAGGGCCGAGGGCACCAAGGGCGTCGTCTTCCGCGACACCTTCACCAACGGTGATTCGGGCCTTGCGAGCCACACCGGGACGATGAAGGACAAGCACGGCAAGTGGGTGAAGACCGACGAGGAAACCTGCCGCAAGGCGTGACGACGGCCGCGCCGCGGCCCGCGGGGGCCGGGTTGCGGCGCGATCCGAAGTACGACGACATGAATACGCGCGTATTGCCATGAATGCGCTCCGGCCCCTCGCGGCGCTCGCACTTGCGAGCGCGCTTGCAAGCTGCCAGCGGGCGCACATCGTAGCGCAGCCTCCGTTGCTCGACTGGCGCACCAGCCCGCTCGATCTGAACCTGCGCGGCATGAACGGCAAGAGCTACCTATTCCGCTGCCCCGCCGGCAAACCGGTGCCGGAATCGGTGGCAGGCAGCGGCGTGTACACGGATGCCTCGTCAATCTGCGCCGCGGCCGCGCACGCCGGCGCAATCGATGCCCAGCATGGCGGCCTGGTGATGATCCAGATCCTTGCGGGCCAGAGCGACTACCGCGGCAGCGCCCAGAACTTCATCCGCAGCATCGCCTACCCGCATGCCTGGGGCGGCAGCTTTGCGGTGCTGTCGGTCGCGGATTCCGGCGGCGGCAAAAAACCATGAGGTTTTCCGTCATGCGGTTGGGCGCATGGATGAAAATCGCGTGGTCGATCATCCCGTCGGCGCCATCGCGCGATGGCGCCCGTCTGCGAGCGCGAGCGCCGGTTCCCGCGACGCCGCCGTCACTCAGGCCTGCGTTGACCAGCAGAGCGTGCGCGGGATCTGCGAACCGGTTTGCTGCGTCCATGCGCAGCGGGTGGTGCCGGCACGGCCGCGCGTCAGGATCATGTTGGCCGATTCCTGCGCGTTGTACAGCTCGACCCGTTGCGCGCCGGTCATGGCCTCGATGCTGCCGTAGCGTTGCAGCGACGCGGTCATCGCGGCGATCTCCTGTTCGACCCGCGTGCGATCCTGCGTGGAAAGGAACGCGTACTCTCCGCCGACACCCAGTCCCGCGCGCACCTGCGTGGCCTGCTCCTGGAAGCTCTGCGGTGTGCTGATGTCGAAGGGTTGGTTGGCGTCGATCCCGCCTGCCATCGCAGTGCCGGTCGCCAGCAACAGCCCCGCCAAAACACCCATGGAACGATGCGAACGCATGCTGCACCTTCTGCGTCATGGACGCTTCAACCTGTGGCTCGCAAATTTTCGTCCCGAAGGCGTTACGGGATCGTCAACGCCTCGGCGGGCGGTTATGTGTGTGCAGTGGCCGACATTGCGCGCTGCAGGCGGCAGGCAACAAAAAACCCGCGGCATGCGCGGGTTTTTCATCGGTACCTGGTGCCCAGGAAAGGACTCGAACCTTCACGGGTCGCCCCGCCAGCACCTGAAGCTGGTGCGTCTACCAATTCCGCCACCTGGGCAGGTGTCCGCTCGTGGCGCGATGTGCCAGCGAGCCGCGTAAGATAGCGGCCGGGCGGCCCGGCTGTCAATGCAACCTTGGCTAGCCAATAGTGCACTAACCCGGAATGGTCGGCCGTGCTACCGTGGAATGCAGTTCTGGAGGGTTCGTGATGAACAAGTCTGTTGTCGGTATGTTGGTGGCGGGTGCGGTTGCGGTGCTGCTCGCGTTTCCCGCTTTGGCGGTCGGCGAATCGCAGGGCTTGGCGCCCGGCGCCGCGGCACCGGATTTCACCGCGACCGCAAGCCTCGCGGGCAAGGACTTCACATTCTCGCTGAAGCAGGCGCTGGCCAAGGGCCCGGTGGTGGTCTATTTCTATCCGGCCGCGTACACCGGTGGCTGCGATCTCGAAGCGCACACCTTCGCGACCGAGGCGGACCGGTTCACCAAGGCCGGCGCCACCATCATCGGCGTGTCGGCGGATTCGATCGCAAGGCTCAACCAGTTTTCGTCCGACCCGAATTATTGCGCCGGCAAGTTTGCGGTCGCGTCCGATCCCGATGGCAAGATCGCGACGCGCTATGACCTCAAGATGATGCCGCCGCAGAAGGGCGTGACCGACGTGACTGGCAAGCAGGTGACGCACGGATTCTTCCCGCGCACCACATTCGTGCTTGACCGCGAAGGCAAGATCGTCGCCACGCTTTCGTCGAAGGCCGACAAGCTGACGCCGGACCAGCACGTGAAGCGTTCGCTGGCCATCGTGCAGAATCTTCAAGCTGGCAAGGCGCTCTAGGGAACTTTTGATCAACCCCATTGCTGGTCATCCCGATTGCTGGTCATCCCGGCGAAAGCCGGGACCCGGTGACTTTCGCGCAATGCGCTGAAATGCAAAGGCGCCGGGTGTTGGATATCGCTTCGCGATTGCGTTTGCAGAGCCTGTCCCGGACTTGATCCGGGAATTGCAAACGCGAGCGCCATGGATGGCGCGAGTAATTCCGGGATGACGAGCAAAATCAGAGCTTCCCTGGCGTGCCGCTCGCGGCTTTGAGGCCTCCGGATTTCGCGGCCACGCGTGGTCCGGATGCCGGTGGTCGCCGGGCTTGCGTTTGGCGTGATTCTGCGTGACGCTGACATCCGCGGACACGGAAGTCCATGGGTGTGGAGGCGCCTCATGGTCGACGTGAGCCAGATGCCCGCCGGGTCTTCGGCCGATGCGTTGTTCGTCGAGGTCTATGCGCGCTTGAAAGCCATGGCGTCGCGGCGGCTGGCGAGCCAGCGCCGAAACGGCACCCTCGACACCACCGAACTGGTGCACGAGTTGTACTTGCGCATGGGCGACCGCCCGGCGCTGCAGTTCCAGGAGCCGGCGCAGTTTTTCGCCTACGCCGCCCGCGCAATGCGGCATCTTTTGATCAACCGCGCACGCGACCGTTTGCGCCTGCGTGCCGGTGGTCAGTGGAACCGGGTGACACTGGACGACGACCGCAACGCGCAATTGGCCATCGATACGGCCGAACAGGCGCTGGCGCTTGATGCAGCGCTGGACGCGCTGGAACAGACCGACGCGCGCGCGGCCAGGGTCGTCGAGTTGCGTTATTTCGCGGGCCTGAGCCTGGAGCAGGTTGCCGAAACGCTGGGACTCGCGCGCCGCACGATCGATCGTGACTGGCGTTTCGCGCGTGCGTTCATCAAGGCACATCTTGACTGAAGAGGCGTCGCAATTGACGTGCAAATGGGGTTTATAGGCTGATACTCCAATTCTCGTGATCGTCATCCCCGCGAAAGCGGGGATCCAGTGACTCTGATGTTTGAAGAGCAAAGACACTGGGTTCCGGATCGCCGCACAGCCTTCTCCGGAAATGATCTTGATCCGGGGCGGCGTCCGGAATGACGAGTAAAGGAATGCTCTCGATTTCGGAACAAGGTCGATCAGTTTCGAGGAGTTGCCGCGGTGGAATCCACGCCCACATTGCGCGACTTGTTCGAGGAGGCGCTGAAGCTGCCACCGGACGCGCGCGCGCGCCTGTTGTCCGGCTGCTGCGCGGATGCGGCCGTGCGCGCCGAACTGGAACGCATGCTGGCAGCCGATGCGGCCGAAGGCGAATGGCTGGCAGCGGGCGACGCGGCGAATGCCGCGCAGATGATCGGCGAAACCGAAACCATCGAACCACTGCCGGCCGGCAGCCGTATCGGTCCGTTCGAAGTGCTGGAAGTGCTGGGCGAGGGCGGTTCATCCACGGTGTTCCGCGGGTTCCGGGACGTGGAGGGTGTGCGCCAGTTCGTCGCGGTCAAGCTGCTGGCGCGCGGCCTGTACACCGCCGAGGCGCGGCGCCGGTTCCACCATGAACGCGAAGCGCTGGCACGCCTGCGCCATCCCGGTATCGCGCGGCTGATCGAGGGCGGCGTCGCTGCCAATGGGCTCGCCTACATCGCGCTGGAATTGATCGATGGCGTGCCGATCACGCGCTATGCGCACGCCCACGCGCTTTCCGAACGCCAGCGGTTGACCCTGTTCCTGCGGGTGTGCCGCGCGGTGGAATCCGCGCATCGCGCATTGATCGTGCACCGGGACTTGAAGCCATCCAACGTATTGGTCACCGCCGACGGCGAGATGAAGCTGCTGGATTTCGGCATCGCCAAATTGCTCGACGACACCGAAGATGCCACGCGCACGCGCCATCATGCGCTGACGCCGGCGTATGCCGCGCCGGAACAGTTCACGCCGGGCGCGATCACCACCGCGACGGATGTCTTCGCGTTGGGCGTGCTGTTGCGCGAACTGCTGACGGGTGAACGCGATGCATCGGGGGATGCGCACACGCCACACGCCGCCTCGCCGGACGCGGCGCAACCGCCGTCGCAACCCGCGCGCAAATTGCGCGGCGATCTCGCCAACATCGTCGCCAAGGCGACCGCGCCGGAACCCGAGCGCCGTTACGGGTCGGGCGGCGCGCTGGCCGAGGACATCGAGCGCTATCTGGATTGCCTGCCCGTGCGCGCGCACCCGCCATCGCGTTGGTATCGCACCGGCCGCTTCGTCGCGCGCCACCGCGGCGGTGTCGCGATCACCGCGATCCTGTTGCTGGCCATCCTGGCTTCGCTGTCGATCGCGTTGTGGCAGACGCACATCGCGCGCCAGCAGGCCACGCGCGCAAACATGGTGCGCGACTTCATCGAGAGCCTGTTTGCGCCGATCCGCTACGGCGTTGCGGCCTCGAAGCAGCCCAGCCTCAACGAATTGCTGGCGAGCGGCGTCGCCAAACTGAAGCAGTCGCCGCAGCTCGGCCCCGGCGAACGGGTCGATCTGCTGTCGATGTTCTCGCGGCTGTACGAAAACCTTGGCGACATTCCGCAATCGCGCAAGCTGGCGGAGCAGGCGGTCGCGCTGTCGAATCGAGCATTGTCGCCGTCGGACATCAATGCGATCCGCGCCCTCACGGCGCGCGGCTATGCGGCGGTCCGCGACGAGGACTACGCGGCCGGCGCCGCCGACTTGCGCCTTGCGCACCAACGCATGCAAGCGCAAGGCATCCACGGCGAAATGCTGATCGATCTGCTTGAACCGCTGGCCGCGGTCGAAAACATCGAGGGCCACGGCGACGCCTCGCTGCAACTCACACGCGAAGCGCTGCAGGAACGGATCGCCGCCTGGGGACCGGACGATCCGCGTGTCGGCGTCGGTTACAACGATGTCGCTTCCGCGCTGGAAGGATTGGAGCGCTACCCCGAAGCGATCGCAATGTGGCAGAAGACGTATCGATTCGAACTCGCGCACTTTGGTCCAGACAGCAACGAAACGACGCTGGCGATGGCCGGTTGGGCCTCGTCCGAATGGCGTGCCGGCCACTGGGCGCAGGCGCACAAGTTGTTCACCAAGGCGCTCGCGACCTACGCGCGCATCGGCGGCAAGCCGCAGGTCACGCAGGTATATGCGGCGCAGAAGGCCTGCGTGCTGGATGGCACGCGGGCGGATCGCGCTTCCGCAACGCAGGATTGCGCGCTGGCGCAGAAGCTGTCGGCCACGGGATTCGGCGCGGATTCGCCGTTGCATGGCGATTCGCTGGAAACGACCGCGCTCGGCGAAATCGAAGCAGGCGATCTCGATCGCGCGAAGGCGTTGCTGGCACGGGCTCGCAAGTTGTACGGCAACGATCCCGCCAATCGCATGCGTGTCGGTCGCGCCGACAGCGAATTGGCCGGCATCGCGCTGCTGCAAGGCCAGCCCGCGCTCGCGCGCAGTCTGTTGCCGGTTGCAATCACGGATCTGCGCACGCGTCCATACAAGGTGCCGCCACTGATCGCCGAAGCGCGACTGCTGCTGGCGTGCACGCAAGCGCCGGGTCCTCAATGTCCCGCCGACCTGCAGGCGACGGTCGATCGGGATCTTGCCGAAGTGGCCGGCCGCCCCGATCCGATGTTGCTATGGGTGCATACATTGATAGCGCAAGTCGAACTGCTGCATCGCGAGCCAGGACAGGCTCAAACACGACTGACGCAGGCGATCCAGCACGCCAGCGGCGAATTGCAGCCCTCGCATCCGCGCCGCCTCGCGGCGCAGTTGTGGCTCGCGGTCGCCACCGCGCAGGCGGGCGATTGCGCGGGCGCGATGGTACAAGTGCAGGCCGCGCGCGCGGTCATCGATACAAACGGCCTGGCGGCGCATTTCGAACTCGCCGGTGCGCAGGCGGCGCTTCACGACGCCATCGCATCGTGCGGCGTTCTGTCGCCCTGATTGCCGGCGTTTCTCCATATCCTTCGGGCAACCCAACCCAAGGGGTTTACGGAATCTGTCCAAAATTCCGGGAGAAATCTCTTTCTCGTCATTCCGGACGCCGCGGAGCGGCGATCCGGAACCCAGCGCCTTTGCTTTTGACAAGGCGAAGGCACTGGGTTCCGGGTTCCGCCCGCAAAAAGCGCGGGCGGCCCCGGAATGACGAAATTGGAAGCGCGTAGCTGAGATCGGGAGCTGATCGGGCCTCCGAACGGGGCGCGAACGCGTGTCGCAAATCCCGCCGCGATGGTGTTCTTCCTGATACCCATCCGCATCGGGAGGACAGCGCGATGTTCCATCGACATTTGCCGAGGTCAGGCGGCCCGTTCCGTGTTGTTGTTGCGGTCATTTTGCTCGCGATGGCTGGCGGCGGCGCCGCGCGACAGGCCGCAACACCTTCCCCGACGGGTGGGCTGGTGACGCGCGATGCGCCGGGCATGCTGCAGACCCGCACGCCGAGTGGCCGCATCGACCAGAACAATCCGTTCTTTCAGAGCCTCGGCAGCAACGGGCGCTCGTGCAGTTCCTGCCATCAGCAACAGGATGGCTGGACGATTTCCGCCGCCGATGTGCAGCGCCGGTTCGTGGCGACCCGCGGCACCGATCCGATCTTTCGTCCGGTCGACGGCGCGAATTCGCCACTTGCGGATGTGTCCACGCTGGCCGCGCGCATGGCGGCGTATTCGATGTTGCTCGACCACGGCGTGATCCGCGTGAGCCTGCCGATACCGGCGAATGCAGAATTCACGCTGACCGCGGTCGATGATCCCTACGGTTACGCCAGTGCGCAGGCGCTTTCGTTGTTCCGGCGCCCGTTGCCCGCGACCAACCTGATCTGGGATACCGCGGTGATGTGGGACGGACGTGAAACGAATCTTCCGTTCAAGCCGCCGATGGATGCCGGCATCGATGTCGGGGATCTTCGCCTCAGCCTTGCTTCGCAGGCCATGCACGCCGTACTCGGGCACGAGCAGGCGGCGTCGGCGCCGAGCCAGGCCATGCTCGACCAGATCGTCAACTTCGAATTGCCCATGGTCACCGCTCAGATCCATGACAACCATGCCGGGCAGCTCAACGACGGCGGCGCCATGGGCGGCCCCGAGATCCTCGCGCTGCAGAAATTCTGGATCGGCATCAACGATTCGCTCGGCAACGATCCGACGCTCGATCCGTTCGATCCGAAAGTGATGCGGCTGTTCGATCACTGGCGCAATCCCGATCCCGCGCGCCGCTTCAATCCGCAGGTGATGGCGCGGACTGCCATAGCACGCGGCCAGGAGTTGTTCGATTCGCTGCCGATCCAGATCACCGGCGTGGCAGGCTTGAACGACGCCACCGGCAAGTCGTTGATCCCCGGCACCTGCGGTACCTGCCACGATTCGCCCAACATCGGCAATCATTCGGTGGCCGCGCCGCTCAACATCGGCATCGCCGATGCCAGCCGGCGCACGCCCGACATGCCGCTGTACACGCTGACCAACGTCAAGACGGGCCAAGTGATCCGGACCACCGATCCAGGTCTCGCGATGCTGACCGGCAAGTGGGCGGACATTGGCAAGTTCAAGGGCCCGAACTTGCGCGGCCTCGCGGCGCGCGCGCCGTACTTCCACAATGGTTCTGCCGCGACCTTGCGGGACGTGGTGGACTTCTACGACACGCGTTTCAATATAGGCATGACCGAACAGCAGAAGAGCGACCTGGTGGCGTTCCTGTCGGCACTGTAAGGCGAGCACGTTCCCTGCACGGCGCGAGGCTCGCACAAGCGCTACACTGTCCAAGCGAGGAGATTCATCATGCATCGCTATCTCATCAAACGCACGTTTCCAGCGGGCGCGCTTGATGGCCTCGATGAAGCCGTCAAGAACAAGGTCAACACGAACAACGCGGAATACCAAGTCAAATGGGTCCGCTCTTACGCCACGGCCGACAAGACCGTGACGTTCTGCATCTACGAGGGTCCGAGCGAAAAGGCCATTCGTGACGCGGCCACGGCCAATGGGCTTCCGGTGGATGAAGTGTTTCGGATTCCAGTGACGCTCATGCCAGACGGAGAAGACGCCATCCTGGAGTGAGCACGGCACTGCACCGGGGGCGGCCTCGAATGTCGCCAGTCGCCACGTGGTCGCTACCCTGTGCAAAATTTCCCGGTTCGCCGCGCGGACTTGCTTTAACGGCGCCGCTCCGCGACGCTGGCGCAATGTCAAGACGCAATGATCCGCCGCCACGACCCGCGCGCAAGCCGCACGGCGGGAAGAAGCCCGGCAAGCGCAAGCAGGAAGCCCCCCCGCGCAGTGGCGTGAAGAAGACGCAAGCCGCGCGCAAGCCGGGGAAGCTGCACGCGCAGGGCGGCTTCGCCGATCCGCACGCCGAGCGCGAGGCGCAGCGCTACGAACATCCCATTCCGAGCCGCGAGGCGATCCTCAGCGTTCTGGCCGAGCGCGGCAGCCTGTTGCGCGCCGACGCCATCGCCGAAGCGCTGGGCATTAGTGACGATGTACGCCGCGAAGCCCTGGACAAACGTCTTCATGCGATGCTGCGCGACGGCCAGTTGCTGGAAAGCCGCCGCGGCGGGTTGGCGCCCGCCGAACGCATCGGCCTGATCGCGGGCACGGTGCTGGCCAACGCGGAAGGTTATGGTTTCCTGCGCCCGGACGAAGGCGGCGACGACCTGTATCTCTCGCCCGCGCAGATGCGACAGGTGTTGCATGGCGATCGGGTGCTTGCTTCGGTGGTCGGCGTCGATCGGCGCGGCCGCCAGCAGGGCGCGATCCGCGAGGTGCTGGAACGCCGCGCGTCGCGACTGGTCGGCCGCGTGGTCGAAGAGCACGGCGTGATGGTGGTCGATCCCGATGATCGCCGCTTGCATCAGGACGTCCTGATCCCGCCGGACGCGCGCAATGGCGCGCGCACGGGCCAGATCGTGGTGGCCGAAATCACCGAGCCGCCGACCATGCAGCGTGGGCCGATCGGGCGCATCGTCAGCGTGCTCGGCGAGCGGCTGCAACCTTCGCTGATCGTCGAGATGGCCATCGAAAGCCATGGCCTGCCGCACGAGTGGCCCATCGACGCGACGCGCGCAGCCGAGGACGTCGAACCGCGTGTGACGCAAGCAGAATGCGAAGGCCGCGTGGACTTGCGCAAATTGCCGCTGGTCACCATCGACGGCGCCGATTCTCGCGACTTCGATGACGCGGTGTACGCCGAGCCAGTGCACGGCGGCGGCTTCCGGCTCATCGTTGCGATCGCCGACGTGTCGCATTACGTGCAGCCGGAAAGCGCGCTCGACGACGAAGCCTTCAGGCGCGGCACGTCGGCGTATTTCCCGGGCTTCGTGGTGCCGATGCTGCCGGAAACCTTGTCCAACGGAATCTGCTCGCTGAATCCCGATGTCGATCGCCTGTGCATGGCTTGCGACATGCAGGTGGGCAGCGATGGCGAAGTCACGCACGCGAAGTTTTATCCGGCAGTGATGCGGTCGCACGCGCGGCTGACCTACGACGCGGTTTGGCAGGTCATCGGGGAGCGCGACGCGGAAGCGCGGCGAAGCACGGGCAAGCTGCTGCCCCACATCGATCACCTGCACGCGCTGTACAAGGCGTTCGATGCGGCGCGCAAGCGGCGCGGCACCATCGAATTCGAAACCAGCGAAGTCGATTACCGGCTGGACGATAAAGGCGAGGTCGTGTCGCTGGGTTCGCACGAGCGCAACGACGCGCACAAGCTGATCGAGGAGTGCATGATCGCGGCGAATGTGCAGGCGGCGATGTTCATCGCAAAGAAGAAGATTCCGGCGCCGTTCCGGGTGCACGCGCCGCCGCCGGCCGACAAGTACGAAGACCTGCTGGCGTTCCTGCGCGAATACAAATTGAAGTTGCCGCCACTTGCGGAAGTGAAACCGCGCGATTTCGCGGCGTTGCTGAAGCGCGTGGCCGATCGTGCCGACGCCGAGTTGTTCCGCAGCGTGCTGCTGCGCGCGCAAAGCATGGCCAGCTACCAGCCGGCCAATCACGGACATTTTGGCCTGGCGCTCGATGCTTACGCGCATTTCACTTCGCCGATCCGGCGTTATCCCGACCTGCTGGTGCATCGCGCAATCCGCTACGCGTTGGCGGGCGGCAAACCTGCCGCGTACCTCTACACCGAAAGCAAGATGGCCACGATGGCCGCGCATTGTTCGCGCACCGAACGACGCGCCGAGGAAGCCGAGCGCGACGTGGACGAGCGCTACAAGTGCGCGTGGATGGAGCAGCACGTCGGGTCCGAGTTCGACGGCATTGTCACCGGCGTCACCTCGTTCGGCCTGTTCGTGGAGCTGACCGATTCGAAAGTTTCGGGGCTGGTGCACATCACTCAGTTGCGCAACGACTATTACCAATTCGACGCGCGGCGTCACGAACTGCGCGGTGAGCGCACCGGCACGGTGTTCCGGCTCGGCGACGCAATGCGCGTGCAGGTGCTGCGCGCAAGTATGGAAGATCGCAAGATCGATTTCAGGATGGTGTCGGGGCGCGATGAGACGACACGAGTGTCGGGCGAAAAGCGGCACCGGCCTCGTTGATATATTTGTCGTCATTCCGGACGCCGCGTAGCGGCGATCCGGAACCCAGTGCCTCTTCGGACACCAAGAGACTGGGTTCCGGGTTCTGCCCGCAAGAGTGCGGGCAGCGTCCGGAATGACGAGATTGGAAACTTGGCCTGCATTACCAAAGAGGCAGCGGCATCCCTATGAGTGAATCCTGGATCGTCGGCATCAATCCAGTCGAGGGCGCGCTGGCCAATGACCCATCGCGCGTGCGCGAGATTCTGGTCGAGCAGGGTACGCACAATCCGCGCATCACCGCGTTGGTGGACGAAGCCAGGCGCCTGGGCGTGCGTGTGCACACGCGGCCACGCGCGATGCTGGACAAGGTTTCCGGCCATGCGCGGCACCAGGGCGTGGCGGCGAATTACGAGGTTCCGGCCGCGAAATCCGAGCACGATCTTGCGGATCTGTTGGCTACGGATGGTGCCTTGTTCCTGGTGCTGGACGGCGTCACCGATCCGCACAACCTCGGTGCCTGCCTGCGCAGCGCGGCGGCGGCGGGTGTGTCGGCGGTCATTGCACCGAAAGATCGCGCGGTCGGCATCACGCCGGTCGTGCGGCGCGCGTCGGCAGGCGCGGTCGATCGCGTGCCGCTGATCGAAGTGACCAATCTTGCGCGTGCGCTGCGCGACATGAAGGACGCAGGTGTGTGGCTGACGGGCCTCGCCGGTGAGGCGGAAACGTCGCTTTACGATGTCGACTTGAAGGGCAAGGTCGCACTGGTGATGGGCGGCGAAGGCGAGGGCATGCGCCGGCTCACGCGCGAGGCTTGCGACCATCTGGCGCGGATCCCGATGCCGGGTTCAATGGAAAGCCTCAACGTTTCGGTGGCGACGGGCGTCGCGTTGTTCGAGGCGGTAAGGCAACGTGGTGAGCCGCCGCGCTCAGCCGATGCCTTGAATGGCATCGGCTGCGGCGGCGAACGCCCGAAGCAGGACGCTGAGGGCCGGGTTGCTTGGCGAGCGCCGGACGCGCGAGCTTAGCAACAAGGAGCTTTCATGAGCATGAACATCACCATCGACTGGACTGTGATCGTGGGGCTCGTCGGCATGATCATCACTCTGATTGCCTATTTCCTGTTGCAGGCGCAGAAGCTGCACGGTAATGGCCTGGTCTACCAACTGATGAACGCGGTCGGCGCGCTCGGCGTCGCGCTGTCGCTGCTGTTCGGCACGTTCAACCTGCCTGCTTTTCTGCTGGAGGCGATCTGGCTCGCGATCAGCATCTACGGCATCGTGGTGGCGCGCCGCATCCGCGTGCAGTAGCCGCGTCAACGTCTGGATCCCTCGGCGCGAAATCACGTCGCGGTTGAACGTCCTCTGGCAGTCAGATTCGCTTCCAGACCAGAACGTACGTCACGGGTATTCCATTGCGCTTGGCTTTTGCGATCAGGTAGAGCCTTCCGCTCCTGAACGCGTATGTACGATTGATGGTGCCGGATTCTGCCGAGCGAAGAGTCGTCGTTATGGCGTGGCTGACGATATGCCTCGTTGGATCGACCTTGTATGTACCGAAATATCCCGCGGCTTCATTTTGCAATTCGGGCGGTACAGCTCTGGGGGTCGCTTCATCGCGCAGCTCGTGCATGCAGAGCACGAGCATGCGGCCTTCTTTGGTGTAGATGAGGCGCCCTGGAGGGTGATTGCCCCAAGGTTTTGTTGCATGCCCATCCGGCCATTGCGCCGTGACCGAAACAAGATCCCACGTTCCTATCAAGCGAGCGGCATCGTTGGCGGCAAGTGGCTGTGTGGCAAAGGAGGTTTGACCAGGGGCAGATATGCACAGCGCAATGAGCCACAGAGCCATGCGGCGAGGCACGGCATCACGTACTACTGATTTGAGATTCATGTTGCGAAAACTCCAAGAGCCTAACGCTTGGTTCGCGCCGGTTTCTTCACGCCCGCACGCTTGGCGGTGCGTGCATCATCGCGGCGCTGTTCGCGGAATGCAGAACCGTAAGCGGCAAGTTCCCTGCGCAGCGACCCTGACGCCTTCAGCTTGCCTGCGTCGATGGCCTTTTCCATGCGCTGCATCAGATCCCAGTCGTGGTAATCGCGATACGGCTTGAGATCGAGATCTTTCGGTACCTTCTTCAATCGCTCGTCGCCGACGGTCTTGACGTACTTCTGCATGAAACGGTCGTACGCGTGCCACGGGATGCGCTCGGCGCGCACCGCGGCCTCCTCGGCACGTGTCGCGATCTGGTGCGCGTGCAGGTAGTGCAGGTCGAGTTGGTCGATCAGCGTCTTCTCCACTTCCTCGTGCATGATCAGGAACCGGTCCACATCGATCGTGCGCCCGCGGTACTTGAAGCTGAAGGGCAGGTGTCGGTCGATGTAGATGGTCTTGCCATCCATGCTGTAGCCGGCGAGATAGGGAATGTCGTGGCTGCGGTCGAGTTTTTTCACCCGGCGCAGAATCGCGTCCAGCGCACGGTCCAGCATCAGGCCGGAAACAAACCAGTTCGGCGTATGCAACTTTTCATGCGGCGCATCGGGATGGCAGGTGCGGTCGAAATGCATGGCGTGCTCCGTGGGTGACGGCGCGCAGCATACGCTGCTTGCGGCGCGCTGGCCGATGGCCCGCCCGGTTATGCTTTGCTTCTTCCAGCGGGCAAGCAGCGGTGGACAAACGCTACGAACGGATCTATGCCGCGATCGCCGCGATTCCCGCCGGGCGCGTCGCCAGCTACGGCCAGATCGCCGCGCGCGCAGGATTGCCGGGTCGCGCGCGGCTGGTCGGCGCCGCCTTGCGCGACACGCCCGACGGGATGCAGTTGCCATGGTTTCGCGTCCTGCATTCCAACGGCACCATCGCGCTGCCGCGTGGCAGCCGCGGATTCCGCGAGCAGTCGAAGCGTCTGCGCGCCGAAGGCGTGGATGTGCGCGACGGCCGCGTGCCGATGCGGGCGTTCGGGCTTGATCATGATCTGGACCGGGCCCTGTGGAGCCTCGGTTGAGCCGGATGCTTGACGGGTTGCGCGGTGGCCAGTCTAATACGCGGTTCGTGATCGCGAATCCGTGCAATGCGGATATGGCAAGCGCTCCCGCAACGTGGCCAAGTAGCTCAGTTGGTAGAGCAGAGGACTGAAAATCCTCGTGTCGGTGGTTCGATTCCGCCCTTGGCCACCACTTCGTCGTGAATAGCATTGGCCTTTTTGCCGCGATGCAAACGGTGCGTTATTTGCCCTTGGCCTGATTGATCGGCTGATAATGGCCGGGCTCCGAGCGGAACGGGATCGCCAGGCGGTTCCAGCCGTTGATCGCGATGATCGCGAGTGACAAATCCACCAGTTCCTTGTCGCTGAATTGCTTGCGCACCTCGTCGTAAAGCGCGTCCGGCACGTCCCTGGTCTTGGAAATACGGGTCAGCGATTCGGTCCATGCCAGCGCGGCGCGTTCGCGCTCGCTGTAGAACGGCGATTCGCGCCACGCGTTCAAGAGATACAGGCGCTGCTCGGTTTCGCCCGCGGCGCGTGCATCCTTTGAATGCATGTCGAGGCAATACGCGCAGCCGTTGAGCTGCGAGGCGCGCATCTTCACCAATTCCAGAAGTGGGTGTTCCAGTCCGCAGGTGTCGACATGCTCCTGCAGTTGGCGCATGGCTTTGAAGCCTTCGGGTGAAGCCTTGGCATAGTTGAGACGTTGCGACATGTTCTTGATCTCCATGGGTGTCGACCGTCGCGAAAAATCAGACCACGAACGGCCGTGCTGATGTGATTTGATTGATCTCCGACGCGTTGCGGGCGGGCAGCGGTCATGGGCGATCGCACGACTAATGGAACGGTACCGGTGTATCGGCCCCGCGCGTAGGGTGCATGAAGAAGTCATGCAGGTATTTCTCGCCTTCGTCGTCGAGGATCGTGACGACGGTCTTGAGTTCCGGGAACTGCTCGCGGATGCGGCGCGCCGCGATCATGTGCGCGCCGGAACTCGGCCCGCAGAACAATCCACGCGTGCGCGCGAGCTTGCGCATTTCCGCGATCGCGTCGGCGCTGGCCACACTGGTGGTATCCCGCACGAGCTCGCGATGGTGCGCGAAGATGCCGGGTACGAAGCCATCCGAAATGCCTTCGATCTGGTGCAACGCCACCTCGCCGCACAGGATGGTGCGCGATTCCGAGGGCTCCATCGCGAACAGGCGCACGTTTGGATTGACCTTGCGGAAGGCCTGGCCGACGCCGATCAGGGTGCCGCCAGTGCCGACGCCGTGCACGAAGGCGTCGGGCACGCGGTCTTCCGGCAGCTGCGACAGGATTTCGGGGCCGAGGATTTCGCGATTCTCGTCCACGTTCCATTCGTTCTCGAACTGGCCGGGAAAGAAGAAGCCCGGCTGGTGGCCGAGTTCGCGCGCGCGTTCCAGCGCGTCGTTGACATGGAAAGTGCCGCAGAACAAGACCTCGGCGCCGTAGGCGCGCGAGATGGCGACGCGCTCGCTCGACAAACCTTCCGGCATCACCACGATCATGCGGTAGCCCTTCACCGCGGCCACCATCGAGAACGCGTTGCCGGTGTTGCCGCTGGTGGCCTCGACGATGGTATCGCCGGGCTTGATCGCGCCGGTTTCTTCGGCGCGCTCGATGATGTGTTTCGCGATGCGCGCCTTGATCGAACCCGATGGATTCAGGAATTCGCACTTGGCGAAAATGCCGTCGAGATCGAGCAGCGGCGTGTCACCGACGGCGTCGAGGATGTTGGTGGAAACACGGGTGTAACGGGTCGCCATGACGGAATTCCTGTTGCGGAGAGCGCAGTGTCCGCCACCGGCACGTCGGCGTGAATGATCCACGTCAGTCGGAATCCACGGCCGCGGCATAGCCGCGACCGCATGACCGTTCAAAGGGTGGACTTACCAGGATGAACTGCTGGCTTTCGGGTCGGCCCCGCCCTGCAATCCTGCGGCGGCTTTGCCGGCCTCTTGTTGCACCGCGGCGAGCGATTCCGACTTCAGGCCGGCTTGCGCGTCCGCGAGTGCGCTCTCGAGTTTTGCGTGCATCGCATGATCGGTCGCCGCGTCCGGGATCGCGCCGTTGCCCTGGCCCTTGCAAGGCGTGCCGGCGGCGGCATCGAACCCGCTGCCACCCGGACCGACGAGGCAATTGATGACGTGGTGCAGGTGCGTGTGCGCCATCGCGACCGACGTGGCGCTTTGCGCCATCATGGCGTGCGCGTGCGCCGTGCTGATTTCATCTTTCGCGGAATGGGTTTGTGCGTAAGCGGCGCATGCAAACCCGCCCAGTGCTGCGGTGACGCCGACAATGAGCAACCTGTTCATTGTTGTCTCCAGCCGTGTGTGGAAGCGCAAGCGTACGCCCCGGAATGTAAGCGGCGCGTGTAGCCTGTGCGGCGGGTCAGACGGTGTCGAACAGCGCCATGAAACCGTAGTCCATGTGCTGCTGCATGTGGCAATGGAACAGGGTCAGCCCCGGCACGTCGGCGGTGAAATCGACCTCGGCGGTCTGGAACGGCGGCACCAGCACCACGTCCTTCATCACGCCCGCGGTGGGCTGGCCGTGCAGGTTCACCAGCTCGAACGTGTGGCGGTGCAGATGCAGCGGATGGATGTCGCCACTGGCATTGCGGAACCGCAGGCGATAACGGTGACCCAATTTCAGCTTGCGCGTCACCGGCATGGTTTTCCAGTCGTACGGCACGCCATTGATCGCATACACGTCGAAACCTTCGTCGCCGCTTTGGCGTGCGGTGATGACCATGTCGATCACTTCGTCGGGCCGCGGCGGTTTGCGTTTCGGATCCGCGAACAGCCGGTAATCCCACATGAATTGCGGCGGCGCCTGCCATTGCGGCTTGCCGGTGGCACCTGCGTATTCGACCACGATGCCCATGCCGGCTTCGCGGTCGGAATCGGTGGTATCGCCGAGCACCCACACGCCGGGGTGGTTCATTTCCACGATCGCGGAGACGCGCTCGGCGGTGCCGAGCCACAGCACTGGCACCTCGGCCTGGCGCGGCACCGGATTGCCATCCAGCGCGATCACCTTGAAGGTGTGGCCGGGCAGGGCGAGGCTGCGATTTTCCGTGGCGCTGGCGTTGACCACGTGCAGCATCACGCGCTCGCCACGCTTCACGCGGATGGGTTCGCCATGGCCCAGCGACTTGCCGTTGATCGCGAACGCTTCGTAGGCCAGTTCATAACCCGGCGGCACCTTGCCGGCGTTCGGATCGGCGTGTGCCGCGATGGTGACCAGATCCAGTTCCATGCCCGATGGCTGCATGAACGCCATGTCCATGTCCACGCGGGTCAGGTAGGGCATGAATTCCTTGAGGGTCAGGAACACTTCGCGGTCGTACGCGCCCGGATCATGTTTGGGGTCGATGTACACCGGTCCGGCGAGGCCGTTGTAGAGGCCGAGCGAAAGGTCAGCACCGGCGCGTATGTGCGTGTGATAGAAGCGCAAGCCGGCCGGCTTGGGTGTGAACACGATGCGGCGGTGGCCGTGCGCGGGCACGGGCGGCGTGTGTTCTTCGTCCGCGCCATCCACGTTGTCGGGCAGGTATTGGCCGTGCCAGTGCACCTGCTCGTCGTACGCGGTGTCGTTGAACACGTCGACCGACGTTTGTCGGCCTTGCTTGAAGCGCAGCAACGGGCCGGGGAAATCGCCGTTGTACAGCGTGGTCGAGACGAATCGCTCGGGCGCCAGTTCCAGCACGCCGGTGGCAATGCGCAGGGTGTGCTCGGCCTTGCCGGCCAAAGGTACGGGTGGTGCCGAGGACATGGCGTGGGGCATGTCGGCCGCCACGGCGCCGACGGCAGGCAACATCCCGGCAGCAAGCGCGGACAGGCTGGCGGTTTTCAGGAAATCGCGGCGATCCATGTTGTTTCACCGGCAATGCAAATGAGAATTATAAACGATTGCGGTGGAGGCGGGCATGGCACGACGCGCCCGGCGGACAGTCGCCGGCTGGCGGTGTCAGAAACGCAGAGGGACGTCAGGCGTTGCCGGAGTTTGGGCGCGGCTGGCGGTGATAGTGCGTGCCCAGGATCACATCCCACAAACTGGTGGTCACGCCGAAATTGGCTTCGGGATGGTAGTGGTGGATGTTGTGGAAGCCTGCCCAGCGGCGCATCAACGGGCTCTTGAAACGATGCGCGTGGATCACGACGTGGCTGGATCCATAAGCGGCGTATCCGGCCGCGATGACGCCCGCCAGCAACAGCGCGTATCCCACGGGAAGGGCCAGCGCGAACAGCGCGGCGAGCGCACACATGAAGAGTGGCGGCATGAAGAACGGCAGCGCGTCGTAGCCGAGCGGGTCCACGTGATGATGCGTGTGGCCGGCTTCGAACGGACCCGTGTTGCCATGGAACAGCCAGCGGTGCGCGGCGTATTCGATGAAGGTAAAAGCGAACAAGCCGCAGAGCACCGTCATGGCCGCGGGCAGCAGGCGCAGGTCGCCATACCAGACGCCGGACACGATCAGCACCACGCTGATCAGGCAGTCACTGGTCAAACCGGCACGCAAATTGAAATGGCTGGTGGAAAGGCGCGCAAGCGGGCGCGCGACCCACTCCAGGGGCGCGGGCAGCGTCGATGCCGACATTCCGGATCCGTCGGTTGCGGCGGAAACCTTCTGATTGCTGGACACTTCCAGGGTCAGCTCCTGTCGCTTGGGGCGGTAGCGGAACCGGCGGTCAGCGCATCAGTCGCCCAGCCGCGCAAGAAGTATAGTGAGAAACCCGAACGGCGGCGTGAGGTGGATCAACATGAAAAAGTTCCCGAAAGTCGTGGGGTTGGCGGTGCTGCTGGCGGGTGCCGCGGCGATGCCAGCGATCGCCCAGCAGACCTCCTCCGAACGCGCCGACCTGGCGCGTTACCAGAAATACGCCGGGGCGCCGGTGGACAATGTCCACTATTTCCAGATCAACGGCTTCCAGTACCTTGCGCCGGACAAGGTGGCGATCTGGTTCGGTGTCAACAAGTTGTACCTGCTGACTGTGCAGCTGCCTTGCAACAACCTCGGGTTCGCGAACGGCATCGGGCTGACGGCGAAGAACAACATGCTCTACAAGAACTTCGACTTCGTCACCTTCGATCACCAGCGCTGCAAGATCCTCAAGATCGAACCGGTGAACGAATTGAAGATGAAGCAGGATCGCGCGAAAGAAAAAGAAGCGGGAGCGCCTGCATCCAGCGGTTAGTCGCCCGATTCACCGAGCGGAAGGTTCATCGAACAGGAATCGTTGCATTTCGGCGGCAAGCATTGCGCGCGTCGCCGGGTAGCGTGGCGACAGCCGGTTCTCGTTGATCAGCATCGTCTGGTATACGAGCCATTGCTGCCACGCTTCGCGGCCGATGTGTTCGTAAACGCGCTGCCCGAGTTCGCCCGGCCACGGCGGCCGATCCAGGCCTTCGGTTTCGCGCTGTAATTTTTGGCAATACACAAATCGAGGCATAACGTCGGAGCGAGCTTTTGTGAAAAGTCAGGCCATGGATGGCCGTTCTGGTATTTGCGACCGATGGAGGGGCCGTATTTGCAGAGGCCTCGGTAACGCAGCGATCACGGATGATCGCACAAGAAAACCAGCAACTTTCTCACAGGTGCGGGAATGCCCAGTGTGGCGATTTCGCCGGGCGAGCACCAGCGTGAATCGGGATCGTCCGCCAGTCGCGCGCTGGCGCGCACGCCGCGCCATTCGAGCGGCGATGCCTGCAAGCGAAAATGCGTGAACGTATGTCGGACGCCGGGAAGTGTTGTGGCCATTGCGTGATCGATTTCCGCGAAGTGCGCGGCCAGCGTACCGGCCGTGTCCGCGTCATTCGCTTCCGGCAGGCTCCACAGGCGCGGCCACACGCCTTGTGGTGGGCGGCGTTGCAGCAACACGCGGCCGTGTTGGTCGCGCAATACCACGAACACGACGTGTTTTTCCGGCAGTGCGCGCGCGGGTCGCGGCGCCGGGATTGTGCCGGTGAGATCATCGCGATGCGCGGCACATTCGCGTGATTGCGGACATTCGGCGCAGCGCGGATTGGCGCGCGTGCATACCGTCGCGCCGAGATCCATGATCGCTTGCGTGTAATCCGCCACGCGCGTCGAGGGGGTGTGCGTTTCGGCGTGCAGCCACAACGCCTGCTCGATACCGCGTTCGCCCGGCCATCCGGCAATGCCATGGAAGCGCGCCAGCACGCGTTTGACGTTGCCGTCGAGAATCGCGTGGCGTTGGCCGTGTGCCTGCGCGAGGATCGCCGCGGCGGTGGAACGCCCCAACCCAGGGAGTGCCGCAAGCGCATCGAAGTCGCGCGGCAGTTCGCCGGCGTGATCGATCATGCAGGCCTGCGCCGCCGCGTGCAGATGACGCGCGCGGCGGTAGTAACCGAGTCCCGACCATAGCGCCATCACCCGGTCTTCCGGCGCGGCGGCCAGCGCAGCGACGCCCGGCAACGCCTGCATGAAGCGCTCGAAATAGGGAATGACGGTAGCGACTTGCGTCTGCTGCAGCATCACTTCCGAAACCCACACGCGATACGGCGTGCGCCGGTTTGTCGGCGTGTCCTGCCATGGCAGGCCGTGGCGGCCGTGCCGGTCGTACCAATGCAGCAGCCGGCGCGCGAAGCCGTCCATCGGGTCAATGTTGCGCGGCGGACGAAGCGGCGGCGGGGGCAGTGCTTGCGGGGGAAGCCGGTTTCAGGTCCGGTCCCGCGTTCAAGCTCAAGCCGGTGGCTTTCAGCCAACCCAAGTCCAGCTTCTGGACTTCGGCCTCGCCCGTGAATGGCAGCGGTCCGGGTGGGTGCTCCGGCGATGCCGCGAGCAGTTGTTGCCACCATTTGCCGAACTCGGTCGGTTGCAGGTGGAAGTTGGCGTGCGAATTGTCGCCCTGGATATTCACGGCGATACCGAGCGGTGCTTTCCAGGAGGGTGGCAGTACATCCAGCGCAATCTTGTCGACACTCGTCGCGCTGGACCGCGGTGCGGTCGCACTTGCGGGTGCCGACCCGCTGGCGGCTGCGGTGCTGGTCGATGCGGCAGGCGGCGCGAGCGACGGGTAACGCAGGTCGCCGTGCAGATGCAGGGTGACGGCTTCACCGCCGCGCCACTGCCCGTGACCCTGCAACTGCAGCGAGAACCCGCCCTGCTTGCCGAAATCGATCCGGATCGGATCAAGGTCGATCGTTCCATTGTGCGGCGAGGAAGGCACCGCGTCGAGGCTGGCGGTGACCTCGCGGCCATCGCCGCTGCGCGCCGAGGCATCCATCCGAAAAGGACGGCCCGGCAGCAGTTCGCCGGTATCGAGGCTGAGTTCGAACAGCAACGGCGCGCCGCCATGGGTCAACGTGCCCTGCGTCATGTGCACGCCGGCTGCGATGGTCGGCAGCCGCGGTGGACCCTTGTGGCTGGGCAGGCGCATCAGCAGCGCTTTCAATTCGGCAAGATCGATACGCGGACCCTCCACTTCGACGCGTTCGATCGCCACATTCCCGTGCAGCAGTGCGCTCCACGGCACCACGATGGTCGCGCCGCTCGCCTGCAGGAACGGCGTGGATGAACCGGCGTTGGTCAGGCTGAAACTTCGCATCTTTACGGCCGGCCGCGGGAACAGCGTCGGCTCCGCGGCGGCCTGCATTTGCAGCTTGATGCCGACACTCGCGAGCTCGCGTTCCAGCAAATCGGTGAAGCGCTGCGGCTGCAGCAATGCCTGCACATGGATCGCCAGCGCGACCAGCAACGCCAGCACCACCACGCCAGCCGCCAGCGCGACCCAGCGCATGCGGTACCGTTGCCATGTTGCGAGCATGGACATGCTGGCGCCTGCTCAGGGCGCGCCCGGAAGCAATCCGTCGACGAACGCGCGTGGATCGAAAACGCGCAGGTCCTCGGCGCGCTCACCCAGTCCCACGTAGCGGATCGGCAGCGCGAATTCGCGTGCCAGCGCGAACACCACGCCGCCCTTGGCGGTCCCGTCGAGTTTGGTGACCACCAATCCCGTCACGCCGATCGTGTCGATGAATTGACGCACCTGGTTGATCGCGTTCTGGCCGGTGGTGCCGTCGATCACCATTAACACTTCATGTGGCGCATCGGCATCCAGCTTGCCCACGACGCGCTTGACTTTGGCCAGTTCGTCCATCAATCCGGAACGCGTGTGCAGACGTCCGGCGGTGTCGGCGATCAACACGTCGTTGTCGTGGGCGATGCCCATCTGCAACGCGTCGAAAATCACGCTGGCGGAATCCGCGCCCTGGCCTTGCGCGCATACGGGGATGTCGAGCCGGCCGGCCCATTCCTGCAATTGCGCCACCGCGGCGGCACGGAAGGTATCGCCGGCGGCCAGCAGCACGTCGCGCCGCTCGTTCTGGAAACGTCGCGCAAGTTTGCCGATGGTGGTGGTCTTGCCGACGCCGTTGACGCCGACCACCAGCAGCATGAAGGGTTTGCGGCCACCCACGTCGAGGTGTCGCGCAACCGGCTCGAGCAACGCGACGAGCCGCGCGCGCAATGCTTCACGCATCGCATTGGCATCCGCGAACTCGCGCTTGTGCATGCGGCGGCGCAGGTCGTCGATCAACTCGGTGGTGGCGGCAACGCCGACGTCGGCCGAGAGCAGGGTGATCTCGAGTTCGTCCAGCAGCTCCTCCGAGAGGACGGGGTTGCGCGCAAACAATGACGTCAATCCGCGTGCGAAGCCGCTGCCGGAAAGACGTTCGCGCCAGCCGCGCTGCGGGTGTGAGATGCTGGTCATCAAATCGTTCGGCCCCGATGCCATGTTCGGCAACGGTGTTTCGGGCAGTGTTGGCGGTCCGACGTGGCGGCGGGCCGCCTGATCGGTCGCCAATCCGGGCTGCAGGAAATCAGGCGGAATCACGGATTCGCCTGGCGACGTGAATGCCGGATCGTTGCGCGGTTTGCGGCCCGCGAGCTTGTTCCACAGGGTCGGCATGGGGGTCGTCGTGGGGTACAGTGTGCGAGATGCTAACACCGGGTTTATTAATGCGATCATCCTGATCGCGGTTTCGTTCAATCGCAACGCAAGATTCCCATGTCCATGCTATCTGCGAGTCCAACTCGGCCATCCATGTGTTTACTTTTGCGATCATCCCTGATCGCGGCTTCGTTCAACGGCAATGCAAGGCTCCCGAGCTGATGC
>Ga0207707_10000621_pt1 | contig 35284 bp, 23 predicted proteins | sample KBSC83BmetaG_FD_184336 | JGI IMG/M metagenome (GOLD analysis project Ga0207707, IMG submission 184336) | Corn rhizosphere microbial communities from Kellogg Biological Station, Michigan, USA - KBS C8-3B metaG (SPAdes) (version 2) | ecosystem: Host-associated > Plants > Roots > Rhizosphere ... | reverse complement strand
ATCGGAATAGATCGTCGAAATCTGGCGTTGGCCGAACGCGTTGTAGAGCGCGTCGTCCACGGCCGCCATGGACACGCCGAGACTGGTGGCCTTGGCGCGATCCACCACCATGTTCTGCAGCAGCGAGCCTTCGTCGAGGTCGGTGCCGACGTCACGGAACATCGGATTCTTTTGCAACTGCGCCTGCAGCTTCGGCAGCCACTCCTCCAGTTCCGTGGCGCTGTTGCTCTGCAGGTTCACGCTGTACTGGCCGCCCTGGCTGCTGCCGCCGCCCCCGCCACCGAGGTCCTGCAGCGCGCGGAAGCGCACGTTGAGATCGGGGTAACGTGCGACCTTGGCCGACAGCCGCGTCACCACCACGTCGGTCGAGTCCTTGCGCCCTTCGCCCAGCGGCTTCAGCTGGATACTGAACCAGCCACTCGGTCCGCGGCGGCTGGTGCCGACCGAGGCACCGACGTACTCGACGGCGGGATCCTGGCGCAGCATCTTCACCAGTCCGCTGGTGCGTGCTTCCAGGTCGGTGAACGACATCGTCACCTCGCCACTGGCGCGGCCCCAGATCAGCCCCGAGTCCTGCGGTGGAAAGCTGGTGAAGGAAATCGCGTGGAACAGGTAGATCGTCAACGCCAGCAGCAGCAGCGGTGTCCACGCCATCAACCTGGGATGCTTGTGCAGCGTCCAGTCCAGCGTGCGGGTATAGAAGGACAGCATGCCCGCGTGGAGGCCGTCGATCGCGCGCGACAACCTCGATGGCCCTGATTCGCGTTCGTCGTGGTGGCGCAGAAAGCGGCCGCACAGCGCCGGCGTCAGCGTCAGCGACACCAGCATCGACACGAAGATGGCCGCGATGATGGTGACCGTGAATTCGCGGAACCACATGCCGATGAACGACGGCGCGAACAGGATGGGCATGAACACCGCCAGCAGCGAAGCGGTGATCGCGACGATGGTGAAGCCGATTTCCTTCGCGCCCTCCAGCGCGGCTTGCAGGCGCGGCTTGCCTTCGTCGAGGTGGCGGATGATGTTTTCGATCACCACGATCGCGTCGTCCACCACGAACGTCAGCGCGATCACCAGCGCCAGCAGCGACAGGTTGTCGAGCGTGTAATTCATCGCGTACATCACGATGAAGGCCCCGCACAGCGACATCGGCACCGCGGCGGAAGCAATCAGCGTGGGTGCGAGCCGGCGCAGGAACACCGCCATCGTCAGGATCACCATCGACAGGCTGATCAGCAGGGTGATCTGCACGTCGTTGACCGAGTTGCGGATGGTCGAAGTTTCGTCGAAATACGGCGTGATCTGCGTACCCGGCGGCACCAGATTGCGCAAGCCCGGCAGTTCGTCCTTCACGCCGTCCACCGTCTTGATCACATTGGCGTCCGGGCGCTTGTAGACCTGCAACTGGATCGAGCGCTTGCCGTTGAAGTACGCGGCCTGGAACTTGTCCTCCGCGCCTTCGTACACGTTGGCGACGTCGTGCAGGTACACCGGCATGCCGTTGTGGGTCGCGATCACCAGGTTGGCGAAATCGTCGGCGGTGTGCAATTGGTCGGTGGCCGTGATCGCGGTGGAGATCTTGCCGTCGGTGAGGAAGCCCTGCGGCGAGGTCACATTGGCCGCGGTGATCGCGTTGCGGATGTCATTGGTGGACAGGCCGAGCGCCGTGAGTTTGTGCAGGTCGACGTCCACCCGTACCGCCGGTTGCGCGCTGCCGGACACGTCCACCGAAGCGACGCCGTCCAACTGGCTGAGGCGCGGTTGCAACAGGGTGTTCGCCGCATCGAACAGCGCCGACATCGGTTGCGTGTCGGACGTCAGCGCCAGCGTGATCACCGGATCGTCGTTCGGATTCGCCTTGTGCCACTGCGGCATCGACAGGCCGGCCGGCAGGTCCGGCACCGCCGCGTTGATCGCGGCATCGACCTGCTGCGCGGCGGAGTTGATGTCCACGTCGGAATCGAACATCAGGATCACGAACGCGCTGCCGGCGGAGCTGCGCGAATTCATCATGTCGACGCCGGGAATCTGGCCGAGGTGGCGCTCCAGCGGCGCGGTCACGGTGGCCGCCATCGTGGTGGCGTTGGCGCCGGGCTCCGCGGCCGACACCCAGATCGCCGGAAACGACACCTCCGGCAACGCGCTGATGCCGAGCAGGAAATAGCACAAGGCGCCGATCGCCAGCACGCCGGCCGCCATCAGCGAAGTGCCGATGGGGCGTTTGACGAAGGGCGAGGAAATGTTCATGGCCCATCACCCCCTTCGGAACGAAGGGGGTCGCCGCGCAGCGGCGGGGGGATGGCCGGCGGGAGACCGGGAGAAAACCGTGCAGCAACGCCCGAAGCCATCCCCCTCAATCCCCCTTCCTGCGGAAGGGGGAAGAAAAGCAGGGCGACTTCGTGCGATCGACGGACCATCACTTGTCCCTCACTTTCCACTCTCGGAAGCCAGCTCGGCGTGCGGCCGCCCGCTGCGTTGCTGCAGCCAGTCGCTGAAGCGCTCCATGTACAGATAAATCACCGGCGTGGTGTACAGCGTCACCAGTTGCGACAGCAGCAGGCCGCCGACGATCGCCACGCCCAGCGGGCGCCGCAGCTCGGCACCAATGCCGTTGCCGAGCGCCAACGGCAGCGCGCCGAACAGGGCCGCGAAAGTGGTCATCATGATCGGCCGGAAGCGCAGCAGACAGGCGCGCCGGATCGCGTCGTGCGCATTCATGCCGCGCCGCTGCGCGGTGATCGCGAAGTCGATCATCATGATCGCGTTCTTCTTGACGATGCCGATCAGCAACACGATGCCGACGATGCCGTCCACCGACAACGGCATGCCGAACAGCATCAGCGCCAACAGCGCGCCCACGCCCGCGGGCGGCAGCGTCGAGAGAATCGTCAAGGGATGGATGTAGCTTTCGTACAGCACGCCCAGCACGATGTAGATCACCACGATCGCCGCCAGCAGCAGCAATGCTTCGTTGCCCAGCGACGATGAGAATTCCGCGGCCTTGCCGATGAACTGAGCGCGCACCTGCGGGGGCAGGTTCAACGACGACGTGGCGTTGTTGATCGCGTTCACCGCCTGCGACAGCGAGTAGCCCGGCGCGACGTTGAACGAGACGATCACCGCCGGCAGCTGGTTCTGGTGCGCGATCACCAGGGGTGCATCGGTGAGCGTGGCGCTTGCCAGCGTCGACAGCGGCACCGTGTTGCCGCCGCCGAGCAGGATGCCGGTGTTGGATTGCCCGATGCCGGTGGCGGTGGACGAGTTGGACGATTTGACCATGCCGAGGCTGGTGGCGTTGCTGCCGGTCAGCGCACCGCTGGAACCGTTCGAGCGCACCCGCAGCATGTTCATCAGGTCGGAACGGTTGCGGAATTGCGGCGCAACTTCCAGCACCACGCGGTACTGGTTCTGCTGCGTGAAGATGGTCGAGATCTGGCGCTGGCCGTAGGCGTCGTACAGGGTGTCGTCGATGGTCTGCACCGGCACGCCGAGGCGGCTTGCCGCGGTGCGGTCGATGTCGAGTTTCAGGGCACGCCCGTTCATCGCGAGGTTGTCGGACACGTTGGCCAGTTCCGGCAACTGCTTCACCGCCTGCACCACGCGCTGCGCGTTCTTCGCGAGGTCGTTCGAGTCGACCTCGGAAATCGCGTACTGGTATTCGGTCGGTGCGACGGTGGTGTCGAGCGTGATGTCCTGCACCGGCTTCAGGAACAATTCCACGCCGGGAATGCCGGCGACGTCTTTCTGCAAACTGGCCACGACCTGATCGAGGCTGTCGCGCTGGCCGCGCGGTTTCAGCACGATGCTCACCTGGCCCTGGTTGAGCGTCGGGTTGATCGAGCCCGTGCCGATGAACGCGGCCACGCCCGCGACCGCGGGATCCTTGCGCAGCGCGGCGGTGACGGCCTCGGTGCTGCGTGACATCGCCGGGAAGGCGATGTCGTTGTCGGCCTGCACGACGCCGGTGATCATGCCGGTGTCCTGCTCGGGCAGCAGGTCCTTCGGGATCACCACGTACAAAAAGACGGTCACCGCGACCGAAGCGGCCGCGACCAGGATGGTGGTGCGCCGGTGCACGAGCACCCAGTCCAGGCTGGATTCGTACCAGCGCAGCATCCTGGCGTAGAAACCGCGCCGGCTTTCCATCGCCTCTTGGTCGCCGGTCGGCAGCGAGCCGGGCTTCAGCAGGTACGCGCACATCATCGGCGTCAGCGTCAGCGACACGAACATCGAGATCGCGACCGCGATGGTCAGCACCCACGCGAATTCATGGAACAGGCGTCCGGTGACGCCCGGCATCAGCAGCAACGGCAGGAACACCGCGATCAGCGAAACCGTCAGCGACAACACCGTGAAACCGATTTCGCGCGAACCGATTTCGGCGGCCTCGCGGCCTTCCTTGCCTTGTTCCAGGTAGCGCACGATGTTCTCGATCATCACGATCGCATCGTCCACCACGAAACCGGTGGCGACGGTCAGCGCCATCAGCGACAGGTTGTCCAGCGAGAACCCCACGAACGCCATGATCGCGAAGGTGCCCATCAGCGACAGCGGCACCGCGACCGCGGGAATGATCGTGGCCCACAGCCGGCGCAGGAACGCGAAGATCACCGCGACCACCAGCGCGATCGCGATCAGCAGCGTCATCTCGACGTCGTGCACCGAGGCGCGGATGGTGATCGTGCGGTCGGCGAACACCGAGAGGTGAATGCCCGCGGGCAGCACCGCGCGCAGATCGGGCAGTGTCTGCTCGATCTGGTCGACCGTCTTGATGATGTTGGCGCCGGGCTGGCGGCGGATGTCCAGCAGCACTGCCGGCTTGCCATTCGCCCACGCGGCCAGCTGGTCGTTCTCGACGCCGTCCACCACGGTGGCGACGTCGGAAAGCTTCACCGGCGCGCCGTTCTTGTAGGCGATGATGATGCCGGCGTATTCGGCCGCGCTCTGCAGCTGGTCGTTGGTGCCGATCTCGTAGGTCTGCACCGCGCCGTTCAACGAACCCTTGGCGGCATTGACGTTGGCCTGCGTCAAGGCGCTGCGCACGTCTTCCATGGTCAGGCCAAGGTTGGCCAGCTTGCCGGGGTCCACCTGCACGCGCACCGCCGGCCGCACGTTGCCCGCGATGGAAACCAGACCCACACCCGGCACCTGCGCGAGGCGCTGCGACAGGATCGAATCGGCGTAATTGTTGACGTCGCGCAGCGGCACGCTGTCGGATGTGAGTGCCAGCGTGATGATCGGCGCGTCGGCCGGATTCACCCGGTTGTAAACCGGCGGGTAGGGCAAGCTCGACGGCAGCCGCGCGGTGCGCAACGCCGATTGCACGTCCTGCGAGGCGACGTCGAGATCGCTGTCCATCGCGAACTGCAGCGTGATGGTCGACAACCCCGCCGCGCTGTTGGAACTCATCATCGTCAGGCCGGAAATCTGCCCGAGTTGCTGCTCCAGCGGCGTGGTGACCAGCGTGGCGATGGTGGTGGCGCTGGCGCCGGGATACTGCGTGGTGACCACGAGGCTCGGCGCCTCGATCTCGGGCAACGCCGAAACCGGCAGCGCCTTGTAACCGATGATGCCGAGCAGCAGCACCGCCGCCATCAACAGCGACGTCGCGATCGGCCGGCGGATGAAGATGCTGGAGAAACCCATGAGTGTCAGCCGTCAAATGGCGTTCGTTGCGCGGCGGCCGCATTCGCAAGCGAAGGCGGTGTGCTTGCCATCCCCCTTCGCTTGCGAAGGGCGGAGCGGAAGCGAACGCGCGCGAAGCGCGAAGAGGGGGATGGCTCCTTATTGCGGGTGACGATGACATCCCCCCGATGCGCATGGCGTAGCCAAGCGCATCGACCCCCTTCCTTTGGAAGGGGGTATTTCATCAACGCCTCCGCCCGCGTCCGCCACTGGATTTTGCCGCAGCCTTGATTTCGGCGGTGGTCGGCGGCGCCGGAACTTCGCCAGGCTTCATGGGATTCACCTTGCTGCCTTGCTTGAGACGGAACTGTCCCGCGGTGACGACTTCCTCGCCGGCCTTGAGGCCGTGCGTCACGATGATGCCCGTGTCGCCCGCCTCGCCGCCGGTGACGACGGGTTGCATGGTGACGTACTTGGCCGGTTTGTTTTCGGCCGGCGCGCTGCTGCCAGCGCCCTTGCCGCGGCGGCCCTTGGCGCTTGTCGCAGGCGCCGAACTGTCGGCGGCATTCTCGGGGCGCTTGTCGGTGACCAGCCAAACGTAATCGCCGTTCGGGCCACGCTGCACCGCCGCGCTCGGCACCACCAGCGCGTCGGCGTCCACGCTCACTTCAAGTTGCGTGTTGGCGTATTGGCCGGGGAAAAGCTGGTTGTTGCCGTTGGGAAACTCGGCTTTCAACTGGAACGAACCCGTGGAGGGGTCGATCTGGTTGCCGATCACCAACAACTTGCCGTCGCCCTCGACCACCTTGTTGGACGCATCCAGTATCGACACGGTCAACGGCGCCTTGGCCTGCGCCGCGCGCACCTCGTCGAGGTATTTGCCCGCGAGTGTGAAGATCACATAGATCGGGTGCGTCTGGGTGACGGTGACGATGGTGGTCGTGGTGGCAATCACGTTGCCGGCGTCGACCTGGCGGATGCCGGCCAGCCCATCGATCGGCGACGTGACCTTGGTGAAGCCCAGCTGCACCTTGGTGTCCTGGATGCTGGCGTTGTCGGCGGCGACCGCGGCCTGGTATTGCGCGACCGTGTTCTTCTGCGTGATGCGGTCGATCTCGGGGACGTACTGTTTGTATTTCGGGTCTTCCGAGCGCTCATAGTTGGCGCGGGCCGTGGCGAGCTGGGTTGCGTCCTGCGCGCGCTTGGCGGTGGCCTGGTCAAGCTGCGCCTGCAGGGTGCGCGGATCGATTTCCGCCAGCACCTGGCCCTTGGTCACCGGTGCGCCTTCGGTGAAATCCAGCTTCATCAATTGCCCGCCTACCTGCGGTTGCACGGTGACGGTGTTGAGCGCCTGCACGGTACCCTGGCTGGTCAGGTAGACCGGCACGTTCTGGGGCGCGGCAGGCACCACGGTGACGGGCACGGCTTCGTCCGCGCCGTTTCCGAGATCGTTCGATTTGCCGGGGCCGGAGAAGATGCGCCACAGGATCAGTGCCACGACGACGATGCCGACGATCGTCAGGATCCATTTGGTTCGCGACATGCGGGTGCGTCCAGGTTGCTGAGGCGTGTGTTCGACCGTGGTCGCGGCGGGTGGTTCGCCATGCGGCTCACGGGATGGCAATAAATTAGCCGATCAGGCCCGCAAACGCCCATGCCGAACGGCATGCCGTTCGGGCATGACATCCGTCATAAACTGCCTTATTGCTCGGACGCGGCGGTCGGCATGCCCTTGGCTGCGCCGGGAAGGTCGGCGTACCCGGCATAAGTGGCGTGCGCCTTGTCCAATCCGCGGAGCAGCGGCAGCACCGCCAGCGCGATGATGGTGCAGGCCACGCCCGCGACGCCCAGCCAGAAGAACAGGTCGGTGTAGTAGGGCATAGTCACCACGTTCAACTGACCATTGAATTGCTGGATCAATTGCTGGGTCTGCTGCGGCAAGGCCGAGTACATGGGCACATGCGATTCGGCGGCGATCTTCGCGGCGCCGCTGGCGCCCGACATCCAGTCGCGAAAATCGCCGAGCTTCATCGCAAGCACGCCGGGAACTTCCCTCTGGATGGTCGGCACCACCGTGCCCGCGGTGTTCTGGACGAACGCGCTGATCTTGTCGGGGACACTGGCGAACGAGGCCACGATGCCGCCGAGGTACTGCGCGACGCCCGAGGCCACGAAGTAGGCGCCCATCATGAAACCGCCCATCCGTGCCGGCACATAGCGGGCGACGAAAGCGAGCCCGAGGCCGGAGGTCAACAGTTCACCCAGCGAGCCGAAGCCATAACCCCATACCATCGTCCAGGAGGTGGTTATGCCAGGTGAGGTGAGGAAATGCCCGGCGGCGCCGTAGATGAAGAACCCGATTGCGACCGCCAGGAATCCGAACGCGAACTTGGCGGCGATCGACAGGTCCTTGCCGCGCTTGGCGAAGTGCGTATAGGTGATCGCGAGGATCGGGCTCAGGATGAAGATCCAGAGCGGATTGAACGCCTGGAACTGCGCCGGATCCCAGTTCCACAGGTGCAAGCCGAACACATCGAACGACGGATTCACGTTGCGCAGCGCGAACAGGTTCAGCGAGGTGGACATCTGCTGATAGAAGATGAAGAAGAACACCGTCTCGACCACCAGGATCAGGGCGATGATGAGGCCCGGCTTCTCGCGATTTTCGGACCTCGTGATCAGGTAGCCGAAGATCACCAGCACGCAGGCGCCGGCGATATAGACAAACCATCGGGCGACCGTGCCGTAGCGCAGGATGACGGTCGAAATCAACACCACCACCACGCCACCGGCGAGCACGGCCAGCAGTTTCCAGAACTTGAAAGGCTGGTGGTCGGGGTCCGAACCGATGTGGTTCAGTGTGTGCCGCATCACCGCATAGTTGCCGAGACCCACCAGCAGGCCAACGCAGCAGACGGCGAACGCGATGTGCCAGCCCAGGCCGTCACCGAACAGGCTGGATGCGTTCGGCAGCCACGCCAGTTGTCCGCTGTACGACGCGTTGAAATAATTCTTGATGACCGGCGTCAACAGCATCGAGATGCTCGAGCCGATGTTGACGGCCATGTAGTAGATGGTGAAGGCGCTGTCGATCTTGCTGTCGTCGCCTTCGTAGATCTTGCGCACCAGGTTGCCGGCGTTGGCCTTGAACAGGCCGTTGCCGACCACGATCACGCCCAGCGCCACGAACAGGAACATCGAGCTGTGCGCCGGCACCACCATCAGTGCGTAGCCGATCGCCAGCACGACTGCGCCCAGCAGCATGGTGTGACGGGTGCCGAAGAACTTGTCGCCAACCCAGCCGCCGATCGCGGGCGAAACGTAGATCAGCGCGGCCGCCGCGCTCCAGGTCAGGTTGGCCGGCGTGTCCTGGAAGCCCAGCCGCTGCACCATGTAGTAGATGATCAGCGCCTGCATGCCGTAGTAGCCGAAGCGCTCCCACATCTCGATCAGGAATACGGTCGAGAACGAGCGGGTGTTGGAAACGGCAGGCATGGCGGAATTCATGTTCGGGGGTTGCCCCTGTGGAAATGGCGATCGGCCAAGCCTACCCGAACCGCAGCTGAATTTGGCGACGCGCAGGCTTGGGGAGCGAGCGGTAGGCAGGATCCAGGACTCGGGGTTCACCACATCCGGGATTTTTCGTCATTCCGGGGCTGACCGCGGCTTCATCGCGGGCAGAACCCGGAACCCATTTTTCGGTTGTGTGGAAGGCAGGAGCTGGATTGACTCACGTCATCCATGGCGATCGTCCTGCGGGCCGCCCTCGGCGTTCGCGTTTGCAATTCCCGGATCAAGTCCGGGACAGGCTCTGCAAACGCAGTCGGGCTCCCTCGCCACAAACAGCGCCGGCCCCGGAATGAAGATCGGTTGTTACACTCTTGCCGTTGACCTCCCAACCTTTCGGCCATGCAAATCTACCTCGACCTTCTTCGCGACGTACTGGAACACGGCGCCCGCAAGGACGACCGCACCGGCACCGGTACGCGCTCGGTGTTCGGCCGCCAGATTCGCATGGACTTGGCGCAAGGCTTCCCGCTACTGACCACCAAGAAGCTGCACATCAAATCCATCGTGCACGAGCTGCTGTGGTTCCTGCGCGGCGACACCAACGTTGCCTACCTGCGCGAGCACGGCGTCAGCATCTGGGACGAATGGGCCGACGCGGACGGCGACCTCGGACCCGTGTATGGCAAGCAATGGCGCGCGTGGCCAACGCCCGACGGCCGCACGATCGACCAGGTCACGCAGGTGATCGAACAAATCAAGCGCAACCCGGATTCGCGCCGCATGCTCGTTTCGGCGTGGAACGTGGGCGAGCTGGACAGGATGGCGTTGATGCCGTGCCACGCGTTGTTTCAGTTCTACGTGGCGAACGGAAAATTGTCGTGCCAGCTTTACCAACGTTCGGCCGACATCTTTCTCGGCGTGCCCTTCAACATCGCCAGCTACGCGCTGCTGACATGCATGATGGCGCAGGTCTGCGGGCTCGAATGCGGCGACTTCGTGCACACCTTCGGCGACCTGCACCTTTATTCCAATCATGTCGAACAGGCGCAAGAGCAATTGACGCGCGCGCCGCGACCATTGCCGAAGTTGGTGCTGAATCCCGACGTGCAATCGCTGTTCGATTTCCGCTTCGAAGACATCCGCGTCGTCGATTACAACCCGTGGCCGGCGATCAAGGCGCCGGTCGCCGTATGAAGGTCAAGAGTCATCCCCCTCAATCCCCCTTCCCTTGGAAAGGGGAAGGAAAACGCCTTGTCTGGTGTGGGCGGTTCGATGGCCCGCTCGCAAATGGCCGCGCTGCAGGCGCGAAGGTTGTTCACCCCCTTCCATGGGAAGGGGGTCGCCACGCAGCGGCGGGGGGATGTGATTGTCGCGCGATGTCGGTTGATGCCGCATGATCACCCTTATCGCCGCGCTCGACCGCAACCGTGCCATCGGACGTGCTGGAGCGATGCCGTGGCATCTGTCTGACGACCTGAAGCGCTTCAAGGCGCTCACGCTCGGCAAGACGGTGCTGATGGGCCGCAAGACCGCGCTGGCGATCGGGCGTCCATTGCCGGGGCGCCCCAACCTGGTGCTGACCCGAGCCGGTGTCGCACCGTTCGACGGACAAACCGTGGTGCATTCGCTGGACGAAGCGATCGCACGCGCCCGCGACGACGAGTTGATGGTGATTGGCGGCGGCGAGGTCTACGCGCTGGCTTTGCCGCGTGCCACGCGCATGCATCTGACCGAAATCGACACTGCGACGCCCGATGCCGATACGTTCTTTCCGGCGTTCGATCCGCGCGAATGGCGCGAAGTCGCGCGCGAGCACCACCCCGCCGATGTCAAACACCCGCTCGCCTTCGACTTCGTCGATTATGCACGCAGCATATGACTTTCCTTCCCCCGCTTGTGGGGAGCGGTGCCCGAGGGGCGGATGGGGGAAATGGCACCGAAATCCATCTCACGCAAAGTGATCGCAGTCGCCGCCGGCATCCTTGCGGACGCGCAAGGCCGCGTGCTGTTGATGCAACGTCTGCCGGGCAAACACCTGGCCGGCCTGTGGGAATTTCCCGGCGGCAAGGTGGAGCCCCGCGAAACCATCGCGCGGGCCTTGGTCCGCGAACTCGATGAAGAACTCGGCGTTGAAGTCCTCGACAGCACGCCGTTGATTTCGATTCCATGGCACTACCCCGAAAAGTCCGTGCGGCTGCATGCGCTGCGGGTGACGGCGTGGAAGGGCGAGCCGCGCGCGCGCGAAGGCCATCCGTTGCGCTGGTTGGCGCCCTGCGACATGGATGCCGCCGAGATGCCGGCTGCGGATGCGCCCATCCTTGTCGCGTTGCGCCTGCCGCTGTATTACGTCATTTCAGAAAAGGGGTCGGAGTCATTTTTGAGACATCGCTTTGATCTGGAATCGGTAAATCCAAAAAATGACTCTGACCCCTTTTCCATGTCGACGCCCTTGGTGCAATTGCGCATGCCCGGAGCGACCCGGGAAGAAGTCAGGCAGATGGCCGAACGCGCAATCACTGCGGGTCCGCACGCGCGCGAATCCCTGCTGGTTAATCACGACATCGAGCTTGCGCGTGAGCTGAGAATCGGCGTGCATCTGCGAGCATCGCAATTGCGCGAGCTTCGCGAGCGACCGCTGCCGAGGAACGCATGGGTCGGTGCCTCGTGTCACGACGCGAAGGAACTCGAACTTGCCGCACAGCTGGGCGCAGATTTCGCGACGCTTTCACCGGTGAACACCACTGCCTCGCATCCCGGCGCGGAGCCTTTGGGTTGGGAACGTTTCGCACACTGGGTCGCCGATGCGCGCTTGCCGGTATATGCGCTCGGTGGCATCGGGCCCGATGATCTGGATCGTGCGCTCGCCGCGGGCGCGCAAGGCGTCGCGGGCATCCGCGCGTTTCTGTAGCTCTTCACCCCCTTCCGCAGGAAGGGGGTCGCGCGCAAGCGCGGGGGGATGTTTTGGCAACGCGCAAAAGCCATCCCCCTCGATCCCCCTTCCGCTGGAAGGGGGAAGACAAACGGGCGCGACCGGTTACCGCCTCCGAGCAAGTTCCAGATACCGCGCGTGCAGCGCCGTCACCTGCGCGTCCAGCGCGGCTTCTTCGCCAGCGTTCACGATCACGTCGTCGGCGATGTCCAACCGTTGTTGCCGTGAGGATTGCGCAGTCAGCATTCGCAGCGCGGTTTCGCGGGTAACGCCATCGCGTTGCATCAGGCGCTCGATCTGCAGTGCCTCCGGTGCATCCACCAGCAGCACCCGATCCACCCAAGCGTACTGCTCGCGATTTTCCACCAGCAGCGGAATCGCGAGGATGCAATACGGGCCGCGGTCCATTCCCACGCGGCGTCGCAGCCAGGCACGCACGCGTGGATGGATGATGCCTTCCAGCTTCACGCGCGCCGCCGGATCGGCGAACACCCGCTCGCGCATTGCACGGCGGTCCAGGCTGCCGTCCGCGTTCAGCACCTCGGCGCCGAACACGAATTCGATTTCTGCGAGCGCCACTTCGCGCGGCGCCACGACTTCGCGCGCGGCAACGTCGGCGTCGTAAACATGGATTCCAAGTGTCTCGAAACGTCGTGTCACCGCGCTCTTGCCCGCGGCCACACCGCCGGTGAGCGCCACCACGTAGTGACGCGCGCCGCGGCGAGAAACGGGGTCAGGTTCACTTTTCAACTGGTTGGCCTGCAGTCGTTCCGCTGGTCTGGAAAAGTGAACCTGACCCCGGGTTTCCCGGCAAAACGCGCTCGCACGCCTTGTCGAAGCGTGCGGTGTCGAAATCGATATGGCGCGTCTGCGCCACCCAGCGTGTGTGGTAGTGCCACTCGGGGCTGAACAGGCTCCACGTTTCGTCGTGCGTGGGAAAGGTGACGCCGGCCATATCGATCAGCGATTCGAAGGTATCCGCGGAAAGCGTGCGCTTGTCCGAATGGGCGCGCAAGGTCGCGACGCGTTGCGGGAAATGTTGCCGGTACGCATCCGAATACCAGAACAGCGCGGGGATCTCGTACTCGGGCACGGTGCCGACGCCATGACCTTCCTTGTCGCAGGTCGGCGTCGGAATCACTTCGCCGTGGTCGGATTCGAACCATAGCGCCGTGACGGCGCCGCTCCGCTTCAGCACGTCGATTACCTGGGCCAGCACGTGATCCGTGTACAGGATGCTGTTGTCGTAACTGTTGCGCGCGCGCTCGATATTGCTGCCTTCGCCCGGTGGCGACAGCTGGGTCGGTTTCCAGTGCTCGAACGCGGGCGGATAGCGGTAATCGTATTTCACGTGGCTGCCCATCGTGTGCAGCACGATGAAAAGATCCTTGTTCGACGCGTGCAGCGCGTCTTCCAGTGGCTGCACCAGATCCTCGTCGTAACTGCCGGGCGCAGTCCACGAAGCATGGTTCAGCCACTCGACGTGCTCGGCTTCGTACGCGTACATCGACACCGGCGAATCGAATTCGCCAATGGCTTGCTGATTCGAAATCCAGTACGTCTCATAGCCGCCTTCGGCCATGGCGCGCAGGATGGACGCCTCGTGCCACGGCGCATCCCACGCCATCTCCGGCTTGCGCCGGGTCAGGATCATCGGGATCGCCGCGATCGATTCCGGCCAGGTGGTGATGAAGTGCGTCAGCGGCACCACATTCGCGAGCTTCGACAGTTCCGGATTGGTCGCGCGGTCATACCCGAACAATTGCCAGTTCGCGCGGCGACTGCTTTCACCGATCACCAGCACATACACCTGCCGCTGATGCAACGATGGCCCATCGCGGTGCGCGTGGAAGCGGAACGCCTTGTACTTCGCGGCGTCGGCGCGCATGCGGTCCCATTCGTGACGGTATTCGACGACACGGGGTACCACACCGAAGGGAAAGCCATCTTCGATGGCTTGGCCGTAAACGGGTAGCGGCGCCGAGGTGGAGTCGGAGGCCTTGGCGAGTTTGTGGCGAGCGTTCGCATACCCGATCGCCAGTGGCAGCAGCGCCACGATGACGCCCAGGCACAACGCACTGATGCGTGTCGGGCCGCGCCAGCGCAGCCTGGCGCGAAAGCTTGTCCAGGCGGCCTGCAGCGCCACGGTCAAACCGGCCAGCAATGCCAGCGCGAGCAGGGGAATCAGGTGCCCGAAATACTCGCGCGCTTCCAGCGGATTGGTCGCGATGATCGTCGCGATGATCTGCGCAGAAGTCGGGTGGTGGTATTGCGCGATGTAGTAGGTTTCGAGCGGCGCCAGCAACGCGAACGGCGCCAGCAGCAGGCAAGCCAGCCACGGCCAACGGCCCAGCAGCGCAAACACCACGGCCAGCATCGCCAGCGGCAATACCAGCGCCGCGGTCCAGGTCGGCCAGCTTGGATCGTGCACCAGCCACGCCGCATTCGGCAACATCAGCAGCGCGATGAGCAGCGCAATCGCGACGAGTGCGAGCCTTTGACGGGAGAACCGTGGACTCATTTCCGCGTAGTGTCTCGTGCAAAGGGGCCGTCGCGAAAAGTCAGGTCACGGACGTCCATCCTTGTGCCGACTGACTTGGAATGCTCCATGTTATCGGACGTGCGGTGCGCGGCGATCAGGGAAGATCGCACAACTCAGTTCATTGCAGACCGGTCAGGTGCAGATACGCTGCAAGAATCGGTTGTCCAGCCACCAGCCAGATCCACATCGCGATCGCCAGGAACGGCCCGAACGCGAACGGCACGGAGCGATCCTGCCCGCGCACGCGCAACAGGATGATGCCGGTGAGCGCTCCCGACAATGCCGCCAGGATGATGACAGGCAGCAACGCCGTCCAGCCCATCCATGCTCCGGCGGCAGCGAACAGCTTGAAGTCACCGTAGCCCATGCCATCCTTGCCGGTCGCCAACTTGAACAGCCAGAACACGGACCAAAGCGCGAGATATCCGGCGGCTGCGCCGATCAGCGCTTCGCGGGTGCCGACGAAAACCGGTATCAGCGAGAGCAGGAGCCCCAGCCACAGTAGCGGCAGGGTCAATGAGTCGGGCAGCAACTGGGTGCGGAAATCGATACCCGCGGCAGCGACCAGGAACCAGGTAAACAGCAGCCCCGCGCCGGCCTGCCACGTGACGCCGAAATGCCACACCACGACCGCGCTGGCGACACCGCACAGCAATTCGACCAGCGGGTACTGGATCGAAATTGGCGCCTTGCAGTAACGGCAGCGGCCGCGCAGCATCAGCCACGACAGCAGGGGAATGTTGTCCCACACCGCCAGCGGATGCTTGCAGTGCGGGCAGTGCGAACCCTTGCGCACGAGATCCGGTGGTACGGCCTCGTCATCCGCGCCCAGTTCCAGCATTTCGCGCGCGTCGTGCTTCCAGAAATATTCCATGCGCGCGGGCAGGCGCAGGATCACCACGTTGAGGAAGCTGCCGACGATCAGGCCGAGCACGCCCGCCATCGAAATCCAGAAGGCAAAAGGCAGGCCGAATGGCTGAGCGGGCAAGGGGTTCAAGGATTCACCCCTTCGGAACGAATGGGGTCGATGCGGAGTATCGGGGGATGGGGTTGCGGGCCGAAAAGCCACCCCCCTCAATCCCCCTTCCTGCGGAAGGCGGAGGACAAGTGTCGTAGGTTGGGCTGAGCAGCTCTTCGCGAAGCCCAACAATGTCTCGCGTGAACGCGTTGGGCTTCATTGCATTCAGCCCAACCTACCTGCTACGCGCGAGCGTTTCGCCACGTCAGAACGTGCCGGCGAGCTTGAAGATCGGCAGGTACAGCGCGATCACCATGCCGCCGACCAGTGTGCCGATGATCACCATGATCATCGGCTCCAACAGCGTCGACAGGGTATCCACCGCGTTGCTGACCTCTTCCTCATAGAACTCGGCCACCTTGAACAGCATCTTGTCCAGCGCGCCGGATTCTTCGCCGATCGACACCATCTGCGTGACCATGTTCGGGAACACATTGGTCTGCATCATTGCGAGGTGCAGCGGGTGGCCCACCGACACGTCGTCGCGCATCTTGCGGATAGCTTGCCCGTACACCATGCTGCCGGTCGCGCCCGATACGGAATCCAGTGCCTCGACCAACGGCACGCCTGCGGCGAAGGTGACGCCCAGTGTGCGCGCGAAGCGCGCGATGGCCGATTGGCGCAGGATGTTGCCGATTACCGGGATCTTCAGCGACATCCGATCCACCGCGTGCTGCATTTTTTCCGACCGCTTGTAGGCCATGATGATGCCCACGATCGCGATGATGAGAACCGCGAGGAAAGGCAGCCAGTAAGACTGCATGAACTGCGACATCGACACGACCATCTGGGTGAATGCCGGCAGCGCCACGCCCGCACTGGCGAACACGTTCTGGAACACCGGCACCACGAACACCAGCAGGATGATCATCACCAGGAACGCGACCACCATTACGGCGGCGGGATAGAACAAGGCTTTCTTGATCTTGCTCTTGATGCTCTCGATACGCTCCTTGTAAGTGGCCACGGTGTCCAGCACCGTGTCCAGCACGCCCGCCGATTCGCCCGCGCGCACCAGGTTGCGGTACAGCTCGTCGAACTGCACCGGATATTTGGCCATGGCTTCGTGCAGCGCAGAACCACCCTCGATGTTCTGCTTCACGTCGGTCAGCATGTTCTTGAAGCGCACGTTGCGCTGGCCGCCGGCGATGATTTCGAACGCCTGCACCATCGGCACGCCGGCCGCCATCATGGTGGCGATCTGACGGCTGAAAATGGCGACATCGCGCGGCTTCACGCGTGAACCGGCGGCTCCGAACAGCGGCTTGGGTTTTTCCTTCACCGCCTGCGGGTTCATGCCCTGGCGCCGCAATTCGGCCTTGACCAGGCTCGCGTTGCGACCTTGCATCTCGCCCTTCATCTTGACGCCGCGTTTGTCCAGCGCGGTCCACTCGTACACGGTCAATAGCTTGACCGCCGCGCGGGCTGTGCCGACATTGGCGTTTGATTTTGCTGCAACGGTGGCGGTGGCCATGAGCTTGATCCCCAAATTTCAAACGTCTTTGCTTTGACCCTTCTCCCTCCGGGAGTAAGGTGGCGCGAAGCGCCGGATGAGGGTTCGAATCTTGCGCAATCCCGAACCCTCACCCGCCTCGCCTCCGGCGAGGCACCCTCTCCCGGAGGGAGAGGGATTCAACAGCACTAATCCTTGGTAACCCGATTGATTTCCGCAAGGCTGGTGACGCCTTGTTTCGCCTTCATCAGCGCAGACTGCCGCAGGTTGCGCACCCCGGCCCGGCGCGCCGCTTCGGCGATGTGCATGGAATTGCCGCCTTCCAGGATGGCCTTGCCGATCTCGTCCGACATCGGCATCACTTCATAGATGCCGACGCGACCCTTGTAGCCTTCGTTGCAGCCCGAGCAGCCTACGGCATCGTACAGGGTCAGGCCGCGATCGATCTCTTCCTTGGTGAACCCTTCGGCCAGCAGCGCTGCCTCGGGCAGGTCGATCGGTTTCTTGCAGTCGTGCAGACGCCGCGCCAGCCGCTGCGCGATCACCAGCGACACCGACGAAGTGAGGTTGTACGGGGCGATGCCCATGTTCATCAGACGCGTGATGGTTTGCGACGCGTCGTTGGTGTGTAGCGTGGACAGCACCATGTGGCCCGTCTGCGCGGCCTTGACCGCGATCTCCGCGGTTTCCAGGTCGCGGATTTCGCCCACCATGATCACGTCGGGATCCTGGCGCAGGAACGAGCGCAATGCCGCCGAAAACGTCATGCCGCGCTTTTCGTTCTGCTGGACCTGGTTGATGCCTTCCACCCGGATTTCGACCGGGTCTTCCACCGTCGAAATGTTGCGGCCGACCGTGTTGAGGATGTTCAGCGCGGTGTACAGCGATACGGTCTTGCCCGACCCGGTGGGCCCGGTCACCAGCACCATGCCGTAGGGTTTGTTGATGGCCTCGAGGAACAAATCCTTCTGGTCGTCTTCGTAGCCCAGCTTCTCGATGCCCAGCCTGGCGGCTGCGGCGTCGAGGATACGCAGCACGATCTTTTCGCCGCCCAGCGTGGGCAGCGTGGAAACGCGGAAGTCGAACGACTTGGTCTTGGACAGGTTCAACTTCATGCGCCCGTCCTGCGGCACGCGGCGCTCGGCGATGTCGAGGCGCGCCATGACCTTGAGACGCGAGGAAATACGCGGCGCCAGTTTCAGCGGCGGCGACGATACCGCGCGCAACACGCCGTCCATGCGCAGGCGCACGCGGTACTTGGTTTCGTAAGGTTCGAAGTGGACGTCCGAGGCCCCGCGCTTGATCGCGTCCAGCAGGATCTTGTTGACGTACTTCACCACCGGCGCGTCGTCGGTGGTGTTGGTGTCGCCCATCGTGTTGTCGACGGTGCCGTCGTCGTCTTCGCCGATGCTCAGGCCTTCCAGTCCTTCGTCGCCGTCGTCGTTGCCGCCGAGGCTGATGCTCTGCGCGTTTTGTGCCTGCTCGATCGCGCGCTTCAGTTGCTCGGCTTCGATCAGGATCGGTTCCAGCGCGCAGTTGGTGTGGAACTTGATCTCTTCCAGTGAGCGTGGATTGGCCGGATCCTTCACGCCCACGAACAGGCGGTTGCCGCGCTTCAGCAAGGGCAGCGCGGTGTGCTTCTCGATCAACTCCTCGGACAGCTCGCCCATCGGCAACTGGGTGACGTCCACCGCCGAGATGTCCAGCATCGGCACGCCGAATTCAGCCGACAACGCTTGCGCCATGCGCAAGCCATCGACCATGCCGTTCTCGACCATGTACGTCGTGACCGACGCCTTCTGTTTGTTGGCGTCCTCGACGGCTTGGCGCGCGTCGGCTTCCGTCAGCACGCCTTCCAGCGCCAGACGGCGCGGAATGCCCGTCAGGCCGGGCATGCTGGGTGCCGGGTTCATCTGTGTTGCCATGAAAGTCGTCCAAACCCCCGAATCACAAGCTGAATGTATCGCAAAACCCATTGATTGGGCAGGCCGCGGCGAGAACCGCGTCCCAATTCATCGAAACAAGATGCTTGATTCGTGCCAGCCTCGATTCCACCCCTTTCCGCAGGAAGGGCGAAACGAAGCGAACGCTGCGGACTTTTCCCTCTCCCTCTGGGAGAGGGTGGCGCGAAGCGCCGGGTGAGGGTCCGTTTTCGCGGGGCGTTGAACCGAACCAGGACACTCACTCCGACTTCTATGGGTAAGGGTCGCGCCGCAGGCGCGGGGGATGCAAGCAGCGTGCGTTAAGATGCGGCGAACTCTTTGGGGACAATGCGTGCTCAGCATCATCCTGCCGGCCAAGAACGAAGCCGCCGCGCTTGCCGATTTGCTGCCCGTCCTGCGCGCTGCACAACCACAAGCCGAGATCATCGTCTCCGACGATGGTTCGAACGACCACACAGCCGAGTTGTGTGCAAGCCAAGGCGTCAAGCGTGTCAGTACGCCGTACTCGATGGGCAATGGCGCCGCCATCAAGCGCGGCGCGCGCGCCGCGACCGGCGACGTACTGGTGTTCATGGATGCTGACGGCCAGCACGATCCCGCCGACATTCCGCGCCTGCTTGCCAAGCTGGACGAAGGCTTCGACATGGTGGTTGGCGGGCGCAACTGGGAAGGCCAGGCCGGCGTCGGCCGCGGCGTCGCCAACACCTTCTACAACTGGCTCGCGTCGAAGATGACCGGTCACCCCGTCCTTGACCTGACTTCCGGCTTCCGTGCCGCGCGTGCCGACAAGTTTCGCGAGTTCATCCACCTGCTGCCCAACGGTTTCAGCTATCCCACCACTTCCACCATGGCGTTCTTCCGCAGCGCCTACCCGGTGGCGTATGTGCCGATCAAGGCCGCCGAGCGCATCGGCAAGAGCCACATCAAGCCACTGCGCGACGGCGTGCGCTTCCTGCTGATCATCTTCAAGATCGCCACCTTGTATGCGCCGCTGAAACTGTTCGCACCCGCGGCGGTGGCATTTTTCCTGATTGGTTTGTTCTACTACATCTACACCTTCCTGGAATTCCATCGCCTGAGTCTGATCAGCGTCGCGTTATGGAGCGCATCGGTCATCATTTTCCTGATCGGGCTGATTTCCGAGCAGATCACGTCGCTGACTTATCGGCGCGACAACTGAACGTGATTGAGGCCAGAAACATTCTGCACTCTCATTGGGAGAAAGAGAGATGCAGATCAGGTCGGCCGGATATCGGGCAAGGGTCTTTCTTGCAGGGGCGGATCGTGCTCTTTGCTGAAGGGCGAGCGGCGCTGGCGTACTTCCGCGCGTGGCGGTCATTTCCACTGCACCGGAAAGGCACCAAACGCAGGCCGATCCCGCGAGACTGGTATCAGGTCGCCGCAAGGATTCGGCCGAACCGCACGATGGATCGTCGGGCACCCACCCGATGAACGCGGTCCTCAATTACGGCTATGCGGTACTCCAGAGCCAAATGCAGATCGCGCTGGCTGCGGCTGGTTTTGACCCGACTATCGGGCTGATGCATACCGAACGCCCCGGCCGCCCGGCATTCGTGCTGACGTGATGGAGCCGTTACGCCCAGTAATTGATGCGACAGCACTCGAATTCGTGCAGGGGAATACCTTCGATCCTCGGGACTTCACCCTCGACACCGATGGTACCTGCCGCCTGCACCCCGCGATGGCGCGTCGGGTGGTGGCCGAGGTTGACAAGATTGCCGGAGTTCAGTCGCTCGTGAGTGAGATGCTGAAGCTGCTCGGTCGTTAGGTAAGATCGGCAATCGCATTTACCTTGAACTGCCGGAATCGACCCTGAGCCGTCCTTTGTGACCGGCAGCTTTCGGGCAAGCGGGTAACCACGAATGGTCAGTGCAGTCTCGCCTTGGTGACGCCCGGCCTGAGAGCCAGGTGCAATCCGCCGGACTCCGCACCGCACCGTGCCACCTGCGAGGCGCGGTCAGGATATGTACACTGGCCTTTGTCTGGGGCCGGCGACCGCCGGCGGGGAACTCCACGTCGCCATGGCGGTTCGTCCATCCTTCTTTGCGGAAATGAAACGTCGCAACGTGGTGCGCGCGGCGGTGCTATACGCGGGCGCGGTGTGGGCGCTGGCGCAGGGAATTTCGCAGCTGGCATCTGCCATCGGCCTGCCGGGTTACGCCACCCGCTGGTTCCTGATCGCGGCAGTGATCGGCTTTCCGTTCTGGCTGGCGTTCGCGTGGTTCTACGAATTCACGCCGCAAGGTTTCAGGCGAGACAACGAACTTGCGGCGGACGCGCCGGCCCGTCACTCCAACGCGCGCAAGCTGGATGTCGCGATCATCGGCGTATTGATCGTGGCAGTGGTGCTGCTGGCCTCGGGCTATTTCGTCCGGCGTACCGTGCCCGCCGCTGCGCAGCCTGCGAAGCTGGCCGCCTTCCACCCGCCCGCCGGCACGATCGTGGTGCTGCCGTTCGCCAACCTCGGTGGCGACAGGAGCCAGCAATACTTCAGCGACGGCATCACCGAGGAACTCACCAACGCGCTCGGCCAGAACACCGGCCTGCGCGTGATCGCCTGGGACACGGCTTCCAAATACCGCAACAGCAAGCAATCCGCCACCGACATCGGCAAGGCGCTCAATGTCGCCAACGTGCTCACCGGCAAGATCGAGCGGCAGGGCGAGAACGTGCGGGTGATCGTGGAACTGGTGAACGCGGCCAATGGCTATCAGCTGTGGTCGGACCATTACGATGACCAACTCGCCAACATCTTCCAGGTGCAGGACAAGATTTCGGCAGCGATCTCGGGCGCACTCAAGGTGAAGTTCGCCACCACGCGCGCGATGCACAGCGTGAACCCGCAGGCCTATGATCTGGTGCTGAAGGCCCGCGCGCTGACGGATCGTGCCCACACCGCCGCGCCCGTCGAGCAGGCCCGCGCGCTGCTCGAACAGGCCATCGGGCTCGACCCCGACTATGCCGAGGCGCACGCCGCGCTCGCGCGCGTCTGGTTCGGCCTGACCTATTACTCCACGCTGCCGCTCAAGGACGCGCTGCCCAAGCTGCGCGCGGAAGCCCACCGGGCCTTGACCCTCGACCCCGACAGTGTCACGGCGATCATCGCGCTCGGCGTCGCCGATCGAGCCGAAGGCAAACTTGCCGAGGCCAAGGCCAGCTTCCGGCACGCCATCGAACTCGACCCCAGCAATGCCTTCGCGCATCTGGGCTACGCGCTCATGTTGCCGATGCAACAGGCCTGGGCCGAGACCCTAGAAGGAGCGCAGCTCGATCCCGGCAACGCCGCCGCGCAGAACGACCTGGCGGTGGCTTCCCTCGATCTCGGCGAGTACGCGCAGGCCGTGCCGCCCTTGCAGGCCCTGCTGCGGCTCGACCCGCACAGCGCCGACAGCGCTTTTCTGCTCGCCTTGACCTATGCGCTGCTGCACCGCGACGCCGAGGCGGCCAAGGCCTTCGATCTCGCCCAGCCGGAGACGCCGCTCGCCAAGGCGTTGATCGCCGCGGGCCGGCTGAGCTACGAATCCGTGCTTGACCCCGCGCGGCACGGGCAGGCGCTGGCCGCGGTGGCGGCGCTCGACCGGCGTGCCGATCTCGACCCGGTCTCGCTCGCGGACGTGATCCAGCTTGATCTCGTGCTGGGCGAAAAACGCAGCGCGCTCGCACGGCTGCCGGGCTTGTGCGCAAGTGCTTCGGTCATTTGCAGCGACCTCAGCGTCAATCCGATCTTTCTGACGCTGCGCGGCGACCCCGGGTTCGAGGCGCTGGTGAAGCAATACGACACCGTCTCGAAACCCGCCGCGGCGGCCAGCGCGGGCACCTCGTCCAGCCCCACAGCCTCGCAATAACCATTCCGTTCACGTCCAAAGAGGGTCGGGGCGGAGATGGTCGAAGCCAACCGAGGAGTGTACGCGTTGCCGGGGGAGCCATCGCCGCGCAACATGTCGCCATTGCAATGGCACGCGTGCATCTCTGCGAGTCCGCCTGCGATCCGAGCCCGGCGCCCCGATCAAGGCGCGTCACTGGCCGCTTCTGGGCGACTTGGTCGAGGTGACGAAGGTCCGGTCGTGGCCGGACGCGGAAGTTGGTCGGCGTGCTGGCGGGCCTGTCTATCAGGACACGCCGATCTACCGGCAAAGAGTCGTGACGAGCAAATGCGTCATTTCAATCAATGCAAACAGTGACGGGATTGTTGTCAGCGTGGAAGTCGGAGGTTCGTATTGCGAAAAGCTGTTCCCGAGCATGGCCGGGAGCTGATTACAGGTGCCGGAAAGCGGTTTGCGCGTGGAGCACGAAGTGCGGCTGCGGTTTTTATCCAAGAGGGGGGATGCATAGCTCGACGTTGTTGGTGGCGCGGACAACTTCGCAGCAAACGGCGGCCGTGCGCTTGCCTCCTTCCACGAAGGGAAGATGCGCGCGAGGCCGCGGGCGAGGCTGGCGATATGCGCGGCAATGACCGCTTGCGTTCAAGGAAATTGCACTTCGCGGTTTAATCCACCCCCTTCGCTTGCGAAAGGCGGAGCGAAGCGAACGCGCGCGAAGCGCGACGAGGGGGATGTTTGCTGCGTCGCGAACCGGATTGAAACCTGCTCAGCCCACGAACGCGCGCGCGTTGCGGAACATGCGCATCCAGGGTGAATCCTCTTCCCATTCGCGCGGGTGCCAGCTCATCTGCGCGGTGCGGAACACGCGTTCGGGGTGCGGCATCAGGATGGTGACGCGGCCGGATGCGGCCGTGAAGCCCGCCACGCCATCGGGCGAGCCATTGGGGTTGTACGGAAACGTTTCGGTCGGCTTGCCGCGGTTGTCGACGAAGCGCACGCAGGCGGTCGCTTTGCCGGATTTGCTGCCTTCCGCGAACACCGCGCGGCCTTCGCCGTGCGCGGTGACGACGGGGATGCGCGAACCGGCCATGCCGCGAAACATGATCGAACCCGCGTCCAGCACTTCCAGCGTCACCAGGCGCGCTTCGTACTGCTCCGATGCGTTGCGCTGGAACGTCGGCCAGTGCTCGGCGCCCGGAATGATGGATTTGAGTTGCGCCAGCATCTGGCAGCCGTTGCACATGCCGACCGCGAACTTCGTGGCGTCCGCGAAAAACGCTGCGAATTGTTCGCGCAAGTCGTCGTGGTACAGGATCGATGCGGCCCAGCCGCGGCCCGCGCCGAGCACGTCGCCGTAGGAAAATCCGCCGCACGCGGCGAAGCCCGAGAATCCGTCCAGTTTGTGGCGCCCCGTGACCAGGTCGCTCATGTGCACGTCGACCGCATCGAAGCCGGCACGCGTGAACGCGGCAGCCATTTCGACCTGACCGTTGACGCCTTGCTCGCGCAGCACCGCGACGCGCGGGCGCGCGCCTTTCGCGATGTACGGCGCGGCGATGTCTTCGGCGGGATCGAACGTCAGCTTGGCATTCACGCCCGGATCGTTGTCGTCGCAACGCCACTCGCGCTCGGCGTCGGCGCTGGCGGGGTTGTCGCGCAGGCGCTGCATCGCGTGGCTGGTTTCGTGCCATGCACCGATCAGCTTTTGCCAGTTCCACTTGGCGACGGTTTCATCGCCGCCATGCAGCTTGATGCCGAGCTTGGCCTTCGGGCGCGCGATCACGCGTGTCATCGCCGCCAGTCCGTGCGCTTCGGCAATGGCAGCGAACCCGTCGTGATCATCCACGCGCACCTGCACCACCGCGCCGAGTTCTTCGTTGAACAATGCGCGCAACGCGCTGTCGGCCCAGCCATCGAGGAACACTTCAAGACCGCAATGGCCCGCGAACGCCATTTCCAGCAATGTCACGATCGCGCCGCCGTCGGAACGATCGTGGTAGGCGAGCAGCAGGTTCTTGTCGCGCGCTGCGCGGAGGGTGTCGAACAGGCTGCGCAGGCGTTCGGGATTTTCGAAATCGGGCGGCACACCGCCGCCGCGTTCGTAGGCCTGCGTCAACACCGAACCGCCGAGGCGGTCGCGGCCGGCGCCGAGATCGATGAGCCACAGTTCGGTGTCGCCCGCATCCATGCGAAGCTGCGGCGTCAACGCGCGGCGCACGTCGCCGACGCGTGCGAATGCGCTGACGATCAGCGATACCGGCGCGATGGTGCGCTGCTCGCGCTCACCGTCGCGCCACAGCGTGCGCATCGACAGCGAATCCTTGCCGACCGGAATCGAAATGCCGAGCGCGGGGCACAGTTGCAGCGACACCGCCTGCACGGCGTCGAACAGCGCGGCGTCTTCGCCCGCGTGGCCGATCGCGGCCATCCAGTTCGCGGACAGGCGGATTTCTTCCAGCTTGTCCACGGGTGCCGCAATCAGGTTGGTGATCGCTTCGCCCAGCGCCATGCGCGCGGAGGCCGCGCCATCCAGCACCGCGACGGGCGCGCGTTCGCCCATCGCCATCGCTTCGCTGGCGTAACCTTCGAAGTCGGCCAGCGTCAACGCGCAGTCCGCCACCGGCACCTGCCATGGGCCGATCAACTGGTCGCGCGCGCACAAGCCGCCGACACTGCGATCGCCGATGTGGATCAGGAACGCTTTCCCCCCGACGGCGGGCATGCGCAGCACGCGCCCGATCGCTTCGTCGAGGCCGATGCCGGTGAGGTCGGGGATGATGTCGAGCTGCGGCTTGACGTGGGTGGCGTCGCGCTGCATGCGCGGCGGTTTGCCGAGCAGCGTCGCGAGTTCCATGTCGATCACGCGCGGATCACGTTTCGAGCGCACCCGCAGCCGTTGTTCTTCCGTCGCGGTACCCACCACCGCGAACGGACAGCGTTCGCGCTCGCAGATCGCGCGGAACGCGTCGAGATCGGCGGGTTTCACGCCCAGCACGTAGCGTTCCTGCGACTCGTTGCACCAGATCTGCATCGGCGAGAGTTGCGGATTGTCCAGCGGCACGGCATCGAGGTCGATCTCGCCACCGACGCCTGAATCGTGCAGCAGTTCCGGGATCGCATTCGACAAGCCACCCGCGCCGACGTCGTGGATCGCGACGATCGGGCTGGCGTCGCCGGCTGCGCAACACGTGTCGATGACTTCCTGGCAGCGCCGCTGCATTTCCGGGTTGTCGCGCTGCACCGAGGCGAAGTCGAGCGCTTCGCTGGAAGCGCCCGCCGCCATCGATGACGCTGCACCACCGCCGAGGCCGATCAGCATCGCCGGGCCACCCAGCACGATCACCGCATCGCCCGGCGCGAGTTTGTTCTTGTGCACCAGCATCGGCCGAACGTTGGCAACGCCGCCGGCCAGCATGATCGGTTTGTCGTAGCCGTGGCGCATGCCCGGCTTGCCGGTTTCCAATTCGAATGTGCGGAAGTAACCGGCAAGGCACGGACGTCCGAATTCATTGTTGAATCCCGCCGCGCCCAGCGGTCCGTCGCGCATGATTTCAAATGCGCTGGCGACACGCGGCGGCAGTGGGCGCTCGGCTTCCCACGGCCGCGGCAGGTTCGGGATGCGCAGGTGCGACACGGAAAAACCGACCAGGCCCGCCTTGGGTTTGCCGCCGCGCCCGACCGCGCCTTCATCGCGAATCTCGCCGCCGGAACCCGTCGCCGCCCCGGACCACGGAGAAATCGCGGTCGGGTGGTTGTGGGTTTCCACCTTGATCGCGTAGGGAATCGGTTCGACGTGCGCACGCCATACGCCGTCAGCGTCGGCGAAGAAACGCGCACCTTTCGAGCCTTCGATCACGGCCGCGTTGTCGCTGTACGCCGACAACGTGTACGCGGGCGACATCTTGTCGGTGTGGCGGATCATTCCGAACAATGTCGCATCCTGCGGTCGGCCATCCACCGTGAAGTCGGCGTTGAAGACCTTGTGCCGGCAGTGCTCGGAGTTCGCCTGCGCGAACATCACCAATTCGGCGTCGGTCGGGTCGCGGCCGAGCTTCGCGTAGTTGTCGGCGAGGTAATCGATCTCGTCCGGCGCCAGCGCAAGACCCAGCGCACCGTTCGCGCCCTGCAAGGCCGCGCGCGCATCGTTGCCGAGCGCGACGGTCTCCAGTGGCGCCGATTTGCCGCGCAGGAATATTTGCTGCGCGTCGGCCAGCTCCAGCAACACCGATTGCGTCATAGGATCGTGCAACGCGTTGGCAACCGCCGCGAATGCGGGATCGTTCGGGTCCGGCAGGCGCTCGATCAGGAACGCGGTGCCGCGCTCGACGCGCGAAACATGGATGCCCACGTGATGCACGATGTCGGTGGCCTTCGACGACCACGGCGACAACGTGCCCAGTCGCGGCACCACCCATAGCGATGCATCCGCCGGCGGCGCTTCGGTGGCGTCCAGGACTTCGGCGAGGCGTTTGTGCAACGCGGGCGCCAGCGGCGATTCCGCGGCGACGAAATACACGTGGCGCGCGCCGCGTACGCGGAGGCCCTTGGCGATTGCGCCGAGGCGCTGGTTGAGCCGGTCGAGACGAAAATCCGACAGGGCACTGCGCCCGTCGAGGACGATCATGGCGATGGGGACCACGGCCGGAGGGAGCCGGGCATTATAGATGCGATCATCCCTGATCGTTGCCTGGTTCGAACGCAGCGCGAGTGCCTGGCGTTTCGATCACAGATATTGGAACGTCCCTCCGTGGACTGACTTCCCACAACAGCCGCTTCGATCAAGGCGACCGTTGGACGGCGGGCGTGGCATGCACGGTCTGCAGGCGCCGCAGCAGTTCCTGCGGATCGACATAGCCGCCCAGCACCACGCCATTGTCGGCGATGACGGTGGGCGTACCGTCCACGCCGAGATCCACGCCGAGGTTGAAATCGTGCGCCACGGGCGACTGGCAGCTTGCGCCGCCTGGCGTCTGCCCCTCGAAAGCATGCGTCAGCGCGGTCTGCCGGTCGGATGCACACCACACGTCCACGGCTTTCTGTGCCGAGGGCGTGCCCAGCCCCGTGCGCGGCCAGAACAGGTAATCGACGGCGATGCCGAGCTTGTTGATCTCGGCGATGTTGGCGTGGAAGGCGCGGCAGTAGGGGCAGTCGACGTCCGTGAAGACCGTCACCGTGTACTTCGGATTCGCCGGTGCGTAGCGGATCATCTGGCCGGGTTGCAGTTTCGCGATCGCATCGCGGCGCAAGCGGTCCATCGTCAGGGCGTTGAGTGGCGTGCGGGTCTTGACATCGAATGCGTCGCCCTGGATGACGTAGCGGCCATCGCCGGTCAGGTACAGCACCTGGCCGTTCGCGATCGTTTGGTACAGGCCGGCAATCGGCATCGGCGTGATTGCCTGCACGCGCGCGCCGGGCGCCATCTGCGCGACCACCGCGGTAATGGCACTGCGCACCGCGGGTGCAACGGTGGTGGCAGGTGCGGGCGCCGCGGCTGCATTCGCGGCGGTAGATTGCCGCGAAGAAGAGCAGGCGCTCACCGCGAACAGACTGAGCGCGAGCGCGCAAAGAAGTTTGGACATGGTGTTTCGTGGATCGCGGCGAACGCGCCGTCAGGATTGCGCGATGCTAACACGCGGTCGCAGCCGAAGCCGTGGCGCGCACATGAACATTCAGAACGTCAGCCACCAGCAGCCGCCGGATTCCATTCGTCGCCCCGGCGCAGGCCGGGGTCCAGTGCTTTACATGGATGCCGGCCTGCGCCGGCATGACGAGGTCCGTTCCGCCGACAGCGTGCGATCAAAACGTCAGCCACCAACAGCCTCCGGATTCGATGAGGCCAAAATCGCGGGTCGTGCCCTCGACGCCGCCCGTGGAAACATCGAAGCCGGTGGGAGGCGCGGCGACGCTGGATATGGCGGCGGGTTCAGCCGTCGAGGCAACGGGTGGCGGTCCGGAGTTCGTGTCCTCGAACGGCGGCCCCGCTGCGCGCATGAATGCGATGCCCGTCAAGGGCTGCTTCAGCCATGCCGCCAGCGAACGCAACGTGGCACGTGCGGAGCCTTGATCCATCCCGCGCCAGAGGATCAGCCCCGCGAGTTGGTTGACGTCGCGGGTGGCGAACGCACCGGCGATGGCCTGGCGCAGCGCTTCCGGTGATGCAGGGCATGCCGCGCTGAAACCGGCGCCTTGAGCGGGCACATTCGTTCCCGCTGCCGGCGCGGGTGTTCCGCACGGCTGGCCGGAAAAGACCGGTTCGCCGTGCGCGCCGATGCAACGGTAAACCGGTTGGGCAGTCTGCGCGTGTGCAAGCGGAGCGCAGGCGAGCAGGAACAGCAGGCACACCGCCTTCGCGACCATGTCGGGCATCCGGCGAGCTTAACCGCGTCAAGCGGTGGCGGCGTCCAGTCTTTGCAGCACGGCCGTTGTCGCGCGCGCGCGATTCAGCGTGTAAACGTGCAGGCCGGGGGCGCCTCCATCCAGCAGTCGTTGGCACATCGCCGCGACCACGTCGGCGCCGAATTCGCGCACCGCGTCGGCGTCGTCGCCGTACGCGATCATGCGCTTGCCGATCCAGCGCGGGATTTCAGCGCCGCACATTTCCGAGAAGCGTCGCAGTTGCGCGAAGTTCACGATCGGCATCACGCCCGGCACGATCGGGATCGTGACGCCGGCCACGCGCGCGTCATCCACGAAGCGGAAATACGCATCGGCATTGAAGAAATATTGCGTGATCGCGCCGTCAGCGCCGGCCTCGACCTTGGCCTTGAAATGTTTCAAATCAGCCTGGGCGTGATCCGACTGCGGATGGCATTCCGGATAGCACGCGACCTCGATGTGGAAATACCCGTCGTGTTCGCGACGGATGAAATCGACCAGGTTCGACGCATAACGGAAGTCGCCGGGCGAAGCCATGCCCGAGGGCAGGTCACCGCGCAGCGCGACGATGCGCTTGCAACCGAGTTCGCGGTAATCCGCAAGCAAAGCGCCGATTTCCTCGCGCGAACCACCCATGCACGAAACGTGCGGCGCCACTTCGAAAGCGTGGGTTTCGCGCAGGTGACGCACCGTGCGGGGCGTGTGCGTGAGCGTCGAGCCACCCGCCCCGAACGTCACGCTGACGAACTCCGGCGCCAGTGCTTTCAGTTTCGGCAACGCGCGTTCCAGTTGCGCGCGCTGCTCATCGGTCTTGGGTGGAAAAAATTCGAGGGAAATCGGGATCATCGGTTGTGCATCCTTATATCTCTCTATCAAGATAAAGAGAATGGTTGCAGGATGCAACGTCCCGAACGATACCGCCGGCTTGCGCCGGCGTCAGATTCGTCTCCCCCTTCCGCAGGAAGGGCGGAGCGACTACGGCCGACTGGATCGGCCGTGAACGGCGTCAGCCGGCCCAAAGGGCGAGCGCCAAGGATGGCGCGAGTAAGCGAACGCGCGCGAAGCGCGAGAGGGGGATGGCTTTTGTGATGCTGCTTCGCGCGACGGCATCCCCCCGCCGCTGCGCGGCGACCCCCTTCGTTCCGAAGGGGGTGATTGCGTTACGTTACGCCGCTTTCTTCCACTGCCCCAAGGCGGCCAACCCGTTGTCGCGCGCGCGCTCGACCACGATCTTCTGCGCGGCGGCGAAGTTGTTGGTCAGGTCCTGGGCCCACAGGTGCAGCGCGGCTTGTTGCATGGCGCGGCCGTACGAGAACGACAGCGGCCAAGGATGCGGGCCGAGACGGTTCATCGCGTTGAGGTGCGCGGTGGCGTCCTCGTCGCTCTGCCCGCCGGACAGGAACACGATGCCCGGCAGCACCGCCGGCACCGCGGACTTCAGGCACAGGATGGTCGATTCGGCGACTTCCTCGGTGTCGGCCTGTTCCGGGCAGTCCTTGCCGGACACCACCATGCTGGCCTTCAGGATCGTGCCTTCCAGCATCACGTTGTGTTCGTATAGCGCCGAGAACAGTGAGCGCAGCGTGGCCTCGGTGACCTCGTAGCAGGTTTCGATGTCGTGGTCGCCGTCCATCAGCACTTCGGGTTCGACCATCGGCACGATGCCGGCTTCCTGGCACAGCGCGGCGTAGCGCGCCAGCGCGTGGGTGTTGGCGTCGATGCAGGTGGAACTCGGCATGTCGTCGCCGATCGTGATGACCGCGCGCCACTTGGCGAACTCGGCACCCAGTTTCACGTATTCGACGAGACGCTCGCGCAGGCCGTCGAGGCCCTCGGTCACCAGCTCGCCCGGGAAACCGGCCAGCGGTTTGGCGCCCAGGTCCACCTTGATGCCCGGAATGATGCCCGCGTCCTTCATCACCTTGGTGAACGGTACGCCGGCCTTGGTCGATTGGCGGATCGTTTCGTCATACAGGATCGCGCCCGAAATGTGCTGGTTGAGTCCCGGCGCCGTCAGCAGCATCTCGCGGTAGGCGCGGCGGTTTTCTTCCGAGTCCGGCACGCCGACCGCATCGAAGCGCTTCTTGATGGTGCCCGAGGATTCGTCGATAGCGATGATGCCCTTGCCGGGCGCAACCATGGCCTGCGCGACGGCTTCCATTTGGTCGATGCTCATGACGGTTGTCCAGGTGGTGTCGGTGGACCGCCAAGTATAGGAGAAATCGCGGCTTTTGGCCCGGCGACTTCGCAGCACATTACTCGAACACTCGTCATTCCGGGGCCATCGGCGATGACGCGGGAGCGGTCAAGGACGGCCGCATTTTGAGGAGCGAGGAAACCCGGAATCCATTTTCTGCTTTACCAGGAGTCACAAGCTGGATTGACTCGCGCCATCCATGGCGCTCGCCGTCAGGGGCGCCTTCGGCGTTCGCGTTTGCTGTCCATGCAAACGCAGTCGGGTTCTGCCCGCAAACGGCGCGGGCAGCCCCGGAATGACGACCTGGTCATTTGCGGTGATTCATCGCGAAATCAGCGATACGCTTGCGGGAAATCCTTCAGCACGCAGGCATCCGTGATTTTCTTTCGGGTCGACGGATCGGCCGGCAGGTTGAACGGGATGACAATGTAGGTGAACACCGGCGAACGCGTGGCGTTGTTCGCGCCCGGCACGTAGTGCATGTCCTTGACCGCGCTGGCCGCGACCGTTTTCAGGTCGCCGGCCGGAATCGTCTTGCGCACCACGATGTCGCGGGTCACGCCGTCGGAGCCGATCATGTAGGTGACCGCCGAGCAAGTGGGCTTGCTGAGATTCACGCCGCTGTTGGGCACGTCCACGTTCAACGACGTGTTGGTCATCACCCAGTAGTCGGTCAGATGGTCGGGCTGCACGGCCCGGATGTTGGGGCCGACGGCGGCGATTGCGGTAGCGCTGCCAGCGAACAGCATGACGGCAAGGATGGATTTATTCATGAGTGAAATACCGCGGATGACGGCTGAATTTGGATTCCGGGTTCGATCGACGATCAGGACGTCGATCGCCCCGGAATGACAATCTGGTTCAGTCCCGAGTTCCGCTAAAGGTCCTTCAGGCTTTCCGCGATCCCGTCCGGCCCCACGCTGAGCAGTTTCAGCGTATTGGTGGCGCCGCCACGGCCGGTGTGGTCGCCGTGGGTCAATAGCACGCGGTCGCCTTCGACCAAATCGCCGCGCTGGAACAGTTGTCGCACGGCTTCGCGCACCACCAGCGCGGGATAGGTGTCGTGGCCGGCGAACGGGATCGGCCGGACGTCGCGCAGCAGCAACATGCGGCGGCGCGCTTCCGCGCTCGGCGTCAGTGCGTAGATCGGTACCGATGAGCGGTAGCGCGACAACCATTGCGCGGTCGTCCCCGATTCGGTCAACGCGATGATCGCCCGCACCGGCATTTGCGTGGCCAGGAACATCGCGGCCATCGCCACGGCCTGGTCGGTGCGGTCGAGGCGATGGGTGAGGGCGGAGATTTTTTCGGTCGGTTCGAATTGCCGTTCGGCGCCGAAGCAGATGCGGCTCATCGCGGCGACGGCGAGATCGGGATGCTTGCCCGCCGCGGATTCCGCCGACAGCATCACCGCGTCGGTGCCGTCCAGCACCGCATTGGCGACGTCCAGCACTTCGGCGCGGGTCGGAATGGGCGATTCGACCATCGATTGCAGCATCTGTGTCGCGGTGATCACAGCGCGGTTGCGCGCCAGCGATTCGCGGATGATCTTCTTCTGCAGGCCCGGCAATTCGGCGTCGCCGATTTCGACGCCCAAGTCGCCGCGCGCGACCATCACCGCGTCGGAGGCATCGATGATTTCTTCCAACTTCTCGATCGCTTCGGCGCGCTCGATCTTGGCGACCAGCCAGGCGTTGCCGCCCGCCTCGCGCAGCAATTTGCGCGCTTCCTCGATGTCGGCGGCGCAGCGCACGAATGACACCGCGAGAAAATCAGCGTGAAGTTGCGCGGCCAGCTTGATATCGGCGCGATCCTTGTCGGACAACGCGTTCAGCGACAACCCGCCACCCTTGCGGTTGAGTCCCTTGCGATCCGACAGCTTGCCGCCGATCACGACCCTACAAAGAATTTGCGCGTCTTCGACCTCACGCACTTCCAGTTCGACCAGGCCGTCGTCCAGCAGCAGCCGGTCGCCTTCGTTCACGTCCTGCGGCAGGCCGAGGTAGCTCACGCCCACGCGCGTGGCATCACCGGGCGCCGCGTCAGCGCGGCAATCGAGGATGAAGTCCGCATCGGTTTCGAGCTGCACCGGTCCGTTGGCGAACTTCTCGATGCGGATCTTGGGCCCTTGCAGGTCTGCCAGCACGCCGACTTCACGATTCAAATTCGCCGCCGCCGCATGCGCCTCGCGCGCGCGGCGCAGATGATCCTCGGGCTTGCCGTGCGACAGGTTCAGGCGCACCACGGCAACGCCTTCGCGCAGGATGCTTTCCAGCATGCCGGGCGCATCCGTGGCCGGGCCGAGGGTGGCGACGATGCTGGTGCGGCGGGTTTTGTTGTTCATCGCTCCACGCTAGCACATTTGTTTGTGCGATCGTTCCTGATCGCTGCGCTTCCGGGTTTTGCTTCCGCGAGTTGCCTGGTTCGGCACGGGAGCACCAGAACGGACATCCATGTCCTGACTTTTCACAACAGCCGCTTCGAACCTCGCAGTCCGGGTAGCTAGAACTTCGGTTTTTCCGGCGCGTGCTGATAACGCCCCACGGACTCGCGAATCTCCTCGCGCGCGGCGGCGGCATCGCCCCAGCCGGAAACCTTCACCCACTTGCCTTGTTCGAGATCCTTGTAATGCTCGAAGAAGTGCGCGATGCGGTCGCGCCAGTGCCGGGGCGCGTCGTTGATGTCGCGGATGTGCGCATAACCCATGAACACCTTGTCGCTGGGCACGACGATCAACTTGGTGTCGTGGCCGGCTTCGTCGTCCATGTTCAACATGCCGACGGGACGGCAGCGGATCACCGAGCCCGCGATCAGCGGCAGCGGCAGCAGCACCAGTGCGTCGACCGGATCGCCGTCGCCGGAAAGCGTGTTCGGGATGTAGCCGTAGTTGCACGGATAGCGCATCGGCGTCGACAGCACGCGATCCACGAAGATTGCGCCCGAGGCCTTGTCCACCTCGTACTTGACGGGTTCGGCATCCTTGGGAATTTCGATGACGACGTTGATGTCGTCCGGCACGTTGTTGCCGGCGGGGACGAGGTCCAGGCCCATGGGAATGTCCTTGCGAAAATCGGGCATTTTACGCGGGTCGAGCCCTCGATCACCCCCTTCGGAACGAAGGGGGTCGATAGCGTCTGCCGATGGCAGGCGCTATCGGGGGATGCCATCGTGTGCCGAAGAGCCATCCCCCTCTCGCGCTGCGCGCGTTCGCTTACTCGCGCCATCCTTGGCGCTCGCCCTTTGGGCCGGCTGACGCCGTTCACGGCCGATCCAGTCGGCCGTAGTCGCTCCGCCCTTCCCGTGGAAGGGGGAAGAGGAGCGCGCCATGCGCGCGACAGGTCTCGGCGCCGCGCAATATCGATCGCGGCCAAAAGAACGAGCAGGCGCTGCGCGCCGGGCCGCTCCTACAACTTGTCCCACAGGAAGTCATACGCGAGCGCGTGCATGGTCGCCGCTTGCGCGTTGTCGGCGCCGGCGCCGTGGCCACCTTCGGTGTTCTCGTAGAACCACACGTTCCTGTAGCCCATGGCTTCCATCTTCGCCGCCATCTTGCGTGCCTGTACGGGGCCCACGCGGTCGTCGCTGGTGGTGGTGTAGAACAACACGTCCGGATAGCGCCTGCCGGCCTTGACGTTCTGGTACGGCGAGAAGGTCTTGATGAAGGCCCACTGTTTCGGATCATCCGGATTGCCGTACTCGGCCATCCACGAAGCACCGGCCGAAAGATGCGAGTAGCGCTTCATGTCGAGCAGCGGGACTTCGCACGAGATCGCGCCATAGAGCTGCGGGTACTCGGTGAGCATGTTGCCCATCAACAAGCCGCCATTGCTGCCGCCTTCCGCGCCGAGGT